>WNGB01038741.1_pt1 | contig 11489 bp, 10 predicted proteins | sample 5400681 | NCBI WGS metagenome assembly WNGB01 (sample SAMN13153367, study PRJNA577476) | soil metagenome | isolation source: 115 cm soil or saprolite under grassland replicate 2 | place: USA:California | collected 2016-06-15 | reverse complement strand
ACGCTCGGATCGAGGCGGCCGGGAAGCCGGTGGTCGTCCTCACCACGATCCACTGGCACGCGCGCAGCCGCGACGAAGTCGCGAAGCGGTACGACGCCCGGCTGGGCGGCGAGGTTCAGGGCGTGCGCGCCGTCGACGCAGGGCGCCAGGACGAAGTCGCGCTCTGGCTCGAGGGAGCGCGGGCCGTTGTCCTCGGCGACGCCGTGCTCGGGGACCAGCAAGGCGGACTGCGCATGTCGCCCTGGTACAAGTTCGACGAGGAGCGGAAGCGGACGCGTCTGGCGCTTCTCCCGCTGCTCGGCCTTCCGATCGCGATCGTCCTTCCCGCCCACGGTAACGCCGTCCTGGACGGTGGGAGCCAGGCGCTCGAGAAGGCGCTTGAGGCTTGACGTGGACGACGATGGTCGGCGCCTTCACGCCGAAGGCCAACAGCTTCTCGGAGGGGGACGAGAGAGTCGAGCGTTGGCTAGCGTCGCCGCGTGACCGCGGTTCCTCTGCGCCGAAACCGCGACTTCGTGCTGCTCCAGACGGCGCAGCTGCTGTCGAGCGGCGGCTCGCAGATCACGGCGATCTCCTATCCGCTGCTCGTGCTCGCGCTCACCGGTTCGCCGGCGAAAGCCGGCATCGTCGCGTTCGCCCGGCTGCTCGGCATGGCCCTCTTCGCGCTGCCGGCAGGGCTGGCGGCCGACCGCTGGAGCCGCAGGCGGCTGATGATCGCGGCCCACGCCGTGCGCGCTCTCGTCATCGGAAGCCTCAGCGCGCTGATCCTCCTCGACGAGATCGTCTTCTGGGTGATCCCGCTCGTCGCGTTCGTCGAGGGGAGCGGCGCCGCCGTCTTCTCGGCGGCGCAGGCGGGTGCGCTGCGGGCCGTCGTGCCGATGCGCCAGCTGCCCGGAGCGGTGGCCATCGTGACCGGCCGGGAGGCTGCAATAAGCCTCGCCGCCCCTGCCCTCGGTGGCGCGCTCTTCGTGCTGTCGCGCGCCCTCCCGTTCGTCGTCCACACCGTGTCGTATTCGTTCTCGACGTTCGCACTGCTCGCGATGCGTTCGCCGTTCCAGGAGGAACGCGAGCGCGACCTCTCCCCGCTCCGCTCGCGGCTCGCCGAGGGGTTCCGCTTCCTCTGGGATCAAGCGTTCCTGCGAACGTGCGCCTTCCTCTACGGGCTTTCGAACTTCATCGGGCCGGGCGTGCTTCTTGCTGTCCTCGTCATCGGAAAGAGACAAGGGCTGTCGGGCGGCGAGGTCGGCCTGCTCCTCTCCGCGTTCGGGGCGTGCCTGCTTCTCGGTGCGTTCCTGTCGCCGCTCGTCCGGCGGTTGCTGCCCGTCCGGGGAGTGCTGCTGCTCGAGCTCTGGACCTGGGTCGGCTGTGGCGTCTTCCTCGTCTGGCCGAACGTGTACGTGCTTACCGCGAGCATCCTCCCCACCGCGCTCGCGATCCCGTCGACCGACTCGGTCGTGAGGGGCTACCAGCTCGCGATGACGCCGGACCGCCTCCTTGGCCGGGTCGAGAGTGTGCGGAGCACGATCGCGCTACTCATCGCGCCCCTCGGCCCGCTGACCGCCGGGTTCCTGCTCGACGCGGTCTCGGAGCGCACGACGATCGCCGTCTTCGCCGCCTTCGGCCTCGTGCTCGCGCTCTGGGGAACGCTGAGCCCGGCGATCCGGGCGGCGCTGAGCCTCGACGAGCTGGCGGGGCTTGGAACGTCTCCCGCTACGGCCGGCTGACTCCCCGCGCCTCGCCGGGCCTCGGTAGAGACACAGAGGGTCGCCTCACGACCTTCGCGGTCCGCACGCGCGGATCGGCTTAACGGAGCGACACAGGAGTCGAACCTGCCTAGCGTCGGGCTACGACGCCGTACTGGTTTTGAAGACGAAGCATGCTCGGCGCGTTTTCGGCTGAATCAAGCCATTCGCACGGCACGTCACACTAACGTGGGACCGAGAATGGGACCGGCGCTCGATTAAATCTGGCGAAGCCTTGATGAGCTCGTGGGAGTTTGGTTGGGACGCGTTTTTGATCTCCCGCTCTTTCGGAAGCTCGGCCACGCCTTCACTCCAAGCGCCGCAGCCGCGCCAACTCGGCGCGTCCGTCGTCGGTCAACCGCCAGTAGGCGACTGCCCTGGTGAAGTTGTCTTTGAGGTCTCCGACTCCGAAAACGTCAACCAGTCCGCGCTCATGGAGGCCCCATAGCGCCGTCTGGACCGCATCGGTCGGCTGGTTTAGGTGAGCAGCGACCTGCTCGGCGGCGAGCGCGCCATGCTGCTCAAGCAGCGCCAGGATCGACCCCTCCACTTGCACTAGGAGCGTAGCGGTCGAGCGCTACGCGACTTCAGATAAAGAGAGCCCGAGCTGACCGCCTTCTCCCCGTGAGGCCGTCAGCCCCAGGCAGAAGCAGCCCGGGCTCTGACGATAAGACGCTTGCCCGAGACCGTTGCTTGCGTTTTGCGGAGACGCCCAGGGGCGGCGTCTATGGCTCACGCCGCAACTCGGTCGTCCCGGGGAGACTGGATGACCGAGAACCCTGGGCGTTCGTAACGTTCGACTCTAGTCGGGTTCGTCCTGTGCCGCTGGCCTGGCGCTCAGTTACGGCGATCAGCGCGTCCGAACATCAGCACCAGAAGCGCCACACAAGCAAGCCCAACGTAAACACCCCACATCTTCTCTCCGCTGTCACCGAGCGCGATTCCCGCCGCAGGCGTGACAAAACTTCCGCTCTGGGCAAGCTCGACGAGCGCGCTGTGTCAGCGATCTATCTAGCCCTGGCCTTCCTCCTTGTCCTGCACAACCCGTAGGGCCGCTCTCTCCCCGCTTTCCATGATGGCTGGCCAGACGACCCAGAAGGTCTTGCCCGTCTCAGGATCGCGCAGTTGGATCTCGGCGGGAGTCACGGTCATCGGCGTGAAGCCAACGACAACGTAGGTCCGCCCGTTATAGGTGACGGAGTCTCCAATAAGCACTTAAGCCGCAACTCCTCTAGACCTCTCCCCGAAGCCGCACTCTCAGTTTCGTCGCCAACGCGTGAGCGTCAACTAAGCAAAGGTCCTGGTTGGGCAGGAGGGGACCTCCCGACCAGAACGACCAAGCCTGAAGGAAAGGGGCTAGCGCGGAAAGCGGATTAACGCTCGGGAGCCGCAGTCTCCCCCGCGTCCCAAGCGAGACCCCTTTCGCGCCAGCCCCGCCGACAAGATCGACGTTTCCGGGCTCGGTTAAACCGCGCCGGGGAACCGCAAGGGCTCGCGAGGACGGACGTCCTCTTAGGGGGGCCCGAGTGCAAGGGGGTGGCTTGGGGCCGCAGCCAAGTTGCCCCCAGGATTGACGGCCGCTCGGGCTCCCATCAACTCCTCGTCGGGGGCCTCGCTCGAGCTCGGGTTCCTCGCCGGGGAGGATGCGCTTGAAGATCTGGACCTGGCAGACGTGGCCCGTGTCACGCGGGCGCGTAGGTAGGGCGCCGGTGCCCCGCGAACATCGGGGGCTCAGCGTGGCTTAGAGGTTCTAAATGAACCGGTGCTCTCCCCTGGGCTGCCGAGTGACAACCCAAGGGAGAGAGAACGGAACAGCGGCTACTTCGCGGGTCGGAACGCGACTTGGAGCTCGAAGGCGACTCCCGCCTCCGGGTGGAACGAGTAGTGCCCGGCCTCGGCTGGGATGCCTGAGTCGCCGAGAAAATCAGGAACGTTGGGCTCGCCGTTTACCACGTTGCTGTCGATGTAGAAGACCTGCGCGCCCGGCGTCCCAAAGTTCGGATCGTCCGGCCCCGCTGCCACGAGATGGGCGCTCGTGATGTCCACGTCCGCATGCTCCGCACCAGCGAACGGATTCTGGCAGAACGACGACGCCGGGTTGTTGCAGTTGAACGACAGTCCCACCTGCCAGGTGTCGTGACTGGCACCGCCGCCGTAGGCACCTGCCGACGAGGCAAACGCGGCTGCCAGGGCGGCCGCAGCGGCAAGTGCCGCCAACATCAGAACCGAACGTCGCATGACTCTCCCCTCTTCGGACCTGCCTGCCTCGCAGACATCCTGAAGCAGTCGTTGTCGAAGGGCAAGTCGCAAGCCTCAAGAGCGACGGCTCATTGTGAAACGAGTTCTTACAGCGACGGATGCCCGAGGCGAGGCGGGAGGAGACCACCCTCGCCATCGAGTTCGCCGAGGGGCCGCTTTCGACTGAATCAAGCCAGTCGCACGGTACCTCTCGTTACCGTGGGGCCCGAGAATGGGAACCGGCTTCCGTCAGCGGAGACACGCGGCTCGCGCAGATCGACTGACCGATGCACACGAGGCTGACATCCGGAGGGAGACAAGCCGAGAGAGCACGGTGAGCCGCACGCACTACCGCTACGCGCGCGTGCGCGACCGCAAGCTTGACTTCGTAGTGTCCGCGTCGACGAGCTTCGGGTGAAGATCATCGGCGAGCGGCCGCCAATGTTCGTCTTCGGCGGCCATTGTTTCGATCGTGCGCACGATCAGATCTAGCACCTGCCCGTTGGAGATCGTGCGTCCCCTCGCTTCACGAAGGTAGTCGAAGTCGCCCATCCGTAACTCCCTTTGCGTCTAGCCCCCATGATGCTCACCCGCTTCCCCGCGCGGCGTGGGAACGAAATGGGAACGGCAACGGCCAAGACAACCCACTTCTATCCCCCTCAGGCCGACCGGTTCAGAGTCGCACCGAGCGACTCCGAGCCCCGGTTTATGGGTCAGCCAAGCCGTTTCCCACGCAACGGAGCGGCACAGGAGTCGAACCTGCCTAGCGTCGGGCTACGACGCCGTACTGGTTTTGAAGACCAGTTGGGGCACCGGCCCCAGCCGCTCCGCGCGCAGCGTAACTAGACTGGCAGGCCCTCTTCGACCCAGCCGCGAGTCAGGCACAGCCAGAACGCCAGGCCGGCCCAGTCGCCGTAACGCTTGAATCTCCGCTTGATCGTCGCGTCCTTCAGCGCGCTGTGGGCGCCTGACAGCTTTCCGTGCGTCGGCCGCGTCCACGAGTCGAGCACCAGCCGCGAGTAGTGACCGAGCGGCGTCAGCATCACGTGCACGGCCGCGCGCGGCCTCGCCTTCCGGGAGCGTCGGGTCGTTGATGTCCTCAAGATCGATCGTGCCGTCGGCGACGTCGCCCGCGAGCTTCCTCAGGTCGGACCGCGGATTTCCCCGCGCGCGGACGACCTCGCGGTAGAAGGTCTCGTCCGCTTCCGCCATGGCCTCCGGCGTCGGGAACGTGCGCGCGCCGCCCGGCGCCTCGACGCCGATGCTCGACGAGTGCCCCGGTCATCCTGCGCGTGCCGGACCACGCGGTGTTCGTCGTGCAGATCGTCTTGACCGGGAGTACGGATGAACCGCCCACGTGGTGGCGTCATCCGTGTCCTGAGCCTGGCAAGGCTGGACGCGCCACACGTTCCGCGCACTGTCAGGGGAAAGAATGGGCGGAACCAGACGTTGCGCACGCGGGGTTCAGCGCCCGACGACGCCCGTCGGCTCTGCGGCAACAATCGTCGTGCCGGCGTCATTTCGGCCGACGACGGCAAGCTGCAGACGGCGGCCGACGTCTGCCGAACGGACGCGATAAGTCTCCTGCTGGGCGCCGAGTATCGAGCGGCAGTTGCGCGCTGCGAGCCCGCAGCGCTTCCGGCGGTAGGTGAGTTCGACATCTGACGGCTCCCAACGACCCGGGTCGGCGCGCAGGATGCTGCCGACGTGCACGAAGCCGGTGACCGCCGGCGGCCGCTCGTTCTCAGGTGCCGATGCGAGCGCGGAGCCATAGACATATGTGGTGCCAGCGAGTATGCAAGCGACCCCGATCGCGATAACAGCCCCGCCCGCCGCCAGCCTCCCGCCGGTTGGGCGCGGCCGCCTCGACAGCGATGTGCTCACCCACCAGGCAGCGACGCCCGCGAGGGTCACAAACGACGCCGCACTCGCCAGGAGCGTGATCACGTGTGTCTCGTGCACGCTCAGGATGTGCACGCCGGCGATTACCAGAAGCAGACCGAGCGCGATTAGGACGACGAGGCCAACGGCGGCAGCGGCCACGATCCCCAAGAGGAGGCCGAGCAATCGGGGCGGGCCGATGCGCCGGGCGGGTCGTGGGTCAACCAGACCCTTCAACGAACGAAGCATAAGCCGCACCACTTGGCTGAATGATCGGCCAAGGCCGACGCGGAGTGGCAGGGTGCCCGGCCGGCTCGGAGCGAAGTTGAGCGCTAGAACGAGCGGAGCTATGACATGTCCACGCCTGTCAAGAAAGATTCGTATGAATGTTCAGGTCGTCTTGACGAGCGGTCGCAAGTCGAGGTGCGCACACATCGTCTCGGAGGGCCGAAGATCGGGGTGAGATGAGCCGCCACGGTCAGCACATCTCCGGCAGGCGGTGCGGGCCACTCGCGTCAAAGGGCTCAGCCGAAGCGGGCGAGTAGCCGTTCGAAGGGAACGAAGACAACGCGGCCCTGGAACTTCCCGCGCGCGTTGTAGGCATAGAGGAGGCCCGCGTCCTCGAGTTCTGCGTCGACGAGGCTAGTGGACGGGCGTACCGTCACTGTTCGTCCGTCGGAGAGCCGCTTGAGATGGATCGCGCCACCCGCCACCTCGAATCTGATGCCCCGGTGTGTCTCTCGCGGCGGCGCCGGTGGAGACTGCGGCGTGGTGTAGTCCGGCTCAATGTCCTCACCGGCTGTGCTAACACCGGGGCGGGTGAAGCTCGCAGAGTACTGCGCGAGGTGGCAATAGTTGCCGCACGCGAAATAACTCCACCGTACGGCCGTACCTGACACGCGCAGAGAGAACAGCGTCTCGGGCTCATAGGTGCAACGGGCGACCGGCGCGAATCTGACGATGCGGCTCGTTCCCGCGATCCAGCCGACAACGTGGATGCAGTCGATCGCGCTCCGACCGACGATCGCGGCGACGCGGCGCCCGTCGGAGGCGATCTCACGGATCCTTCCGCGCGTTTGCAGCTCGAGAGGCGCTGCCTTCTCCGGGACCGGGGGCGGTGCGGCTCGGCTTCCGCCACGGTAAATCGCTCCTCGTGCCCAGCCGAGGAGCTGGTTGTTCCCGCCCCTCAGGAGCTGCGCCAGCCGCCCCGTCCCTACCGAGACGATGGCAAGCCCGGATCTGGTCTGCAACGCCAGCGCCCGCTCGTCCGGCGCCCAAAGCATCGCATCGACGCCGCGGAGGCCACGCCGGAGCAGGCGTGGCTCGCCAGCGGCCGCGTTGGCGACGTAGAGGCGGTTCGCTGCTTCCACCGCGAGCCGCCCGCCGGTCGGTGACCAGGCGAAGGTTGGGAAATCGGCGAACGCGAGCGTACGGCTGCGGCCATCGTCGAGGCGAGCGACGACGAGCTCGTAGTCGCCGTCGGCGCGCCCGCGCTCGTAGGCCATGCGCGTCCCGTCCGGGGACCATCCCACCCCGCTCGTCAGGGCGACAAGCCGGTCGTTTCCGCCGTCGGCATCAACCACATGGGTTTCGCGGTCGCCCGTCTCCGGGTCCCGCAGGAACGCGAGCCGCTTCTCCGAGAGCCACACCGGTTGCTCGTAATCCAGATCGCCGCCACGCGCGACCGCGCGAGGCTTCGGCTTTCCGTATGCGTTGACCACCCACAGCGTGTCGTCGTCGTTTCCCTCGGCGTCAAGCCTTTGTGTCACATACGCCAAGAGCGAACCGCGCGGAGACCAGAACGGATACGTGCGCAAGGGAGCGACCTGTCGGAGCCGCCCACCCCCGGGCCTGACGACGGACGCCCCGTTTGGGACCCAGGTCGAGTCGACAAGCAGCAGTGCGTTGTTCGGCGAGAAGCTCAAGGCATCGCCGTATCCGATCCGGCGTGCACGATCAGCACGAGTGCGAACGATCATGATCCAGGCTTCGCCGTTCGCCTTTTCCGACGTATACGCAAACCACCGGCCATCTGGCGAGATAGCACCGGGTGTGCCCATGCCAAAGCGCCGCTCGTGCCGGCCGCTGGGATCGATCAGAACGACTTCGTAACGACCGCTCCGAACAATCGCCACCCAGCCATGTTCTGCCGACAGCAGCGGCACCGCGAGACCGTCATTGCCATCGTCGACACGGTTGCGCGTGAACGCGACGACACGCCGCCCGTCCTCACTCGCGGCGTAGACATCGCGGTCGCCGTCGCGATCGCTCGTGAAAACGAGATGGGCCGGACCTGCGTACGACCCCAGCCCGAGCGTCGTGCGCGCAGCTTGGGCGGGGGCGGTCTGTGCGGCACTCGAATAACCGCCTGCGACTGGCGTTCCCCTCCCGACTGTCGGACCGGCCCCTGCAACCAGCGCCGCGAAGCCACTCGCTAGCGCGATCTTCCCCGGCGATGACCACAGGTGACGGCTCGTCGCGCTCACGAGCATCACAGCCGCTGAAGGACGTATGCCATCCGCGTGCGCCTTCCGCGCGTCGACTTTCCGACCATGAACGATCGCGGCGTCCCCTTCAAGGGCTTGCGGTGCATGGGATCGCAGTGTCCGCTGCCGCTCTAACCATGGTCCAACCTCGCGCAATCACTGGCGTCGGATGACCTTATGAGGCTCCCGGCGTGTGCAAATTGCACGATCCGTCTGTAGCAGTCCTCCGCACTCCCTATCGGTGGCGCGGAGCCTCTTCCTAGCAATCGCTCTCGTAGCCCGTAGCGGGAGACCTCGTCTCAGAGACGGAATTGGAGAGTGATGCGCCAAGCGGAGCGAAAAGACACGATGCGGATGCGTCGAACGCGCTGTTTGCATGACGCTCTCGCCGAAGGAAGCCCTCCTGCTCGCGCTTCGCGCCCAACTGGAAGAACCGGCCTGGCCGCACAGGCTCGCGAGCAAAGGCGCTGAGGGCCCGAAGCTCCTCTCCATGGGAGCCGAAGGACGACATCAGCGCGGCCTGCTCGGAGGTCGCCCTCGCGATCGTCCTCTAAGGGGGTTGCGCTCACGGCACTTCGCGCCGAGATTCGTATGAACGGTCAGATCGTCTTGACGGGGCGCTCGATAGGTTGAGGGACCGTGCGCACGATCTCGATGACCGCCCTGCGACGGCTGGTGATCGGCGCGCAGGGCTACGCAACTCGTTCCCGTCGCGGCAGCGACAGGGAGGTCGAGGAGACGATCCGTGCGTCGGCGCGTACCCGCGCCAGACGGTCTCCCGGCTCCTTGCCGATGGCCGCGTGTTCGAGTTCTGGGCGCACCTCGCCTGCATCATCCCGGTGGAGGACTGGCCGCTCTACCGCGCCTGGATGACACCGGAGTACGTTCTCGACGCCTGGCGACGCGAGGCCCTCGGCCGTCACCCGGAGCTGGCAGAAGAGGTGCGGGCCGCGATCCGCGAACGAGGGCCGCTCACCTCACGCGACTTCGAGGGACGCGGCGGCGGCGGCGGCGGGGGCGGCGGCATGTGGGACTGGAAGCCCGCGAAGAAGGTGCTGGAGGCGCTCTGGAACCTCGGCGAGGTCGTGATCGCCGGCCGTGTCAACGGCTTCCAACGGCTCTACGACCTTCCAGAGCGCGTGCTCCCGCGCGAGGTGCTCGACGCGCCTGTTCCCGACGAAGAGACACGGCTGCGCGAGCTGGTCCGACGTGCCGTTCTCGCCCGAGGCGCGCTGACCGATTCCGGCGTCGCGAACCACTGGTGGCACCTGCGCGGTAGGGCAGGGGCAGCGCGGATCAAGCCGGCCGCGGACGAGCTCGTTGCCACAGGCGTCCTCGAGCGGCTGGCGGTCGAGGACGGCGGCGCTTCGGTTCTCGTTCCCGCCGGCGCGGCCCTCGACCCTCCGCGCCCCTCGGCTGCCGTGCTTCTCTCCCCGTTCGACAACCTGCTGTGGGATCGCCGGTTCGTGCGTCGCGTCTTCGGCTTCGACCATGTCATCGAGATCTACAAGCGAGAGCCCGAGCGCCGCTACGGGTACTACGTCCTTCCCTTCCTCTGGCGCGACCGGATCGTCGGCCGAGCGGACCTGAAGTCGGACCGCTCCGAAGGAGCGCTGCTGGTGAATGCGCTTCACCTCGAGCCGGGCGTTCGCCGCTCGGCGGCCCTCGACGAAGCACTCTCCCGGGCTCTCGACCGTTTGCGACGGACTGTCGGCCTCGAGCGAGTTGTGCGACGGTGATCCTCTCGTCCACCGTGTTGCAGATACCGCTGAAAGGCCCGAAGGGGGAGCCCGTGGACCTGGTGAGGACGTTCATGTCCCACGGCGTGGCAGACCTGCGGCCCGGCCAGGTTGATGAGGCGGAGCGTGCCTACACGACGACGCTTGCACTTCCTCGCGCGCAGCCGCGAACGATTCGGATTTCGGCGGGCCGTCCGGGCTTTGCACGGGTCGAGGTCGAGGGGCGGAAGCTCGGTCAACAGGCCGCACGCGACCTCACGGCGGCGGTGCGCCAAATCCTCAACCTTGACGAAGACCTATCCGAGTTCTACGTGCTCGTTTCAGATGATCCCGACCTGTCGTGGGCGGCTGCGGGAGCGGGTCGGATGCTTCGAACGCCGACAGTCTTCGAGGCCGCAGTGAAAACAATCTGCACGACCAACGTCGCGTGGTCGGCAACGGTTCGCATGGTCAACGCGCTCGTAGACAATCTCGGTGAGAGGGCGGCAAGTGGTACCCGCGCCTTCCCTACAGCGGAAGCGATGGCGTCCGTCCCGGAGAGCTTCTACCGGGAGACTGTCCGAGCGGGGTACCGAAGCGCGTATCTCCATGCCCTTGCGTCCGGCGTCGCTGCCGGGACGTTTGAGGTCGAGGAACTCGGCCTCCAAGACGACCTCGCGGACGAGGAGGTCGCGGCGAGGCTCTTGGCGCTTCCCGGAATCGGCCCCTACGGCGCGGCCCATCTGATGATGCTTCTCGGGCGGCACTCGCGGCTGATCTTAGATTCGTGGACGCGCCCGAAGTACGCGCGGCTCAACGGTCGGAAGGCGAGCGACGCAACCGTGGAACGGCGCTTCCGGCGCTATGGGAGGTACAGCGGACTCGCGTTCTGGCTTTACCTCACGCGGGACTGGCTGCCCGATGAGCAAGCGCTGAGCCCCTGACGGCCGTTCGTACGAGCGTGCAGATCGTCTTGATGACGTCCTCGAACACGGTCGGCGCTCGCAGCATCCGGCCGGCGCCCTGCGCGCACCACGAAAGCTCGCCGTCGCTGCTGACGACCGAATAGAAGGCCGACAGATCCTCGCCCAGGCGGAACATGTGCGCGAGGATGCGCCGGAGCGGGCGGCCCGCTTCCGCGAAGACCGCCCGACTCCGATCCGGTGATCATCGTTACGGCTTGTACAGGTACTTCTTGATCTTCGGGCTGTTGACATTCGCCCGCGTAACGATCGCCGAGCCAGTTCCGTAGTGCTTCTTGATCCCCGCCTTGTGCCCGGTCACGTACTTGTAGGCGAGTTGGACGGCCTTCTGACCGATGCCGTACGGGTACTGTGCGATGAGGGCGTCGATCGTCCCTGCCTTCAGTGCCTGTACCTGCGGCGGGCCCGCGTCGAACTCGACTAGCTTGACCTTGCCCGACT
>WNGB01034240.1_pt1 | contig 11491 bp, 10 predicted proteins | sample 5400681 | NCBI WGS metagenome assembly WNGB01 (sample SAMN13153367, study PRJNA577476) | soil metagenome | isolation source: 115 cm soil or saprolite under grassland replicate 2 | place: USA:California | collected 2016-06-15 | reverse complement strand
CGCCACCCGCCCCGGCAAGCTGCTCTGCGGGTCTGCTACCAGGCAGCCCAGGTACTGGCAGACAACATCCAGTGCACGGCGTGCGGCCAGGCCGCCGGGAACCCGGACACCGACGCGATCGTGGTGCTCAAGGTCGCCGGCTGGCTAGGCGCGCACTTCACCTGTGCCAGTCCTGCACGGACCAGGACCTGCGTCACGCCGGGCACCACCCAGGCTGACACTGCGCGCGGGTAAGTCACCCGGCAGACGGCAATGGTCGGCTGTCACTCAGTGTGGCCACGCTGGTGTCCGACATGCGCTGCGGCGGCTGTAAGGCCAAGGATTTCGATGAGGAAAAGATCACCCGGCCTGGTGGCCCGCCGGATGGCGACATCAAAGGCAGCACCGCTTCCCGGCCCCGTTGGCAGGAGGCCCGAGTGTGCGGTTGGGCAGACGACCACGGATTTCCCGTTAGTCTCCTGGGGTTCGAAACATAGGGGAACCGCCGTGGGATTCTTGTAACCCATAAACGCCACTACAGCAGCGAGCACTGTCATAGCTAGGATCGTTGCGACCAAGACGCCTGTGAAACTGCGTATACGGAGCTGCTCGCGGAGCGCCGCCGACCTTGCTCCACGGAAGGCCGTTACAATTTTGCCACGTTCGTTGTTGATAATCTCGTCTGCGTAGTTGTTCCCGGTCTTCTCGTCGTCGACGCCGCCAGCGGTGCCGTAGACGATTATTACAACTGCGGCCCGGCATCCGGCGGCGGTTGGTGCTGGATCCCCCATCTTAAGATCGCCACCGGGGTCGGCGACCCTGGCAGCGAGGTCCGCTTCGGCAGCCTGTGGGGCACCGGCATGGCCGACTACATCGTCGTCAGCCCCGACAGCTCCGCACAAGCCTGGGAGAACGGCGGCGCGGACTCCTCGGCCCAAAGCGGCTGGATCTGGCTCCCCAAAGGTGAGATCGCCTCCGGCGTCGGCGCCCCCGGCAGCCAGATCCAATTCGCCGACATCGACGGCAACGGCAACGGCAAGGCCGACTACCTCAACGTCAACCCCGACGGCTCCGTTTACGCTTGTTTCAACGCCGGGACCGCCTAGCCGAACAGGCCGGACCTGACTGCCGACGATCCCGGCAGTCAGGTCCGGCCATGACCAGCGGCCCGCAGGCAGCCCCACCACTGCCGGCCGCCCCGAGTCGTTGCGGCGGCTGGGTCATGGGTGCGGGACTGCACAAGCGTCGACCTTGGTCGCACCCTCCAGTCTCTTGCCGCGCTGCTTCGCCGCCTCCCGCAGGCCGTTTCTGGCTAGGGCGGCGTGCTTTCGACGGTCACCTGGCTGACTTGTGGGAGGGCGACGCCGAGGTCGCCGACGCGCCGGGTGCGGGCATTGACGGCAACCAGCTTCCGGGCCTGCATCGGCGAAGCGGCCACGAGCAGCCACCGGCTGTCGGGTGACCACGCCATGGTCCCTTCACCGGGGGATCCCTGGACCTCAAGCTGGTAGTCGGCGGCGGAGGCGAGATCGATCAGGTGCAGCGTGAGCGTCCCGGCTTCATTGGCACGGAATCCCGCAGCGGTGGACCCGTCCGGGGAGATGGTCCCGGGGAACATGGCCGCGCCGGCAGGCGGTCCAGACAGCGCGTGCCCGGGGAGGATGCGCCGCGCCCCGCTTGCCGGGTCGATGTCCGCGCAGGCCTTGCTGCCGCCGCATTCCACGGCCAGCCAGCGGGTCGGGCCGACGGCCGCCACCGTCCCGGTGGTGACCAGGTGAAGCGCGCCGGGCCGCGCATTATACACGCCGCCAGCCCAGGGGACAAGGAAATAGCCTCTGCCATCGGAACTCGAGCTCAGCAGCGAGGCATTGCCACCGGGGAACCGGATGGAGACACCGAGCTTCCTGCCGTCCATCGTGGCCAGCATATGAGGGAGCCCCTCCTTGGCTTCCTGCACCGAGCACCTCGCGCGACATATGGATCGTTCGGGTCCGCTACCGGTCGGTACTAGATGAACGATCGCCGGCGAGCAGTCCCGCCCGTCGTTGTGGGTCGCGGTTTGGGCGTGGGGCCGGCCGTCGGGGGGCGCCTGGCGTTGCGTCAGGCGCCGGTCTTCTTCCAGAAGTAGTAGTCAGCGGTATAGGGGACCTCGGCCTGGGTACCCGCCGTTGTCGCGTTGCATTCCGCCGCGGGCGGGGCGAGACCACCGGTGGTTGCGATCCGTTGGATGTAGGTCGTGTCCACGAGCCGGTCACCGTCAGGGCCGGCGGCCGTCGACGCAGCGGCCAGCCGCAGCCATGGAATGGCGGTGGGATCGACGGTGATGCTGGCCTCGACCCGGCCCACGACTGTGCTGCCGTCCTTGGCCTGCCACGTTGGCCCGCCGAAGTGGGTGATGATGAGCTTGCCGTGGTCGTCGTACAGATTCGCCCGGGGCGCGACGAAACCCCAGACGAAGCCGCTCGTGGTGGTATTGCACGAGTAAATCTGGACGCCGACCCCGTGGCCGACCAGGAACACCTTGTTGCCGTCAGGAACCGCGATTGCGCCCGGGACCTGGACCGCAGGTTTCGGCGGCCGGGCCTGGGCCACCTGCGTCAAAGATAAAGCCGCCGCGGCGGCGACGATCCCCACTAGCAACAGGCGGATGAAACTCCTCATGCGCTTACCTCCGGATGTTTGGTTCGAGCCCGAGCGTTCCCCTGTGCGCCCGTGGCGCTCGAGCACCGTCAGCAGCCTGGCTCGGCCCGAGGACGTCCTCGGCGCTTGCTTGACCTGTTCGCCGGATGGGCTCGGTCATGGGCCGCCGCCGACAGTTCCCCCCGACCGCGGCTCCCTTGAGCAAGAAGGAACGATGGCTGGTCAGATGCTCGGACGGCTTGGCCGTTTCGTGATCTCCTCCTTCCGGGTTGCCTTTTCAGGAGCTGAAGTTCGCGGTTGCCGAGGCACAGCCGACGCCCTGAATCCAGACGTTTTGGATCCCGGCGATGTCGGGTGCGATGTCGTCGGCGGAGACGATCATCTGCGCGGTGAAGGACTCGTCGATTCCGTCACCGGCGCGGTAGAAGTCTGCGAGGAGCACGACCGTGTTCTCATCGGTGATCGCGGTCTTCGCGGGCTCCGCCGCTGACCCCGTGCACTTGAAGGTCGTGCTCGCCCGGAGTTCGACCGTGTCCCAGCGAACGCCCTCGCCGGTGAGACACCCGGCCAGCGGGCCCTGGCTGACGTCGCTAGTGCATCGAAAGCCGCCAGCGGACTTGGCGAAGCCGGTCCCAGGATTGTACGAGCCGCCGCCTGTGAGCGAGGCGGCACCGGTTGGAAAGCCGCTAATGCCGGTCGCGTTGAAACCGAAGCCGATGTTGCCGCCCGCCGCCGCCCACACGGGCGCCGCAATCAGGAGAACGGCCGCTGCCAGCACCGCCGCCACGAGTGCAATGATCTTCATCTTTTCACGCCTCCCTGCCGGTCACATGACATGGGGAATCGGTGGCTCACACAGCGGGAGACGCCCCGCCCGCTGCGCTCGGCGAAGCTAACTTGCGAACACCCACACGCTCTTCCCCCCCAAAGGCCGCGCCCAGGGTCAGACCCACCAAATGATCGTGTTCACGCTCGGTCACCTACGAGCGACACACCGCCCAGAGCCGCGACTCCGCATATGCCCCCGTAGTATGAGCGCTTATCCCAAGATTGGAAACCCTGACGCGCCAGACACCGCGCCGCTGGCCAGCCTCAATGCCAGCCTTGTGCGAAGACCCTCGTGTCGGCCTCGTCCAACCAACGACGAAGGCCTGGTCGTTGCCCAGCGACGCTGACCCGCCCTGTCAGCCTAGTTGACGATCTCGCTATGGAGCCATGACGCCCCGTTTGGACGCCAATGTGAGCATCCAGCGGGTCCCCGAGGCCGCATAACGGCCCGATACGGGAACTTGCCACCGCGAAGGTTTGAGCATAGGCAGGATGCTTTCGGCATTGGCGGCTTGGGGGCACGGGCCAGCCAGCCATGTTGTGATCGCTTTCCGCGCGGCGGCGCGGTGACGGGGCTCCCTTTAGTTCCGGATTGATTCTTCGCAGTATGAGAAAATTTATGACTGCGGTTGCATGCCGCGCTGCGCAACCATGCAACCACAATCATAAGAGCCATGCCCGACGAGCGGGCTGAGCCCACCTTAGTGGCCGAGGTAATGGTGGAACGAGACACGCCACGGTGAGCTCAGGTCGCCGCGGTTGACACCCATCTGCAGCTGGGTGCCGTTTGTCGTGCTGCCGCCGGGGTCGGTGAGGGCATTGCTGGACCCGGCGCCGATGATGGGCCCGAACGGGTTTTGCGACACCTGGCTGATCTGCCACCGCTCGCTGGGGCTGCCGTCGCACGCCCAGAGGTCGGCCTTGGCTCCGATTTTTGTGCTGCGGCCGACCACGTCCAGGCACTTGCCGTTGATCCGCAAGGTACCGTCGCTGTAGGCGGTCCACTGCTGCGAGCTATCACTGTTGCATTTCCATGCCACCACCTTGGTACCGTTCATGCTTCCATTGCCGGCTGCGGCCATGCACATTTTGTTGAAGGCGCTTTGTACGGTGCCGGTGCCGGTGGGAACGGGTCCCGGCGGCGCGGCGCTCAGGGGCCACGCAGCGACATCGCCACCGCTCACGGGTTCGGATGGCCACGGTTGGATCAGGTGCGTGTACTCGTCCGGCGGCGTGATTTCCACCCACTGCGGATATTCGAGCGGGCCCGACGCGTCCGGATACACGCGCCAGGTCACCATGGCCTGTGCGTTTCCGCCCGGGCGCAGCGTCACCTGCGTATGAGGGGCGTTAATCCGCGTCAGATGGGTCGGCAGCGGGTTGCCGCCGCCGGCGAGGAACCCGAGTCCCTCATGGCCGTAGACGTGGCAGGTGCGGCTTGAGTGGTTGGTGAGGATGAGCGTCATCCCTCGCTGGCCGCCGTTCGCGGCATTCAGGCCGGTGAAGGCTGCGGTGAGTTGGCGGGTGTGGCAGCGCGGAGAGCCCCGGCCCGGCCGTGCCGGCGCTCCCGACTGGGTCGTTGCGACCGGCGCTGGTCTGGCCGTGCCGCCACTTGTGGTGGTGGGCGCCGGCGGGCTCGTTGCGGTTGCGTGGTGCGATGGGCTGTTGTTGGAGCACGCCGAGGCCAGCAGCACAGAACAGGCGGCGACGCCCAGTACAGCGAAGCCACGCACCGGCGATCTTGGATGAAGAGCTGAAGTGATCATTGTGGGCCCCCTGAAATCTCCCGCGGCACGTGCCGCGTCCAAACGACACAGTGCCGCCCTGGACGCAACGGGTGAAAGGGGACGCTTCCCCACCTGGGGAGCACTCCCCAGCTCGGCTACGCGTTTTCGTATCGCATGTATCGGCATTGCTGAAGAAACGGCCGACACCTGATGCGCGGCTAGGCCCGGTTGAGTAGGCCTCGGATCAACTCCGGGAGTTCGGCGGGCCAGATAGCCTCGGTTGTGCCATCCAGCTCCGCAAGCGTCCACCAGCGCCAGGCAGCGATGCCGTCGGCGGCGTGCATCGCGGCGATATCCCCGATCTGACGGCATTCCTGATCAGTTCGCGCCAGGTACAGGCGCTCGTGCTGGCGGATAAGCCGGCCGCCGTACTCCATCGTGACCGCGCGCCGCTGGATCTCCCTGAGCAGGGCAATATCATCCCAGCCGGTTTCTTCGAGCAACTCGCGCTGGGCTGCGCCCACATGGTCCTCGCCAGCGTTCAAGCCCCCACCGGGCGTGCACCAGTGCCGCCCGTTCGGCGGGTCGTCGTCGTATCGCAGCAGCAGGACACGGTCCGCCGGGTCAAGCAGCACGACCCGGGCAGCACGGCGGAGCGGCGGTCCATGTCCATCCACGCCCGACGATGCCGCGGGTAGGAGCCGGTGCGGCTGCTCAGGTGGGTCCATGCTCCTGATTGTGCCCGGCACCGCCTTTCAGGCGATCAACCCGAACGCGAAACCCGAGCAGTCTCAGGAGTGTGCAATGACTCGGCGAGGCAACAAAATAACCAGGCTGCTGTGACGTTACGGTGAGTACACGCAGCCAGAAGGCACAACTTGCCCTGGGGGGTGGCAGCGATGGCGGGAATGATCCGCAAGAGCCTGGACACGCCGGAGGAGACCCGCCCGTTCGAGAACGGGATGGGCAAACTCGAGCTCGTCAACATCGAGGCCGGACCGGTCGGCCGGGCCACGTTCCAGCCTGGCTGGCAATGGTCAAAGCACGTCAAGCCGATCGCACAGACCGGCAGCTGTCAGGCACCGCACATGGGTTACTTCATCTCCGGCCGGATGAAGGTGGTCATGGACGACGGGCAGGAGACGGAGTTCGGCCCCGGCGACTTCTCCGTGATCCCGCCCGGACACGATGCGTGGATCGTCGGCGACGAACCGTGCGTGGTGATCGACTGGCAGGGCTTCGCCGGCTACGCCAAGCGCTGACGCGGCATCCCGGTTCCTCGACGGCACCCGGTGCTCAGAGCCGGGTAACTGGAGGGCTGGCGGGTGGACAGCACCAGCCCGGCGGGGATGCCTGCATCCTTGACCGTGGGCGGGTGCGCGGCAGTGAATGGCCCTTATGGGAGCCGTGTGGCTGCGCCTGCGCGCCGAACTGCGCCAGCGGTGGCGCGGGTGGCTGGCCCTCGCCGTGTTGCTCGGCCTGATCGGCGGCATCGCGCTGACGGCCGCGGCCGTCAGCCCGGCGCACCGACACCGCCTACCCTCGCTTCCTGCGCGCCAGCCATGCCGCGGACCTGGTTGTGACCCCGGCGCGGTCTGGGTTTCACGGCTACTTCCGCGCTCTTGCGCGCCTGCCGGAGGTGTCCTCGCTGGCTCCGGCGATGTTCCTGCAGATGTCCTTGCCCGGCACGGGTGCCTCGCCTTTCTCGGGCATGGTGGCCGAGGCCAGCCCTTACGGCGGCGAAGGCGTTTCGGTCGACCGGGTCAAGGTTCTGGCCGGCCGCATCTTCAACCCGGCGGACCTTCGCGCGGTCATGATCAACCAGGAACTGGCCGACCGGGAGCACCTGCGCCCGGGCGGCACGCTGCATCTGATCGGGTACCCGCAGCGGGGCCCCAACCCCGACATCGCCCACGCGGTGCGGCTGGCGTTCCGGGTGTCGGCGATCGTGGTCTTCGACTACGAGATCGTGTCAGCCGCCAGGGAACGCCCGCCGTGGCTGCTGCTGAGCCAGGCGTTCGCCCGCACGCGGCAGGCAGCGTCGTTCAATCCGGCTGGCGGTGGCGCCAGCGTGCTGCTGAGGCCCGGCGCCGGCGCAGCCGCGTTCGCCCGCGGGGCCATTGCCCTCGCGGCGCGTTACCGGGTGGGGAAGGCCGACGTCATCAACCTGGCCACCGACCACGCGGCGGCCGAGCGGTCCATCCGGCCGCAAGCCGCCGCGCTGGCTGTCTTCGCCGCGCTCGCGGGCCTGATCGCGCTCGCCCTTATCGGGCAGCTGCTCAGCCGCCAGCTCGTCGTCGACTCGGCGGAATTCCCGATCCTGCGCGCCTTAGGCATGACCAGGTCCCGCCTCGCCGCATTGTCGCTGGCCAGGGCGGCCGTGGTGACCATCACGGGGGCGGCCGCCGCGGTTGGGGTTGCCCTGGCGGCATCCCCGCTCATGCCCATCGGTCCTGCCCGGGCCGCCGAGCCCAGCCCGGGGATCGAGGTCAACCTGGCCATCCTCGCTGCCGGGTTCGCCGTCATCGCCGCCGCGCCGCTGGTGGTGGTGGTGCCCGCGACGCTGCGGGCGGCCGCACGTGCCCAGGGCGCGCTCGGGCTGGCCGAGCCAGCGGCGCCGTTGCGCTCCTCCCGGCTGGGCCGGGCGCTCGGGCTGGCCGGCTCCGTGCCGGGCAGTGTTGGGGTACGGATGGCGTTCGAGCCCGGACACGGGCGCACTGCGGTACCGGTGCGCAGCGCCCTGGTCGGGACGACCGTGGCGGTGGCGGCGATGGTAGCGGCCATGGTTTTCGGCACCAGCTTCCTCGGGCTGGTCGGCACGCCGCACCGGTACGGGCAGAACTGGGCTCAGGAACTGGACTTTCGGGTCGGCTCCGTGCCGCTCACCCTGGGCGGCAAAGTCCTAGCCGGGATCACCGGCCTGACCGGCTACGCGGGCGGCGACTACGGGCAGGTCAGCCTCGCTGCCCCCGGCAACGGCAGCGGCACGACCGTGCCCGCGATCGGGCTCGACCAGCTGCACGGGAACGGGTTCCTCGCCCTGCTCGCGGGCCGGGCCCCGGCCGGCTCTCGCGAGATCGCCCTCGGACAGCGCACCCTGCGCGCGCTGGGCCTGCACATCGGGCAGCACGTCGAGGTCGGCGTGGATGGCACGACATCCCCGATGCGGGTCGTGGGCTCGGCGGTCTTCGCGGCGTTCAGCGTGGGCGGCAGTAGCGCCACTGACCTGGGGACCGGCGCCGTGGTCTCGGCCTCGGCGCTGTCCCAGCCGAATCCCCCGTTCTGTACCGGGCATGCGACCTGCTACAACTTTTTCCTCCTGCGGTACGTGCCGGGCACCGATCTGCGGGCTGCCGCCGCCCGCGTGATGGCGGCCGTCACCCGCGCCGGCTGCCCGAAAGGCCTGTGCCTGGTGAGTACCGACCAATGGCCGAGCGACATCCAGGACTACGCCGGGGTCCGGGACACCCCGCTGGTCATCGGTGCCGTGCTCGCGCTGCTGGCGGTCGCGACGCTCGCTCATGTGCTGCTCACCGGGGTGCGGCGGCGCCGACGCGACCTGGCGGTGCTCAAGACGCTCGGCCTGCTCCGGTCGCAACTGCTCCGGGTGGTGTCCTGGCAGGCCTTCGCGCTGGCCGGAACAGCCCTGTCCGTGGGCCTGCCGGTGGGCCTGTTGGCCGGCCGGGGGGCCTGGGCCCTGTTCGCAAGATCGGCCGGCGTCGCGGGCACCGCTGACGTCCCCGTGCCGATCATGCTGCTCGTCATCCCGGTGACGCTGCTGCTCGCCAGCCTGCTGGCCGCCGGTCCCGGATGGGCGGCCGCCCGGATCCGGCCGGCGCTCATCCTGCGTGCGGAATAGCAGACAGCGGCAGGTGGGGAACGCAAAAGCTCCGCGGGTCGACAGCGGCGCGCATAGGGATTATCAGTCTGAGGCGAGTTTCTAAATCGCCTACGCCGGGGCCGTTCCGTGCGGATGAGGTCAGGCAACCAGCGTCGCCTCGGGCGCCTTCGGCGGCGATCCTGGCCGAAACCGGCGACCCGAAGCGGCGCGAGACACCCTGGGCAGCTCTGCCCTGGTCGCCCGGAGCTTCTCACCAGCTCGGTTGAACGCTGCCGGGGCAGGCCCGCACAGGCCGAGCCCGCTTGAACTACATAGAGCGAGAAGACCCGGGCCAGAAGGCACCACCTGCACCACCCGGGCAAGATCCCTGCCAGCCAGCCCGGGCCGGAGGCCACCAGCGCCAGCCGCAGCAAGACCCCGCAGCTCAAGCCCCACCAGGCAACCCGAAGACAGAAACTTCCGGGTACCGCTTGACACGCACCCTCTTACGCTGGTGTCACCGGAAAGATGTGTCCACGGGGGAACTGAGTCGCGACGGGTCGTCTCACCACGCCCGCGTGGATCCCGGCTCGACCGTCGGCATGCAGGTCGGCCACTGCCGGGATTGTGCCTGGCGGTCCGACCTCGCACAACGGTTTCCGCTCGCACCAGCACAATTGTGTACGAGAGCCGCGCATCGGCGCTGGCCGCCAAAATGGGTTCCAACGGTGGCGGAAACCACTAGAGTGTTCCCGGCTTCGCTGGGGAGCCGAGAGTAGCTGGGGCGCCGAGAGTAGGAGACAACCACAAATGGCTCTTGGGATCGGCCTGCGCCGTCTGCTGTTCGGGACGATTGTCGTGACGGCGCTCGCCGTGGTGGGAGTACCGCTACCCATGCCCAGCGCACAAGCCTGGCCAGTCGAGGAGACATTCTCGATCAGCGTCTCCGGAACCGCCGGTAACTACTTCTTCTCTCCGCGCAACGCCACCGTCGCCGTGAACCAGACCTGGGATGGCACGGACGAGGCCATCACCGTCCGGGTCACCTCCAAGGACGGCACCCCGCTGTACACATTCGACTTCGCCACGCCCGACGGGAACGGCGGCCGGCTCGTCACCCGCTTCTACAGGTGGGCCCAGCGGTACCCGTTCAACGACCCTGGCAGGCCGGGGATCGCCGTGTACGGCAACACGCCGTGCGACGACCACACCGGCAGCTTCGAGGTCCGCAACATCCGCCGAGACGGCGCTCAGATCACCAGGCTTTCGCTCGTGTTCGAGCGCTGGTGCAGCCCCAGCCAGGTCGAGTTCGGTGAGCTGCGGCTCGGCTATCCGCAAACGACATACGACGTGTCGCCGAGGGTCGTGGCCTGGCCCTGGACGACCATCTACCCCGGGCGCGCGGCGCAGGACGTCCCGATCAAGGTGCGGCTTACGTCCGCCACGGCGGTGACCGTGTACACGCCGTCGGTGATCGGCGTCGACCCAGCCGACTTTCCCATCCGGAACCAGAACTGCACCGGCTCATTGACCGCTTCGGGCTGCACCGTCTGGGTCGGCTTCACCCCGAAGGCGCCTGGCCCGCGGCATGCCAGACTCAAGGTGCCCACCTCGGCCGGGCCGACGTATGTCATCCTGGACGGCACCGGAGGTCTCGGCATCTCCGACTGGACCGTGGACGTCAACTGGGCAGACCCCTCCCGCACCGACGAGCACCTCGTCATGGACTCCGCGTCGGTGGGCAGCCCGTACGAGATCCGATCCCAGGCCTGGGAACGGCAGCCCGACGGCACACTGACACCGTGGAACGCGCGGTTTGGCACCTACGGCGGGCTGCAGATGCAGCAAGGCACCACCTATGCCTACGACCCGGCCCAGAACCCCTTCTACATGTACCTATCCCGGTCCAACAATGGGTGCGAGATGACCAGCGGCTCGGTCGCCCTAAACGACCTGGCGTGGCTCGGGCCTGACCGGGACCTCACCCGGATGGACGCCCAGCTCCAGGCCACCTGTGCCTCCAGCTCGCCCTACACGGTGAGCGCCCGGATGCGGTTCCACGCACGCGCCGACGTCACCGCGCCGGGGCCGGTGTCCAACCTCAAGGCCGTACGCGACGGCGGACGCGTCACTGTCACCTGGACCAACCCGTCGGCGGCCGACCTCGCGGGCGTCATCGTCCGCTGGTACGCCGCTAAAACTGCGCCCGGCGTGTGGTGGGCCGGAAGCACAGGCTACTTCGGGATCGGCACCTCGACCTCGCTCACGGCGTCGGCCACACAGCCCGTTGCCATCTCGGTCTGGACCTACGACAAGACCGGCAATGTCAGTGCGAGGAAGAGCATCTACCTGTCCTAACCCTGAGAATTCACGCCGCCGTGTGAGCTGACCGGTGCGGCAGCCATGAAAAGTGCTCCTGACCTGGGACGATAAGGGTTGCTGAGATCCGTATCTGCCCAGATCATGGAGCACTTGATAGGTGAACACTACCGGCTGG
>WNGB01017260.1_pt1 | contig 11491 bp, 8 predicted proteins | sample 5400681 | NCBI WGS metagenome assembly WNGB01 (sample SAMN13153367, study PRJNA577476) | soil metagenome | isolation source: 115 cm soil or saprolite under grassland replicate 2 | place: USA:California | collected 2016-06-15 | reverse complement strand
GGGCCCTGGAGTTAACCGATCGCCTTCTCATAAGCGTCGATGTAATCGCGCACCATGCGTTCCGGCGAGAACTCCTCCTCGACATAGCGGCGTAGCTCGAAGGGGTCGAGGTCGTCCGCCGCTGGGAGCGCGTCGGCCATCTGCTTGTAGTGGTCGACGATGATGCCGCTGCGGCCGTCCTCGATCACCTCGGGGACTGCGCCCCACCGCGTCGCGATCACCGGCGTTCCGCAGGCCATCGACTCGATCATGACGAGGCCGAAGGGCTCCTCCCACTCGATCGGAAAGAGCGTCGCGCGCGCGTTCTGCAACAGCTCCACCTTCTCGCCGTGCGTCACCTCACCGAGGTATTCGATTCCGTCGACGAGGTGCGGCTCGACGAGCTCGTGGAAGTACTCGCGCTCCTTCGGCTCCTGCATCTTGCCCGCGAGCTTGAGCGGCAGGCCCGTCTCCATCGCGACCGCGACCGCGCGGTGCGCTCCCTTGTCCGGGCTCATCCGGCCGAGGAAGAGCAGGTACTCGCCTCGATGCGGCTTGACGGGATAGACCGAGAAGTCGAGCGCGTTCGGGCAGTTGGCGATCCAGTTCAGATCCGGCTTCGGCTCGCGCTGGTTCATCGAGATCGAGATCAGTCCGACCTTCGGCGCGACGCGGGAGATCAACTCGTAGATCTCACCGGGCTCTCCGTTGAGCGGCCCGTGCACGGTGTGGACGACCGGCGTGGACGTCGTTGCACCGAGTGTCATGCCGAGCATTCCCGTGTGGTCGTTGATGACGTCGAACTCGTCGGCTCTCGCGAAGCAAGAGAGCGCATGCTTCAGCTCCCAGAAGGTCCGCCCGATCTGCCTGTTCGGCGCTTCCGGGAAAACTGCGGCGAGCTTCGCCTTCGTGCGCGAGTCGCCTGAAGCGAACAGCGTGACGTCGTGGCCGGCGTCGGCGAGCCCGTCGGCGAGCAGCCACACAATCCATTCGATGCCCCCGTAGCCGACCGGCGGCACGGCGAACCAGACCGGTGCGAGAACCGCGATTTTCAGTGGCTCGGTCGGTCTCATTGCCGAGTCTCCAGGTCGCGAGCACCAAGCCAGAGGCCGCACTCGCTCGCAGCCAAGGCTGGCAGCCTTGGTAAGAGCGAGGGTGGACTCTGGCGCCGCGTGATCGCGGGCTGGAGGCCGGCGAATGGGGCCGATCGAGCCACCTGTAGGGACTAGGCCTCCTCGACGCGCACGCGACCGTCGTCGAGACGAGCGTCCCACAGCTTGTCGAAGGCGCGGACGCCGGTAAACCGGATCGTCCCGGCCCACGACGGGAGATCGAGCGGCGCAACTGTCTCAAGGGCATGGCGCCGCCGGTCCGGCTGCAGTCCGAGCAGCAGCTGAAGCAACAGCACCGGCGTCCCCGCAGCCCAGGCCTGCGGGCGCGCCGCGGTCGGATACGCGATCGGGAACGGCGTCTCGGAACGACGCATGCCGGCGAAGACCTCCGGGAGCTGGTAACTGAAGAGCTGCGCAGCCGTCAGCATTCGCTGCGTGATGCGCTGAGCCTCCGCCCAGCGCTCGTAGCGCGCCAACCCTGCGGCGACCAGAGAATTGTCGTGTGGCCAGACCGTGCCATTGTGGTACGAGAGCGGGTTGTAGCCCGCGTCCCCGGTCGACATCGTGCGCACTCCCCAACCCGACCAGAGCTCGTCTCCCATCAGCTGGTCGACGATTGCATCGACACGGTGCGGCGGGACGATGCCGCTCCACAGGAGGTGGCCGATGTTGGAGCAAAGGGAGTCGACCTTGCGTTTCTCGCCGTCGAGTGCGAGGGCGTAGTACCCGCCGCGCTCTTCGACCCAGAACGCATCGTCGAAGCGCCGCTTCAGCTCCTCCGCTTCCCGTTCCAGCCGGGTCGCGAGGTCGCGTTCACGCCAGACCTCGCGCGCAAGCTCCGCGACGCGCCGCTTCGCGTCGTAGACGTAGCCCTGCACCTCACACGGAGCAATCGGCGCCTTCGCCAAGGTGCCGTCGTGAAAGCGCTGTGAATCCCAGGAGTCCTTCCAGGACTGGTTCTCGAGCCCGCGCTCGGTCCGACGCTCGTATTCGACGAGACCATCCCCGTCCCGATCGCCGTACTTGTCGATCCATTCGAGTGCCAGCATCGCGGGCGCCTTGAGATCTCGTACGAGCGCGGCGTCGTCGGTCCAGCGCCACACCTCGGAAAGCAGAATGAGGTAGAGCGGTGTCGCGTCGGCGGTGCCGTAGTACCGCTCGTGCCATGTGCGCGCGGCCTTTCCGTGCCGCACTTCGTGCACGATCTTGCCGGGCTCGGCGTCAATCGTCGGATCGTCCTCTTTGGCCTGCAACTCGGCGAGCACCTCGAGTGCGGTGCGGGCAAGCTCCGGGCCGAAGACGAGCGTCTGCAGGCAGGTGATGATCGTGTCGCGGCCGAAGACAGTCATGAACCACGGCACGCCCGCCCCGGGAAGCTTCCCGATCCCGGAGCCGTCGGACTGCATCCTCAGGGAAGCGAGGTCGTTGACCGACTGGCCGAAGGAGTGCCCGAGTGCATCCCAGGTCGTCCGCAGCTGCGGCACACGCAACTGCCAGGCGGCGAGCGAGTCGCGGACCCGACCCACCTCTTCGCCGAAGCGGCGCTGCGCGAAGCGCGGTGCCACGAGCTCCCCGTCCGGTAGCGGAATGACTTCCACGTCCAGGTTCCAACCCTCTCGAGGCTGAAGCGCGAGGCGGAACTTCACCTTGGACCCGTTCACGTCGCCGCGCTGGGAAAAGATCACTTGTGTCTTCAGCGGCAGATCGCCGTTGTCCGAGATGAGGAACTGGTTTCGCTCCTCGTCGTACTCGTTCGGCCTCGGCGGCGGCAACGGTTTTGCCCTGAGCGGGTCACCGAGCGCGAAGTCGTAGTCCTTCACCGCAAAGATGTCCGCGAAGTCCGTGGCGACCTCGAGCTCGAAATCGAACTCGACCGGTTCCATGCCCTGGTTCTGGACCGCGAACGAATCCTGCATCCCTTCACCGACGAAGCGCTCGCGGCGGATCGAGAGCACGTCTTGCTCGAGACCGCCTGCGAGCGGGTTGCGCATGAAGAACGCGGCGGAGAAGTATTCGATCTTGCCCGACGAGAGCAGCAGCGGGCGCTTGCCGTTGATGGTGAGCCTGAAGCGCGAGAGGAACCGTGTGTCCTCGGAGAACAGGCCCTCGCCTTCGTGGTGGAGGTCACCGACCTCGTCGCAAATACAGAACGTCGCGCCTTCGAGGATTCGCAGCTGTCCGGCCATCAGGTCTCGCTACGAACTATGCGACCACCGGAGGACTGCGCGAGGGCCTTGACCACGAGCTCGTCCACGTTCAGGTGCGGCGGGCGAGTCACCGCGAACAGAATGCAGTCCGCGATGTCTTCCGCCTTCGGCGCGTCCAGGCCTTCGTAGACCTTGCGGGCCGTCTGCTCGTCACCGCGGAAGCGGACGCGCGAGAAGTTCGTGTCGACGAGACCGGCGTCGACCGTCGTGACGTGGATCGGGCGACCGAGGAGGTCTTCGCGCAAGGCGTATGTGAAGCCGCGGACGGCGAACTTCGAGGCCACGTAGACCGCCGCCTTCTCGTACGCCTGCCTGCCCGCGATCGAGCCGATGTTCACGATGTACCCGCCGTCGCGGATGTGCGGCAGGAAGAGGCGGGTCATGCGGATCAGACCGTTTACGTTGGTCTCCAGCACCGTGTGCTCGTCCTCCTCTGTGCTCTCGTCGAAGAGATCCCGCCCGAGCGCGAGTCCGGCAGCGTTGACGAGGATGTCGATGCCGGTCAGCTCTTCGATGGCGGCCTTGACGAAGCGCTCGCAGCTGGCCGGATTAGTCACGTCGAGCTCCAGAGGGGTCACGGGCGGCTGGATCCGGTCGCTGCGGCGCGCACCGCCGACGACGCGCGCTCCTTCCCGGGCCAGGGCGAGCGCGGTGGCAGCGCCGATGCCGCTGGACGCGCCGGTGACGACGGCCGACTTTCCCTCCAGGCTGGGCACCGCGAGAGCCTAACGGCCGAGCGGGCCGTGGCGCGCAACGGCTTCGCCCAGCTCAACCGTCGTGCTGGCGGGCTCGGCGTGCTCGACCTGGAGCGTCGTGTGGGTCAGGCCGAACCGCTCCGACAGGATCAGCTCGAGCCGGCGGCGCGCTGCGTGGCAGTCGGCGCTGGGCGTCACCAGGACATGTGCTGAGAGCGCGGGGAAGCCGCTGGTCACCGTCCACACGTGCAGGTCGTGGACCTCGACGACGTCCTGCTCGGAGACGAGGGCGCGCCCGATCGCCTCGGGGTCGGCATCTCCCGGCGCCCGCTCGAGAAAGATGAGCGTCGACTCACGCAGGAGCTGGACGCTCGACCAGAGCATGAGCGCCGCGACCGCGAGGCTCGCGATCGGGTCGAAGCGATCCCAGCCGGTCGCGAGGATCAGGCCGCCGGCGAGGGCCGCCGCGGCGAACGCGGCGACGTCCGTCAGGACGTGGAGGAAGGCTCCGCGCACGTTGAGGCTCTCGCGACTGGCGCGCGCGAGCACCGCGCTCGCAGCGACGCTCATCGCGACGCCTCCGAGGGCCACCGCCAGAACGAGCCCGCCGCGGACGTCTTGCGGGTCGACGAGGCGGTGCACCGCGGACCAGACGACCCAGAGCGCGATCAGGCCGAGCGTGATCCCATTGGCCTGAGCGGCGAGGATCTCGAGACGCGAGTAGCCGAAGGTCCAGCGGCCGGTCGCGGGTCGTGCGGCCATCGTCGACGCGACCAGCGCGAACGCGAGCGCCGCCGCGTCGCTGAGCAGATGGCCGGCGTCTGCGAGCAGTGCGAGTGAGTGGCCGATTATTCCGGCAACGATCTCCGCGGCCATCAGGAGCACGACGAGCAGGAGCGCGGTCCTCAGCGCCCTGCGGTCTGTCACCAGCCGGTGTTCGTGTTCGTGGGCCGTGCGAGCAGGTTAGTCGCCGCGAAGGCTGAGCACGTTTTCGGCGACCTGCTGGAGCGTGTGGGCCTGCTTGACCTGGATGCCCGCTGTGAACCGGCTCCGAGTCGGCTCGCGTCCGGACACCATGGCGTAGAACACGCAAGCAGCCAGATAGGAACCGAGCCGGCCGGGATGCTTGCCGTCACCGGCCCAGAGATCGAGGCTCGGCTCGCGGCGTAGCGCCTCCGCCCACGCGAGCCCGGCGGGGGCCACCTGTGCCCCCAGTTCCGCGCCGAGCTTCGAGTACCCGCTGTCGAGCCGCCCCTGCATCGCCGCGTACGTGTCATGCCGTTCGTGCCAGCGGTCGCCTCGCACGTAGCCCCAGGTCATGAACAGAACAGTGCGCGCTCCGACGGCGGAGATCTTCTCGTGCAGGTCGCGCGCGGCCGGATATGTCTCGCGACGCCACTGGTCCTCTGGCAACGAGAGCACCCAGCTCTTCTCCTGGAGCACCACGACATCCCAGTGAACCTCTTGCAGAAGCTTGTCCAACCCGTCGTCCTTGTTGGCCTGGTGGAGGCTCCATCCCCCCGCGGCGTACTCGACGGAAAAGATCGGCGTCGCTCCTGGGTCCCCGGCCGCGAGATCGCGCACGAGCGCCGGCAATGAGTTCTTGAACGTGAAGCTGTTGCCGACGAACAGCACCCGCATCCCGGGTCGATCGCTTCGGGCGAGCGCGATGTCTCCCCGCAGAGTGGGAGCAAACAGAGAGCGAGCAAGGCCGATGTGGACGAGCCCGGCGTAGAGCGTGAGCCCGAGGACGATCCCTGCAACCGTGAGGACGGACAGTCGGAGCAGCCGGCGCATTCGCCTTGCATCGGCAGTCCTCGGCTGGAACCTGAAGACCTACCTAGCGTCGCCGCAGGAACGAGCCCAAACGCGCAACCAGTAGGCCAACGATGAAGAAAGGCAGTGCAGACAGAACGTGCACCCACCGTGGAGCTGCACCACCGGACTGCGAGGTCACCACAACCAAGAGCCCGAAAACGACTAGCGCTGCGGCGATCAGGAAGAGGGCGAAGCCGACGAACCGCACGGGCCACCTTTCCACGGCCCAATCAGCATTCCCTCTAAGGGCTGGGCTGGCAGTCCTCAGCGCTGAATTTCAGCACCGGGTGGAGCTCGATGTTGTTCGGGGCGACCCCGACCTGAGGCGTCCCGTGCGGCAGGTCGAAGAATCCGACGCCCTCGAGCGACGCCGTCCCCGTCAGATCCCGTGGGTTGGCCCTCGTGGTCCGGGTCCTCCAGGTGGGCACGCCACAGAGCGTCCCGAAGTCGTCCCTAGCCTCCTTCATCTCATCCTTGTGATCGGAATTCCGCGCGCCTTTGCAGACCGTGTTGGGGAACTCGACGATCATCTTGCGGTCGAACTTGTCGCTGATCACGAGATGGATGTCGCCGTCTTCCTCGATCCGTGCGTTCACGACCTGGACACCTATGAGCCGATAGACGGTCAGCTCGACATGCTTCCCGTCGGGATCGCGAGGCGTGTGGGTGCCCACATGGGGATCGTCGCGGTTGATCATGTACTCGATGCGATGCCTCTTCGGCGTGTCGTAACGGACGAGATCTGCGTCGGTGTCGCTCAGCGTCTTGACGTCCCACCGATGGTCTCCGCCGCAGAGGAGCGCCCGGGCCGGAGCCGCAGGCGAGCGTGCGGTGACCACGGCCGAAGAGGCTGCGATGACGATCACCGCGACGGCGACGGCGAACCGCGCGCTTCGTTTCATTGCGCGGAGTCAAACACTCGGCGCTTGACGTGTCCAGAGGCGTGGGCCGTCAGCATTTCGGAGCTGCTAGACACGGCAGGCAGCGAGCGCCGCAACCTTCATGAAACTCGCCTCGGCGTCATCGCCAACGGCGGGAGCTTCGCCGGGGCCTAAGTTCCCGTGAGGCGAGCGCGAAGCATGTCGTGCCTCTTCTGCTCTTAGTGTCGAGCACCTTTCCCTTGACGCACTGGCCGACGAGATGATCGAACGAGTCCGGTGCGTCGTTCGAGAGGAAAGGAAGTTCCGAAGCTGCGCCGGGGTAGCGCAGCAGCAGTTCGAAGGTTTCCTCAACACTGAATCCGCGGCGCTCTATCTAGGCCGCCGTACTTGCGTCCTCTAGTCGAGTTCTTCTCTCTCTGGGGGTTCTAGGCTGACAGCGCCACCAGAGGTGGACGGAACCGGACGGCGGGGTTCTCGCACACCGATGTCCGGCGGCTGCTTCCGCAGACCGAGGAGCTGCAGCACACGAGCGACGACGCCTGGTTTGCGGTCAGGTCCCATGCGACCACTCTACGCATAACCCACGACCGCGAGGCCCGACTCTCGGCCCGCTACCTCGTCCCCCGTTTAGCCGGCGGGCTCGTCCGCCCTGGAGTCAAGGAGATCGAGAAGGTGAGCCACGGCTGACGCCTCTGCCGTGAGGCGTTCTTGTTCTCCTGGCGCCACGATCGCGCCCGACTCGATCCTCCCTAACACCTCCTCGTACCACGCGAGGAACTCGCGGAGTTGTGGGCGGATCTCGGGTCTCACGTTTCCAGGCATCCGCTTATTCAGCGACTAGCTCCGACCGCGGACCCGGCTCAATCTCGCCCACAGCGTCCGATCCATACTTGCTTGGACTCGATCGTCCGAATCGCTCGTCGCTGGCCGCTTCTGCTGCTGCGGTGTCTTCGCGTTCCACAAATCGACATGCAGACGCTCGATCTCTTCGATCAGCAACAGAATCGCTTTTCCGGTTGCGCGAAGATCGTGATTGCCATCGGCATGAAGACCTGCGCCCCACGCGCGAAGCTGCTCGATCTTGCCCTCGTCCAGCCGATCTCTCAAGGCCGGTCGATCCGGCAAGGGCTGGCCCCGCAGTCAAACTCCGTCGCCTTAGGCTCCTCGCCTCGCGCGCATTGCGCGTTGGTGGTTTGCGGGCTTTGGGCCGGGACTCGATGCAGGGCCAGTTCAGACATCTTACGCCGTTCGGGACGTGAGAACGGTTAAGTCTTCTTCCCCATCCTCAACCACTTGCGGAGCTTCTCCATGAGTTTCGCCATAAGGCCGAGTCTACGCCGTTTCGCCAGCCGTTTCCTCAAACCCCCTAGCGGTTAGTGGGCGTCATCTAGCCGAGGATCGAGCGCGCCGATTGCCCCCTTCTGCGCGCGCGCTCATGAAGCGCGGCGTCTCTCGTAACGGCGTGCAGGCGGGTGGAGAGAGCGTCTCGGTGTTTGCGTCTTCTTGACCGGATGCTCTCTTCCGTCCTTCGTAGTTCACGAACGCGGGGGACTCGAGGTAGTTGGAGCCCGAGCCAGCCGTCCTCTCCCCGGGAGAGCCGTCAGCCCCTCCAGCACGAGCAGGCCGGGGCTCCATCAACTTAGACGCCAATCTTGCGATTTCGGAAGGTGCCCAGGGGCGGCGTCTATGGCTCACGCCGCAGCTCAGCCGACCGGGGAGAGGCTGGGCCGACCGAGGTACCCCTGGGCAAGTGTGCAGTTCGCCACAAGTCTACGGCTGCCTCTACTCGCGTCTAACAACAAATAACCGCAGAAGCGAGGTACCACCATGACTGACGACAGAATCGTGCAACGTCTCGAGGAACAGCTCAGTGACACGCATGCAACGAACGCCGACCTACGCGAGCGTCTGGTGACGTCGAGCACGCGAGCGTGCAGCCGACGCCAACGTCACCTCCCAATCGGGGTGTCCGGTGCGTCGCAAACCCGCATGGTTCCTGATGGGCGGTGACGGGATCGAACCGCCGACCTCCTGCTTGTAAGGCAGGCGCTCTCCCAGCTGAGCTAACCGCCCGAGCGTGCTCAGCGTAGCTTTCGGCGCCGTCGCCTGAGGGACGCCACTAGAGCGTGTGTCATCTGCTCGCGCGAGCACGGCGGGTTCCTCAACGCGAAGCGGCCGGATCTCGTCCGATGAATGCCCCCAGCGGGATTCGAACCCGCGCTACCACCTTGAAAGGGTGGCGACCTAGGCCGCTAGTCGATGGGGGCGGCCGGCCCAGAATAGCCGCGAACCGTGTCTACACTGGCCGGACGGGCCGGTAGCTCAGTTGGTAGAGCAGGGGACTTTTAATCCCAAGGTCACAGGTTCGATCCCTGTCCGGCCCACTTCTTCGGACGTTGCGCAAACCTCGGGCATGACGAGCCTGTAGGTGGGCTGGATCTCTGCTCGTCCGTTAACACGTAGCTCCTCGATCAGTAGCCGTAGGAGCGCCTTCGCCCTCTGTGGCTCGGGGGAGAGCTTGCCCTGCTCGAACGCTTCGTAGTAGCGCTCGAGCCCATGCTCGGCGCGGGCGATCTCGGCGTTGATCGAGGCGAACCGCTGCTCGATCTCAGGCCGCGCTCGTTCTGCCTCGTGCTCTGCTTTAGCGAGGGCCTCGGCGACCAGATCGCCGTCGCGGTAGAGCCCGGCGAGCTGCTGGAGGACCGCGTGCTCGAGCTTGTGGCGGGGAAGGCGTTCGTTATGGCAGGCCTTCGGGCCGTGCTTCTGGCGGCCGCTGCAGGCGTAGTACTCGTAGCGGCCGCCGTTGCCGCGGGCGGACATGCCGACGTAGGCCTTGCCGCAGCTGCCGCAGCGGACGACGCCCGAGAGCAGGAAGTCCGAGGCGTTGCCGCGGCGGCGAGAAATGTCGTCGCCGCGTTCGCGCAGGATCGCCTGCGCGCGCTGGAAGGTGATTTCGTCGACGAGCGGCTCGTGGACGCCGTCGAAGGTGCGGTCGCGCCAGCGGATCCTGCCCGCGTAGGTCGGGTTGCGGATGATCCAGTGCACCGCCGGATGCCCCCAGCCGGCCGCGGGCGCGGGTGCCTGCTCCTCGCGGAGCTGGTTGGCGATCGCGATCGTGCCCAGCCGCTTGCGGGTGTAGAGGTCGAAGATTCGGCGCACGACCGGCGCCTTCACCGGGTCGGGCACGAGCGTGCGCTGCTCGTCGGAGAAGAGGTAGCCGAACGGCGGCTGGCCGGCGAACCAGCGACCCTCCTTGGCGCGCCGTTCGATGCCAGCGCTGACGCGGTCGACGATGGTGGCATGTTCGAACTCGGCGAACACGGCCAGCATCTGCAGCATCATCCGACCGGCCGCCGAGCCGGTGTCGAACGGCTCGGTCGCCGAGCGCAACACGACCTGGTAGGTGTCGAGTTCGTCGGCGAGCTGGGCGAGCTGGCGCACCTTGCGGGAGAGCCGGTCGACCCGGTAGACGAGCAGCAGGTCGACACAGCCGTCGCGAGCCAGGTCGATGGCGGCCTGCAGGCCGGGTCGGTCGAGCTTGGTGCCGGCCGCCTCGCCTTCAAACAATGTGCTTTGGAACGTCCGTTCCTGACATCGTCGTGACAGAAGATCGGCCCCGTACAAGAGGCCGATCGCGCAACCGTTCTTTACAAAGCAATGCATCCAACGGGCGTCCGAAGTCACACCACCGGCGCCGCGCACGCGCCGGCCGAAACCACAGCGAGGTCCCTCTCGGCTCTCAGAACGAACAGCGGGGTCAGGGGCGCGCGAAGGCGCGAGCGACCGCGGCGGTCCGCGTGTGGACCCGCAGCTTCTGGTAGGCATGCTCGAGGTGCTTTCGAACGGTGTGCGGTGACACGACGAGGAGAACCGCGATCTCCTGGTTTGTCTTGCCGCGAGCGACCCAAGCGAGGATCTCGGCCTCTCGGTCCGTGAGGCCGTTCCCGTTCGCCTCGTCGGCGACGTGCGCGTCGAAACGCTCGCGAAGCGCAACCAGAAACGGCCTCAAAAGCTCGAGCAGGTCTCGATCGCGCTCGGTGAAATCGCCGTCTGCGCGCCGGCGGCTGACGTAGAAGTACCGCGCGACGCCAGGTGGCGCCGAGAGCCAGAGGCGCATCTGGTGCTCGATCCCCAGGGGTCGCAGTGCCTGGTTGTAATAGTCGAGCCGGCGGAGCTCGCGAGGCGACACGAAATCGGAGATCTTGAGCACGCGGGTTTCGGAATGCCGCCTCAGCATGCTCAGGGGGTACTCGCCGCAGAATGTGCTCACCGCGTCGACGACCTCGCGCGGCGAATCGACGAATGGCGTCTCGCGAGCCGTGAGCAGGCGATGGCTAAGGAGCTCCCGTTCGTTGTAGCCGACGATCTCGCCCGGAACGAGCCGAGCAAGCGCCTCAACGACGGGTTCCGCGAACGGCACCGCGCCTTTCACCGAGTGCGCATGGTGGATCAGCGCAAGCATGACATTGGCGACGCCGGTTTTTACACGCTCACCGACGCCGAACCGAGTCGACGTGACCGCGCTCTTCCGCTTGACGCGTTGCTTCGAGGCTAGGGCTGGAGGGCAGGCCCGCGATGGAACCCGCCCTCCAGCCCCTCGAAGGGAGCGAAGCTACTTCGTTCGCCGCAGGATCCAGAGCCCAGAGTTCATGTCGCTCGCATAGACGAGGCCGGTCTCCTCGTCGACGACGACGCCCCAGACCTGGGTCGTATTCGTCAACACGCCCCGCTGCGACGGCTTCACCGGGTTCTCCGTAGCGGGTGGCACGAAGTAGGCAACCTCCGTCGGATGTCGCGGG
>WNGB01013050.1_pt1 | contig 11491 bp, 9 predicted proteins | sample 5400681 | NCBI WGS metagenome assembly WNGB01 (sample SAMN13153367, study PRJNA577476) | soil metagenome | isolation source: 115 cm soil or saprolite under grassland replicate 2 | place: USA:California | collected 2016-06-15 | reverse complement strand
CTGCTCGCCGTGGCCGAGGCGTATCCCCAGCTTCGTGCGACGGAGAACTTCCAGCAGCTTCAGGCCCAGCTTGCCGACGTCGAGCAGAACATTGCTGTCTCGAGACAGGTCTACAACGACACCGTTCTCACGTACGACAACGCTCTCGAGACGGTGCCGACGAACGTCGTCGCCGGCATCTTCAGCTTCCGCGAGCGCGCTTACTTCGAAGCCGAGGGCGCCGCGCGCGAGGCGCCGGCCGTGCAGTTCTCGACCTGACGCGTCTGCTCGGCATCATCCTCGCACTCGCCGCGGCGGCGCTCGTCGCGCCCGCGGGTGCGTTCGCCAAGTCCTACTCGCTGCCGGCTGCGGCGATCGACGTTCAGATCGAGCGGGACGGTTCACTGCTCGTCCGGGAGCAGATCGTTTTCGACTTCTCCGGCTCGTTCAGCGGCGCGTACCGAGACATCCCACTGCGTAACGGTGAGTCGATCGACGCCGTTTCCGTCACCGAAGGGTCGGCCGCCTACCGTCCCGGCGGCAACACGCAACTCGGAAGCATCGACGCTCCGAACACGTTCGGCGTAACGCGCATCGCGCACGGCGTGCGGATCGTCTGGCACTACCGAGCGGCCGACGAGGCCCGCACATTCGTCGTCTCGTACCGCTTTCGCGGGCTCGCCGTGGCGTACGACGACGTCGTCGATGTGAACCTGCGAGTGTGGGGAGACCACTGGCCGGCCGGTGTGGGGAGCCTGACCTCGGCGATGACGCTCCCCCGTTCGACCAAGCTGGGGCCGTCCTATCGGGTGTGGGGGAGCCCAGTCTGGGTGCACGGCGTCGTCACCCGCCTGCGTGACCGCGCCCTGCTTCGCGCGTCGCTCGTCCCGGCGCATCAGTTCGTCGAATTCCGCGTCGTTTTCCCGCGGCGGCGGCTCGCCTCGACGGCCGGCGCGCAAGTCCGCCGGGGGAACGGGCTCCAACGGATCGTCGCCGAGGAACTCGCCTCCCAACGCTCATACGAAGGGGACCGAAAGCGAATCGACGACGCGAAGCGGCACATCGGCCGGTGGGCTCTCGTCCTGCTCGCGTTCGGGTTGCTGCCGGCGCTCGTCGTCATCCTCGGTGTGTGGCTCCTGTACGGCCGCGAGCGGAAGACCGGGTACGACCGCGAATACGAGCAGGCGCCGCCGAGCGAGACGGAGCCGGCACTCGTGCCGGCGCTGCTCCGCCAGGACAAGACGGCCGGCTCGAATGAGTTCACCGCCACACTCTTCGACCTGATCCGCCGCGACCGCTACAAGACCACGCCGGTCACCACGGAGCGGAACGTCTGGGGCGGGCTGCGACACGAGGACGTTGCCGACCTCGAGGTGAAGCCCGGCGATGCTGCAATGCAGCTGAACAGCTTCGAGTTGCCGGTCGCGCGCGTTGTCGATGCCGTGATCGGGACGGAGGGTGAGCGGCTGTCGTGGTTCCGCGACCGGATCGAGGCAGACCGCGTAGGGCAGAGCAAGCGGTTCGAGAACTTCAAGAAAAGCGTCGCGGAGGCGATCGACGGGCGCGGCTGGTTCCTGAACGGCGGCGTCTGGATCCTCGCGATCGCCGCGGGCGCGTTCGGTGTAGCGGGCTTGCTGCCGTTGTCGATCGGCATTGATGGCTTTCGCGCCGCCGCGCCGCGCTGGAACGATGTCGTGCTGATCGCGCTCGGCGCATGCGCGATCGTGAACGCGGCCCTCCTGGTCGTCGCAGCGACGCGCGTCCGTCTCTGGCGGCGCCGGAGCGCGGCGGCTGAATCCGAGGCCGAGCGCTGGGAGGCCTTTCGCCGCTACCTGACGGACTTCCCGCGTCTGCAGGAGGCGCCGCCCGCGACGCTCGAGCTCTGGGAGCGCTTCCTCGTCTACGGGATCGCGTTCGGCATCGCCGAGCGCGTGCTGCAGGGCGCGCACCTGCACATGCCGGAGGAGCTGCACGGCCAGAGCTCCCTCTACTGGATCACGCCGACAGGCGATCTCGGCTCCGGCCCGTCGGCGCTCGCGATCGGCGATCTCTCTTCGGGCTTCGGCTCAGCGCTCTCGCCGCCGTCCTCGAGCGGCTCCGGCGGCGGGTTCTCGGGCGGCGGCGGTGGAGGCGGCGGCGGGGGAGGCGGCGGCGCCTGGTGACGGGCTAACGCGCAGGAATGTGCGCGAGCTTGTCCGGATTGAGCACCGACCGGACGGCGACGACGACGCGGTCGGCGATCTCGAGCGCCGCGACCCACTGCGCGCGCCCGTCCGGCGCGTAGAACACGAGACCGGGCTCGCCGTTGACGATCGCCGGACGGTGCGCGATTCCACGTTCGCGCGCCTGACGGCCCCAGCCGATGATCGCCCTCGCCACGCGCTCGGCGCCGACGAGCGGCACCCGGACGGCCGGCGCCTTGCCGCCGCCGTCGCCGTAGACGGTCGCGTCGGGCGCGAGCAGCTCGACGAGCGCCTCGACGTCGCCGTCCTCCCAGGCGGCCAAGAACCGCCGCGCGATCTCGTCGCGTTCCTCGCGCGAGACGTCGAAGCGGCGCCTGCCTTCCTCGACGTGCCGGTGCGCGCGCGGCGAGGATCTGGCGGCAGTTGTCGGGACTCTTGCCGACGATTTCCGCCACGTCGTCGTACGGATAGTCGAAGACCTCGCGGAGCAGGAACACGGCGCGCTCGACCGGCGAGATCTTCTCGAGCAGGTGCAGGAATGCGAGCGAGAGCGAGTCGGCGGTCTCGGCGTGGCGGACGGCTTCGTCGTCGACCAGCGGCTCGGGCAGCCATTCACCCGGATAGACCTCGCGGCGGGCGCGCGCCGAACGGAGCTGGTCGATCGCGAGGCGCGTCGTGATGGTTGCCAGGTAGGCCTTCGGCGACTCCGGCTCGATGCCCGCCTGGTGGTAGTGCAAGAACGCCTCTTGCACGATGTCCTCGGCCTCGGCGACGGAGCCGAGCATCCGGTAGGCGATTGCGAAGAGGTATGGCCGGAGCTCCTCGTGAGCGTCCATCGTCATCGAAGACGGAATAGCAGGTCTCCGTGTGACGCCGTCACAACCACGGGCGCCGTCCCGTCTCCAGGGTGAACACAAACGAAAGGAGACACGATGAGAGTATTCGTCGCAGGGGCAACCGGAGCGATCGGGACGCGGCTCGTTCCGCAGCTGGTCGAGCGCGGACACGAAGTCGTCGGCACCTCCCGCTCGGCGGAGAAGGCAGAGCGGCCGGGCCGGTTGGGCGCAGAACCGATCGTGCTCGACGTCCTCGACCGGCAGGCGGTCCGTGAGGCGGTTGCCGCGGCACGGCCCGACGCGATCGTCCATCAGGCGACGGCACTCGCCGGGGCCGGCGATGTGAAGCATTTCGACCGCAGCTTCGCGGAGACGAACCGGCTTCGAACGGAGGGAGCCGATGCGTTGCTCGCCGCCGCCCAGGACGCCGGCGTCGGGCGCTTCGTCGCGCAGAGCTACGCCGGCTGGCCGTACGCACGCGAGGGCGGGCCCGTCAAGACGGAGGACGATCCGCTCGATCCGACGCCTGTCCCCGCGATGCGCGAGACGCTCGCGGCGATTCGCCACCTCGAGCACGTCGTGACGAAAGCCGGCGGAGTCGCGCTGCGCTACGGCGGTTTCTACGGGTCGTCCGACGACGCGCAGCTCGAGCTCGTGCGCAAGCGCCGCTTCCCGATCGTCGGCGACGGCGGCGGCGTCTGGTCGTTCGTCCACCTCGACGATGCCGCGACCGCGACCGTCCTCGCCGTCGAGCGCGGCACACCCGGGATCTACAACATCGTCGACGACGAGCCCGCGCCGGCTCGCGAATGGCTCCCGGCGCTCGCGGCCGCCATCGGAGCGAAGCCGCCCCGCCGCGTCCCCCGCTGGCTCGCCCGGCTCCTTGCGGGCGAGGCCGGCGTCGTCCTCATGACCGAAGTGCGCGGCGCCTCGAACGCAAAGGCGAAGCGCGAGCTCGGCTGGTCGCTTCGCTACCCGAGCTGGCGGCAGGGCTTCGCGGACGCCTACCGTGCCACGCGCGCCAGCCCGCGCGCACGGTCGGCGCCCGCCGGCGACTCTCAGAGCAGCAACCCCATCTCGATGGCGTCCCAGAGCTCGCCGCTCGCGCGCCGGTAGTGCTTGACGCGGCGCCCCTCCTCGACGAAGCCGAACTTACGGTAGAGCGCGATCGCGGCTGCGTTGTGCGCAAAGACGCTGAGGCTGAGCTTGTGCAGGTTGCGCTCGCGCGCCCACTCGATCGCCGCGGCGAGCAGCGCGGAGCCTACGCCGCGTCCGCGCCATTCGCGCGAGACCGCCATTCCGATTTCGCCGAACCCATGCTGACTCGCGTCGACGTGCAGCGAGCCGATGATCTCGCCGCCGTCGACCGCGACGAGCGTGCCGTCGAGCGTCCAGCTCGCAGCGCGCGCCTCGAGATCGACCGGCGGCTCCGTGGCGATTCCGTCGCGCTCCTCGGCGACCGCGGCGAAGATGACCGCGAGGGGGAGGCGGTCGTCATCGCACGCGAGACGGATCTGGAACGGCGCCTCGGGCACCTTCGGATCTTTTCAACGAACGGTTCGGAAGGCGATTCCCTGACGCTGGACGCGGTGGCGATGTGGGTCCACAGCGAGCACGTAGGCGAACTGTCGCTGTCTGTGGAGGTGCGCCTTCGGGATCGCGAGAACGAAATGCCCGGCCACCGGGCGCGTGCTGATCACGTCGCCGTTTTCGAAGTGGAGCTCGATGCGTCTCGTCACGCGCACGTCGACTTCACCGAAGACGAAGAGATCACGTCCGGCCGGCTGAACGAACTTCACCCAAATCTTCTGTCCGGTGAAGAATTGTGACTGGCAACCGGACTGCGGGTGGGCTGCGCTGTACGCGATCTGCCAGCAGCGCGTCTTCTTCACGACGTGTCCGACGCTCAGCGTCGCAGTCGCGCCGTTTGGGCCGCGGACGCGCCAAACGGGGCGTAGCTCGCGCCGCGCCGCGGCCGGCGCCGAGGAGCGAGCGAACAAGCCGCCGGGGACCGTGCGAATCGCGACCGCTCTTCCTTTACCGTCGTAGCCGACGACGCGGAACGGGTAGCGGCCCGGGATGGTTGCCGTGAACATGTTGTCCTTCAGCACCGCCGTTTGTCGCTGGCCGTCAGGGAGGAAGATGACGATGCGCCTGACGCCGTCGGCCGCGGCGCCGGCGACAACGAGGAATTGGTCAGATGTGTTGAAGCCCGTAAGGGCGTAGGTTCCGAATTTCACCGGCGTCCCGAAGAAGAAGTGGGATCCGCTGCAACCGCTGCCGGCGCCGATGACCAGCAGACACCCACCGGGCGCGATTCCGACGACGACGTTGCTGAGCGGGTCGGGCTTGAACAGCCGAGCCTGGCGGCAGCACCAGTCAAGACCCTGACGCTGCTCCTGCGTCAACTTCGCCTCGTCCACGCTGAGGCCGCGGCGTTCGTGGCGCGCGAACCAGCCGATCTTCGGGTGGCCGATCCTCGCCTGAACACCGGTCGGGCCGCCCGGTCTTCCGCTCGGGCGCGCCCCGAACGTGAGACCGAACGTCGGCACCGAGACGCTGGTCGTGCGCCCGCGGGCGCCCGTGACCGAGATGCTCTCGGCGCGGGTGCCGGTGTTCGGCTCGGGCTCGATCCACAGGTAGGCGTTACCGCCGACGAGCGCGGGATGCGTGCCGTCGTTAGCGTGCACAGCCACACGCTTGACGCCGTCGGCGACGATCCCGAACGAGAAGACCGCGCTCGTGTGGGCGTACTGGTCGTAGAAGCCGCTGTTTCCGGTCACTATCAGGAGCGGCGCGCTCACGTGCGCGAGCGTCGAGGCAGGCGCGCACGCCGGTTCTCTTTTCGTGCGGCGCGTCGTCCCGTTTAGTTGCAGGCAAAGCGAGTTGCCGCTGCGGAAACCCGAGAGCACGTACCGCTCGCCGCCGACGTCGGCGCGAATCAGCTCGCGCAGCTGCGTCCCCTTCGGAAACGACGCCCACGAATGCCCATTCGCCGCCTCGAACTCGCGCTGCTCGCTCGCCGGGGCCTCCTTCCCGGGATGCCCGCTGAGCCAGGCGGAGAAATCGCCGATCCCCTGAGCGATTGCTGCTCCCACCGGAGTCGTGATCGCAGCGACAAGGGCAGCGACCACAGCGGCGAACGCGAACGCAATCCGTCGACGGCGGCCGGTTCGGACGCCCGCGCGCTGCAGCACGTCCTGCCAATCCGAGCGCTCGCCGCCCGGCAGCGGAACAAGCCGATCGAGCCCGGTGACGATGAGCGGCTCGACGTCGATCATCGCGAGACCTCCTTCAGCGAGCGGCGCAGTGCCGTGTGCGCGCTACTCAACGTTGCCGAGACGGTGCCGAGCTCGACCCCGAGCACGGTCGCGATCGCCCGGTAGTCGAGGTCGGCGTAGTAGCGAAGGAAGACCGCGAGCCGCTGCCGCCCGGGCCGTCTACCTCGTGAGAAAGTCGACGACCGCCCGGCGCCCCGCGTCGCTCGCCGCGCGCCTCTGAACGCTGTGGCCGGCACCGTGGACGACGACGAGCCGCCCGGCGGGAGCAAGCGCTGCCTCACGCTGCGCCCACTCGAGCGGCGTCGAAAGGTCCCGGTCGCCGTTCAGGAGCAAGGTCGGCACGCGAGGAAGGCGACGCGCGGCGGTCGGCGTCGGCGCGGTCGGAGACCACGGAAGGCATTCCTGCTCGATCCCGTTGCCGGTCGCCGTCGCGCGATCGAACGGCGCGACGTCGCGCGGCCGCAGACGGGCCCCGGCGCGCGCAAGCGCGGCGCTGCGCCCCGAGACGGGCGATTGCGAGTCGCCCCACGGGAAGCGCCAGTCAGAACACAGCGCGCTCGCGTGCAGCCCCTGACTCAGCTCCTCGGCAGGCGTCGCGTCCCAGCGCCTGACGGTCTGCAGCAGGTCGTTCAGTTCCGCCAGGTCGCCGCGACGCGCCCGGCGGAGGGTGTCTGCGAGGTCTCGCGGGCTGTGGAACGTCGGGTCGACGATGCTCATCAACGCGAGCGCGTCGAGCAGTCTCGGGCCGTTGTGCCGCTTCCGCACGACCGCCGTGAGGTCGCTCACGCAACCCGCTCCACACCCGAGCCGGAGCACGCGGCCGACCGCGCGCAGCTGCATCGGGAGCAGCTCGAAGCCGGCGTTGTGGGGGACGACGGAGTCGAGAACGAGCCGATTGACGCGTTTCGGGTGCGCGATCGCATAGCGCTCGCCGACGAAGGTTCCGTACGAGATCCCGTCGAGCGTCCACTTGTCCGCGTCGAGAGCTTGTCGGAGCAGCTCCATGTCGGCGACGACGTCGTCGGTGCCGTAGAAGCTGCGCGTCGAACCGATGGTGCGGGCGCACATGCGCACGGCGGCGGCCGACGGCGGATAGAGATCGGAGCCGCCCATGATCTCTTGCAACGCAGGACAGTCGAGCGCACCGGCGCCGGTCCCGCGCTGGTCGTACATGACGAGCCGGTAATCCGAGAGGGCGCCGGCGATCGCCTGCGCGATCCGCGCGGGGAACGGCACGCCGGGTTGCCCCGGGCCGCCGGTCATCACGAGCAGGACGCCGCGGCGTGCGGCAGTCTTGTCGGCCGCCGCGACCTGGAGGCGCAGCGAGCCCTGCCGGTGGCCCGTATGGTCGAGCGGAACGACGAGGGTCGAGCACGTGAAGCCGCTCAGCTCGGGGCAGGGATGGGGATCGGCGAGGCGCGGAGCCGGTCCCGCGCGAGCGGAGCCGCCAGCAGGCAGCGCAAATGCGGCGAGGACCACCGCGATCCGCAGAAGGCGCACCAGATCTATAGACGTGCCGGCGCTGCTCCGGTTGGGCGACGCGCACGCGCTTGGTTGCGCCGGCCGTCCGCAACGGTGCTTCGTGAAACGTTAACGGGCGGCCAACCGAGAACCGAGTAGCGTCAAGACACTTGAAGGCGGTGGTCTTCGTTGCGGCGGTTCTTGCGCTCGGCCTGGGTGCTCTCTTTGGTGCGCTCGGCGGGCACCCGGCGGTCTCGACGGGGGCGCGGCCCTTGTCGGCTCGCTCGGGCATTCACAAGATCAAGCACGTTGTCGTGATCATGCAGGAGAACCGATCGTTCGATTCCTATTTCGGGACCTTTCCCGGAGCGGACGGGATTCCGCCGGGCGTGTGCGTGCCCGATCCGCGCGGCGGCTGTGTCCGGCCGTACCACGACCCGATCGACCGCAACTTCGGCGGTCCGCACGCGCTGCTCAACGCGCAACGCGACATCGATCGAGGCGCGATGGACGGATTCGTGCGCTCCGCGGTCGGCGGCATGCGGGGGTGTGAGGAGCGCAACGATCCGTACTGCGTGCGGCACGGCGGCGGCAGGGACGTGATGGGCTACCACGACTGGCGCGAGATCCCCAACTACTGGGCGTACGCGGGGAGGTTCGTCCTGCAGGATCGGATGTTCGAGCCGGCCCGGTCGTGGAGTTTGCCGGCCCACCTCTTCACGGTGAGCGAGTGGTCCGCGAAGTGCACGCGGAGAGGCGACCCGAGGAGCTGCGTCGGCGCGCCGAACCATCCGGCGGAGCCGCCGGATTTCCGGGGCGACATCAGGCACACGGTCCCGAGCTACGCGTGGACCGACCTCACGTATCTGCTGCACAAGCACGGCGTGAGCTGGCGTTACTACGTCTTCAAGGGCGGGCAGCCCGACTGCTCGGACGATGCTGCGATGATCTGCGCGTCCGTGTCGCAGAGCGCGAAGACGCCCGGCATCTGGAACCCGCTGCCGTACTTCACGACCGTGCGTGAGGACCGGCAGCTGGGCGACATCACCTCGCTGCGGAGCTTCTTCAAGGCCGCGCACGCCGGGACGCTGCCCGCGGTGTCGTGGATCGTGCCCAACAACCACGTCAGCGAGCATCCGCCGGGGCTCGTGTCCGCGGGCCAGGCGTATGTGACGAGGCTCGTGAACGCCGTCGCACGCAGCCCGGACTGGGACTCGACCGCGATCTTCCTGACGTGGGACGACTGGGGCGGCTTCTACGACCACGTCGAGCCGCCGAGTGTCGACGTGAACGGCTACGGCCTGCGCGTGCCCGGGATCGTGATCAGCCCGTACGCGAAGCGCGGTTACATCGACCACCAGATACTGAGCTTCGACGCGTACGCGAAGTTCATCGAGGACGATTTCCTCGGTGGCCAGCGGCTCGACCCGCGCACCGACGGCCGGCCCGACCCGCGCCCGGACGTTCGCGAGAAGGCGCCGATCCTCGGCAATCTCGTCAGCGACTTCGACTTCACGCAGAAGCCACGACAACCGCTGATCCTCGCTCCGTATCCCGTCCATGCAGCAACGCAGCACCCGCGCGTTGGCCGGAACGCATCCGCATGAACCGCTAGCGCACTGTGGCCGCGCCGACACCGACAACGGCCCCGAGCGCTCCGGCGGCGACTACGAGCGGGAGCCCGAGGAGCATGAGCCAGACAGCCGCAGCGGCGTCGTCGCCCGTGAGAATGAAGATCGGGCCGTCGATCGCCGCGTAGCCGAGGCCTGCTGCCAGGGCGCCGTTGCGCACTGCTTTGTGCGTCGGACGAAGAAGCGACGCGATGAACGTCGCCGCGGCAACGCCCACCAACAGCCCAAGAACGGCGTTGTTGAAATCGTTGAGCGTCGCGGCGGTCGCTCCGAGCGAGTTGTCGGTAAACGCGCGAACGAACGTGAATGCCCCGAGCGCTCCAAGTGCGCCCGAAAACACCGCGGTGGCAACCGCGAGCCGCAGGGTGGGACCAAGACGGTTCACGGGCGGATCGTGACAGAGCAAATAAGACCATCAGGCGGCCTCTTCGAATGCGGGCGCCGGCTGGACGGCCGGTTTCGGTTCGATGGCGAGCCGCGGGAGCCGGCGGTCGAACCAGTTGGGGAACGCCCAGGTGCGGCGGCCGAAGAGCTCGAGCACGGCGGGGAGCAGGACGGTGCGGATGACGATCGCATCGAGGAAGACGGCGGTCGCCATCGCGAGCCCGAAGAGCTTCAGCACGCGGTCGTCACCGGCGGCGAAGGAGGCGAAGACGGCGACCATGACCGCGGCCGCGGCGGTGATCACACGACCGGTGCGGGCGAGTCCCTCGCGCACGGCCGCGCTGGCGTCGCCTCGGTGTTGCCATTCCTCGTGGATGCGGGAGACGAGGAAGACCTCGTAGTCCATCGAGAGCCCGAAGACGATCGCGAAGACCATCACGGGGATGAACGCGTCGATCGGTCCCGGTTGGATGCCGAGCAGGCCGCCGAGCCAGCCGCGCTCGAAGATCGCCTGGACGACGCCGAGCGCGGCGGCGATCGAGAGCAGGTTCATGAGCGCCGCCTGAAGCGGGATCAGCAGCGAGCGGAAGACGACGAGCAGGAGCAGCGCCGAGAGCGCGACGACGACTCCGATGAAGAGCGGCAGCTTGCCGGAGAGTACGCGGGCGAAGTCGACCTGGATCGCGGTTGCGCCGCCCACGTAGACGGTTGCACCCGTTGCCTTCGCGAGCGGCGGCAGGACGTCGCTGCGGAGGCGCTTGACGAGGTTCGTTGTCTGCTCGCTCTGCGGCGAGGTGCTGGGATAAACGGCGATCGCTGCCGTGTCACGGGCGCGATTGAGCTGAGGCGACGCAACGGACGCGACCCCGGGGGTGCGCCGCAGCGCGTTGGTGAGCCGCGCCAGGCCGGCGGTGCCGTCGGCGTCGGGCAAGCGGACGGCGAGCTGCAGAGGCCCGTTGAAGCCGCCGCCGAAGCCGTCGGCGAGCAGGTCATAGGCCTTGCGCGTCGTCTGCGTGCTCGGGTCGTTGCCGGAGTCGCTCGCGCCGAGCCGCAGGCCGAGCGCCGGCGCGGCCAGCACGAGCAGGAGCGCCGTCGCCGACACTGCGGCCCAGGCCGGGCGCCGCTGGATGAGTCCCACCCAGCGGGTCCAGAAGCCGTTCGGGCTCGGCGCGACGGCGGCGCGACGGCGGCGGTTGCTGCGGCCGACGCGCTTGCCGGTGAAGGTCAGGAGCGCAGGAAGCAGCGTGAGCGAGGCAGCTAGCACGAGCAGCACGCCGAGTGACGCGGCGATCGCGACGCCGTAGAGGAAGCCGATGCCGAGCGCGCATGCCGAGCAGCGCGATCACGACGGTGGTGCCGGCGAAGAGGATCGCGCGCCCGGCCGTGTTCATCGCCAGCTCGACCGCGGCTTGGACGTCGCCGCCGTTCTCGCGGTAGGCGTCGCGGTAGCGCGTGACGATGAAGAGGGCGTAGTCGATGCCGACGCCGAGACCGATCATCAGGGCGAGCTCGGAGGAGAAGTCGACCATGTCGACGAGGCGGCTGCCGAGCCCGATCAGGCCCAGGCCGGCGCCGAGCCCGAACAGGGCCGTCACGATCGGCAGTCCCATCGCCAGCAAGGAGCCGAAGCTGAGCAGCAGCACGATGACGGCCGCGCTGAGGCCGACGGCGGTCGCGAAGCCGAGGCTCGGCTGCTGGGCTTGCTTGATCGCCTCGCCGCCCAGCTCGACCTGCAA
>WNGB01025532.1_pt1 | contig 11492 bp, 11 predicted proteins | sample 5400681 | NCBI WGS metagenome assembly WNGB01 (sample SAMN13153367, study PRJNA577476) | soil metagenome | isolation source: 115 cm soil or saprolite under grassland replicate 2 | place: USA:California | collected 2016-06-15 | reverse complement strand
GGGCCGCCACCGCCGCCAGGGGATCGGGGTTCCTGGCGGTGCTGGTCGCCGGGATCGTGATCGGCGACGAGCGCGTCCCCTACAAGGGCGAGATTCAGCGCTTCCACTCCGCGCTGGCCAGCCTCGGCGAGATCGTGGCATTCATCCTGCTCGGCCTGACGGTGCACCTTGGGGACCTGCCCGACGGCAACGCCTGGCTGATCGGGCTGGTCCTGGCGGTGCTGCTGGCGCTGGTCATCCGCCCACTGCTGGTCGGCCTGGTGCTGTGGCCGATCCGCCTGCGCCGCGGCGAGCGGGTGTTCGTGCTGTGGACCGGCCTGAAGGGCGCCGTCCCGATCCTGCTCGGTGCCTTCATCCTGGAGGCCGGCGTCGCCGACGCGAACCGGCTGTACGAGATCATCTTCACGGTGGTGGCGTTCTCGGTGATCGTCCAGGGCGGCCTGGTCCCGACGCTGGCCCACCGCCTGAGGGTGCCGCTGCGTACGGTCGAGCCGGAGCCGTGGAGCCTGGGCGTGCGCTTCCGGCACCAGCCCGACGCGCTGCGGCGCTACCGCGTCGCCGAGGGCTCCCCTGCCGACGACACCGCCATCGCCGAGCTGCCGCTGGACGAGGGCACCTGGGTCAGCCTGGTGATCCGCCAGGGCCACCTGGTCCCGGCCCGCTCGGACACCCGCCTGCAGGCCGGCGACGAGGTGCTCACCCTGACCGATCCGGTCGCCGGCGACGATCAGAGCAAGCTGTTCGACGCCGATCCGGACCCGCCGGGGGACGACCGGTAGGGCAGGACCGCCGCCGGGCGCGCGGCCGGCCCCTGCCTGGAGGAGGCGGGCAGCTCCACGGTGAACTCGCAGCCGCCGGTGACGTTGGCGACCCGGATGGTGCCGCCGTGCGCCTCGACGAAGCCGCGGGCGATCGCCAGGCCCAGGCCGGCGCCACGCGAGGACCGGGCCGGGTCGCCGCGCCAGAGCCGGTCGAACACCCTGGCCAGGTCCGGCTCGGCGATACCGCCGCAGCCGTCCCTGACCCGCAGCGTCACCGCTCCCCCATCGGCCCGCTGCCCGATCGTCACCAGCAGCCGGCCCCCTGGCCGGGTGTGGCGGATGCCGTTGTGGACCAGGTTGGCGAGCACCCGGTTGAGCTGGTCGCGGCCGGCCAGGACCAGCGCGCCGCCGTTGCCCGCCGCGGTCTGGAGCCGGACCCCGCCCGCGGCGGCCTCCGGCTCGAAGCCCTCCAGCACCTCGGCCACCAGCTCGGGCAGGGAGACCGGCTCCCGCTCGAACGCGAGCGCGCCCGCCTCCACCTGCGACAGCTCCAGCAGGGCATCGACCAGGCCGGTGAGGCGGTCGATGTGGGCCAGCAGCCCGGCCAGGTAGCGGCCGCGGGTCGCCTCATCGATGGCGACGCCGTCGGCCAGCGCCTCGGCGAGCGCGCGCAGGCTCGCCAGCGGCGTGCGAAGGTCGTGGGAGATCCAGGCGATCAGGTCGCGGCGGCTGGCGTCCATGGCCCGCTCGCGCTCCCGGGCCGCCGCCAGGCGCGCCTCGGCCGCCTCCAGCGCCTCGGCGACGGTGGCCACCTCCGCGGTCCCGCCCGACCGCCTGCCGGCCACGGAGGGCCGGGCCTGCTCGGCGGGGCTCGACGCGCCGGCGCCCGCCTCCAGCGCGGCGGCGCGCGCGGCCAGCGCCTCCAGATCGGTCACCATGGCGCGCGAGCTGGCGATCCCATAGGCGATGCCGGCGCCGATCGCCACCGGCAGCGAGACCAGCACGACCAGCAGGTCGTGTGTGCTCACCAGCATGGCGGAGCTGGCGGCCTGGATGGCGGCCAGGGCCGCTCCGGCGGTGACCACGGCGGTGAGCCCGACGTGCCTGGCCACCCCCGCGCCCCGTCGCCGCAGGCCGCCCTGGACCACCAGGCCGACCAGGACCACGGCGACCGCCCCGATGGTCGTGAGCCCGAGCAGCAGGACGAGGTCGTGGGCGGGGATGTCGACGGCCAGCGCGACCGCCACGCTGCCGGCCAGCCCGCCGGCGAAGATCGCGGCGGCGACCAGCGACGCCCGCCAACGGCCGGTCACACGCTCGGCTCCTGCGGCACGAAGCGGTAGCCGACCCCGTAGACCGTCTGGATCCGCTGCGGGTCGGAGGGGTTGTCCTCGACCTTCTCGCGCAGGCGCCGGGTGTGCACGGTGACGGTCGAGGTGTCCCCGAGCCAGGTGTACTCCCACACCTGCTGCAGGAGCTGACCGCGCGTGAACACCTGGCGCGGGTGGCGGACCAGGAACAGCAGCAGCTCGAACTCCCGCGCGGTCAGGGCGACCGGGCGCCCGGCGACCTCGGCCTCCCTGGTCGCCGGGTCGATCATCACGTCGCCGGCGTGCACGCGGCCCTGCTGGGCCGCCGGGTCGCCCCGGGCGCGGCGGAGCACGCTGCGGATTCTGGCGACCAGCTCCCGCGGGCTGAACGGCTTCACCACGTAGTCGTCCGCGCCGAGCTCGAGCCCGACGATCCGGTCGGCCTCGTGGCCGCGGGCGGTCAGCATCACGATCGGGATCGGCGCGCTGGCGCGGAGCCGCCGGCACACCTCGAGGCCGTCCATGCCGGGCAGCATCAGGTCCAGCACGACCAGGTCGGGAGGTGCCTGGGTGGAGAGCGCGAGCCGCAGCGCCTCCTGCCCGTCGCCGGCCACGGCCACGCGATAGCCGCCGAGCTCCAGGTAGCGCGAGACCACCTCGCGCACGGTCGGCTCGTCGTCGACCACCAGCACCAGCTCGCCACTCATGCGTCCATGCTGCCAGCGGCGACGACCAGCGCAAAGCCGCGCCGCCGCGATCGTACGAAGTTTGTAAGCACGCCAGAGGTTGACCGGACGATCCAGGGACGCCAGGCTCCCACGCCATGCGAGTCCTGCTCACCGGCGGTGCCGGGTTCATCGGCAGCCACGTGGCCGACGCGTTCGCCGAGCGCGGCCACGAGGTGGTGGTGGTCGACCGGCTGCACCCGCGCGCCCACGCCGCGCCGCCGGACTACCTCCGCGAGGACGTCGAGTACCTGCGGGGCGGCCTGGACGCGGCGACCCTGGACGCGGCGCTCGCCGGGATTGACGCCGTCTGCCATCAGGCGGCCATGGTCGGGCTCGGGCGCGGGCTGGTCGACGCCGGCGACTACGTCCGCGACAACGACCTGGGCACCGCCGAGCTGCTGGCGGCGATCCACCGCCGGGCGCCGGGCGACCGGCCCGGGCGGCTGGTGCTCGCCAGCTCGATGGTGGTCTACGGGGAGGGCGCCTACCGCTGCGACCGGCACGGCGCCGTGCGGCCGGGGCCGCGCGAGCTGGCGCGGCTGGAGCGGGGTCAGTTCGAGCCGACCTGCCCGCGCTGCGGCGGCGAGCTGGCTGCCGTGCCGATCGGCGAGGACGCGCCGCCGGACCCGCGCAACGTGTACGCGGCGACCAAGCTGCACCAGGAGCACCTGGCGCAGGCGAGCATGCACGAGGGCGGGCCCGCCGTGACCGCGCTGCGCTACCACAACGTCTACGGCCCCCGGATGCCGGCCGACACCCCCTACTCGGGAGTCGCGGCGATCTTCCGGAGCGCGCTGGCGGGCGGCCAGCCGCCGCGGGTGCTGGAGGACGGGGCGCAGCGGCGGGACTTCGTCGTGGGCGGCTGGCGGGCCGGCGACGTGCGGCACGTGGTCGCGTCGCCGGCGCTGGCGGCCGAGCGGCTCGGCTTCCGGGCCGAGGTCTCCTTCGCCGCCGGGATGGCCGAGCTGGCGACCGCGCCGCTGCGCGCCCCCGCCGCCACGGCCGCGGCCGCGCACCAGCGCTAGCTCCCGTTACCAGCGGGTCGCGAACAGCACCTGCACCGCAAGGGTCTGCGCCAGCAGGAGCGCGCCCACCACCGGCGCGCGCACACGCCAGGCGAGCAGCTGGCGTGTCACCGGGACCAGCGCCAGCGGCACCAGGAACTGGAAGATGCGCTCCACCTCGCCCCTGCTGAACCCCCAGCTCGCCGCGGCCAGCAGGGTCGCGATGGCGGCGGCGTCCAGCGACGCCCAGGCACGCTCGCGGACCACCGCGAACGCCCGCGCCGCCAGCGCACCGAGCAGGGGGACGCCGAGCATGCCGCCGAAGGCGAGCAGGTCGCCGGGGACCCAGGGCAGCGCCGGCCGCCTCGCCGACCCGGGCGCCGCCTGGTAGGCGCGGTGCGCCGCCCGCGCGGCGGCCAGGGGGTCGTAGCCGGTGCCGAGGCGCAGCGCCAGCGCCGCGCCGATGACGACAACGGCGGTGCCGGCCGCCCAGCGCGCCACCCATCGAGGCTCTGGCCGCAGGCGCCCGATGGCCCTGATCAGCAGGAACACCACCAGCAGCACAGCGGAGTACGTCAGCATCGAGCCGGCCCACAGCAGCACGCCGCCGGCCACGGTCCAGCCCCACGAGCGGCGCAGCAGGCCACGGTGGGCGGCCAGCGCGGCGAGCCCGAGCACGGTGGCGAACACCGCGTCGGCCGAGGTCGCCACGTACAGCACGACCCCCGGGCTGAGGCACCACAGCGCCACGGCCAGACGGCCGGCGCGCTCACCGAGCTCGTCGCGGCTGAGCGCGCCGGTGGCGGCCACGCCGAGCGCGCCGGCGGCGACGGTCGCGACGGCGGCGGCCGGCACGCCGGGACGGACCCTCGCGACCAGGCCGTAGAAGACCATCGCCCCGGCCGGGTGGCCCTGGGCGTGGGATGGCAGCTCCGGCAGCAGCGTGGCGAAGCGGCGCAGGAACAGCGGGATCGCGCCGACCAGGTGCGCGCCGGCGGGATATTCGCCGTCGTAGTCGAACGGCGCCCACCAGGCGCGCGGGCCGCCACCGAGCGCCGCCACCGCCAGCGCGAGGACGAACAGCGCGACGGCCGAGCAGGCCAGCCGCAGCGGCCAGCGGACCGGCGCGGCGGCCATGGCGATCACTCCGGCGGCCACCGCCAGCGCGACCGGCAGCGCCACCGCCGCCCAGGCCCACGCGACCACCGGGTGCGGGAAGACGTAGAACGGGAAGCAGTGGTACCAGGGCTGGCTCGGCACGCTGAACGGGACCCGCCCCCAGTGGCGCAGCCACAGCCAGCCGAGCGCGCCGCCGACCACCACCACGCCGCAGGCAAGCCACGTCGCCCGCGCGAAGCGCGTCGCGGCGGCCGCCGCGGGCTCCTGTTGAGTGGCGATCCCGGTCTTTGTCCGCACGGGCCGAACCGTATGGCACCCTTGGGGGCCTACGGGCCGACCGTAGCAGGTTCGTAAGAACCGCGTCGCAAGTCCGTCAGGATCGGGGGGGAGCCTGGCCGGCATGCACAGCGACCTTGATCTGCGCGCGGTGACCGTGGTGCTGCCCGCGCTCGACGAGGCGGCGGCACTGCCGGCCGCGCTCGCGTCGTTTCCCGCCGGCATCGACCTGGTGGTGGTGGACAACGGCTCGACCGACGGCACGGCCGCGGTCGCCGCCGCGCTCGGCGCGCGGGTGGTGCCCGAGCCCCGGCGCGGTTTCGGCGCGGCCTGCTGGGCCGGTGTGCAGGCATCCCCCCACGCGCGGGTGATCGCCTTCGTCGACGCCGACGGCTCGTTCGACGGCGCCGACCTGGCGGTGGTCGCCGGGCCGGTGCTTCGGGACGAGGCCGACCTGGTGGTCGGCTCCAGGATCCGGGGGCGTCGTGACGCTGGGGCGCTGTCGGCCCTGGCGGTGGTGGAGAACGTCGTGCTGGGGCTGGCGTGCGGACTGCTGTTCGGCGTGCGCCTGTCCGATCTGGGCCCGTTCCGCGCCATTCGCCGTGACCTGCTGGTGGACCTCGGGATCGCCGACCGGGGGCAGGGCTGGCCGCTGGAGATGGTCGGCCGCGCCGCCCTCGCTGGCCTGCGCGTGGTCGAGGTGCCGGTGCGGTGCCACCGGCGCGCGGCCGGCTCCAGCAAGGTCGGCGGTTCGCTGGTTGGCAGCGTCCGCGCGGCCGCGCACATGACCGGCGTGGCTGCCCGGCTACTGATCGAGCGGGCGGCGGGCCGGTTGCCCGACCCGATGACGGGCCGCTCGCCGGGCGACCTGGAGGCCAGATGAGACGGCCCGCACTGGCGCTGATCGCCAAGGAGCCGGTCGCCGGGCTGGCCAAGACCCGCCTGTCGCCGGCGCTCGGCGACCACGGCGCGGCAGAGGTGGCGGCGGCGCTGCTCGCCGACACGGTCGCGTTGCTCACCACCGTCGAGGCCGAGCCCTGGCTGTGCTTCGCGCCCGCCGCCGCGCGGGAGCGGATGGCGGCGCTGGCACCCGGGTTCAGGCTGCTGCCGCAGGTGGACGGTGACCTCGGCGACCGCCTCGCCGCCTGCGCCACGGCGCTGCAGGCGGCGGCCGCCACGCGCCTGGCGATCGTCGGCGCCGACACCCCGCACCTGCCGGCCCACTGGTGCGGAGCCGCGTTCGAGCTGCTGGAGCGGGTGGACGTGGTGCTCGGCCCCGCGCTGGACGGCGGCTACTACCTGATCGCCATCGACGGCGCCGCCGGCCCGCCACCGGCGGAGCTGTTCACCGGCGTGCCGATGGGTAGCGATCGGGTGCTCGAGGAGACCCTGCGCCGGGCATGGCGGCTCGGTCTGCGCACCGGCCTGCTGCCGCCGCTGCGCGACCTGGACCGGGTCGCCGACCTCCAGGCGGCGCTGGACGGCGGCGAGCTGGCTTCGAGCCCGCGCTCGCTGGAGGTCGTCGGCAGGCTCCTGTCGGAGCGGAGCAGCTGGAGCGCGTGATGCCACCGGTGTCCAGGATCAGTTTCTCCAGCCGGGCGCGTCACGAGCGTCCCGCGACCATCCTGGGGATCGCCCTGGGCGTGGCGTTCACGGTCTGCTTCGTGACCGGGCTGCTCTCCCACGCGGCCCAGACGCCCATCCCGTGGTTCCCCTGGCCGGCCGGACCCGCCTGGCTGTACCGGCTCACCCAGGGCGTGCACGTGTTCACCGGCCTGGCGACCATCCCGCTGCTGCTCGGCAAGCTGTGGGCCGTCTACCCGCGCCTGTGGCGCTGGCCGCCGGTGAGCGGCGTCGCCCACGCCGTCGAGCGGGCCGCGCTGGTCCCGCTGGTGGGCGGCTCGGTCTTCCTGCTGGTCACCGGCGTCACCAACATCGACTACTGGTTTCCCTACCAGTTCTTCTTCAGGATCGCGCACTTCTGGGCCGCCTGGATCACGGTCGGCGCGCTGGTCGTCCACGTCGGCGCCACCTTCACCGTGGCGAGCGGCGCGCTGCGCGACCGGGCCGCCACCGCTCCGGCGACCCCGGAGGGGCTGGATCGCCGCCGCTTCCTGCTCGCCATCGCCGCCGCCGCAGGCGCGGTCGTGCTCACCACCGTCGGATCGGCGGTCACACCCCTGCGTCGGCTCGCGGTGCTGGCTCCCCGCCTGCCCGACATCGGGCCCCAGGGCCTGCCCGTCAACCACCAGGCCCGCGACGTCGGCGTCACGGACGTGAGCGGGGACCCCGGCTACCGGCTCCGGGTCGATGGGCGTGTCGCCCGACCTCTGGAGCTGTCGCTCGGCGAGGTCCGCGCCCGCCGGACCCGCGAGGTCCGGCTGCCGATCTCCTGCGTCGAGGGCTGGAGCTACAGCGCGCGCTGGCGCGGCATCCCGCTCCGCGACCTGCTGGAGGAGGCCGGCGCCGACCGGCGGGCCGCCGTGGTGGTCCGCTCCCTCCAGACCCGCGGGCCCTATTCCGGGGCACGGATCGACGGCGCCCATGCCTGGCACCCCGACACGCTGCTGGCGCTGGAGGTCAACGGCGAGCCCTTGCAGCTGGACCATGGCTTCCCGCTGCGGTTGATCGCTCCCAACAACCCCGGGGTCCTGCAGACCAAGTGGGTCACGGAGGTGCAGGTGCTGTGACCGGCCCGCCGGCGCAGCCGCCACGGTATGGGCGTCTGTTCTGGGCGCTGCTGCCCGTCGGCGGCCTGCTCATGGCCTGGGGGCTGGTCGGGCTGTTCCGCGACGCCGCATTGACCGTGCCGGCGAGCTGGCTGCGCTGGTTCCTCGGCGGGCTGCTCGTGCACGACCTGCTGCTGGTCCCGGCGGTGCTCGCCGTCGGGCTGGCGGTGCGGCGCCTGCCCCCGGCGCTGCAACCGCCCGTTCGCGCGGCCCTGATCGTGTCGGGCACGCTGGCGTTGATGAGCCTGCCGCTGCTGCTCGGCTACGGCCGGGCGACCCAGCCGGGCAACGCCTCGCTGTTGCCCGGCGACTATCCCAGGAGCCTGGCGATCACCGTGGGCGCGGTCTGGGCCGCCGCCGCGGCGTGGGCGCTGCTATGCCTGCTCGGCCGCCGCGGGCGTTGACGCGGAAGGGCGGCGGTGGGACCGCCGCCCTTCCCGAGCGAACCGAGCGTTACTGCCAGCCAGTGATGTCGAGGATCGTCCCCGTGCCACTGACGTTGTGCTGGACGCTGACGTAGAAGTGCTTGCCGCTGGCGTCGAAGATGCCGCCGGTCCACTCCGCCGTCAGGTCGTTCAGGGTGGCCAGGCGGACGCACCCGTCGGACTGGAGGTCGGGGTCCGCGCCGTCGGGCAGGCAGTCCCACAGGTCGTTGTCGTGAGGGCCTTGCAGCGCGGTGTTGGTGGAGGCGTCCTCGTGGATGATCCAGTTGCCCCGGTCGGGCTGGTAGGCGGCGTTGTCCGGCATTGCGATCGCGGGGCTGCCCTGGACGAACCGCCGCACCTCCGGCACGGCGGTGTTGGCCGCCGACTGCTGCAGGCTGCCGTCACTGATGCAGACCGTCTCGCCCCAGAGCCGCTCGCCCTCGTTGCCGGTGTTGTTGCCGCAGAAGCGCACCAGTGAGTTCGCCTCGGCGCCGCGGTCGACGTCGATGTCCTCTGGCCGGTAGTACCCGGTCAGGTGCAGCGCCGCGGCCTGCGCACGGAGGTCGGGGTCAGGCGCGGCGGGGATCGGGACCCAGGAGCCCTGGCCGAGCTCGGTGCCCTGCCCGAAGTCGCTGCCGCCGACGCGCAGGCCGAAGAGCTTGCCGGGGGTGGCGTAGGGCGACTGGTCGAGGCTGGTGACCGGGCCGGCGCCCGGGTCGCGCAGGCTGGCGGGGATGAACTTGAAGTACGCGCCACCGGCCACACCGCCGGCCGGGCGGTTCTCGTCGCCGAAGAAGGTGACGCCGCTGGCGTAGACCGCGAAGCCCTCGAACGAATTCCGGCCGAGCGCGGGCCGGGCCACCAGGTTGCCGGCGCCGGTGCCGCCGCTGAAGGTCCCTGTGGCGCGGTCGAGGGTGACTCCGGTGGTGTTCAGCGGGTCGATCAGCTCGTACACGCGCCCCCCGTTGGGGCCGCCGCCGGCCTCCTCAGCGAACATGATCGTGCCCCATGGAGTGGCGCGAACCGGGTCACACGAGTCGGTGCCGGTGACGATGGTGGTCGAGGCGCCCGTGGCGACTTGGTGGACGAAGCCGGCAGCGGGCCGCTGACGCCGAAGAGGTTGCTCGACTGGTCCGCGAGCTGGCGCTGCACGAACTGGCCGAAGTCGACGCCAGCCGCCGCGACGCCGGCCACCAGCGCGATCGTGCAGAAGGCCGCGGCGAGGACCGCGAGTCGCTTCTTCATCTTTCCCATTCCTCCTCTGGCACCGGGGGATCGGGTACCGAGGAGACGCTGTCTCATGCAGATGACAGACTGGTGAACGCGGCCAGCGTCGGGGGATGAACTCTCGCCCATCGCGCGGCCATCGCCCAGGGGCGTGCGCTGTGGCAGACCGGAAGCTCAGGCGGGGTGCCGGGCGACGTAGACGCCGTGCGACGGCGAGCCGACGATCTCCCCGTCCCGCATGACCACCTCGCCGCGGACGATGGTGGCCACCGGCCAGCCCTTGAGATCCCACCCGTCGTACAGGCCCCAGTCGGCCGCCGACCGCATGTACTCGGGCGTGACCACCCGCTCCCGCTCGAGGTCGACGAGGGCGAAGTCGGCGTCGGAGCCCACCCGGATGGCGCCCTTGCGCGGGTAGATGCCATAGACCTGCGCGTTGTTGCGGCACAGCACCCCGGCGAGCTGCTCAAGGGAGATGCGGCCCTGGTGGTAGCCCTCGCTCAGCATGATCGGCAGCAGCATGCCCATCCCGGGGAAGCCGGGGACGGCGTCCCAGATCGAGCTGTTGAGCTTGTCGGCCTTGGGCACCACCGTCGAGTGGTCCGAGCCGAGGCAGGTCACCGTGCCGTCGCGCAGCCCCTCCCACAGCAGTCGCTGGCTCTGCTCGTCGCGCAGCGGCGGGTTGACCTTGCCGAGGCTGCCGACCCTGTGGTTGTCGTACTTGGTGAGCACCAGGTAGTGCGGGCAGGTCTCGGCGATCACGTCGACCCCCTCGGCCCGCGCGTCGCGCACCCACTGCACGCCACGGCCGATGGTCATGTGGACGACGTAGAGCCGCGAGCCCGTCTCCTTGCAGTACCAGATCGCCCGGCGGGTCGCCTCCTCCTCGGCCAGGTCGGGCCGCGCGTCCGTCCACGCCTGCAGGTCGTCGCGGCCGGCCTCGATGTAGCGCGCCTTGAGGTTGTGGATGATCGACATGTTCTCGGCGTGCACCATCGCCATGGCCGGCCGGCCGATCTCGCGGACCGTGCGCAGCCCGTCCAGGAACTGGGCGTCGTCGACCGCCAGGATGCCGAAGACGGCGGCCTCGTCCTTGGTGTAGGCCATGTAGAACTTGTAGGAGCAGATGCCGCACTCGCGCGCCATCCGCGGCAGCTCCTCGATCTGCTTGCTGGTGCCGATCACCGCGCCGAAGGCGGCATCGATCAGCGAGCGCTCCTCGACCGCCCGCCTGGCAACGGGTCCTGGAAGGTCTGGAGGTGCACGTGCGGGTCGATGATCCCGGGGAACACGTGCAGCCCGTCCGCCTCGATCACGCGGTCGGCGCCGCCGATGGACCCGGGCGCGCCGATGGCCGCGATCCTGCCGCCGCCGGTGGCGACGTCGGCCTGCACCACGCCATCCGGGAAGACCACCCGGCCACCTCTGATCACCAGGGTCCCGCTCAAGAATCCTCCTCTGTCTGGGTGGGTGATCTCAGCGAGGTTCCTCGATCCATATAGGGGGAGCTCGCTCCCCCCACGGCCCCCCAAGAGCGCCTGTGCCATGGGAGCAGCAGCGCCAACCGGTCAGGCGGCCTCGCTGACCTCGTCCAGTGCCTTGCGGAGCCCATCGGCCAGCTCAGCGAGCTCGTCGCTGGTGATCACCAGCGGCGGCGAGACGTGGATCGCGCCAGTGGCCAGCGACCGGGTCATCACCCCGGCGGAACGGGCGGCGGCGACCGCGCGGGTCGTCAGGGACGCATCCTCCGCGATCGCCGCCGGGTGGATCTGCACGGCGGCGAGCACGCCCTCGGCCACCCGGACCTCGCTGATGAGGTCGTGGGACTCCAGCGGCCGCAGCGCGGCGGCCAGCTCCAGCTCCAGCGACCTGGACCGCTCGAGGAGACCCTCGCGCTCGATGATGTCGAGGTT
>WNGB01012553.1_pt1 | contig 11493 bp, 10 predicted proteins | sample 5400681 | NCBI WGS metagenome assembly WNGB01 (sample SAMN13153367, study PRJNA577476) | soil metagenome | isolation source: 115 cm soil or saprolite under grassland replicate 2 | place: USA:California | collected 2016-06-15 | reverse complement strand
CGTTGCACCACCGTCTGAACCTCCAGGCGCGCCGGGAAGGCGTGCCGCTGAACCAATTCGTCGTCTTTCTCCTCGCAGAGCGGTCGAGACCGGCCTATGCGGTCGTCCCCGCGGACAAGACTGTCGAGGAACAGCAAGCCGCATTCGTCCGGTTACGCGAAAGACTGGGCTCGGCGTCTGACGAGGAGGTCTGGAAGATTCTGGATGAGCGAGAGCCCGCGCCCCCCGAGGCCGATGTCGGATGGACGCCGGAGCTCAGGCAAGCCCTGGAAGACCGGATCGAGGCGGCTCGCAAAGTGGCCCCGGGCTCGTGACGGGAGGCAACGGGCATCAAGTGGACGCCGCGGCGGGCGGCGGAGGTCAGGCAGAGAAGCCAAGGCGTTTCGGCCTCACGCCCCCTGGGACCGCCGGCGTCTCGCCGGCAACACCTTTGCGCCGGCCACGGCCGCCAGCCACGAGGCCGCAGGCCGCCTGAGCCACAATCAGCGAGTAGAAGCCCTCCCGGGAAGCCGCCGCCTTCGCTCAAGCCACTGAAGGCCAGAGACTTGCCGGGTTCGTCGCAGACTCCTTCATGGCCGCCTAAGCCGCCATCGTCCGGGAATGCACAGGACCGGTCATAAGGATTCCGATCCCTCGCGAAAAGGCACTCCGGGGTGTGGTGGCGTCGAATCCATATGACCGACGGTCTCGACCTTGACAACGGACAAGCAAGAGGCGTAAGTTGAGCGCATTCAGATGCTTTGGAGGTTTTCTGCGGCGCTTGCGGGGAAGCCAAGGGGAGGGGATGGTCGTAAATGAGGGGGTCGAACTACATCGACATAGAGGTTGGGCTCCACAGAGAATCTGCTGATGATTGATGAAGAGGAATTTGGCACAGCACGAAGGTTTTATTCGATGCGAGGCGTAATGGGAGGACCAGTGGCTTGGGCACTATTTCTTCTGCCGCGCTTGGCAGGCACGGCGTTGGTATTGGCGATGTTTGTCGGGTTGTGCGCCTTTATTCTGGGTTGGCAGGATGGGAGCGACTTGGCAGAGTTTCTTTTCGCAGCGGGTATCATCATCGGTGCCTTGTGGCTCCTCGTCCATTTCGTACGCGACATCTGGACATGACCAATCGTTCAGTAAGTTGGGCCGGTAATTCGGGCCCGGCACCGACCATGACCAGGACAACCTCTGGATATTCGACCTGCGCTGACGCGCTACCGTCAGTTCCCGCGATGGCAGTTCACCGAGAGGTGAATGGCAAGAGAGGCCGACCAAATCAGCCGAACCGCCGTGTACGTGACCCGTATGCACGGTGGTGTGGGAGGAGGGGGGCCGCGAGGGTCCCCCCTATCCCGATTGGGCGGACACGAAGGAAGGTGTTTGATGATGCTCGAGCCGACGGCGTCCCTCATCGAGGAAGAACTTCAGCGATTTTGGGGTGTCTGGAAGCAAGTCGCCTACGAACGAGACGGCATCAAAGAGCCGCTCGATGAGCAGGGTTGGGAACCCAGCACGATGTTCACCGACACGGAGTTCGTCGTGACTCTGGCGGACGGAAGCATCCCGATTAGAGGTACCTACCGGATCGATCCCTCCCAGAACCCGAAGGCCGTGGATTGGACCGATACGATCGGGGAGGACGCTGGCAAAACCTTGCTTGCAATCTATTCCTTGCAGGACGATCGGCTGACATTTTGTGCCGCGTATCCCGGCCTGGAACGGCCGACCGAATTCCGCACCTGCCCGGGCCAAGTCCTACGTGCGTTCCAACGCGTGGGAGGCAAAGAATGAGGCGCAGCAACATGAAGGCTCAAAAGAGGATGATCGGGAAACGACCCGCCGAGGCTAATAGCATCGATCCCTTGAGTGAAGGAGCGAATCGGGTGAACCTCAGGACCTTCGTCGCGGTGGTTATTCTCACGCAGGGCTGTGCGACTCTGCACAACGGGCGTCACCAGGAGATCAGGGTCGACACCGATCCCGCCGGTGCCACCGTTGAGGTTCGCTGCGGGAAGCTGCAACCGGCGGCGGTGACGCCGACGACGGTCCGTCTGCCGCGCCGCGTTGAGCAATGTTCGCTCATTCTGTCGCGGCCCGGCTTTCATTCCGAGACGGTGGTGTTCGATTCGAGCCCCAGCGGCTGGGTGTGGGGAAACTTCGCCGCGCCGATCGCCGGCGCAGCGAGCGGCACTACGCGGCAATCGGACCAGGCGTTCGTCGATTTCGGTCTCGGTGCACTTCTCGGCGGAGCTGGATTCGGCATCGACGCCCTGACTGGTGCGATGTGGCAGTTGGAGCCCGCCAAAGTAGAGCGCAAGTTGGTGCCGAAGTGAGATTCATCCCAGGATAAGGAGACAGCGGCCGCCTGCGCCGCTTAGTGGCAGCAGCATGACTGCCAGCGCGACTCGACGTTCCGCCCGCGACGATCGGTGGTTCGAGGATGAATGAATCAGTCGTCAACGTGTCGGAGCTGACGCGCCGCTTCGGCGCCGGGACGGCCCTTGCCTCGGTGAGCCTGTCCATGTCGCGCGGCGCGGTCTACGGCCTCGTCGGCGCAAACGGAGCCGGCAAGACGATTCTCATCAAGCATGTTCTCGGCCTGCTGCGGGCGGAAAGCGGCTCGGTGCGCGTCTTCGGGCTCGATCCTGTCGCTGTTCCGGCGCTTGGTGCCAGGCAAGTTGCAGGGAGTCCGCGCCCTGGCTGGTCCGCGCCATCTCTTGCGCCTTCGCGAATCCGGAGCGGACGGAGGGCTTCCGCCAAGCTCATTTCTCAGGGGATGCAGGTGAGGTTTCCGCGCTTGGCCGGGGCGGACACCAGCCGATCAACTCATAGGGCCGTTGAAGTCGCCTTGGAACGGGCTCATAGGACGGGCTCGACATCGCCAAGCCAAGACGTGCGGCAAGCCGGGTGAGTTGTTGGCGGCGCCCCAACGCCAGCGCCTGCGCCTGCCGGCGCGCGAGCACGATCAGGCTGGCCGGGTCCCCGTCGCTCCCGTCGGGCAAAGCTCCGAGCAGCGAAAGCGCCAGAGGAACCACCTGCCGAAGGAGCTCAAGATCGTCCGGCGGGATGGCGCCTCCTCGAACCGCGAGAACGACGGCATAGAAGAACACGGGCCCGAACGCAAGCTGCTGACTCCAATACACCTCTGCCCTCGGCGAACCGGAGCGGAGCTCCTCGAACATCCGCTCGAGCACCACCTGCCAGCGCGACGGCAGGACCCGCTCGTCGTTCACGGGAGGTCCTCAATGACGAAACGGAGGTTGTCCTGCACCACCGGGTCCGCCTTGAAACGTGCCGGCAACCGGCCAAAGGCTTCCCTGAGATCGGCCTCGGTCAGCCGGAAATGCTTGATGAGGAAACCGACATCGGCGAGATCCTCAGGATCGAGCCGCTTCAGCTTCCCGATGACGAGGTCGGCGGCAGGAGGCGTCCTGACGGTGAGGCGCAGACCGCGGAAGATCGTGTTGTAGCCTCGCTCCGGATCCGGGCGCGGGAGGATCAGCGTCTCCTCAGGCACAACTTCGAGGTAGTCTCGTTCCGCGAAATCCTTGTCCGACGGGTTGAAGCCAAGGTCCGCCGCGGCACAGGCCCGGCGCAGATCCACCTCGACGAACCGGGAGGCCGGCAGGACGTCGATGTCGATGGTCACCCGCTGCTCCAACCCGTAAGCGAGCACGGCCGCCCCTCCCCGAATGAGCAGCTCCGTCGGATGCTCGAGAGCTTGATCGAGCTTTTCGAAGATTTGCCTCAGCTTGAGTGCGTCCATCTCGAATCTCGGCAGGACCCGATTGTAGTGCCGGCGAGCAGGTCAGGCAAGCGGGCCTCACCCTCTCGGTCCCCCTCGCCCATCGCACAACCTTCCACCGGGAGAGGGGGAGGCCCCTCCCCTCCCGGGAGAGGTTCCACCCAAAAGCTCAGCACCGGCGCCAAGGACTTCCTCAACGTCGGGTGGGGGCTGGGGGGCATTCCCGCGCGCGCCTGCGGTAGAATGGTGAAAACGAAACCGCTGTCGGGGGGGCTATGCCGGCCGCCGACTCGACGTCCCGCCCGCGACGATCGGTGGTTCGAGGATGAATGAATCAGTCGTCAACGTGTCGGAGCTGACGCGCCGCTTCGGTGCCAGGACGGCGCTCGCCTCGGTGAGCCTGTCCATGTCGCGCGGCGCGGTCTACGGCCTCGTCGGTGCAAACGGAGCGGGCAAGACGACGCTCATCAAGCATGTTCTCGGCCTGCTGCGGGCGGAAAGCGGCTCGGTGCGCGTCTTTGGGCTCGATCCCGTCGCCGATCCGGTCGCCGTCCTGTCGCGCATCGGCTACCTTTCCGAGGAGAACGACGTCCCCGGCTGGATGCGCGTTGACGAGCTCATTCGCTACTCGCGCGCGTTCTACCCCGCCTGGGACGATGGGTACGCCGAGGAGCTGCGGCAGAAGTTCGCTCTCGACCCCGCGGCGAAAATCAGGAACCTCTCCAAGGGGCAGAAGGCCCGGGCGGGACTGCTCATCGCGCTGGCGCATCGGCCCGAGCTCCTGGTGCTGGATGAGCCGTCGTCCGGTCTCGATCCCATCGTTCGCCGCGACATTCTCGGCGCCGTCCTTCGCACCATTGCCGATGAAGGCCGCACGGTGCTCTTTTCGTCGCACTTGTTGGAGGAAGTGGAGCAGGTCGCTGATCATGTCACAGTGATCCATCAGGGCACGATCGCGCTGAGCGCGCCGTTGGACGAAATCAAGGAATCGCACCGCGTCGGCGAGCGCGTCCCCTCTCTCGATGAGATTTTCGTCGCCCATGTCGGCGCCCATATCGAGATGCCCGCGGCGCCAGACCCGGAGGCGTGAATCATGCGCTCCCCCGCTGCCGCGATCGCCTGGGAATTTCGCCAGGGGCATCGCGTCGCACTGATCGCGCTGGCCGGCTTGATTCTCGTCCTCGGGATGATCAGGATCCTGATCCCCGGACCGTGGGAGCCCATCGAGCTGGATACTCCCAATGAAACGGCAGCCCTGCTGATCCTGCCTTTTTCGGTGACATTCATGTATCTCCTGGCGGTCTTCAGCTTCGGCCTTGCCGGTGACCTGGCCGCGCGCCCATCGATCTATCCCGCCCGCATGTTCACGCTGCCGGTGACGACCAGGGCGCTCGCGGGCTGGCCGATGCTGTATGGCGCGGCGGCCATGGCGAGCCTGTGGATTGCCACGGTAGTTTTCGCACGGCTGGCGTTTGGAATCGACGGACCATGGATCTGGCCGGGCCTGCTGGCCGCGGTCTTTCTCGCCTGGACGCAGGCGCTGATGTGGATGCCCTACGGTCTGCCGGGGCTGCGTGTGATCGCCGCCGTGTTGTGGCTGGTTTCGCTGGACGCCGCCATTCTGCTGGCGATCCATTACGAAGTCTCGGAGCCCCTGCTGGTGGCGTTCCTTGCGCCGCAGCTTCCCCTCGCCTATCTCGTCGCCTGCTCTGCTGTTGCTCGGGCTCGCCGCGGCGACGTGCCCGATTGGCGCGGAGCATTCTCCCGGCTCGGACAGATCGCCGATGTCCTGCCGCACCGGCAAGAACGGTTTTCTTCGCCTGCCCGCGCTCAAATGTGGTTCGAGTGGCGGCGGCAGGGCCGGCGGCTGCCGGCATTGATGGGCCTCCTTCTGCCGTTCGAGCTGGCCCTCCTTTTCGTCGCCGGCGACGACCGGCCGGAGCTCGTCGTCTACACACTTTTCGGCGTGCTGCTCACCCCGCCCTGCATGGCCGGATTCGCCGCGGCGACGGTGGGCAAGGCAAATTCCGATGTGCGCGATTCCTGGGGTGTGACGCCTTTCGATGCGACGCGGCCGTTGACCAGCGCCGCGCTCGTCGCCGCCCAGATGAAAGTGGCGATCTGGAGCACGCTGGCCGCGTGGCTGCTGGTCATGATCGCCATTCCGTTCGCGCTCACCTTGTCCTCGACCTGGCCGGTGGTGATCGAGCGAACAACCCGGTGGATTGAAACCGAAGGGACGCTCCGCGCCGTCGCGATCATGTTGCTGGCATTCCTAGGATTGTTGGGGTTGACGTGGAAGCAGCTCGGGCAGAATCTGTGCCTCGGCCTGACCGGCCGCGAATGGATCGTCAAAGCGAGCGTTCTGTTCGCCCTGGCGTATCTCCTCGTCTTCGGGCCGCTCTTCGGTTGGATCCTTTCTTTGTACGCGATGGCCCTGGCCACGAACGCCTTGCCGTGGATCGCCGCTGCTCTGATCGGTCTCAAGCTGTCCGCCTCTGCCTGGATCGCCACACGCCTCCATCGCCGGCGGCTGCTCGACGACCGCACGCTGGTGACCGTCGCGGCCTGTTGGCTCGTCGCCGTGCTCGCGCTCTACGGCCTGCTCGCGTGGCTGTTCACGACACCGCTCCTCCCGCGCGTTCTCCTGGCGCTGGCCGCGGTCCTGGCCATCCCACTGGTGCGACTCTCCGCAGCGCCACTGACGCTGGCGTGGAATCGTCACCTTGACCGGCCGAGGATGGCGATGAATCCCGGGAAGCTGGTCCTCCGCGCCGCGCTGGTTCTCGGCCTGCCTGCGGTGTCGGTCCTCCCGGCCTCGGTGTCGTTCTACTTCCTGGACCGAACGAGCGGCGCCATGATCTCGTCGGGCCAGCGGCGGGAGTATCTGCTCCATGTCCCCAGCAGCTACGACCGCTCCAGGCCGACGCCGCTCGTCATCAGCCTGCACGGCGGGGCGTCATGGCCGGCCCATCAGATGGACATCAGCGGGTGGAACCGGCTGGCCGACAGCCAGGGGTTCATCGTCGTCTACCCTGCAGGACGTGGCGCGCCCAGGGCCTGGAGTGTGAACCACGGAGCCGGTCTCGCGCGGGATGTCAGATTCATCTCTGATTTGATCGACACTCTGGAGGCGGGATACAACATCGACCCGGCGAGGATCTATGCAAATGGGCTCTCCAACGGCGGAGGCATGGCTTTCGTCCTCTCCTGCACGCTGTCCAATCGGATCGCGGCGGTCGGGATGGTGGCGGCGGCTCACTCACTGCCGTGGAGCTGGTGTACGGACCCTCGACCGGTGCCGATGATCGCGTTTCATGGCACGGCGGATGCGCTCGCTCCGTACCATGGCGGTCGCTCGCCGGTTTTCCCGGACTCGATGGTCTTGCCGAGCATTCCAACCTGGACGGCGCATTGGGCGCGAAGAAACCGGTGCGGACCGAGCCCCGTCGAATCCGTGGTTGCTGCGGACGTCACCCGCCGCGAATATACGCGCTGTGCGGACGACGCTGCCGTGGTGCTCTATACAGTCCAGGGAGGAGGCCACACCTGGCCTGGCGGCAAGCCGATGCCGGAGTCGCTGGCCGGGTCGACCAGCAACGGCGTCGACGCGACGAGCCAGATGTGGGCGTTCTTTCGTGAGCATCGGCTCGGATCGATCACCCCTCCGGCGTCACATACGCCGCCGTGATGCCGCCGTCGACCAGGAAGGTGGCGCCGGTGGTGAAGGAGGACTCGTCGGAGGCGAGGAAGAGGGCGGCCTTGGCGATCTCGTGCGCCTCGCCGAAGCGGCCCATGGGAATGTGGACGAGGCGGCGCCGGCGCTTCTCTTCGGTGTCGAGATACTGCATCAGGAGCTTGGTGCGCAGCGGGCCGGGGCAGAGGGCGTTGACGCGGATGTTTTCGCGGGCGTGGATCACCGCCAGCTCGCGGGTCATGGCGAGGACCCCCCCCTTGCTCGCGGTGTAGGCGAGCTGCGGCGTGGCGGCTCCGAGGAGGGCGACGAAGGAGGCGGTGTTGATGATCGAGCCCCCTCCTGCGCGCCGCAGGGCCGGGATGCCGTGCTTGCAGCCGAGGAACACACCCTTCAAGTTGATGTTCATCGTGAGGTCCCAGACGTCCTCGTCGGTCGTGACCGCGTCGTCGTCTCGGGGGTGGGAGATGCCGGCGTTGTTGAACAGCACGTCGAGCCGCCCGTAGCTCTCCTCGACAGTGTGAATCATCCTCGCGGCCCCGGCCGAGCTCGAGACGTCGGCGTAGACCGCGACCGCCTCGCCTCCGGCCTCGCGGATCTCCGCCGCGACCGCCTCGGCGGCCTCCTCGTTGACGTCCACCACGACGACGCGGGCTCCTTCGCTGGCGAAGAGCAGCGCCGATTCGCGGCCGATGCCGGAGCCGGCTCCGGTGATGAGGGCGACTTTGTCTTGCAGACGCATGAGGCCTCCTAGAAAGACAAAGGACCAAAAGGACCTAAGGGACGAAAAGGACTCAAAGGACGCTCACGCTCGCTCGAAAAACCGCGCCCTTTCCCAGCAGGTCACCACCTCGTCGAATTTGCGTTGCTCGGTGCGCAGGAAGTGGAGGTAGTGCTCGTAGACGTCTTCGCCGAAGGCTCTCTTTGCCAGATCGCTCTGCTCCAGCTCGGCGATCGCTTCCCGCAGCGTGGTGGGGACCCGCGGCAGCTCCTGGGCTGAGTAGAGGTCGCCTCGGAAGATCTCCGGCGGCTCGATGCGGTTCTCGATCCCGTCCAGGCCGGCGGCGATGGCGGCGGCATAGAGGATGTAGGGGTTGGCGTCCGCTCCGGGGATGCGGCACTCGATGCGCAGCGACGGGCCTCGGCCCACGACGCGGAAGCCGGCGGTGCGGTTGTCGTAGCTCCAGGCGATGGCGGTCGGCGCCCAGGAGCGCGCCTGGTAGCGCTTGTAGGAGGCCACGTAGGGCGCCCAGCAGGCGGCGAGGGCGCGGGCGTGACGGAGCCAGCCGCCGAGGAACCAGCGGAACGTGTCGCTCGCGTCGACCGGTCCAGTCTTGTGGTCCCCGGGAAAGGCGTTGTTGCCGTCCTTGTCCCACAGGCTGACGTGCACGTGGGCGCTGGAGCCGGTGTGCTTCTCGTCCCACTTCGCCATGAAGGTGAGCGATTTCCCCTGCGCCCAGGCGATCTCTTTGGCCGCGTGCTTGTAGAGGACGTTGCGGTCAGCCTGGGTCAGCACCTCGCAGTAGCGGAGGTTGATCTCCTGCTGCCCGAGGCCCGCCTCTCCCTTGCTGAACTCGACCGGCACACCGCTTTGCTCGAGGGCGCGCCGGATGCCGCCGATGAGCTCGTCCTCCTTCGTCCCCTGCAGGATGTGGTAGTCCTCGTTGTAGGTGCCCATCGGCCGCAGGTCGTGGTAGCTCTTCGCGCGGGCCTCGGCGAAGCTGTCGTCGAAGACGTAGAGCTCGATCTCGGTGCCGCCGAGGACCGTGAAGCCGGCCTCGCGCGCTCTTTCGATCTGGCGCTGGAGCATCCGGCGCGGCGACACCTCGACGGGCTCTTGGTGGTGATCGAAGAGATCGCAGAGCACCAGCGCGGTCTTCGGCAGCCAGGCGGCGCGGCGCAGGGTCGCGAGGTCGGGGACGCAGTGGAAGTCGCCGTAGCCGGTCTCCCAGCTGGTGTACTTGTAGCCGGGGATGACGTCCATCTCCATGTCGCACGCGAGCAGGTAGTCGCAGGCATGCATCCCGGAATCGGCCACCTCCTCCAGGAAGAACGACCCGGTGATCCGCTTGCCCATCAGGCGGCCGTACATGTCCGGGAAGACCGCGAGCACCGTCTCGATCTCGCCGCGCTCGACGAGCTCGGTCAGCTCCTCGAGAGTCAACAACCCGCGCACCGGTTCTTGGGGCATCTGCCTACTCCGCAGCAATGAATACGCTTTTCCATTCGCTGTAGTGATCGAGCGCCGACGGGCCCAGCTCGCGCCCGACGCCGCTCCGCTTGACACCGCCGAAAGGCATTTCCAGATGGACGCTCCAGCTCGTGTTGACCGAGATCACGCCGGTCTCGAACGCCCGCACGACCCGCAGCGCGCGGGCGAGGTCGCGCGTCCACAGCGACCCCGAGAGACCGTAGATCGAGTCGTTGGCCAGCCGGATCGCCTCCTCCTCGGAGTCGAACGGCAGGATGGCGACGACCGGGCCGAAGACCTCCTCGCGGGCGATCTCCGAGCCGGGATCGACGTCGCGGAAGACCGCCGGCTCGTAGAAGCTGCCGCGGTCCCAGGGATCGCCGGTCTTCACCTTGCTGCCGCAGCAGAGCGTCGCTCCCCCGGCGACGGCGCGGCGGACGAATCCGTCCACCCGGTCGCGGTGGGACGAGGAGATGAGCGGACCCATCTCGGTCGATTCGTCGAGAGGATCGCCCAGGCGGATCGCGCGGGTGCGCTCGACGAAACGGTCGACGAATTCCTGGTAGACCGGCCGCTCGACCAGGATGCGGCTCCGGGCGCAGCAGTCCTGCCCGGCGTTGCCGAAGACGGAGAAGACGGCACCCGCGGCCTTTTCGAGGTCGGCGTCCGCGAAGACGAGGCTGGCGGACTTGCCGCCCAATTCGAGGGAGACGCGCTTGACGTCTCCGGCGGCGAGGCGCTGGATCTCGATGCCGACCTCGGTCGAGCCGGTGAAGGCGACCTTGCGCACGTCCGGATGGCTCGCGAGCGCCGCACCGGCCGCGCTGCCCGGGCCCGGGATGACATTGAGAACGCCCGGCGGAATGCCAGCCTCGCCTGCCAACTCGGCCAGCCGGAGCGCGGTCAGCGGCGTCGCCGAGGCCGGCTTGACCACGACGGAGTTGCCCAGGGCGAGGGCGGGCGCCACCTTCCAGGTGGTGATCGCGAAGGGGAAGTTCCAGGGGACGATCAGGGCGCAGACCCCGACCGGCTCGCGGAAGGTGAGGCCCGTGCCGGGGGCGCCGACCGGCACGGTGTGGCCGCCGAAGGCGGGAATGAGGCCGGCGTAGTACTGGAAGCAGGCGGCGCCCATGTCGATCTCGCCGCGCGCTTCCTGAACCGGCTTGCCGACGTTCTGCGTTTCGAGAGCCGCCAGCTCGGAAGCCTCGGCGCGGATCCGCTCGGCCAGCCGGAGGAGCACCCGGGCGCGCTCGGCCGTGCTCGCCCGCCGCCAGTCGCCGCGCTCCCAGGCCCGCCGCGCCGCGGCCACGGCGGCGTCCACGTCCTCGGGGCCGGCCTGGGCGACCGAGGCGACGACCTCGCCGGTCGCGGGGCTCAGGACCTGGGACTCCGTGCCGGACGAAGCGGGAATGCTCCGGCCGTCGATCCACAGCCCTTCTCGAGGAGCGTTCGCAGCCGCCGCGTTGCTCACCGGCTCATCCTATACGAGAGGAGAGGCTGGCGGACGTCGGCCCCCTCCCGGGCCTCTCGCGCACCTCCTTGTGTTGGGGAGCCGCTCGATTCGATGACCATCGCAGAAATCCCTGACGTCCATGAAGATTCGACCTGGGTGGACCTGCTGCGCCGCCGCGCGGAGCGGCACCCGGAGCGCCTCGCCTTCCGGTTCCTGCGCGACGGAGAGGAGGAAGGGGCGCGGCTCACCTATGCCGGGCTCGATGCCGCGGCGCGTTCGGTCGCCGTCCGCCTCCAGGAGAGCGGAGCGGTACCGGGCGACCGTGCCCTCCTGCTCTATCCCCCGGGCCTCGATTTCGTCGCCGCCTTCTTCGGCTGCCTCCATGCCGGCATCGTGGCCGTCCCGGCCTATCCTCCCCAGGTCTC
>WNGB01012550.1_pt1 | contig 11495 bp, 15 predicted proteins | sample 5400681 | NCBI WGS metagenome assembly WNGB01 (sample SAMN13153367, study PRJNA577476) | soil metagenome | isolation source: 115 cm soil or saprolite under grassland replicate 2 | place: USA:California | collected 2016-06-15 | reverse complement strand
GCCCACGGCCTGGCTGCACATCGGTCACACCGGCACGAGCAGCGCTACGTCCACCCCGTCTTCGACCAGCAGCTTCGCGGCCGCGGGCGCGGTGTCGCGGACGAAGGCACCCGTGGCTGTCAGAGAGCCCATGAAGGAGAGATAGCGCCGGTTGACCCTCCCGATCCGTCCGGATTCCGCCAACTCGCGCAGGCGATCCAGCGGAAAGGCCAGGTTCGCGTCGCTCCGCATCCCGGAATGGTCGAAGGATTGGCTGCGATGCGTATCCACGAGCGTCGCAACGTCCACGTCAGCCGGGATCTCGCGGAAGCTCGGATCCCCGCCGCGCTTCTCGTCGTCGAACGGCTCCTGGCCCGGAAGGACGAAGCCCGCGCTCGAGACTAGGGCGACGCGGCACTCCGACAACGGCTTCTTCAGAGGAGTCCACGGCACCGGGTCGATCCGCCGCCAGCGGTACGCCCTCAGAAAGAGCTGCACCTTCAGCGAAAACTCTGACAAGTCCCCCATGTCCGAAAGATAGCCTCCGGCCGGCGCAAAGATAGCGTCCGGTCGGAACATCGCGCCTTCGCCTTTGACACCATGGAGTACACGTGACATCGTGACGCCCGGGAGAACGAATGGGTCGCTTGATGGGATCTTCGAAGCGGCCGCGCATCAGCATCGATGTCGCGGTAGAGACGCGCCGCCGGCTGCGCCTGGCGGCGGCGAAGCACGATCTGACGATCCGGCAATACGTCCTGGAAGCTCTGGAGGAGCGGCTCCGAGAAGATCTGGGCACCGAGGCCGACGGGCTCCTCTCCTTGACAGCAGAAGCGGACCCGGTCCTGGCTCGTCTCTGGGACAACCCGAAGGACGCGGAGTATGACCGGATTTAGACGGGGCGACGTCGTCCTCGTTGCCTTTGTATTCGCAGACGAGTCCGGCAGCAAGATGAGACCCGCGCTCGTCGTTAGCTCGGCCCTCTACCACCGCGGCCGCCGTGAAGCGATTGTGGCGGCCGTAACGAGCAACATCGAAAGGCGGCTCGCTGGCGACCATCTCCTCAAGGGATGGCGAGAAGCCGGTCTCCTCTTTCCGTCCGTGGTCACCGGCATTCTCCGGACGATTCAGCGGGGCATGATCCGCCGCAGGCTTGGCTCCTTAGGCATGCCGGACCTCGAGGCGGTCGAGAGCGAGTTGAGATCATCCCTGGATCTCTGATCGGGGTGCCGCTGCTATCTTTCGCGCCGTGAAGCGACGCCTTCTTTCGATCATGTGGCTTCTCGTCGCGCCGTTGGCCGCCTGCCGGCGAGACTCTCGAATTCCCATCGTCCTTTACTCGCCGCACGGACGGGACCTGCTCGGCCTGGTCGAGAAGACCTACGAGAACAAGCACCCGGACGTGGACGTCCGCTGGCTCGACATGGGATCTCAGGAAGTCTATGACCGCGTCCGCTCCGAAAAGGCGAACCCGCAGGCCGACGTGTGGTTCGGCGGCCCCAACACCATCTTCGCCCGCGGCGTGCGCGACGGTCTCCTGGAGCCGTATCGGCCATCCTGGGCGGCCGCGATTCCGCCGGAGAGCCGCCAGCCGCGGGACCTTTTCTTCGGCGTTTACCGGACTCCCGCCGTCCTCGTCTACAACTCCGGCGCCGTCGCCGCGGCCGATGCGCCGCGCGACTGGGACGACCTGCTCGACCCGCGATGGAAAGGAAAGGTCCTGATCCGCTATCCGCTCGCCTCCGGAACCATGCGCGCGATCTTCGGCATGATCCTGGCTCGATCGATCTCGGAGACCGGATCGCCGGAACGCGGCTTTCAGTGGCTCTCGCGCCTGGACGCCCAGACCAAGGAATACGTGATGAACGCCTCCGTCCTCGTCGAGAAGGTCGCGCGGCGCGAGGGGCTCGTCACGGTCTGGGACCTGCCCGACGTCCTGCTGGAGATGCGGCGCAGCAAGGACCTCGCCTATGTCTTTCCCTCGAGCGGGACGCCGGTCATCGACGACGCCATCGGACTCGTAGGTGGCGCGAGGCACTCGCGCGAGGCGAAGGCGCTCATCGAGTGGATCGGGAGTCCCGAGGCGCAGCTCCTGGCCGCGCACAACGCCTACCGTCTTCCCGCGCGCACGGACCTTCCCGCCGGAGAGCTCCCGGACTGGGCGCGCGACGTGGAAAAGAAGATGACGCCCGCGAAGATGGACTGGGACCTGATCGAGCGCGAAGGCCAGGCCTGGATGGCAAGGTGGGATCGGGAGGTGAGAGGGAAAGGAAGGAAGTAATTGAGGCGCCGTCCTACACAGCTTCCTTTCGCCGCGGGGGCGGCTCTGCTTCTGGCGGCGAGCGTCTTCTTTTTCGTCCCTCCCCGGAAGCTCGAGGCCCCGGTCGCCGAAAAGTTCGACGTGGATCCGCTGCTTGCGACCGGCTTCTTCGTGCTGCTTGCCGCCGAGACCGCAGGCCTCTTCGGCCTGGTCCCCCATCAGGTTCCCCTCTTGCTCTCGATCCCCGGAATCCTGCTCCTCGGCAGACGGGTCTTCGAAGCCGATTTCTCGCTCGTGCCGGTGTTCGCGCTCCTCTTCATCGGGATTCCAGGGCTCGAACGCGGGAGGCTCTACCACCTTCTCGATCCGGAGAAGCTCTTCGGCCACGGGCCGATCGGGTTGCTCTTCTCCGGTGCGCTGCTGTCGCAAGCGGTCTCGAACGTGCCCGCGGCGCTGTTGCTCGCGCCGGCGGCCGCGACGCTCGACGGGTTCCGCGGACTCCTCTACGGCGTGACAGCCGGCGCTTGCGGAAGCCCCATCGGCTCTGTCGCGAATCTGATCGGGGCGCAGATCTACGTCAGGGAGGGGGGGCGTCCCGGCTTCTTCTGGAAGCCCTTCTGCGCCGTTTCCGGAGTTCTGCTGGTCCTGCTCGTTCTTGTGGCGGTTGCGCTCCTGACACTCGAAAGATAATCCGCCGTCAGGCCATGTCATACCTGACGCTCGACCACCTGGAGAAGCATTTCGCCGGGCTGCACGTGACCCGTGATCTCTCCCTTTCGGTCGAGCGGAGCGAGATCGTGGCGCTGCTCGGGCCCTCCGGCAGCGGCAAGACGACCGTGCTGCGCCTCGTCGCCGGATTCGAAATGCCCGACTCCGGCAGCGTGCGCGTGGAGAACGAAGACGTCACCCGGCTTCCCCCGGAGCGTCGGCGGTTTGGAATGGTCTTCCAGCACTATGCCCTCTTTCCGCACATGACGGTCGGAGAAAACGTCGCCTTCGGACTGGAGGCGCAGAAGATGCCGCGCGCGGAGGTGGAGCGACGCGTCGCCGAGACTCTCGCGGCCGTGGATCTCGAGGGATTCGAGCGTCGGCGCATCGGTGAGATCTCCGGAGGCCAGCAGCAGCGCGTGGCGGTCGCGCGCGCTCTCGCCCCGCGGCCGCGAGTCCTTCTGCTCGACGAGCCGCTTTCCAATCTCGATCCGACTTTGCGCGAGCGCACGCGGCGGGAGTTGAAACGCATCATCCGGCGCGTCGGGATCACGACGCTCTTCGTCACGCATGAACAGGAGGAGGCCTTCGACCTCGGCGACCGCGTCGCAGTCATCAACGCGGGCCGCCTCGAGCAGGTCGGACCGCCGGAGGCGCTCTACGAAGAGCCCGCGAGCCGGTTCGTGGCGACGTTCATCGGGCGATCCAGCGTGCTTGCGGGGACCTGGACGGCCGGCGGAGACGTGCGCCTCGCGCAGGGAAGAGTCTGGCGAGCTTGCGGCGGCGAGGGCCTCGCCGAAGGCGCGGCGGTTGACCTCGTGGTGCGCCCGGAGGGAGTGCGGCTGTCCGCCGCGCCTTCACCGGATTCTCTCGCCGGGGACGTCGCGGGGCGGCGGTATGCGGGACGCGTCGCGGTGTTCGACGTGGCGCTCGATGGGGGTGGCAACATCGAGGTGCTGGGTACGCCCGAAACGGCGCAGCCGGGGGAGAAGGTGTTTGTGACGCCGGACCCGGCGGGTCCGCGGGCTCGGGCGTTTGCGAGAGAGAGGAATTGAATTGAAGGGCCGGCGGGGAGAGGGAACAAGCGCGTCCCTGCTCCTCACTGTGCTGCTGGCCTGGCTGGTTTGCTACCCGCTTCTGCTGACGTTTCGGGAGGCTCTGGGGACGCCGGGATGGAGCCTTCGTTACTTCGCGGAGTTTTTTCGCCGGCCGGATGAGTGGCAGGCGCTCTGGGCGAGCCTCTGGATCTCGCTCGCCACTGTCGCGCTCTCCGCGGGGATCGGCATTCCCCTCGCGTTTCTCTTCGAGCGGGCGGACTTCCCGGGCCGGCGAGCGCTTGGCACGCTGATCGCCCTGCCGGTCGTGCTGCCTCCGCTCGTCGGTGTGGTCGCGTTCCTGTTCCTCTACGGAGAGAGCGGGTTTTTCGCGCGAGCCGTGCAGTCCCTCTCGGGATCGAAGGAGCCGCCGTGGCGCCTCTCCGGCCCCGGAGCGATTCTCTTCGTCCACGCCTATTCGATGTACGTCTACTTCTATCTGTTCACGCGCGCCGGGCTCGCGCGCCTGGATGCCGCGTACCTGGAGGCCGCCGCGGCCCTGGGAGCGGGTCCCGGACGAGTCCTGCGCAGGGTAACTCTGCCTCTTCTGGCGCCCGCGCTCGCCGGCGGCGCGCTCCTGACGTTCATGACGTCGCTCTCCTCCTTCTCGGCGCCGTATCTCTTCGGGGGCACGTTCCGCGTGATGACGACTCAGATCGTCTTCTCGCGTTTGAACGGCGACAACGAGATGGCGATGGTCGAGACGACGACGCTCGCGGCGCTTGCGCTCTTCGGCCTCGTCTTCCTGCAGCGGGCGGAGAAACGCCGGGAGGTGGCCGGCGCGATCCGGGGCACGCCGCCGTCCCGGCGCCGGCTGCGCCGCGGAACTCTGGTGGCGGCGCTCGCCTGGGTCCTGGCTGCGGTCCTTCTGCTGCCCCACGCCACGCTTCTGCTCGTCTCCTTCGTGCCTCCCGGGACCTGGACGATCGAAGCGTGGCCTCCGGTGTTGGACTTTTCCAACTGGGGCTCGGTCTTCTCGCAGACGGAACGCCTGCGGCCGATCGTGAACTCTCTCTGGATGGCCGTTGTCTCGACCGCGGGCGCGCTGCTGCTCGGGTTTTTCGCGGCGTGGCTCGCGGTGACCCACCGGACTCGCTTTCGCGGAGCGCTCGAAACGCTGGTCGCGGTCCCCTGGGCTCTTCCGGGGACCGTCTTCGCCGTGGCGCTGGCGGCCACCTTCTCCCGCCACGCTCCGTGGGCGGGGCGCTTCGTGCTCGTCGGCACCGCGGCGATTCTGCCTCTGGGCTATCTCGTGAGGAACCTCCCTCTGACCGGGCGTGCGGCCTTTGCCGGACTGCGCCAGCTCGACCCGTCCCTGGACGAGGCGGGCGCGTCTCTCGGCGCCCGGCCCTGGAGGCGTCTTGCCCGCATCACGATTCCGCTTCTCGCGCCCGCCCTGCTCGCCGGAGCCTCTCTCGCGTTTCTGACGGCGCTCGGCGATTTCGTCGTCTCGATCGTCCTCTACACCTTCGAGACGCGCCCGATCTCCATCGAGATCCTGTCCTCGTTGCGGATGCAGGATACGGGCGCCGCGGCCGCCTACGGGGTACTCCTTGCGGCCCTCTCCGCCGCGGCGTTCCTTGCCTGGGGACGCCGCGCCGCGGAACAGTGATTCTCAGGCGGGGACATCAGGTCGGCGGGCGCGTGATGACGCGCGGGGACGGCCGCGCGCGAAGAGACAGGACCGGCGGCGTGCGCGGAGCGGGAGGCGCGGGTGTCGGGATTGCCGGAGACACGATCCGGTAGAGCCCACCGTCCTCCGTGCCGAGGTAGACCTCTCCGGACACGTCCTCGCCGAACGTCGTCAACCGGGGAAGGGTGGGCGACAGCATCTGGCCGTTCCCGAAGAGCCATCCGAAACAGTAATCGCCGTAGAGATAAACCCCGGCGAGCTGCGGATACGCCGCACCGCGATACACGTATCCTCCGATGACCGTCCCGGTGCAGCTCCCGCTGCCGACGTGGCCGTACTCGTAGAGCGGAGACTTGAGACTCGGAGAATTGCACGGAGGGACTCCGGCCGGGCACCCGGAGCTGCCGCCGGCGCCGCAGAGCGTCCCCTCCATGATCTTCCACCCGTAGTTCTCTCCCCCCGCGCTCGCGCGAGACTGCAAGTTGATCTCTTCGCGGGCGCCCTGGCCGACGTCGGCGATGTACAGGTCCCCGGTTGCGCGGTCGAAGGAAAAGCGCCACGGGTTGCGCAGCCCTTTGGCCCAGATCTCGTCGAGCGGCGTGCCCGGCCCGGCGAACGTGTTGGAGGGAGGGATCCCGTAGAAGGGAGGCGTATTGAAGTTCTGGTTCACGTCGATCCTCAGGAGCTTGCCGAGCAGCGTGTCGTCCCGCTGCGCGTTGCAGAAGGGGTCGTTGGCCGAGCCGCCGTCCCCCATGCCGATGTAGAGGTAGCCGTCAGGTCCGAACTGGAGCTGCCCTCCATTGTGATTGGCAAACGGCTGGTTGATCGTCAGAAGAATGAGGCTGCTCGCTGGATCGGCCATGTCGGCATTCGCCAACGAAGTCTGGTAGCGCGCGATAACGGTATTGCCCGCCGTGTTGGTGTAGTCCACGAAAAAGAAGCGGTTTGCGGCGTACTGAGGATGAAACGCGATGCCCAGGAGTCCGCGCTCTCCACAGCAGGAGATAAGCGGCGCCAGGTCGAGGAATGCCGCCGGCTGGACCTGCCCGCCGCTGAAGATGGCGACCTTCCCGGTCTGGAGAGTCACGAAGAGTCGTGCGTCCCCCGCGTTCGCGATGGATGTGATCGGTCCAATACCGGCCGCGACCGGGGCCAGTGCGATATCCGGCACCGCGGCCAGAACTTCCGTTTTTTCCGGGAGTCGAACGGGGGACGCCATCGCGAAGCAGAGAACGGCGCCGAGGACGAGGAGAGTTCTATGCATCACGCTTGCCCTCGTGGGGACGGGAAAGCTCAACGCATCCTCAAGCCGGGCCTGACCCAACACCGTCGAAGGCCGTTAGAATAGTACGTGGTTTGCGAGCCGATATGAGATCGTCCGCGATTCTCCCGCGCCTTGACGTCCTCCCGGCTCGCCGCTCACGGCTTGGCCTCGTCACGCTCATACTCACGGCCGCCTGCAATCACGAGTCCCCGACGCAACCGCTTGCGCAGGTCCCGCCGGGAACCTGGGGCGGGTCGGAGATTGCGATGACGGTAACCCAGAGCGGAGCCACTCTCCAACAGACATGCGCGAGCGGCACGCTGGATCAGCCGCTCTTGCTCGACGCCGCCTCCCATTTCGACGTGACCGGCAAGTACACCCGCCAGCTGGGAGGTCCCGTCCGACCGGAGGCCCATCCCGCCCGTTACACGGGCTCGACCGACGGCAACACGCTGACACTCATGGTCATGGAGACGGATGATGGCCTGACATTCGGCCCTTTCACGCTCACCTTCGGACCGGGAACTGCCATCAGTCCCTGTCCCCTCGTATGATACGGTGCAACCTCCGGGAGCGTGTCATGGGCCTTCGAAAGTTCTCCCCTCTGGCCGTGATCGCGTTACTTCCGCTCGCCTGCACCGACAGATCGCCGACGGGTCCCGCGCCGAATGCCGCCTCCGGAATCCGGACCGCCGGTGAAACGGCCGCCGTTCCCGCCCGCGAGTCCGCGCCCCGTTCTCTGGCGCCGCGGCAATCTGCGAACGACGGAATGATCGGGACATGGGGAGGCCTCCACGTGACGATCACGGTCGGCGCCGCGAGCACCATCCTCTCCTACGACTGCGCGCACGGGACGACCGACCAGCCGTTCGTCGTGGACTCGAACGGGCGTTTCGATCTGGTGGGAACGCACGTGCCGGAAGGCCCCGGGCCGATTCGGCAAGGGGATCCCGTCGTGCATCCCGCGCGCTATACGGGCACGGCGGAAGGGAAGACGATCACGTTTACGGTGACCGAGACCGACACCGGCGAGAAACACGGCCCGTTCCTGCTGACGTTCGGAGTCGCCGGACGGATCTTCAAGTGCCTGTGACCGTCATCTCCAGGTAACGAGGACGAGTCCCGCCAGGCACAGGATGATGCCCGCCACGTTGGCCGCGGAAAGGTGCTCGCGGAAGAGCAGGGCTCCCGTCGGAATGAGGAGAAGCGCGACCGCAACGCTGACGACGAGCGACCCGATGTTGATGCTCCAGCCCGTCCGGTAGGCAAGCAGGAAACCGATCTCAATCCCGACGGCCGACACCGCGACGCCGAGAGTCGCCCAATTCAACTTCGCAAGCCCGGCGAGTTTCGGCGCGCCGCCGGGAGAGAACGGCCACAGGAGCAGGGTGACGAGAAGAGCGGCCGCGTACGTCACCGCGACGGAGAGGAGCGGATGCGCTCCGGCCGGGATGGATTTCTGCGACACGTGGTACAGGACGTTGGAAGCGACAATCAGCACGACCGACAGGACCAGGAGCTTCGTCGAGGTCATGGGGCGTCCTTTCCGATCACGGCGTAGGCGCGGACAGGGAAACTCCCGACCCCGAGAAACGGCGCGGGCACGCAGTGAAACCGGAACCCTTCGGCAGGCAGGACCGAAAGGTTGCAGAGATGCTCGACGATCGGGATCCCGGCTTGGAGAAGCAGCGTGTGGGCCGGCCGCGTGCCGTCCTCCGTGTCGTCGATGTTGACGGAATCGATGCCGACGAGAGATGGCCGCTTCGAGACGAGGGCCTCCGCCGCGCGTCGCGTGACGAAAGGATGACCTCGACCGTACGCGGGCGTGCGCCAGTACGAATCCCAGCCGGAGCGGAGCAGGACGGCTTTGCCCTCGAGGTCGCGCCTCTCGAAGAGGTCCGCGTCGAAGGGCCGGCCCCGGATCCCCTCACCCACGCCCACTTCCGCCGGGAGAGGGGGAAGGGTCACGACGAGTCCCTCGAGATCGGCCAGTCGCTCGAGAGGAAGGCTCGCGATGTCCTGTCCTCCGGCGATCCGGTGGAAGGGCGCGTCCACGTAGGTCCCCGTGTTGGCGACCATCTCGATGCGGCCGATCTGGAAGGTCGTGCCGGCCGCGTATTTCTTCCGAGAGTCTTCCCGGGATAGAAAATCCGAGACGACGGGTCCCGGAAGCCCCGGATAAGTCGTCATCCCGGGCTCGATCGGATGGGAGAGGTCGATGAGAAGGCGCGCCGTCACTGTTTTTTCCGCAGGGCCTTGAGCAGTTGGATCTGGCCCGTGTGGTAGACGTCGTGCAGCGCGATCCCGGCGATCTCCCTCAGAGCGGTCCGCCGGCGGGTCCCGGCAAGAACGGCCGTGAGCCGCGCTGCGGGGAACCTCGCGACGGTTTCCCGAAGCCTCTGGTGCTCCTCCTCGAGCATCTCCCGTTCGGCGCGCCACGCTTCCTCGCTCGACGCCGGAAGCCCCGGCCAGTTGTTTCCCTTGATCGGAAAGGATCCGCCCTTCTCGCCCGTCAACCGGCGGCGCACGACCCACTTCCAGTAGGCGGCGTGCACGGCGAGTTCCCGGATGTTGTGCCGCCCGCGCGCCGGACGCCACGCCGCCGCTTGGGCCGTCAGCCCGCGGAGCGCTGCCTTCAGGCTCGGCCCGTGCCACGCGGGGTTCCCGTAGGCTTCGTCCAGCAGATGGAGAAGGAGGGGGATCTCTCCGATCCGCTTCCTCCGAGCGGTTCTCTTCTTCATGCGGCGATCTCCTTTCGGCTTCTCCTCGGCGCTCGCGCGCCGCCATACCGGATGATGAGTGCTACGGCTCCGACGATGGCGATCGCCGCCAGGCCGATGCGGAGCGTCACCGACTCGCCGGCAAACGCCCATCCCAGAAAAACAGCTACCACGGGGTTGACGTAGGCGTATGTCGAGACTCGCGCCGGCGTCGTCGCCCGTAGCAGCCAGACGTAAGCGGAGAACCCCAGAAGCGATCCGAAAACGACGAGATAGGCGAGTGACAGGACCGACCGGACCGACACGGCCGCGAGATCCAGACGAGACCCCTCGCCCGCGGCGACACCGACGACCCAGAGGAGGACTCCGCCGCCGATCATCTGCATTGCGGTCGCGGTCAACACGGACTCGGGCAGCCGCGCGCGACGCGAGTAGAGCGAGCCGCTGGCCCAGCAGAGAGCCGCAAGCAGCAGCGCCCCCGCCCCCAGGAGATCCACGCGGCCGTTGCCCGCGAAATGTCCCGGCGCGACCAGAGCGAGCAGTCCCGCGAGCCCGATCAGCAGCCCGGCGACGACCGGCAGGCTCGGCCGCAAGCGCTTCTGGATGCCGTCGAGAACGGCCATCCACAGAGGCACCGATGCCACGATCAGCGCGGCGAGCCCGGACGGCACGCGCCGCTCCGCCCAAGTCACGAGACCGTTGCCGCCCAGGAGCATCAGGCCGCCGATGAAGAAAGCCGTGGCCCAGTGGCGACTATCCGGGCGCGGCTCGCCGGTGATCCGCGTCCAGAGAATGAGGAGCAGGCCGGCGGTCAGGTGCCGCGTCCCCGCCATCAGAAACGGCGGAATCGTCTCGACGCCGAACCGGATCGCCAGATAGGTCGATCCCCACAGGAGATACACCGCCGCGAAAGCGGCGACGAGGTTCGCCCGGGTCGGGGAGATCCCCGTCGAGACCTCAGGCACTCGCCGCCTCATCCTCTTCGGACTCGGCCTCGGTGCCAGTGAGCGGCAGGGTCGCCGTCTCCTTCACCGTCTCGAGCACGATCGTCGTTCTGGTCGAGCTGATCGTGGCGACTGCCCCCAGGCGCTCGCGCAGGAGCCGTCCCAATGCCTCCGCGTCACGAGCACGAGCCTTGATCAGGAAACAGTCCTCCCCAGCCACGTGGTGCACCTCGAGGATCTCAGGGATCTCGGCGAGCTTTTCCCCCGTCTCGACCCCTCCGGGTCGATCATTGGACCGCACGAACGTGAAAGCGAGCTGCGCTAGCCCGAGGACTTTCGGATTAATGTCCGCGCGGTACCCCCGGATGACCCTTCTCTCTTCGAGCTTTCGGATCCTCTCAAAGACCGCCGATGGCGCCAATCCCACCTGTCGCGCGATCTCGGCGTTCGAGGTTCTCGCGTTTTCTTGAAGGATATTCAATATTTTCCTATCTAGTACGTCGATCATTCGTATAATCTATAAATTCATAGACGATTCGTCAATAGACCCGATTGCAACCCGCATATTTCCCAAGAAAACCCGCTTCAGGGGCCAGAAGGTTGCACCGATTGGCCCTACTCATACCTCTCTGAGAGTTTCTATTACGGCCGACGGCTCCTGGGCGAGTCGTCACTATCACTTCAAGCGTTACAGGGAACTAACGAAGCTTCGCCTCAAACACTCATTCTTGATGAAGTCACCCGCTGAAGAGATCTAATGAAGCTTCGCCTCAAACCGACGAGTTGTTGATGACGCCGGTGAGTCCGCACGTCGGTATCCCGTCTCGAACAATCCGCCCGGAGTCGCCGGCATTGCCCTCGGCGGCACGCGGCGGCCAGGCCGCGCGAAGCAA
>WNGB01033177.1_pt1 | contig 11497 bp, 9 predicted proteins | sample 5400681 | NCBI WGS metagenome assembly WNGB01 (sample SAMN13153367, study PRJNA577476) | soil metagenome | isolation source: 115 cm soil or saprolite under grassland replicate 2 | place: USA:California | collected 2016-06-15 | reverse complement strand
CAGTTCGTGACCTTCTGCGTCGCCACCCCGTTCCAGCACGCGATGGCGGCGGCCCTCGGCACGGATGACGCCTACTACGACCACCTGCGGGCCGACTACCGAACTCGGCGCGACCGACTCTGCGACGGCCTGAGCGAGGCCGGCTTCGGAGTGCGGAAGCCCGAGGGGACGTACTTCGCGCTGGCCGACATCCGGCCCCTGGGGTGGGACGACGACGTGGCCTTCTGCCGGGCGCTGCCCGCGAGGGTGGGAGTGGCCGCGATCCCGGTGAGCGCCTTCTACGACGACCCCGGCGCGCCCCGCCACCTCGTGCGCTTCGCGTTCTGCAAGCAGGACGCGACCCTCGAGGAAGGCCTGCGCCGACTCCGAAGGCTTAGAACCTAGAGCAAAGGGCGGTGAGCGAAGCCGAATTCACTTCGGCGGAGCGAGCGGGGGGTCTGGGGGGTGCGACGCAGCACCCCCCAGCTCAAGGAAGACCCTGAACGCGGCGCGCAGCGGCCAGTCCTGGCGGTCGCCCTCGTAGAACACGCGTTCGAGGAACAGGCCGGAGGGAGGCGCGGTGAGCCGCGCGGGCTCGTCCGACTCCTCGCTCAGGAAGCGAAGGACGTCTTCGCGGCCGAGGGTCCCTCGCCCCACCTCCGCCAGCACCCCCACCACCCGCCGCACCATCTTCCAGAGGAAATGCGAGGCGCGCAGGCGGACGAGGATCAGCTCACCGTCCTCCGCCACCTCGACCCGGTCCACGAGGACGCGCGTGGAGGCCTTCCGCGGGTCGTCCTCCGCGAACGAGCGGAAGTCGTGCATGCCCTCGAAGAGCGCCCCCGCCTCGCGCATGCGGGCGGCGTCGAGCGGGTCCTTGAGCCACCAGACGAAGGGCTTGGCGAAGGCCGTGCGTCGGCGCGAGATCTGGTACAGGTAGCTGCGGGCCAGAGCGCCGTGGCGCGCGTGGAACTGGCGCGTCACTTTCTCGACCGCGAGGACGTTGATGTCGGCGGGCAGGGCCTCGTTCAAGGCGCGGCGCAGCGTCTCGGGAGCGAGGCGCGTCTCCAGGTCAAGGTGCGCCACCTGATCGAGGGCGTGGACCCCGGCGTCGGTTCGCCCCGATCCGTAGGTCTCGAAGTCGGCCCGCCCCGAGACCTCGCGCACCGCCCCGTTCAGCTCGCCCTGGACGGTGCGGGCGTTCTTCTGGACCTGCCAGCCGCGGTAGCGAGTGCCCACGTACTCGAGGGAGAGGCGGAAACGCGCCATGGGAGGCCCGAACCCTAGCCCCCTCGGGCGGGAGCGTCAAGACGTGGATCGTGGTACCTTGCCCTGATGCGCGACGGGCCCCTCCGCCGAGCCGCAAAGTGCTTTGCCCTCGGAGCCTTCGCCTTCGACCTCGCGGTAGAGCGCACCTTGAGGCGCGGGCGCGGGGAGCGGCCCTACGTCCTGGCCGGCGACTGCCGTCGCTGCGCCCGCTGCTGCGAGGCCCCGGCCATCCAGGTGTTCGCGCTGGTCTTTCACTCGCCGAGCCTGCGCCGGTTGTTCCTCTGGTGGCAGCAGGCGGTGAACGGCTTCGTGCTCACGGAAGCGCGGCCGGAAACCCGCACGTTCGTCTTTCGCTGCACCCATTTCGATCCCGCCACCCGCGCCTGCGACAGCTACTCCTCGCGCCCCGGCATGTGCCGCGACTACCCGCGTCTCCAGCTCTGGCAGGCGAGCCCCGAGTTCCTGCCCGGCTGCGGCTATCGCGCGGGGGCCCCGGGCGCGGCGCGCCTGCGCGTCCTGCTCGACGCGAAGCCGATGACGGCGGAGCAGCGCGCCCGCCTCGATCGGGGCCTGCACCTCGAGGAGTGACGTGCGGATCCGCGTCCTGAGCTACAACATCCACCGGGCCATCGGGGTGGACCGCCGCTTCCGGCCGGAGCGGATCTCGCAGATCCTGGAGGCCCACCAGCCGGACGTGGTGATGCTCCAGGAGGTGGACGACGGCGCGCCGCGCTCCCGGGAGATGAACCTGGGCCGCGAGCTCGCCCGGGCCCTGGGCTACGAGCACTACGCGATCGGCCACAACGTGACCCTGCGCAAGGGCCGCTACGGCAACGCCACCCTCAGCCGCTGGCCAATCCTGCGCGAGCGCAACATCGACCTCACGATCGGCGTCCGCAAGCGCCGAGGCTGCCAGCACACCCTGATCGCGGTGGACACGCCGGCGGGCAAGCTCCGCCGGTTCGAGGTCTTCAACCTGCACCTCGGCCTCTCCGCCCGCGAGAGGGAGCGGCAGGTGGGCGTGCTCATGCGGGCGCGGGAGTTCGCCACCCTGCCCTTCGACGTGCCGGCTCTCGTCGGAGGCGACTTCAACGACTGGCGGTCGCTCCTGCGGCCGTTCTTCGTGGACATGCTGGCCTTCCGCTCCGCGACCGGGGGCAACGGCAACCGCGAGCGGGCCATGACCACCTTCCCGTCGTTCTTCCCCCAGGGGAGCCTGGACCGAATCTACTTCCGGGGGCCGCTACGGCTCATGGGTGCGCGTCGCTGCCGCCTCGCCGTCTCCCGCGTGGCCAGTGACCACCTGCCGGTCATCGCCGACTTCGACTTGCCGTGAAGGACCCCGTTCCCAAGACCCTCGGCCGCTACGAGATCCGCCGCGAGCTGGGCCGCGGCATGATGGGCGTCGTCTACGAGGCGTCGGACCCCGCCCTCGGCCGGCGTCTTGCCCTCAAGACCATCCGGCTCGCCTTCGAGATCCCCCCCGCGGAGCGGGCCTCCTTCGAACCGCGCTTCCTCGGCGAGGCCCGCGCGGCCGCCGCTCTCCAGCACCCGGGCATCGTGGTCGTGCACGACGTGGGACGCGACGAGGCCACGGGGACGCTCTTCATCGCCCTCGAGCTCCTCGAGGGACGGACCCTGGCCGAGGCAACCGCGGCCGGGAAGCCGATGGAGTGGACGCGTGCCCTGCGCCTCACCGCCCAGGTCGCTGGGGCCCTACACCACGCCCACGCCGAGGGGATCGTGCACCGCGACGTCAAGCCCGCGAACATCATGGTCCTCGCCTCGGGCCACGCGAAGATCATGGACTTCGGGATCGCCAAGGTCCCGGCCTCCCAGCTCACGATGGCGGGCGAGTTCTTCGGTACCCCGTCGTACATGTCGCCGGAGCAGGCGGGCGGGTTGCCGGTCGACCCGCGCAGCGACCTCTTCTCGCTGGGCTGCATCTTGCACCAGCTCCTCACCGGCCAGCGCGCCTTCGACGGGCCGACCCTGCCCACGATCCTGATGCGAGTCCTGCAGGAGGACCCACCGCCCCCCTCCCGCCTGGTCCCCGGCCTGCCCAAAGGCGTCGACACGGTGGTGGGGCGTGCGCTCGCCAAGGACCGCGACCGGCGCTACCCCGACGGGAGGACGCTGGCCGACGACATCGAGGACGTCCTTGCGGGACGGCCGCCGCGCCACACCCCGGTGGGGGCGGCCATTCCCGAGGGCGAGCGCACCCGAGTCTCCACCGCGAAGGCTGCGCCTGCGTCGGGCACGGGCGCGCTCCCCAGAGCGCCCCGCGCGAGCCGCGGCCGCCGGATCGTCATGACCACGGCCGCAGCCGGCCTTCTGGTCCTCGGCTTCCTGGCGGCCCTCTTCATCCCCTGGCGCGGGCAGCCGCCGATGCTGGCGTTGCCCGCCCTCGCCCCGCCCCCCGGCAAGCTGGAGGTCGACTTCGAGCACAACTTGAAGGGCGGCACCCTCAAGGTCTGGATCGACGACGAGCTCGTCATCGACGAGCCGCTCGAGAGCCGCGTGACCCAGAAGATCCTGAGCTACCGGATTCACAAGGGGACGCTGAGCCAGAACCTGGAGGTCGGCCCCGGCGAGCACCTGGTCCGCGTGCAGGTCGAGGGCGACGGGTTCAGCGCCTCGCGCCGGATCCATGGTGCGTTCGAGAGCGGCGAGAAGCGCCGCCTGCGGGTCGAGGTCGGCGGGATCATCAAGAGGGACCTGACGCTCGCCTGGGGCTCGTGAGGCAGGTCCCCGATCCCGCGGGCAGCGCCGCGGTCGAGCTCCAGGACGTGCGCAAGCGCTACCCGACGGGGGTGGTCGCCCTAGACGGCGTCTCCCTGGTCGTGCCGGAGGGACGGACCCTCGTCCTCCTCGGCCGCAGCGGAGCGGGCAAGACCACCGCTCTCAAGACGATCAATCGCCTGGAGGAGCCCGACGCGGGACGGGTCACGGTGCTCGGCCGCGAGGTGCGCGGATGGGACCCCGTCGCCCTCCGGCGGCGGATCGGCTGGGTGATCCAGGAGGTGGGCCTCTTCCCCCACATGAGCGTCGCGGAGAACGTGGGCCTCGTCCCGCGCCTCCTCGGCTGGCCGGAGGAGCGGCGGGCGGCCCGCGTCCGCGAGCTGCTCGCCCTCCTGCGCCTCGATCCGGACCGCTTCGCCCCGCTTCGCCCCGCGCAGCTCTCCGGAGGCGAGCGCCAGCGGGTGGGTCTCGCCCGCGCCCTCGCCGCCGACCCGCCCCTCCTGCTCATGGACGAGCCCTTCGGCGCCCTCGACCCCCTGACCCGGCGGGCCGTGCAGGACGAGTTCCGCGAGCTCGTGGGCCGCCTCGGCAAGACCGTCGTCCTCGTGACCCACGACGTGCCCGAGGCGCTGCGCCTGGGCGACCAGGTGGCGGTGATGGACGGCGGCCGCGTGCTCCAGCGGGCCAGCCCCGCGGAGCTGCGCGCGCGGCCGGAGCCCGGCTTCGTGCAGGCCTTCCTGGCGGCGGCGCTGCCGTGACCGGGCTCCTCGCGTTCCTGGCCGAGCGCCGGGCCGAGCTGCTCGCCCTCACCGGCCAGCACGTGGTGCTGGTGCTGGTCTCGACCGCGATCGCGGTCGCGGTCGGCCTGCCCACAGGCCTCGCCATGACGCGCCGGGATCGCCTCGCCCGGGTGCTCCTCGCCCTGGCCGGCCTCGCCCAGACCATCCCGAGCCTCGCCATCTTCGGCTTCCTGATCCCGCTGCCCTTCGTGGGAGGAATCGGGGCGCGCACGGCCGTGGTGGCGCTCGTCCTGTACGCGCTGCTGCCGATCCTGCGCAACACCTACACGGGGATCCGGCAGGTGGATCCGGCGGTCCTGGAGGCGGCCACCGGCATGGGCATGACCGCGGGAGAGCGCCTGCGCCTGGTCGAGCTGCCCCTGGCCCTGCCCGTGATCCTGGCCGGGGTGCGCACCGCCGCCGTGGTCTCCGTGGGGACGGCGACCATCGCGGCCGCGGTCGGAGCGGGCGGCCTCGGCACCTACGTGTTCCGCGGCCTCACCACCCTCGACACCCGGCTCATCCTGGCGGGCGCGATCCCCGCCGCGCTCCTGGCCCTCCTCGTCGACGGCCTGCTGGCGGCGGTCGAGAAGAGCCCGCGGCCGGGACGCGCCGCCATCGTCCTGGTGGTGGGCTCGAAGAACTTCACCGAGCAGGTCCTGCTGGGCGAGGTGCTGGCCGCCCACCTGGAATCGCGGGGCTTCACGGTGGACCGCCGGCTCAACCTGGGGGGGAACCTCTGCCACCAGGCGGTGCAGGCGGGACGGATGGACGTTTACGTCGAATACACCGGGACCGCCCTCAAGGACATCCTCAAGCGGCCCATGGCCCACGATCCCGCGGCGGTCCTGCGCGAGGTGCGGGAGGCCTATCGGGCGCTCGGCCTCGTGGTCGGAGCACCCCTCGGCTTCAACAACACCTTCGCCCTGGTCATGCGTCGAGACGACGCGGCGACGCGGGGGATCGCCCGCCTCTCCGACCTGGCGCGACACGCGGCCGTCCTGCGGGTCGGGCTCTACGGCGAGTTCCTGGAGCGGGAGGATGGCATGCCGGGTCTCGAGCTCGCCTACGGCTTTCGCTTCGGCCTGCGGGCGCGCGAGATGGACCTGGGCCTGCTCTACCAGGCGCTCATCGAGAAGCAGGTCGACCTGGTGGTGGGCAGCGCCACCGATGGGCTCATCGGCGCCCTCGACCTCGTGGTGCTCGAGGACGACCGCCGGTACTTCCCGCCCTACGACGCGGTGACGGTCGCAAACGCGGGGAGCCTCGTGGCCCACCCCGGCCTCCAGGGGGCCCTCGACGCCCTGGCGGGACGTCTCGACGAAGCGACCATGCGCCGGATGAACCACGCCGTGGACGGCCTTCACCGCGCCCCCGCGGACGTGGCCCGGGAGTTCCTTAAAGAATCCGTGGGCTACCGACCACGTTCGACCCGAGGTTCGTCGGTACACCCCACATGGGCTCTGGCCGACCATGACCACGACCCACGCAAGCTGGGGTCTCATGCGTCCGTAATGAGACGCAGAAGCGCGGGGCGTGGAACTGCGTTTCGGCACCCTGGTAGCGAAGAAAAGGCGAATGGAGGGACCTGACTTGGCTGGTCGCAGGACTAGACTCCCTATCAGTGTCGGGGCGGCTGCGATCTTGCAGGGGTGCTACATGATCTTGGGGTTATTGTCTTGACAGACCCTATCCCTGGGGTAGAATCCCTGCGAGCAACAGCTGTAGGCGTGTCCGCGAATGAGCGAGGAGCAGGAAGGTTTCGCCTCTCGTGGGCTGATATGCCCGCAGGTGTAACGGGCGCGCGGATCAAGAGCGCCGCCGACGACGACGGTGTATCACCTGGGAGCCGACTGGGATGAAGAAGCGCCTGCCGCGACAAGCAAGGACGCTCGGTCGATCACCACGCCTGCGCGTGGAACCGATCCGTGCTGCTCTCGCAGTGCCCGTGAACGGCAACGGACACCCGGTTGCTCAGAGCGGGGTCGCCAGAGCCGGACTTTTTCCTCCGAACGTGACCTGGACGCTCCACCAGGGCGATGCTTCGACTCTCCTGAAATCGATGCCGCGCGCGAGCGTCAACTGTGTCATCACGAGCCCGCCGTACTACTGCCAGCGCGACTACGGTGTCGAAGGGCAGATCGGGCACGAGCCGACGATCAACGGGTACGTGGAAGCAATCGTCAGGTGCTTCAGCGAGGTCAAGCGCGTCCTGCGCGATGACGGCGTCGTCTTCCTGAATCTCGGCGATACCTACTACTCTGCCAAGGGTAAGCCTCACGGCAAGGACGACAAGAGCCGCGGACGCCTCTGGGCGAGGAAGAAGCTCCGGGCAGTGGACGGACCCGGACTTGGCCTGCCGAGGAAATCCCTGATCGGCATCCCGTGGCGGGTCGCTCTTGCGATGCAGGCCGACGGCTGGACACTGCGAAGTAACGTTGTCTGGACGCGCCCCGGTGCGCTGCCCGAGCCTACTGCACATGACCGACCGTGGCAGACGCACGAGAACATATTCATCTTCTCCAAGAAGCCCCGGTACTGGTTCAATCGCGACGCCATCGCCGGTGAAGAGGACCTCTGGCACATCACGCCGAGACCGGACATGCCTGGCGCGCACTTCGCGCCGTTCCCTTCCGCCCTCGTGGAAAAGTGCATCAGTTGCGGCTGTCCTCCGGGGGGGACCGTGCTGGATCCCTTCGTCGGCTCAGGCACGACGATGGCGGTGGCCCTGAGGATGGGAAGGCACGCTCTCGGAATAGAGCTGCATCCGGACTACTGCAAGTTCGTTGTCGAGCGAATGAGGAAGGTCTCGAGTGAGCCCCTCACGCCTCCAAGGGTTCTCGCCGTCCACCTCTGATCCAGAGAGGCCGCTGTTGCCTCTGACCGCAGCTGTCATTTCCGGCCGCAGCAAGGTGTCGCTCTCAGCTGGCGCTGCCCTCAAGGAACCCACGGTCGTTCCCGCTCAGCACCTGACCCTTGAAATCGAAGGCGAGGACCTTCCGGAGACCGCGTACCTCGACGACCGGAAGCTCACGCTTCTCCGCAACGATGCAAGAAGCCGCGCCTTCCTCATGGTGGACGCGGCCGGTTCTGTTGGCTTCCACTGTCTGCGGGTAGCGGATGCCGAGTGGTACTTCGCGACCGATGATGCGAAGCTCAAGCTAAACGGCATCCTGCAGATTCTTGATTACCTTGAGGACGAGGGCCTCTCGTGGGCCGGACAGCTCTTCTTCGCTGACGGCACCGCCGTTCGCCACCCTAAGGTGGACTATGCCTGGCTGCAGAGGAAAGCGCCGGAGATGCTAGAGCTGGCTGATGCGATCGCAACACGGCCGCTGCGCCGGGCCCACCTGTTCAGCAGCTCACAGGCGCCCGGTGCGGGAAGGCTCTTCCTCAAAGACACGCTCGCGCTGCTCAGGACGAACGCGCGCGGGCTGCTGGAAGAAAACGAGCATGGCATCGTTGCCGTGGGCGACCGCCGCTACTCTCCGCGAGTGGTCGTCGCCGGCAGGCTTGAGCGTTCCTTCGACATAGTCGGCAACAGACGGATGACTCACCTGCTCTTACTCACGATGGCACTCTCTCGGAGCCTCCAGTCTGAGCCCCGATTACTGGGAGCTGTAACAGCTGCGCTCCGCGCGCTTTCAGAGGATCTCCGAACGCGCCTTGAGATGTTCCCTTTCCTCCAGCTCCGCGTCAAGCCAAAGAGGCTACCGTCCCGCCCGGCCCCGGAGGAGATAGCGGATGACCGCTACCGTAGGGCATTCGACATCTACGACGAGTTGTCGAGGGAGATGGCCTGGGAGCCTGGCCTACAGATCGCCGACCGCCTCGCCTATGTTGCGTCTGCCGACCAGATATACCAGGCATTCGTGGCCGTCGTACTCGCGCGCGCCTTCGAGGCGAAGCAGATGGTCCCATCGCTTTTCCCCGACCTCTCCGGGCCCCTGTTCCGCTCCCCCGTCCACGACATCTACTACGACACTATCCCACCGAAACCGGAGTTCGCGAGCTGGCGCGACGGTTCAAGCAGGCCGGGCGACCACAAGCCGGACCTCACAATCATCGACCGCGTTGGCCGGAAGGGCGTCCTGACCGACGCGAAGTATCGGGTGGAACAAAACGGCAGGCTGCCCACGTCAGGCATCCACGATGCTCAGGTCTACCTGCAAACGTTTGAGCGCAAGTCCATCGTGATCTGCTACCCGGGACCCGCAGCCTCGGTCACTCGCGTGAGCGCCAAGGGCTACACGATCCTCGAAGTATCGTTAGGACCCTTTGCCGGCCTGGAGACCTATGCCCGCGAGCAAGTCCGGCCCGTCATCGAGGGCGCGATGGAGCCCCTGGGGAGCTAGCCTTACAAAAGCGGACGGATCCGCTTCTCTCCTGAAGAAGCGCCCATGCGCTTCGAGAGGTCCTTGATCTCGTCTCCGTTGGGAAAGTCCTTCGAGAGGTCGGCGATGACTTCAAGGATCCTCGGCTCGCCCTGGACCTGATGGAGAACCTTATCGGCGATCTGCTGTCCCAGGGCGTCGTAGTCGCCGCCTACGGGCGCGTAAACGCACGACAACAGGATGTCGCGGAGGATGCCCACCGTGAAGGCGGCCTTTGTAAGCGCGTTCTTGAGCAGGACTCCGGAAATCTGCACGAGCTTCTGGTGGGTCTTCTCCTGAAGGCTCTTGGCAGACTTGATCGCGTTGAGGCGCTCCTCCCTGTGGCGATCCCACACGCTGGGTGCGCCGACGGCCCTACGTGCCGCGACTGCGATCCTTTCGCGCTCAAGCAGAGTGTCGCTCGCCTCGTAGACAGCATCCGCCTCCTTCTCACGGTACTTCAATTCGAGAACGTTGGGCATCGGGATAATGCGACACCGGCCTTTCACCGGCCCGCTGACCGGCAGGCGCGTTTCGGGCTCATCCATCCACGAGTTGCACGTGGCCAGAAAGAACGTGTCCTCTGCCAATACCCATTGCCCATCCGTGACGGACGGCTGGGCGCGCTTGTAAGCCTCCGCGGCTTCCTCGCCAAGCTTCGTCAGATCCAGCCTTCCAGGAAGATGCATCGGCCGCTTCGACTCGATCACCGAGAGCACGGGTGCGAAGTATGCATCGATCTGCGCGACGTTCCATTCGTCGAGAACGACAAGGCGCGGGTCCGTGGGCTCGCCGACAAAGAGGGCTTCCCTCGCGAAGCGGCCGGCAACGAATTCGCCGCCCAGGTTCTCGTATCCCAGGAACTGCGCGATGTCATAATCGGGTCCGACCTCAAGGAACGCCTGGCAGAAGCGCTCCTTCCCGAACACGCGCTCGAGACCGGCAGCAAGCGCCTGCGCGAGCGAGGTCTTGCCGCTACCCGTGGGACCCACGAGCACGACGATGTCGCCGACCATCCAGCCGCCGATGATCCGCTGGACCAGTCCGGGAGGAGCAATGTAGTTCTGCTCCCTGAGGGAGGTCTCGAGCGCGTCAATGAGGTCTGTCAGGACTGGCCCCTGCGGGGGCGGCGGCGTTGCTCCTATCAGCTCCGCGACCGTGTCCTCGGTAAGGGGAGCGTCGGCCAGGCCGGCGTCGGACAGGGCCGAAGGAATCGAGGTCGAGTAGACCTTCTGGAGCAGCTTGTCCCTGTCGAAACCAACCTCCGTAATGAAATCCTTCAAGGCCGCGTCGAGGTTACTGACCTGCTTGCCGCGCCACATCCATGCCATCAGCGCAACAAGGGGCACCTGTTTCTTCTCACCCAGGACCTTGTTCTTGAGGACCTCGGCTGCACCTTCCTTCAGCGCCCAACGGGCGTTGTCCGGATGATGGAATACAGTGTCGTCGAAGTCCTTCCGCCGCCTCTGAAGTGTTCTCCCCGGGTACGCCTCCTGGACCCATTCCTTCGTGCCGGGCATGTAGTAGGGCTTGCCCGGCGGGCCGCCGCGCGGGCGAAAATACTGGTCCACCCACTGCTCCTCGTCAGCGGAGCCGAAGGCAACCGCCTTCTTCCGCGCGTCGACGATGGTCTTGCTGGTGGGGATGCGCTTCTCGAGCATGCACGGGAGGGAGACAAGAAGCAGCGGGCTGTACCCCTTCCCCAGCGCCTCAAGCGAGAGCCGGAGCAGATCGCGGCTGACATACGGCATCGCACACTCCCGGTGCGGCCCATTTCTTGGGCAGCTTGCCTTTGCGGTGGGGAGTTTACCGAAAGACGCTCGAGACCTCCACTTTCACCGTCTCCGACGCACCAGCTTGGCAGGCATCGCCGTGCGACCCCGGTAAGAAGCCTTCGAAGGTCTTCAGGTTCTCCAAGAACGACGGACCTATGCTCTGGAGATGTTGGCGATGCCCGTGACGTGTGTTGTGGCAGAAGCGGGTCCAACGGAATCCAGGCCAGCCCTCCGCTTTGCGGCGGCGCGAAAGCCGGAGAGAATTCACCCGAGAGGTGTACATGAGAAAGGTCGTCGTAGCTGCACTCCTAATTGCGGCCGTGGGTTATTGGCGGCTGGCCGGCGCCGTTCCCGAGGATCTGGATCCCCTCAAGGTCGCGGCCGACACCCACAAGCTCGTGCTCGAGAACGCGTTCGTGCGGGTGCTCGAAGTCCGGGTCCCTCCCGGGAAGACCGAGCCCATGCACCAGCACCCGCGGCGGGTGGTCGTCTACCTCTCCGACTTCCACACCCGGACAACCGAGCGCGGGGGCAAGCCCCAGGACAACGTCCGCACCGCGGGGCTCGTGCGCTGGAGCGA
>WNGB01016993.1_pt1 | contig 11497 bp, 9 predicted proteins | sample 5400681 | NCBI WGS metagenome assembly WNGB01 (sample SAMN13153367, study PRJNA577476) | soil metagenome | isolation source: 115 cm soil or saprolite under grassland replicate 2 | place: USA:California | collected 2016-06-15 | reverse complement strand
AATTCGGCCTGCTGCTCCCCACGCGGGAGGCGGTCATGTCCGGCCGCCCGGAGACGGGTCCCATCCTGGCCATGGCGGAGCGCGGCGAGGCCGCGGGCTTCGACTCCGTATGGATCGGCGATTCGATCACGGCCAAGCCGCGCCACGAGCCGCTCACCTTGCTGGCCGCGGTGGCCGCGCGCACGAAGCGGGTGCGCCTGGGCACGGCCGTGCTCCTCCCCGGGCTGCGGAACCCCGTCGTCCTCGCCCAGATCGTGGCCACCCTCGACCGCATCGCGGAAGGCCGGGTGATCCTCGGGGTCGGCATCGCGGGCGACGCGCCGGCCATCCGCAAGGAATTCGAGAATGTGGGCGTGCCCTTCGAGCGGCGCGTCGGCCGCTTCCTGGAGACCCTGGAGATCTGTCAGGCGCTGTGGCGCCGCGACGGCGTGAGCTTCCGCGGCAAGCACTTCACGCTGGAAGACGTCACCATGGAGCCGAAGCCCCATCGCGCAGGCGGGCCGCCCATCTGGATCGGGGGCAGCGGGCCGACGGCCCTCCGTGAGGCCGCGCGCTTCGACGCCTGGTTCCCCACGGGGCCCAGCGTGGAGTTCTTCGCCGAGCAGTTCCCGCGCATTCAGGCGGCGGCCCGCGCGGCGGGACGCGCCGCGGATGCGGTGACCGGCGCCGCCTATGTCACCCTCGCCCTCGATCCCGATCCCGCCGCAGCGGAGAAACGGCTCCACGGCTTTCTCGAGAACTACTATGGCGCGCCCGCCCCGGTGATCATGAAGCGCCAGGCGACCTATGCCGGGCCCGTCGAAGGCTGCCTCGAGTGGCTGAAGCGCTGGATCGCCTCGGGCGCGCAGCATATCTCCCTGCGCTTCGCCGGCGGCGACCAGCTCGCCCAGGTGGACGAAGTCGCCTCGCGCATATTGCCGAGGCTCAAATAGCCCTCTCCCGGAGTAGATGGTTGGCGACTCCCTCTCCCTCATTGAGGGAGAGGGTTGGGGTGAGGGTGTGCCGCATACCGCCGCGTGACGTCCGGCCCCCCTCACCCTGCCCTCTCCCCCTCCGGGGGCGAGGGGATCGAGAGAGCCTAGCTGAGCTTGTAAAAGGCCTTGGCCCCGCCCGCGAGGATCTGGCGCTTGGTCTCCGCGGACAGCTCCGGCCGGTCGGCGATCATCTTCGGCGCGCCGGGGAAGAAGCCGTCGGGATGCGGGTAGTCGGTCGCCCACAGGATCTTGTGCGGGCCGATGTAGTCCGCGAGCACGGAGAGGCTGCCCTCGACGGGCTCGAACGAGATCCAGCAGTTGCGCCGGAAGAGCTCGCTCGGGCGCATGGACAGGCCCGAGTCGTTGAAGCCCTTGTCGTCGAAGTGGCGGTCCATGCGGTCGAGCCACGGCGCGATCCAGCCGCCGCCGGACTCGAGAAAGCCGATGCGCACGCGCGGATGGCGGTCGCACACGCCCTCCCAGATCACGCTCATGGCGGCCAGCATCATCTCGAGCGTGTGGGAGATGATGTGCCGGGCCCCGCGCGTCTCGAAGCGGTCGACCCCCACCTGCGGCATGCCCCCGCTCGCGCCCTCGTGGAGGCCGATGGCCATGTCGAGATCTTCCACCGCGCTCCAGAAGACCTCGTAGTCCGGATGGTGGAGCATGCGGCCGTTGTAGGGATTGGGACGGAGGAAGCCCGCGCGCATGCCGAGCTCCTTCCGCGCGTAGCGCATCTCCTCGATGGCGAGCTCGATCGACTGCATGGGCAGCATGGCCACGCCGAAGAGGCGGTCGGGATAGGGCTGGCAGTAGTCGGCGAGCCAGCGGTTGTAGGCGCGGCACACCGCGGCGGCCAGGGTGGGCTCCTTGATGGCCCCCGAGAAGAGACCCACGCTTGGATAGAGGAAGGCGGCGTCGATGCCGTCCAGGTCCATGTCGGGGATGCGGGCGTGCGGATCGAAGCCGCCCTTGCGGCCGTCGATGTACTTCATGGTCTCCTCGGGCACCTCGTGGTCGCGGGAGCCGATGGCCCCGATGACTCCGAAGCCCTTCTGGCTCCCCAGCACCTGCTCGCCGACCTGGAGCCGCTCCTTGCCGTCGGTGTCCACGATGATGCGCGGAGCGCGCTCGCGGTAGGCGGGATCGATGTACTTGTCCCAGATGTCCATCGGCTCCAGCACATGTCCATCGGCGTCGATCACATCGTAGGCGCGTGCCATGGGAATCTCCTTTCGACGGTTATCGCTTCAGCCGGAGTTCCTCGAGCGGCCCCGAGTAGGGGAAGGCGGGGATCAGGGTCAGCCCCGCCTCCTCGACGCGCGGCCCGAATGCGCGAATGAACCCGTTCGCCCAGAATGATCCACGCCGCCCCGGACGCGCTGGCGCCATAGAAGGTCATGAAGTCCGGCCACGGATCCTTCAGATGGAAGCGCACACGACCGGGATCCACCACCTGCACCTCCCGCACCCGCTCCTTGAGCACGGCGGCCGCCGCGCGATAGCGCTCGAAAGAGAATTTCACGTCGTCGCTCGTGACGGGATCGCCATTGTGGAAGCAGGCGCCCCGGCGGAGGACGAACTTCCACACGCGCCCGTCCTTCGACATGGTCCACGATTCGGCGAGACTGGGGGCGTTGAGGCTGGCGGGCATCGGCTTCACGAGGGCGTCGTGGAGGGCGTAGAAGATCATGAACGGCGTGATCTCCGCGTCGGTCTCCGCGGGATCGAGCCATCGCGTGGCGAGGGTGACGTGAACGGCAAAGGTCATGGTGCCCGCCGGCTGGGCCAGGGCCGGCGCCACGGAGAGCATCACGAAGGTAAGCAGGAGAAGGATGTGTCGCCACCCGCGAATCATGCGCGCCCCCTTCAAACGTGTGCGTCGGGCAGGTGTGGGTGTCAGACGCCCCGGTCAGATGACGCCGTCACGCCGGAGGGTCTCGATCTCTGAGTCTCCATATCCGAGCAGCTTGCCGTAGATCTCCGCGTTGTGCTCGCCCAGCAAGGGCGCCCGCACCACATCCGTGGGCGAGTCGGACAGACGCACCGGGTTGGCGGGCATGGGGTACTTGCCCCGCCGGGGATGCTCGAGGTCGACGATGAAGCCGGTGTGGCGCAGGTGTTTGTCCGCGAGCACCTCGGCCGAGTCGAGCACGGCGCCGCACGGCACCCCCGCCCCGGCGAGGATCTCCAGGACCTCGTGCTTCGAGCGGGCCCCCGTCCACGCCTCGATCATGGCGTCGATCTCGTCGACGAACTGGACGCGGTCGCGGCGGTCGGCGTAGCGCGGATCGTCGCCCAGCTCGGGGCGGCCGACGATGCGCACGAGGGACTTCCACATCTCCGCGGTGGCGCAGTGGATGAAGACGTAGTCGTTCGGTCCTCCGGGGCGGCAGCGGTAGATGTTCGAGGGCGCGGCGGCCGCGGAGCGGTTGCCCTGGCGCGGCGCCGGCTTGCCCGTGGCATACGTCTCGCGCAGGTGAATGCGGAGGAGGTTCACCACGGAGTCCTGCTGGGCCACCTCGACCTGCTGGCCCACCCCCGTGGCCTGCCGCTGGACGATGGCGGCGAGAATGCCGATGGCGGTGTGCAGGCCGGCCCCGGTGTCCGCGAGGCCCCCGATGGCCTTGGTAGGCGGGCCGTCGGGCGAGCCGGTCATGCTCATCGCCCCCGCCATGGCCTGGGCGATCCACTCGAAGCTCTTGTAGTCCTCGTACGGCCCGCCGCCCGCGAAGCCCTTGACGGAGGCGGCGATGAGGCGCGGGTTGAGACGCCGGAGCGTCTCGTAGCCGATGCCCAGCCGGTCCATCACGCCCGGCCCCATGTTCTCGACCACCACGTCCGCCTGCTTCACCAGCTCTTCGAACATGGCGCGGCCGCGCGGCGACTTGAGGTTGAGGGTGACGCCCTTCTTGCAGGAGTTCAGGAGGAGGAAGAACCACGCGTCCTCGCCGCGCTTGTCGGAGAGCGCGGTGCGGCCGGGCTCGCCCGTGGGCGGCTCGATCTTGATCACGTCGGCGCCGAGCCACGCGAGCATCTGCGTGCAGCTCGGGCCCGCTTCGTACTGGGTCAGGTCGAGAACGCGAATCCCCTCGAGCGCCTTGGGCATCACCGCGCCTACGTCGTGTACGCGGAGAAGCGCACGGTCTGCGCCCGCGCCTTGTCGTCCGTGATCACGTTGACCACGGCGGGCTTGCCCGAGGCGTAGGCGCGCTCCAGGGCGGGGCGAATATCGTGCGGCTTCTCCACGAACTCACCATGCGCGCCCAGGTCCTGGGCAAGCTTGTCGTAACGCGTGTGACCCAGGTTGCGCCCGGGCTTGGGGAGCGGGCGCGTCCACGGCGCGTTCGCCGTCCAGCCGCCGTTGTTGCTGATCACCACGATGACGGGGATGTTGTGGCGCACGGCGGTGTCGATGTCCATGGCATTGATGCCGAAGGAGCCGTCGCCGTGCAGCACCACCACCTGGGTGTCGGGCTCGGCCACCTTGGCGCCCACCCCGAAGGGCAGCCCCACGCCCATGCAGCCGAACGCGCCGGAGTTGAGCCGGTGGCCGGGCGTGAAAGTCGGAATGGCCTGCCGGCCGAAATTGAGGATCTCCTGGCCGTCCACCACCAGGATGGCGTCGCGCCGGAGGAAGTCGCGCACTTCCTTGCAGAGGCGCAGGGGATGAATGGGGGTGGCGTCGCTCGACATGGCCTTGTCCTGCTCGGCGGACTTCTCGGCGTCGAGCACGCGGAGCTTCCCCGTCCATGCCGCATAGCGCCTGGGGTCGATCGTGCCCTGGGCCTCGGCGCGGAGCTGCTCGAGCACGGCGCGCGCGTCGCCCGCGATGGGCACATCCACCTCGCGGTTGTGGCCGAGCTGGGTCGGGTTCACGTCGACGTGAATGACCTTGAGGTCCGCGGAGAAGCGGGGCGGCCGCCCGAACTGGATGACCCAGTTGAAGCGCGTGCCCACGGCCAGCACCACGTCCGCCTCGGTGAAGGCTTTGCTCCGGGCGTTCAGAAAGGCCAGGTTGTGATCCTCGGGGATGAGTCCGCGCGAGATCGGCGTGGTGTAGAAGGGGATGCCGGTGGCTTCGACGAACGACTGGAAGGCGGCGGCGCCATCAGACCACCAGACGCCGCTGCCCGCGATGATCACCGGCCGCTCCGCCTTGCCGAGCAGGGCAATGGCCTCCCGCACCGCGCCGGGGTCGCCGAGGGTACGCGGCGAGGGGCGCCACGGGGCGGGATAGACGACGCTCTCCTCTTCGATCTTCTCCCCCAGCACGTCGCCGGGCAGATCGAGATACACGGGGCCGGGGCGTCCGCTCGTGGCCTGCCGCAGCGCCGTCTGCACCATGTCGGGAATGCGCCGCGCGTCGTAGATCCGCTCCGCCCACTTGGTGACGGGGCGGAACACCGCGACCTGATCGATCTCCTGGAAGGCTTCCATGCCGAGGAAGACACGGGGGCTCGACCCGCCGATGGCCAGCACGGGCGCCGCGTCGGTGAAGGCATTGGCGATGCCGGTGAGGAGATTGGTGGCCCCGGGACCGGAGCAGCCCATGCACACCCCGGGTCGCCGGGTCAGCCGCGTCCAGGCGTGCGCGGCGAGGGCGGCGGCCTGCTCGTGCCGGTGATCGATGGCCCGGATGCCCAGCTTGATGCACGCGGCCTCGGTCTCCAGCATGGGCCCGCCCATGAGATAGAACATCGTGTCCACGCCCTGGGACCGAAGCGCCTGCGCCAGCACCTCGGATCCGGTGATCGTCGCCATGGATGGTCTCCTTTGACTATTCGCTGAGCCAGACCGTGTCGAGCTGGCAGTTCAGGAAGTGACTCGGGGTCACGGTGTAGCCGTGGACCTTGCTGAGGTACGGCAGGATGCGGTGCCACTGGAAGGTGTGGATGTAGTGCACTTCCTCGTCGTAGAGCCGCTTCTCGAAGGCGCGCAGGTACTTCTTCCGCTCCTCGGGGTCGGTGGCCCGCGACTGCTTGGTGTACAGCTCGTCCATCACCGTATCCTTGTGCTTGCTGAAATTGACCGGTGAGGTGGTGAGGAACCAGTGGAGATCCATGTCCGGCTCGACGATGGAGTTGCACGGGGCGTTGGTGGAGACCTCGAAGTCCCCGGCCTTCTGCGCCTGTAGCCAGGTGGCCGTCTCGAGGTTGATCTGCTTCACGTTGACCCCGATCTGCTTCCACTGGTCGATGAGCCAGATGCCCACCGGCTCATACGGCATGGGGGTGGCGCGGTTGGTCAGGGTGAACGAAAGATTCTCCTGCCCCGCCTCTTTGAGGAGGCGCCGGGCCTCGGCGCGCGCGGCATTGATGTCGGTGCCGTAGCCCGCCAGCTTCATGAGCTCTTCAGGCGGGGTGGCCCACGGCGTGCCCGGCACCTGGATGCCCGCCACCTCCTTCACCACCGCGATGCGGGAGAGAGCCTTGGAGCCGCCCCAGCGGTCGAGGGCCAAGGTGAGAGCCCGGCGCACGCGCTTGTCCTCGAAGGGCTTCTTGTTCTGGTTCATCGCGACCTGGATGGAGCAGTTCCATGCGCTTTCCTGGACGGTGATCTTGGTGCCGAGGGCCTGGACGAGCTGATCGCGCTGCTGCGGGCTGAAGCCGCGGAACTGGACCATGGCCCGCTCGCCGCGGATGGCCGCCACCTGCGCCGCCGCGTCCTGGATGAAGATCACACGATAGCCATCCAGGTAGGGCTTGCCCTTGTCCCAGTAGTCGGGGTTTTTCTTGCCGATCCAGTGCGAGCCCCGCACGTACTCGACGAACTTGAAGGGGCCCGTGCCCATGATGTTCTTTTCGTACCAGCGCGGGTCCTTGGCCAGGATATCGGCCTTGTAGATGAAGTTCCACGGCGAGGCCACGCTGGCGATGAAGGACCCTTCCGGGTACTTGAGCCGGAAGATCACCGTGTCGGGGTTGGGTGCCTCCACCGCCTCCACCGCCTTGTACTGTTCCTGGCGGCTCGACATGATGCCGGCGGGCGGGAAGATGATCTTGTCGTAGGACGCCTTGATGTCCTTCGACGTCATCAGGCTGCCGTCGTGGAACTTCACCCCGTGGCGGATCTTGAAGGTGTACGTGCGCTTGTCGGGGGAGGCGGTCCACGACTCGGCGAGGTCGCCCACGAACCTGGTGCCGGTCTTGTCGGTGGGATCCACGCGCATGAGCGTGCTGTAGTGGGGGCCCACGGGATGGAGCATCCCGAAGGTCTCTTCCCGGTGCCCGTCGAATCCCGGGGGCTCGGCGGCCCCCACGAAGACCAGCTCGCCGCCGGACCGTGGTTTTTCTTGCGCGAGCGCCGGGCCGAACGTGGCGAGGGTCGCCGCGACGGCGGAGCAGGTGAGGATCATCAGTGATCGTCTGGCGCGCTGCCCCATGGACGCCTCCGGTGAGGGGGAAAAGGTGCCGCGTACCATATCACACGCGCGGACCCACGCGCGCTGTGGTATTGGTCCTCGAAAGGAGACCCTTCCCATGCTCAGCGTCGCCATTCTCATGGCCGTCGGTGCCTCGCTTTTCGGCTTCGCCAGCATCGTCGGTGCCCAGTCCTCGCCCCCACGCTTTCCGCATCTCCCCAAGGAAGGGATGACGGACGCACAGAAGCGCGTGTACGACGCCATCGCCGGGGGCCCCCGCGGCAGTGTCCGCGGGCCCTTCGCGGTGCTCCTGCGCAGTCCCGAGCTCGCCGACCGCGTCCAGAAACTGGGCGAGCATCTGCGCTTCAACTCCACCCTCCCGCCCCGTCTCAACGAGTTCGCCATCCTCATCAACGCGCGCTTCTGGGGGTCGAAGTACGAGTGGTACGCGCACCGGCCCCTTGCCCTCAAGGGCGGCCTCGCCGAGGCCATCGCCGACGACGTGGCGAACGGGCGGCGCCCGGCCGCGATGAAGGACGACGAGGCGGTGATCTTCGACTTCTGTTCCGTGCTGCACCGCCAGCACGTCGTGGACGACGCCCTCTTCAAGCGCGCGGTGTCGGTGCTGGGCGAGCAGGGCGTGGTGGACCTCATCGGGGTGAGCGGCTACTACACGCTGGTGTCCATGGTGCTGAACGTGGCGGAGGTGCCGCTGCCCGCCGGCGTCGCCTCGCCGTGGTGAGCGACGCGGCTCCCTGGGCGCGGGCGGGCACCCCGCGGCTGATCCGCCACCGATGAGCGCGGATCGGCTCTCCGAGGAGGAAGTCGCCCGCTACTGGGACGACAACGCCCCGTCGTGGGCCGCGGAGGTGCGCGGCGGCCACGACCTCGCCCGGGAATTCCTGAACAATCCGGCTTTCCTGAGCTTCATCGGCGATCTCGACGGCCAACGCGTCCTCGACGCGGGATGCGGCGAGGGACACAACACGCGGATCTTAGCGCGGCGCGGGGCGCGCATGACGGGCGTCGATCTCTCCGCGCGCATGATCGAGCTCGCCGAGGAAGAGGAGCGCCGCGAGCCGCTGGGCATCCGCTACCTGAGGACGTCGTATGCGGAGCTCGGCATGTTCTCCGACGCGAGCTTCGACGCGGTCGTGTCGTCCATGGCCCTCATGGATGGCCCGCACTTCGACCGCGCGATGGCCGAATGCTTCCGGGTCCTCCGTCCCGGGGGAATGCTCGCCTTCAGCATCACTCACCCCTGCTTCATCACTCAGGGGGCGACGTGGCTCCGTAACCACGAGGGCGTCAAGATCAAGTGGATGATCGGCGACTACTTCAGCCGCGACCACTGGGTCGAGCGATGGCGGTTCACCGACGCCCCCCGCGAGGCGCCCGAGTTCTCCGTGCCGAGATTCAATCGAACGCTCTCGGAATACCTCAACACGGTGATCGCGGCCGGGTTCGCCCTGAAGGGGATCGAGGAGCCACGGCCGTCGGAGGAATACTGTCAGGCGCATCCCAGCCAGCGGGGGTGGCGAGACCACGCCGCGCTCTTCCTCTACGTTCGGGCGGAGAAGCCGCCGAGTCGATGAAGGCCGGGGTCGATGGCCGTGAGAGCGCGACTCTGTAGCGGCCAAGGAGGAATCATGCCTGCGCACACCTCGACTCGCATTCGCCTGGGCGCCCTCGCCCTCGGACTGTCGGCGCTGCTCTTCACGGCGTTTCCCCTGGTTCGGCCGTTCTTTCGTCTCGATCCGCGGTCGCCCGACGAGACCCTGGCCGCGGCCAGCCCTCTGATCACCTCCGGGCCGTGGGTGCTGGCTCACTTGATGGTCACCCTGGCCTTCGTGCTTCTCCTCTACGGCATGCTGGCCCTCTATGCTCGCCTCGCGGCGGTTCCTCGCGGGCCGAGCCCGATCCTGGGGCTCGTGTTGAGCCTGGCCGGCATCGCGCTCATCATGCCCATGCTCGGAGTGGAGACCTTCATCCTTCCCATCGTGGGACTGATGTTCCTGTTCCGTTGGATCCATCTCTTTCGCGCGCGCCATCTGGCGCAGCGGAGTTCTCCCGCGCGGGGCCGGAGTGCTCCTGGCCATCGGCCTCGCCCTGTGGTTTCCACCGTTCCCGGCGTTGATCCGCATCGTCGACGGATTCGTAATTGGTGCGGGTGGTGTCTGGCTGGCCTGGGCCATGTGGCGAGAGACCGTGCCGGACACCCAGGCCTAGGCGAGCCGCCGGGCGGTCTTAGCCGCCGGTGTGCGCGAGCTCCGCCGGGTCGCCGGACACGGTCGTCCGCTGCATGAGGCGCTTGTGGCGGGTAGTGTCGAAGGGCGTCGCGCGGTGGAGGACGCAGCGATTGTCCCAGATGATCAGATCGCCTTCGTGCCACTCGTGGCGGTAGCAGAATTGCGGCTGGGTCACGTGCTCCAGCAGCTCCTTCAAGAGGGCGCGCCCGTCCTCCATCGGCAGGCCGACGATATGGGAGGCGTGCGCGCCGAGGAAGAGCGCCTCGCGTCCGTTCACGGGGTTCCGGCGCACCAGCGGATGGCGTACGGGCGGATACTCGGCGCGCTCTTTCTCCGTGAAGAAGCCGGGCCGCACCTGATCGCGCGACCACGAGAAGTCGTGCACGGCCACCGCGTCCTTGACCCGCCGTTTGAGCCCATCGGCCAGGGAGGGGTACGCGCAACGTGTGCTCGCGAACTCGGTGGCGCCGCCTTCCGGCGGGACGATGCGTGCGGAGAGGAGCGAGCAGAGCGAGGGCACCGGCTTGAAGGAGCTGTCGCTGTGCCAGAGCATGTTGGCGAGCTGATAGACCATGCGCCGGTCCTCGGCAGGGATGACGTCGCCCGTCTTGATGTCGAGGTTCGACTGGCGGGCGAAGGGCGTGCCCGCCGCAGGATTCATGCTGCGGGTGACCTCGAGCGATCCGAAGCGCCGGCTGAAGGCGATCTGCGTCTCGTCGTCCAGGGCTTGGCCGCGGAAGAGGAGGACGGAGTGCTCGTCGAAGGCGGCGCGGATCTCCGCCCACGTCGAATCGTCCACGGGCCGGGTGATGTCCGCGCCATCGATTCGGGCGGCGAAGGCTGGAGTGAGGCGTGTCACCTTGATGGTCATCGTGGACTCCCCCTCATTAACTCAGCCCTCGCCTCGCCGCTGCGGCAGCGTCTCGGCTCGAACTGCGCCCTCTCCCCCTCCGGGGGCGAGGGGATCGGACTCCCCTCTCACGGGCGCGTGATCGTGCATAGCGTAGGTTAGGGGAGGGCGCGGAGGCGCTTGGAGGCCATGAGCACGAGGGCGTTGGCGGTGACCATGAGGCCGCCGAAAAGGACCGCGAAGCGCGCGTCCACCGCGGCGGCCAGCGCGCCCGCGAGGAGGCCGCCGAGGGGTAGCAGGTTCCAGCACAGCGAGTACAGGCTCATGACGCGCCCGCGCAGGTGATCCGGCACGTGCTGCTGGAGATAGGTGCTCACCTGCGTCAGGTAGAACGTATTGCAGAAGCCGACGAGCACGAGAATGGGCAGGGCGAGGATCAGCGTCTGCGATCTCGAGAACACCATCAGGGCCACGCCCACGCAGGCCGCGCCCATGAGGAGCGCCCGGCCGCGACGCAAGATCAGATGAGCGATGGTGGCCACGGTCAAGGTGCCCAGGAGCGCGCCGGTTCCGTGCGCGGTATTGAGCAGACCGAAGCCGGTGGAGCCCGTGCCGAAGTACCGATCGGCATAGATCGGCAGCAGCGTCAGATAGGACATGGCGAAGAGGCTGTTGAAGAGGGCGAGCGCGATCAGGCTCGCGAACACGAAGTTGTGGCCGACGAAGCTCAGGCCCTCGGCGAACTGCTGGAGCACGTGGCGGCCGTCGGACGGGCGGACGGGGACGCTCAGCCTCACCCGGCTATAGAGAAAGAGCGCGAAGACGGAGGCGACGGCGGCCATGCCGAACCCGACGGCGCCGCCGAACGCGGCGATCAGGATCCCCGTGATGGAGGGGCCGATCATGCGCCCGGCCTGCCAAGGTATCGAGCCGAGCGCGATGGCGTTGGGGAGCCGGTCGCGCTCGACGAGCTGGGGAACGAGCGCCATGCGGCTCGGCTCGTCGAAGGCGCGGAAGGCATTGCTCAGCGCCGCCAGCACCAGCAGATGCTCGAGGCGGG
>WNGB01012548.1_pt1 | contig 11498 bp, 11 predicted proteins | sample 5400681 | NCBI WGS metagenome assembly WNGB01 (sample SAMN13153367, study PRJNA577476) | soil metagenome | isolation source: 115 cm soil or saprolite under grassland replicate 2 | place: USA:California | collected 2016-06-15 | reverse complement strand
CGTGAACGTGCATGCAGTCATGGCCGGCCCTATCGACACCGACATGGTCCGAGGTCTCGACATCCCGAAGACCTCTCCGGAATCGGTCGCCCGGGGCATTTTGGACGGGGTGGAGCGAGGGGACGAGGAGATCTTTCCCGACTCGATGTCCGAGACGATGGCGGAGAGCTGGCGTACGGGTGCTGCCAAGGCGCTCGAGCGCCAGAACGCGGCGCTCGTCGAAGCAGCGCCCGTCGCGGCATGAGCAATGGAGTGCGACCCCGCATTCTTGGCACGGTCCGAAGCCCGCCGGCGCTGCGTAGGGCCCAGGCCAAGCGCTTTTACGACCATGAGGAGAGAAGGAGATGACTCAGCAAATGACTGACCGCAGAATCGGAACACGTGACGAGTGGCTCGCCGCACGTGAGCAGCTGCTCGTCCGCGAGAAGGAGCACACCAGGCTCGGCGACGAGCTCGCCCAACTTCGACGCGAGCTGCCCTGGGTGCGGGTCGAGAAGGAGTACCGCTTCGACACGGACGACGGCGAGAAGGCACTTGGCGAGCTCTTCAACGGGCGCTCGCAGCTGCTCGTCTACCACTTCATGTTCGGCCCTAGCTACCAGGCCGGCTGCCCGGTCAACTCGTCGATCGCCGACGCCGTCGACGGCGTGCTCCCGCACCTGCACGCCCGTGACGTGTCGTTCGTCTTCGTCTCCCAAGCCCCGCTGGAGAAGCTGCGGGCCTACAAGCACCGTATGGGCTGGCGCTTTCCCTGGGTCTCGTCCGCGCGCACCGACTTCAACTTCGACCTCGGCTTCTCACACACCGAGGAACAAGGCCGCGAGGCTGTAGCGCAGATGACGGGGGCTGGGCTACCGCGGATCGTCGAGCACAACGCACGCTCGACGGGCACCGACGTCGCTGGTTACCTCACCGAGAGCCCCGGGTTCAGCACGTTCGTACGCGACGACGACAACGTCTACCACGCGTACTCGACGACGTGGCGTGGATTGGAGTTTCTCATGAGCTACTACCCGATCCTCGATCACGCACCGAAGGGCCGCGACGAGGGCGAAGAGTGGCAGCTCTGGATCCGCCGGCACGACGAGTACGAAAGCGAGTGACGCGTGCCGAAGGAAACGTGCGTGCTCGCGAGGAGCATCCTCGGGATGAGAGGTCGGCCGAGTGGGTCGACCTCTCATCCCGCATCAGCGGGCGGACCCTCCCGGCCGGCACGCATCCGGGATTTCGGAACGTCGGCGCTGTCCGACGCCCGTTAGGCCTCCCGGACGAGCTCGTAGCTGAGGTACGCGAGGCCGTCACCTACGGTCCGGGTGTCGAGGAGTCGCATGGACTTCTTGTCGCTGGTCTCGCCGAAGAGGCGCTCGCCGGCCCCGAGCACGACCGGGAAGACGATCAGCCGCAACTCGTCGGCCAAGTCGTGTTCCATCAGCGTACGCACGAGCAGACGGCTGGCGTACACGACGATTTCCCCGTCTAGCTTCCGCTTGAGCTTCGAGACCTCGTTGACCACGTCGCCTCCGAGGACCGTCGCGTTGGTCCATTTGGGAGTTTCGAGGGTGGACGACACGACGTACTTGGGCTGGCTGTTCAACCTGTCCGCCCACTCGCCACTCCGGGTTGACCACCGCGCGCCGAAGTACTCGTCGGTCCGTCGACCCAAGAGCAGGGCCTCGGCGCCTAGCGCCTCGGCGAACTCGACCTTGGCCCACGCTTCGCGGTCCTTGTCCAGAAACTGGTCGAACCAGCCGCCGTGCCTGAAGCCCTCCTCGCCGGTCGGGTCCTCGACGACGCCGTCGAGCGAGACGTTCTCGCTGATCACGATCTTGCCCATCTCGGGTCTCCTTTCATCGGACTGTTACTTGCTTCATTCAATGAGGCGTCCGCCGTGGCGAAAATTGAGCGGCGAATTTCGAGCCGCCCCGACGTCTTTAGATGTGATGCCCGTGAAAGGAAGAGTCGATGCGAGGATGCGAGCGTGACCGAGCAGACCCTCGCCCGTGCGCGCGCCGGCGACGAGGACGCGTTCCGCGAGCTGACCGAGCCCTACCGGCGTGAGCTGCAGCTGCACATCTACCGGATCGTCGGCTCGACACAGGACGCCGAGGACATGCTCCAAGAGACGCTGCTCGCCGCGTGGCGCGGCCTCGAGCAGTTCGAGGGACGCGCGTCGGTCCGTGCCTGGCTGTACCGGATCGCCACCAACCGCTCGCTGGATGTCCTGCGGGCGAGCCGGCGCCGCCCGGAAGACCAGCGGATGACCCAGATGCCTGAGCCGACACGCTGGAGCGAGCCGCTCTGGCTCGCGCCCTACCCCGACGTTCTGCTCGAGGGTATTCCGGACGAGGCTCCCGGCCCGGAGGCGCGCTACGAGACCAAGGAAGCGATCGCGCTCGCATTCATCGTCGGCCTTCAGCATCTCCCGCCGCAGCAGCGCGCCGTGCTCGTGCTGCGCGACGTGCTCGGCTACCGCGCGGCGGAGGTCGCCGAGATGCTCGAGACCAGCGAGGCGTCGGTCAACAGCCTGCTGCGCCGCGCACGCGCGGCGTTCGAATCCCGCTTGCCGGCCGCCGGACGCGAACGAGCGCCGCTTCCGAACTCCAAGCTCGAGCGCGAGATCGTCGGCCGCTTCGCCGAAACAGTCGAGGAGGGCGACGTCGACGGGATGGTCGCCCTCCTGACAGACGACGCGTGGCTCACGATGCCGCCCCTCCCGCACGCGTACCAGGGACGCAGTGCAATCGGCGCGTTCCTGCGTGGCTCCGAGGAGCGCCGCGGCGCCCCGCTGCGGTTGGTGCCGACACGCGCGAACACACAGCCGGCGTTCGGCTGCTACCTCCCGGTGCCCGAGACCGACGTCGCGCGTGCGTTCGCGCTCTTCGTGCTGACGCTCGAGGGCGACCAGATCTCTGCCATCACGTGGTTCGCCGACAGCAGTCTCTTTCCACAGTTCGGCCTGCCGCGGATGCTGCGATAGGAACGGCTGGGCCGCCCGGCTCGCTGCTTTCGAGCGATCGGGCACTACCGGCCCCCGGCACGGCGCCGGATGACTCCTCTTTACAGAGAGGTCGGTCAACGCTCGATGACGGCCGTACAGGTCGTTCGAATCCCTCTACCCATCGGTGACCTCGTGAGCATCGGAGAAGAGGCGAAAATCCTCGTCGACGGCAACTTCGTCACCTCGCGCACGGTGATGGCCGGTCGCTTCGACAAGGAGTTCGCGTACACGCCCATCGGCACCGCGACGAAGGCCGCCTCGTCGAGGAGTGGGTCCAGACGGGGGGACAGTTGCGGCTCTCCGCGTCGCCTCGCGCCAACACCGCCGGACCGACGCGTCGCCCTAGCGGAGGCTCACCGCGGTGCCTCCGGGACGCAGGAGCGGCACGGAGGCCCAGCAGTAGCGGGCGACGATCGAGCGGTACGGACGGAAGCGATCGCCGAGCGGCTCGAGATGCTTCGGGGTCGGCGGCGGGTCGATGTTCCAGGCGAGGGCATAGCCTTGCCGGACGCCGAGGTCGTCGACCGGCCAGACGTCGAGGCGCCGCAGCTGGAACATCAGGTACATCTCGGCCGTCCAGCGGCCGATCCCGCGCACGGTGGTCAGCCGCTCGATCAATTCCTCGTCGCTTCGTCGCGACGTGCGGCTGAGAACGACGGTGCCGTCGAGCACTTTTGCGGAGAGGTCGCGGAGCGAGGCGAGCTTGTTCGCGGACAAGCCCGCAGCCCGGAGGGCGGCGTCGGAGGCCGCGTTCAGCGTCTCCGGCGTCAGCGTGTCGCCGACCGTTGCGCGCACCCGTCCGTAGATCGCCTGGGCCGCGTTGCCGGCGAGTTGCTGGAAGACGATCGCGCGCAGGAGGGCGGCGAACGGCCCGTCCGGGTCGTGCGGGCGGTGGCGGATCGGGCCGACGCGGGCGACGAGGTCGGCGAGCACGGGGTCGCGCGAAGCGACCTCGTCGATCGCCGCCCGGAGCGAGCTCTGTGCCGTTAGTTTCGCCACCATTTGCGTTCGAGAGCGCGGTCGGTGCCGCCGGTGCGGTCGAGCGCGTCGAGCTCGGCGATGTCTTGGTCCGAGAGCCGGAAGTCGAAGAGCTGGGCGTTCTCGGCGATGCGCTCGCGATGGGTCGACTTCGGGATGATCGGGATGCCCCGCTCGATGCCCCAGCGCAGCAGCACCTGGGCGGGAGTGCGCTCCTGGCGCCGCGCGATCCGCGCGACCGTGTCGCTGGTGAGGTGGCGGCCGGTTCCAAGGGGGCTGTAGGCCTCCAGCGCGATCCCGTTCTGGCGGCACGAGCCGAGTAGGGCTTTGCGGTACTCGTAAGGACTGAACTGCACCTGATCCACGACCGGCGGGACGGTCGCGGTTGCGAGCACCTGCCGCACGTCGTCGACGCCGAAGTTGGAGACCCCGATCGACCGCGCATATCCGGCTTCACGCGCTCGCTCCATCCCTGGCCACGCCCAGGTCGGGCCGCCGGCCGGCCAATGGATGAGGTAGAGGTCAACGTACTCCAGGCCGAGCCGGCGCAGGCTCGCCTCAAGCGCGGCGACCGGGTCTTCGTCCTGCGGGAAGAACTTCGTCGTGACAAAGATCTCCTTGCGTGGCACTCCGCTCTGACGGAGACCGAGACCGACACTCTCCTCGTTGCCGTAGGCCTGGGCGGTGTCGATGTGCCGGTACCCCTCCTCGAGCGCCCACCGAACGGCATCAACACACTCCGGCGCGTTCTCGACCTGCCAGACGCCAAGCCCGAGCATCGGAATCGCATACCCATCGGCAAGCTCATGCGTTCTTTCGTCATTGGTGGAGCGTTGTGCCACTCTGGAGCTCCTCCTCTACAGCAGTGCGAGTTAGGCGGGGGGAACGGCGAAGGTTCCCGCCGCGACGTCGACGATTGATATCAGCCGGCCTCCGCGAGGAACGCGTTCACGTCGGCTGCGAACTCGCTGTGGTACTGGAAGAGAAAGCCGTGGGCCGAGTCCGGGTAGATCTTGACGCGCGCGTCCGGGAGGAGCCCGGCCAAGAGGTACGAGTAACGGGGCAGGATCATCGGGTCGCTGTCGCCGTTGGCAACGAAGACCGGGAGGTCGATCGCGGCGACTCGCTGGAGCAGCGAGTGGTTGGGAATGCCCCACGCGCAGACGGCGTCGTACTGCGCCTGGCGGGTATGCCACGTCGTCGGTTCGTCTCGGTCGGTTGTCCTTGCGCCGAAGATGCGTCCGGCGGCTTGCTGGCCCGCTTCGCGACTCGTGTCTGTGGGGGCGAAGAAGACGGAGATGTATCCCTGCGGAGTCGTCTCCGGCGCACCGACCGCGCCGATGACCTTCGGTGCCCAGCCGTGCATCCCCGCTGCGCCCTGTGGTGCCGAAGAGGCGAGCACGACGCGCCGGAGCAGGTCCGGACGGACGAGCGCGATCTCCTGTGCGACGAAGCTGCCAACCGAGAAGCCGAGCAGATCGACTGCCTGAAGATCCATCGCCTCGAGAAAAGCGATGGCTCCGCGGGCCATCGCCTCGACGGTGTTCGGCGTCCTGCCGGTTGTGGCGCCAACGCCGACGTTGTCGAACGTGATCACGCGTCGCTCGGCGGCGAGCGCGTCGATGAGGGCGGGGTCCCAGTTGTCGAGGTTGCCGCGGAAATGCTGCAGCAGGACGAGCGGTACCCCGCTGTCACCGGTGTCGCGGTAGGCGTACTCGATTGCGTTGTCGGCTGCGACTCGTCGGGTCGAAGCGCCGCCGTACCCGAGGGGCGTGTCGGTCGCCCCCTGTGCGTCTGTAGTTGTCATTTCGACGTTCCCTGTGCCCGCGTTAGCGGGTAGCTGTCGCGCCGACTCTTTCGGCGGCTTTCTCGATCAGGTCGGCGACCTCGGCGGGATGGGAGACCATCGCGACGTGACTCGATGGGATCTGGACGGTGGTCGCCCCCATCCGCGCTGCGAACTGCCGCTCGGCGTCGGGCGGGATCGCCTCGTCGTTCTGGGCAACGAGATACCAGGACGGCAGCGACTTCCACGCAGGCACGCCCATCACGTCGGTGAACGCAGAGGACGCGAGCGCCTGCTGCACCGCGTATAGGACTCGTGCCCGCGTCGGCTCAACGTCTCCCGCGAAGTGGTTGACGAAATCGTCCTCGGAGAGCCATCCGAAGCCCCGCGAGTCGGTGAAGAGATGCGCAAGTGCGGATGTGACCGGCCCCTTGGAGAGAAGCGCTCCGAGCGATTCGCCCTCGTCGAGGCCGAACGCGGCGATGTAGACGAGCCCTACGACATTCGGCGCGTCCGAGCCGAGCGCGGTGATGACCTGGCCGCCGTAGGAGTGTCCGACGACGATCGTGGGGCCGTCTTGGAACTCGAGCACCTGGCGCAGCCGTGCGACGTCGTCTACGAGTGAAGTCAGCGGGAACTGCGGCGCCCGCACCTGGAAGCCCTCTGCCTGGAGGCGTTCGATGACGCCGCTCCAGCAGGACCCATCGGCCCAGGCGCCATGGACGAGAACGATGTTGGGCCGGCCGTTCACTTCGACCACTCCCTTCGTTGAGTTGTGGGACGCCAGTGTGCGCAGGCGCGGTGTCGCTGCGCATCGCACGATCCTGCGATTTGAAAGCTGCTCGAGAGGTCTGGGGTATGCTCGCCGGGAGGGGCGATGCCGACAGTTCCAGCGCGGGAGTTCCATGGACGCGACGCGGAACTCGCGCTGGTTCGGGGCGAGCTCGAGCGCCTTTCCGACGGGGCCGAAGCAGTGGTCGTCGTCGAGGGCGCCGCAGGCATGGGCAAGAGCCGCCTGCTCGCCGAGGCCGCGTCGATGGCTCGCAGCCTCGGCGTCAGAGTCGGCTGCAGCGCAGCCGATCCAAGCGAGACCATGGTCGAGCTCGCAGTACTGCTCGCAGCGCTCTTCGACGGAGCCGAGCCACTGCTCGATCCCGGCACTCTTTCGACGCTTCACGCGCAGCCCGAGCAACGCTTCTGGCTGCTGCGCGACCTGCAGCAACTGCTCGAGCGAGCGGCGCTCGAGTCACCGCTCCTGATCTCCGTCGACGATGCTCACTGGGCAGACGCCGGAACGGTCGCGGCGATCCGCACGCTGCCGATGCGACTAATGGGATTGCCGATCGCCTGGGTGATCGCGCTTCGCCCGCCACGCGAAGCGACCCCGCTCGTGCACGAGCTCGAACACCTGAAGCAAGAGGGGGCGCGCTCGATCGTACTCGGCCCGCTCGATGACGATGCAGTCGTGCAGTTGGCCGCGGAGATACTCGCCGCGCAACCCGATCAGTCGATCCTGAAGCAGCTTGCGGAAGCCGACGGTAGTCCGTTCCTTGTCGTCGAAACGCTCCTCGGACTCCAAGAAGAGGAGCGGATCCGCGTCGTCGACGGCCGCGCCCAGCTGATCGACAGCCGGCTGCCCCGGCGTGTCCACGAGAAGATGCGCGAGCGCCTTGGTCGGCTCTCCGACGAGGCAAGCGACGCTGTTACCGTCGCCGCCTCGCTCGGGCGCACATTCACCTTCGATGAGCTCGCGCGCACGCTCGGGCGGTCGGCCTCGGACCTGCTCGGGCCGGTCGGGGAGCTGCTCGAGGCGAACCTGGTCGTCGAGCGCGACGAGAAGCTGGCGTTCTGGCACGACCTCACCCGCGAAGCCGTCCGCGCAAGCGTCCCGGTCACCGCACGCCGCGCCCTCGACCGCCAGGCCGCCGTTGTCCTGCTCGAAGCCGGCGCCCTGCCAGTCGAAGTCGCCGTGCAACTAGCCGCCAGCGCCGAGGTCGGTGACGAAGTGGCGATTACGACGCTGCTCGAGGCAGCGGAGGCGTTGGTCACTACCGATTCCGGTACCGCCGCGCAGTTCGGAAGGCGCGCGCTCGCGATCGCACCGGCCCACCATCCGCAGCGCGGTGAGATCGTCGCCACGACGGCGATCGCGCTGCATATTGCCGGCGACAGCGAGCAGGCAATCGCGTTCGCGGACCGCGCGCTCCGGGAGACGCTTCCCGCCCTGCAGGAGGCGGAAGTCCGCCTCAGCATTGCCGGTATGTTCGCGATCTCGCCAGAGATCAGAATCGGGGCCGGACGCCTCGCCCTGAACCTGCCCGACCTCCCCGAGGCCCTACGCGCTCGCCACCTCGCCTGCCTCTTCCACAATCTCGTCACCGCCGGTCGCCTTGACGAGTCGCGCGCACTGCTCGAGGAGACGCGTACAGCCGTGGAGTCCGCCGACGATGCACGAGCGACGTTCACGCTCCGCGTCGCCGAGAGCGCGCTCGAGTACACCGACGACCGATTCGGACCGTCACACGCGCTGATCACCGAGGCCTATCGCGACGGGATCTTCGCCGGCGACGATCAGCGCCTACGGCTGGCGCACATGTGGCACGGCGAGCTACTGAGTGTCGCCGACCGCTACGAAGAGGCGCTCGCGATCGCAGCCGACGGCCTCGCCGCCGCCCAGCGCGACCGGCAGGGCTGGGCCTACGACATGTTCGAGACCTGGCACGGCCGCATGCTCCTCCGAACCGGACGGCTCTCCGAGGCGCTCGCGGTGCTCGAAGGCCGCTTCGCGCTCGAGGACGGAACCCGCGCGGCTTCAGTGCTTGACGCAGCCGGCATTGTCGCGCTCGGGCGACTGGCGATCCATACAGGCGACACGCGTCAGGCTCGCCGGGTCGGCGACATCGCGCAGGTCATGCTCGAGCAGGGCACGCCCGCGGTGCGGCGCCACGCAGGCTGGCTGCTCGCGATCTTCGCGATGGCCAAAGGCAACGCCGAAGCAGCACGAAGATGGCTACGTGCAACGGCCGACCCGGACGGCCGAGCGATCCTACCGCGGTTCCCAATCGACATCGCCGACGACGTGCTGCTTGCGCGCATCGCGCTTGCCACACAGGACGACGAGCTCGCAGAGCTCGCGCTCTCCAACAGCCAGCGGCGAGCGGAGCTGAACGCCGGCATCCACTCGATCGCCGCAACGGCGGCTCACGTCCGCGGTCTGCTCGACCAGAGCCACGCCGATCTCCAGGAGGCGGTCGACCTTCTCGAGCGCACACCGCGCCGGCTCGAACTGGCGGCCGCACTCGAGGACCTCGGCGTGGAGCTCACGGCGACCGACCGCGACGCGGCCATCAACGTGCTCGGCCGGACCCTCGCTCTCTACACGGAGCTGGGAGCAACCTGGGACGGCCGCCGCGTCCGCAGCCGGCTCCGCGAACTCGGCGTCCGACGCCGCCTCGTCACCGCCGAACCCGAGACGAGCGGTTGGGTGGCGCTGACGATGTCGGAACTCACCGTCGCGCGGCTCGTCGCCGAAGGGCTGACCAACCGGGAGGTCGCCGAGCGCCTCTTCGTCTCGCCGCACACCGTGAACAGCCATCTCCGCCACGTCTTCTCGAAGCTCGGCATCAACTCGCGCGTGGAGCTGGCCCGCCTCGCGCGCGACTACGAAATGGCGTGATCGTGTGATGCCGCGGACCGCGGCGGCGTGACAGTCTCGACCGGTCATGCCGATGATCGACGTGTACGCCGCTGAAGGCACCTTCGCCGACAAGCACACGCTCGCTCAGAACCTCGCGCAAGCCGTGATGCGCTGGGAGCAGGTGCCGGAGATCCCGCTTTTCTCCGACAACACGGCCGCCTTCATCCACGATCTCCCCGCCGAAGCAATCGCGAACGCAGCCGGCGCGTCCAACTACGTTCGTGTCCAGGTCCTGACGCCGGTCGGCGTTCTCGACCGCGACAAGCAGCTCGGAGTCGTCAAGGAGCTGACCGAGATCGTCGCCGCCGCAGCCGGCGACCCGAGTTACGCGGAACGGACTTGGGTGCTGATCACCGAGTCGCCCGAGGGCGGCTGGGGCATCGACGGCCAAGCGAACACGAACGCAGACATCGCCGCCGCCGCCCGAGCCGCGCTCGCCGCCGACTGACACCGCGCGCCTACGCTTGCCCGATGGCAGCTCCCGCCCTCCCGTCGCTGTCCGCTTTGCTCTCCTCTGGGCTACTCCTCGCTCGCCTTCTTCGCCGGGCCTCCTGCGCGTACGGCGTCGCCGTGATCGTCCTAGCCGCCTTCGCGACGTTCAACCTGATCCGGGTTCGCCCGCCGGCCGGCGGCCGCGCTCTCACGCACCTCTGAACCACTGGCGTGCAGGCCGCGGCGCAGCTCTGTCATCCTTGCCGCCTTGGGCCGCCGCGGTTGCGGCTGTGTCGAGTCGGTTGCGCGCGAGACCGCGACGACGCCGCCGCCGGTGGCGACGATCGCCGCGGCAACGGGTGCGAGTAGGCGGACGGAACGAAACATTCGAGCCTCCCTCAAAGTCCTTGACCGACCCGCTCATGGTCACCGCCGCGAGCGCGTCGGCGCATCCGCGAGTTACCCAGACTCTTGCGCCGAACCACCTTCTCAGCACCCGCCGTGCCCCATCCGCCGCCGAAAGTGTGATCGTTCGTCTTGACTGCGCTAAAGGAGCCTAGGCATGAGGAATGCACTGTCGACACCGTTGGCCCCCTATGTCGATGCACTGCCGGTGCCGCGACGACTGCGCGCGGCCGACCACCACCGCCGGCTTACCGTGCACACACGCGCTGCGACGCACCGTTTCCATCGAGACCTCCCCGATTCGACGGTGTGGGGCTACGACGGGAGCGTGCCTGGTCCGACGATCGAGGCCGAACGCGGGCGGCCGGTGACCGTCGAATGGTCAAACGACCTCGACGGACAGTTCCCGGTCGTGGTGACGGTCGCTTCCGCTGCCGCCGACGACCACGGCATCCCCGTGCAGTGCGTTCCCGGCCTGAGCGGCGGCGTCCCCGACGCGCGCGCCGCGGCGCTGACCGGCCACACCGTCGTGCACCTGCACGGCGCCCTGACCCCCGCCTCATACGACGGCTGGGCCGAGAACCTTTTCGCTCCCGGACAGCAGGCCGTCTTCCACTATCCGATGGACCAACGCGCCGCGCTGCTCTGGTACCACGACCACGTCATGGGCACCACGAAGTTCGACGTCTACGCCGGGTTGGCCGGGCTGTGGATCGTCCGCGACGAGCGCGAGCGCGAGCTCGACCTGCCGGAAGGACCGCCGTTCGAGGTGCCGCTGCTGATTCAGGACCGCAACTTCGACCTCGACGAGCACGGCCGGCTGAGCGGCCGGCTTCTCCACAAGACCGACCCGACGTGCTGGAGGCCTTCGCGCCGTTCACGCTCGTGAACGGCAAGGTCTGGCCCGTCCTCGACGTGCAGCCGACCACCTACCGGTTCCGCGTCCTGAACGGCTCCAACGCCCGCACCTACCGGCTCGTCCTGCTCCGCCACGGCGAGCCCGATCTCGACCGGATCGTCCAGATCGGCACCGACCACGGACTGCTGCGAGCCCCCGTGCCCATACCTGCGAACGGCCTCGTGCTCGCCTCGGCGGAACGCGCCGATCTGCTCGTCGACTTCTCCGACCTCGAGCCCGGCCCCGAACTCACGCTGCTCAACACCGCTCGCGCCCCCTTCGACGGCTCCTCGTTCCCGGCGGC
>WNGB01016947.1_pt1 | contig 11499 bp, 9 predicted proteins | sample 5400681 | NCBI WGS metagenome assembly WNGB01 (sample SAMN13153367, study PRJNA577476) | soil metagenome | isolation source: 115 cm soil or saprolite under grassland replicate 2 | place: USA:California | collected 2016-06-15 | reverse complement strand
ACACTCGATGTAGGTGCTGGGGCGGCCGACGTTGGCGTCCATGTTGCGGCAGGCGATCCACTTCGCGCCCGGCGCCACGCCGATCTGATTGCCCGCGCCGTCGTCGCGGACCCCGGTGCCCATGGTGTGCGTGCCGTGGCCCTGATCGTCGCAGGGCGCGGCGAGGTTAAAGCCGCAGGGGTTGCCGTTGCCGTCGATGTCGGCGTGGATCGCGTCCCACCAGCTGTAGTTGTGGTCGGCGGTCGCGCCGTTCCAGCCGCGGCGGTTGGAAATTATTCTTTGACAGGCGCTAACCGTTGCTTGCCTGCCAAACTTGAGCGAGTAACAGGACAAGCACCCTCCAACTCGCTGCGCACAAACCCGCGGCGGATCAGGTAGTCAAGAATGATATGCGCATTCGCTTCCGGCGGGTGCTGCGTCGTGTCCAGCACGATCTCCGCCTGCGGCGGCGGCTCGTACGGGTCGTCGATGCCGGTGAAATCTTTGATCTCGCCGCGCCGCGCCCGGGCGTACATCCCTTTGCTGTCACGCTGCTCGCAGTTGCGCCGTCGTAGAAGGTTACCGTGCCGGTCGCCGGCCCTTGCTCGTCGGCCTCCACGTCGATCGCGGCCGTGAACGTCACGGGCTGGCCGAAGACCGACGTGGCCGCCGAGCTGGTCAGGTTCGTGGCGCTCAGGAACGTGGCGCTCACGCGCACGCCGTTCACCGCGTAGGTGTTGGGAGTCAGCTCGGCATCGACGCCCTCGGGGAATCCCACGGCATCCGGGTCGTAGCTGCGGAAGAATCCTCCCTGGCCGTTGATGTTCAGCAGCATGTCGAATCCGAGATCGACGCTGCCGCCAGTCAGCGCGATCGCCACGTTGTTGAAGCCGGTGCTCTCCTGGATGTTGTTCTGCCCGAGCGTCAGGTGACCGCCCGTGACCAGGACCGTCGGCGCATCGGCGGACGTGGCCAGGCCGTCGCCCTGGACGAACACCTCGCCGGCCGTCACGGTCACGGCCGGGCCGCTGGCGCTGGCGATCTGCGTTCCAGCCGAGTCAACGGTGCTGTTGCCGGCCAGGTCGAGGACGATGCCGCTGGGCGGGCTGAGCGTCACGCCGCTGTACGGCCCGGCGCCCAGGACGATCGTGATGCCCACCGGCGTCGCCGGAGCGGTCAGGCCGTTGATGGCGGCCGCCTCGCTCTGCAAGGCGGCGTCGCTGGCGGGTGCCAGATAGACGATCGGCGTCGTGGCGATCAGGGCTTGCAAGCTGGACGAGTCCAAGGCGTTGACCTGGATCGCTAAGCTGCCGGGCGCTGCACCGGCGTCATCCTCGCCCAGTTGCCAGTAGCCCAAAACGTTCATCAGCGGCCGAGGACCCGACTGCTGGTCCACGGTCCCAGTCGAGGCGGAGATCGCTAGTGGCGCCGGCCCGTGGTGCGCGTACGTGCCGGAGTTCGTCGCCGTCGCGATCACCGCGCCGCCCGCAGTGGTACGCTTGTACACATTGCTGCCCGAGCCCAGGTAGAACACGTCCGGCTTGGCAACGCCATTCTCATATCCCCCATAGGCAATCGGGCCCTGATAAAAGGTGCCGTTGACGCCGACGGTGGCTATGCTGGTGATCGTGCCTCCCTGGTTCAATGACCCGTAAAGGTGCCCCGACCCGCCGAGCAGCAGTCGCTGTGGATCCACTGCATTCACGGCGATTGGGGTAGTGAACTGGAGATCGGTGATTGCGGACTTGTTGATCGCCGCCGAACCCACCAGGGCATTGGCGGCGTTGTAGACGTAGCGCCGGAAGCCGCTGAGACTCTGGCTGGAGCCGTAGCGAACCGACTGCCCGCCGATGTCGGCCACGGCCACGTCGCCACCGTCGCCGCTTTGAGAGGGGGCAATCGACCAGACCTGGCTCCCCTGGGCTGACTGAAAGGCGACGGCGTTGTCCTGCATCCCGCCGATGAGGACGTGGGAGACATGGTCGTCCGTTGGCCGACACCCAGTAGTTCGTGCCCGAGGCCGCGCTGGCCGGCGCCGGCAGGCGGAACAGGCCCCCGTGTGTACCCATCAGCAGGCTCCCGCTCGCATCGATCGATGGTGAGGTATGCGACATCTGCGTGCGTTACCCCATATTCCCCCAGGGTGTTGAGGCCCGTGGCTTGCACGGGGTTTGGGGGCTGTTGCCCGGCCGGCACGGAGGCGTCCAGGCGATACACAACGGGGCGGAACGGGTTCGCTCCTATGCATTCGTGCCCTCCCAGGTAAACGAGGTTGGGATTCGTCTTGTCCACGCTCATGCCCACATTGATCTGTGCGTTGTTGCCCTGGAAAAAGCCTCCCGTAGGCACGTCGAGAGACGTCCAGGAGGAGCCGTTGTCGGTCGAGCGATACACGGACTTCTTGGTGACACCGCCCACCGTGCCGTCCAGCATGACGTAAATGACGTTCGTGGCGCCCTGGTGATACACGGCCGCGTTGAAGAACGTGGTGGCGCTGGAAATCCCGGCGATGTTACTGGTCAGGTTGGTCCAGGTCGCCCCCAGATCGTCCGTACGGAAGATGCCGCCGCTCGCTCCGGTGAACGTGGCATAGAGCCGATTTGTGTCGATTGGATCGGCCACCAGGGCGGACGCCCGGGCATCGGGCAGAACGCCGGGTGTCCCGGTGGAGATCTTGGTCCAGGTTCCGAGCGGGCCGGTGGTGGTGCGGAATAGCCCGTTGGCCGAAGTCGCCAGCAGCGTGTCTCCCCGCGCGGCAACGCCGGTGATGCTCGCGGCCGACAGGAGAGTGCTGGTCGTCGTGGTCCAGCTCAACCCGCCATCGTTGGTGTAATACAGGCCTGCGAGATCGTCCCCGGTGCTCCCTAAGCCGCTGAACCGGCCGGTGCCGACCACGAGCCTCTGTTCCGTCGGGTCCGTCGGATCAAACGCGATGGGACCAATGGAGAGCGACTTGAGGTTGTCGGTCAAGGGAGTCCACGTGGGACTGGCGGCGGTGGCATTGGTAGTTTTCCAGACGCCCCCATTCGCGGCACCGATGTAAACCGTGTTGGCGTTGGTGGGGCTGGGCGCGATGCTGACCACGTTCCCGCTGACCGGCTCATCCGCCGTCGCGACGTTGAACAGGTCCTGCTGGGCGTTGAGCTCCGGGGCCGGGCCTTGAAACGTCCAGCTGGTCGAGGACGTCGCGGCAGCCAGAAGATGGCTGGAAGTTGCCACCGGACGGGCGGACCAGGCGTTGCCGGCCGTGGGCGTTGGTGCGGCCAGGGCGCCGGGCGGCACCAAAGACCCCAGGGCCAGGGCGGCCAGCAGCGGCAGGCTGAGCAGCCGGGACCACCCGCTATACAGTACGTGCTTTTTCCTACCAGTATTCATGGTGCGACTCCTTCTGATTCGAAATGGGATCTGAACGCGCTCGGAAGAACGCACGGCGGTTCGTCCTTATTTGAAAAGTATTAACTCTAGTTCCTGTCGGGAAACCCGCCTGGTGCCGGTCGGCGATGCCTGTGAGCGCCAATGCATCACAGAGGAGATAGCTCCCCATGCGCTCAGTAGCACAGATCAGGTATGAGATTGGGTTCTGCCGCTTCTGCTCCTTCCGCTGCTTCCCCGTGCAAATCACCCCCGCAGCGCCGCGCGCACCTGGCGCACCGCCGCCAGCAGCAGCTCGGGCGGGTCGCCGACGAGCACAAAGGCGCAGGCGCCGGCCTGGAGGGCGGGCTGCTTCAGGTGGGGATCGCGCCCCAGCACCAGGAAGCGGATCGGGCGAGCGAGCGCCTGGGTTTCGGCCAGCACATCCGGCGCCGGCCGGCCGGGCAGGCCCCACTCTACCAGCACCAGGTCGGGCCGCGCGGTGCGGATCAACGCCAGCAGCCCCTCGGTCTCGCTGGCTGTGCCCACGACCGTCACGCCGGGCTCCTCGCTCAGCAGCAGCTCCAGGGCCAGGCGGGCATGCGCCTGGCGCACGGCGAGCACGACGTTCATGGGCGCATCCTTGCAATATGGCGGTAGCGAGGTACGGGTCAACGATACGCGCGATCGGGGCGGCGCGCTACGGTCAGGTGTTATATCTTTGACCTGGATCATGGGCATAGGCGCGCATATGACATATATCCAGGTCGGTGGGAGAACGGCAACCGGGGTGGGAATCGGATCTAGTGGTCTACCACAGTGATGTTGATGGGTGGTGGACCACTCGTGGTAAAATAGCACAGCGGACCGGTTAATCGACCAAGAATGTGTATGGCTATGGATAGCGAGGTAGACGATGCAATTCACGATTGAATGTGAGCAGGAAGAGGATGGACGTTGGATTGCTGAAGTTCTCGAACTGCCGGGTGTTCTCACCTACGGGCAAACGCGCGCCGATGCGATTGCACACGCCCAGGCATTAGCCCTACGGGTGCTTGCCGATCAGCTTGAGCACGGCGACGCCGCACCGACCTGGATGAGTATTTCGTTTGCGGCAGCAGCATGAGTCAGTGGTCAGCAACGAAAGCCCGGCGTGTGCTTGCCGCTCTGCTGCGGATTGGCTGGAGCATTAAGTGCGAATCAGGATCGCTTGGTCCACGCATGCTGGCGCGTATTGCGAAACACACGGGGCTAAACCGGGATGATCTGTAAACGTGGCCGAATTTCAGCGGGGGATCAGCCTGTGCTGCACCGCCAGCATCGCCGCCTCGGTGCGATTGCCGGCGCCGAGCTTGGACAGAATATTGCTGACGTGCAGGCGTACCGTCCCACGGCTGATGGTGAGCTGCGCGGCGATCTCGCTGTTGGTCTGGCCGGCCACCAGCAGCGCCAGCACCTCGCGCTCGCGCCTGGTCAAATCGTGGCCCGGCGGCGGCGGTTCAGCAGCGTGCTGCGCCAGTGCCTGCGCGGCGGTGGGGGCAAAGGTCGCGCGCCCGCGATGGGCGTCGCGAATCGCCACGGCGAGCTGATCGGCATACACGTCCTTGAGCAGATAGCTGATCGCGCCGGCCTGGATCGCCCGCGCCACCAGCGCCTCGTCGACGAAGCTGGTCAGGGCGATCACCTGGACCTGCGGGAACGCCGCGCGAATGCGCGCCGTGGCGGTCGGGCCGTCCACGTGCGGCATAGTCATGTCCATCAGGATCACGTCCGGCCGATGTTCGCCGCAGCGTTGGATAGCCTGTGCGCCATCCGCCGCCTCGGCCACGACCACGATATCCGGGTAGAGCGACAAAAAGACTTTCAGTCCATCACGCACCATCATATGGTCGTCGACGATCAGCACGCGGATCGGCTGCTGCGGCTCCATCACGCCACCACCTCTTACGAGTTACGAGTTATGAGTTATGAGTTATGAGTTATGAGTTGAAGTGAAACTTCGTCACCTTGTCATCTTGTCACCTTGTCACCTTATCACCTTGTCACGCGGCGGGGTCGGGCCAGCTGACTGACACTTCGGTGCCGTGCCGGGGCGCGCTGTCGATCCGCAGCCGTGCGCCAATGCCGGCGGCGCGCTCGGCCAGCAGCTTCAGCGATTCTTCATCTTCATCGGTGTACGCGCCCTTGGCGTAGCTCTGTACAAACAACAATCCGAGGACCTGCTCGCTGCCGCGCAGCAGCACCGCCACCCCGGACTCGGTGTCCGGCTGGTTGCCGAACAGCTCAAAGGCGAACTCGGTCTGCGGAAAGGCGCTGAAATCGTCGATCCGCACCGACGTATTGCGGCGGAGCATATAGCCGGCAAAGGTATGGGCTAACGGGTAGCGCCCGCCCGGCCAGCGGCCACCTTTATCGGCCAGGTACACATCGTCCGCTTCTTGATTGGCTTCATCAAATAAGACAATGACGAACGCTTCGGTCGGCATCAAGCGGGCGGTCGCGCGGTGGATCTCGGCATAGACCTGCTCCGGATCGAGGCTGGCCCGGCTGATCGCCCGCGCGGCCTGATAGAGCACGGTCAGCCGCTCGCGGGCCGCGACCGCGCGCTGGTGGAGGCGGGTGTTGTCGATCGCCGCGCTGATGTCCCCGGCGATCGTCTCGGCCAGGCTCACCTCGTCCTCGGTAAATGTCCGCCCGGCCTGGTCGGTCGCCACCGCCAGGACGCCGACGATCGTGCCGCGGATCGCCAGCCGGATATGCATCATGCTGTGCAGCTGATAGGTGGTGACAAACGCACGGAGCGCGGGCGGCAGTGGGAGTGCGTGCAGCCCCGAGAGAATCAGCGTCTGGCCGCGGGGCAGCGCCTGATTGGTGAGCGGCATGTTGGCCAATATGGTATTCAGTGGCTCGGGGTCCAGGTGTCCGGCGCCGCACTCAAAGCCAACCAACACGCGCAGATCCGGCGCCTGCTGTGCGGGGATGAGAATCAGGGTAAGCCGGGCCGCAAACAGCGATGTCGCGATTGCGCTCATGCCCTGTAGGGCGGCCGTCAGATCAGTCATCCGTATGGCGATGTCGGCGATCCGCTTGAGGGCCGCCAGCTGCGCGACGCGGCGCTGCAGCGCCGCGTCGACCTGCTTGCGCTCGGTGATATCGCGCCAGACGATCAGCCGGCCAGTCCGGCGACCACGCCGGTCGGCCAGCGGCGCGAGCCGCAGGTCGAATACGCGCCGCGCCGCCCCCTCTCCCACGACCAACTCTTCGGCGACCTCGACCATGTCACCGTAGCGCTCGATCAGGCCGGCCCGGTGGGCGAAGACCTGGTCGGCGGGTCGGCCGATCACGTCTGGGGCCGTGTGGCCGAGCATCTGCCGGGCTGCCGCGTTGAGGTCGACTACCCGCCGTTGCTCGTCCAGCACGATCACGCCATCGCTTATGCTTTCGATCACCGCATCGCGCGCGATCGGCACGAGGTCGAGCAGGCGGAAGCGCGCGAGCCCCCATGCGACCGCCAGGCCAGCCAGGGTGAAGCCGAATGGCGTCAGGTCCAGGTGGGGCCAGGGACTCAGGCCGGCCACATACAGCGCGTTGCCGATCCACGGCGCGACGATGCTGATCAGCAGGGCGCCCGCCTGCCCGTGGTAGAGCTGCCGGGCACGGACGATCGCGCGCAGCAGCAGCACAGCGCCGACGAACAGGCACAGGTAGGAGTAGACGATGTAGCCCCAGAACCAGGCGCCATGGGTGATATCGAGCACCGCGGGAGTGCCGCTGGTGTTCAGGCTGGTCGCGCGCCAGATCAGATGATGGCGCTCGTTGGTCCAGGTCAGCAGCAGCGTGGCGAGCGGCATCAGCGCGAGGAGCAGGAGCTTGCGGCGGGTCAACCACCGTTCGTGATCGGTGTACTGCAGCGCAAAGGCGAGCCAGGCGACCGGTGCGGCGACGATGCCAAGGTACTGTGTCTTGGCCCAGAACAGGCTGGTCGGCAGGTCGCCGCTGCTCAGCTCGCCCGCGTAGCCGAACGACCAGACCGCCGCGGCGAGCGCGAGCGCGGCCAGCGCCGTCGCACCAGGCACTCGCCGGCGTCGCCATGCGAAGAGGGCGATGGCGGCCGAGAGCATCCCCGCGCCGACGAGCGGGATGAGAAATGGAGTGTAGCGCCACGTCATGGTGTATGCTTCCTGACCATGCCTAACTGTCGATACCCCGCACCACCGTTTCTTCCGCGCCGGGCCGGCCCTCCGGTCGGTCATGCTCCAGCGCAAGGCCGCGCAGGAGGGTTAACAACCGGCTCGGCAGGTCGGCCTTCGACACGAAGCCGTCGGCCCCGGCGGCGCAGGCGGCCTGCTCCATCTCGGGGCGGCTGCTGAGCACAATCACCTGCGGGTGCAGATCCCGGGCGCGCAGGTCGGTCAGCAGGTCCGCGAGTGGCGCCGTGAGCAGAGCCCACTCCAGGAGCACGACGTCGGGGCGCGCCGCCGCCAGGCCATGCAGCAACTCAGCGCCGTCGCCGGCCTCGCCCACGATCTGCAAGTCCGGCTCCAGCTCCAGGAAGATCGTCAGGGCCGCGCGGATGCCGGCCCGCGGGTCGGCGATGAATACACGCATCATGTCACTCCCTTTCGCGATCGTGGGGATCGTCGCCTACCGCCATCCTAGCCGCGATCGCGGCCGGGCGGAAGGGTCACATGCACTCTTTTCACCCGGTACATCTGTACCTCCCGAGGGGGGGCAGGTGTACTGGTGCGGCGGGGGCTGATAACGGATTTGGGGAGCGGATTGAACGGATAACATCGCGATCCGTTCAATCCGTTCCAATAATCCGTTGACAGCAGCCCTCACGTTGCCATCGCCTGCCTGTCAAGCGGCGCTTCACATCACGGCGCGTTTATGCTATATTCTGTTCTATAGCACGGACGATAGTAGGGCTCTCCCTGGCCTTGCCTGCCGGGCCGCAACGCCTGCGCTGGAGGGCGGTGAGGGGCTGCGCCACGTGGGGTGCGGATGCATGTCCGTGGGGGAGGGGGCTTCGATGCGGGTCATACCGACCATGCTGGGCATGGTGGCCGGCGTCTGCCTGTATGTTGGCGTGTTGCATGTGCTGGTCGGGCGGCGGCGGGCCGAGAAGGGCGCCCACCTCACATTCGCGCTGCTCTGTTTCTGCATAGTCGGGGCTGCCCTGTCGAGCGCCGCGCGCTATCAAGCGGAGACGGTCGCCGCGTATGCCAGCGCGTTGAAGTGGCAAGTGAGCTTTGCCTTCGCGGCGGGCGCGTTGCTGCTCTGGTTCGTCGCGTTCTACACCGGCGTGCGACATTTGACGTTTCTCCTCGGCATGATCGGGGTCATCGCCTTCGGGCTGGCGGTCAATGCCGCCGCTCCGTTTGGCATCTTCTTCGCGCACATCGGCAGCCTGACAAGTGCCGCCACACTATGGGGCGAGCGCATCACCCAACCCGCGGCGGTAACCGCCGGTCCCTGGTTATTATTCGTGCGGGTGGGCTTCCTAGGGATTCTCCTGTACCTTGGGCACGCCTGCTACCGCCAGTACCGGCGCGGCGAGCGTGCCGCGGCGCTGAAGCTCGGGCTGGGCCTGTTCGTCGTGTTTGCCGCGCGCTGGCACGACCAGGTGGCCCTGTTTCAAGGCGCCCCCGGCCTGTCGCTGGTGGAGTACGGCTACCTGGCCTTGATCGTGGTCATGAGCCTGGGCTTGCTGGACGATCTGATCCGGGTGGGGATCATCAAACAGGAGGCCGAAGCCGCGATCCGCACGCTCAACGCCGGGCTGGAACAGCGGGTCGTGGCGCGCACCGCCGAGCTCCAGGCGGCGAATGCGCAGCTGGATCAGCAGCGCCAGCTGGCCGAGCGCCGCCGCCGGGTCGCCGAAAGCCTGGGCGATCTGCTCGACCTGCTCAACGCCGGCCGGCCGCTCCACGACCTGTGGGGGCGATCACGATCGAGACTAACCGGCTCTTCGACGCCCAGGCCACAGCCTTGTACGATCGCGCCGACGGCGTCTTCACACTGCTGGCGGCGTCGGGCCGGCACGCCGGCACGCTGGCCGCCGACCAATCTCGGACCCGGCAGTTCCTGCAGCAGGCCCTTGTAACCGGCCACCCCCTGGCGATCGGCGATGCGGTCGACCGAGCGGCGGCGCCCCCCGCCCTGAACGTCGCCGCAGCCGCATCGCCGCGCGAGCAGGCCGGCCGGGCGGTGCTGGCCGTCCCCCTGGTCGGCGGCAGCTTCGCCGGGGGGCTCGTGCTCACCTACGACCGCCCGCGCACATTTACGGGTGACGATATCGCGCTGGCGGCCGCCTTCGGCGACCAGGTGGCGCTGGCGATCGAAAACGCGCACTTGCGCCGCCAGGTCGCAGCCGCGGCGGTGGCCGATGAGCGCACCCGCCTGGCCCGCGACCTGCACGACTCCGTCACCCAGACGCTCTACGCGATCGCGGCGATCGCCGAGGCGCTGCCGCATGTGTGGGATCGCCGCCCCCAGGAGGCCAGGCACACCCTGGATGAGCTGCGTCGCCTGGCGCAGGGTGCGCTGGCCGAGATGCGCACCCTGCTGCTGGAGCTACGCCCGGCCGCCCTGCTGGAGCGCCCGCTCGGCGATCTGCTGCACCAGCTGACCGACGCGCTGCTAGGCCGCACCCACATGCCGATCACGACGACGGTGTCGGGTGGGCATCCGCTGCCGGCCGAGGTGCAGGTGGCGCTCTACCGGATCGCCCAGGAGGCGCTCACCAACAGCGTCAAGCACGCCGGGGCCAGCCAGGCCGGGTTGAGCTGTGCTGCGAGCCGGCGCAGGTGACGCTCCGCATACGCGACAACGGGCGCGGCATTGATCCACTGGCCGGAGCGGCCCGCGGGTTCGGCTTGGGGAATATGCGCGAGCGGGCCAGCGCGATCGGGGCGGCGTTCGCGCTAGAGAGCCAGCCGGGCCAGGGGACGGAGGTGAAACCCTTCGGGTCGGCGGCACGGCACCATTGCCTGCATAGGCGGCAGTCCAGCCGCCGACCCGAAGGGTTTGGGAATACCCGCGCTGAGCCCCATGGCCATTGCGGCAAGCGGTACGTCCAGGCTTCACGTTTCACGTTTCACGCTTCACACGAGCGGCTTCCTCGTGCGCGCACAAGAACCGCGATCAACTCGTCATCCTTCTCTCAGGCGCCGACCCCTGGGCAGCGCCGCCGGCATGGTACAATACCGGCCATGCGAACGATACCCAACCGCCGACGATGGCTGCCGGCGCTGCTGCTGGTCGTTCTGCTGGCCGCATGCGATACCCTGTCGCCGCCGGGGCAGGGCACCGGATCGCCCGGCGCGGCGAGCCAGACCACTGCCGCCTCCCAGACCGCGCCGGCTCCGCAGCCAACCGCCCTGCCCGCCCCCGATCTGCTGGCCCGCGCGCTGCGCGCGCGCGAGTATGGCGACTACGACGCCGCGGCGCTCGACCTGCGCGCGCTGCTCGACGCCCACGCGGGCGCGCCCGAGGCACGCCCGGCGACCTTCTACCTGGCCGAGAGCTTCGCGCTGCGCGGCCGCTGGACCTCGGCGGTCGAGACGCTGCGCGGCTTCTTGAGCGCCGGGCCGCAGGACGATCTCTACGCGCGCGGGCTGTTCTTGCTGGCGCGTGGCCACGAGCAGGCCGGCGCCTGGGCCGATGCGATCGCCGCCTACGAGCGCTACCGTGCGCTCAAGACGCCGCTGGAGCCCTACGCGCGGCTGCGCGCGGCGGCCCAGCGCCAGGCGCTCGGCCAGAGCGCCGAGGCCGCCGCCGACTACGAGGCCGTCGCCGGGTCGGATATCGCGCGCGGCGAGCGCGCCGGAGCGTACGAGAAGGCGATCGCGCTGCGCCGCCAGCTCGGGCAGAGCGACGCCGCGCTTCGGCTGTACCGCAAGCTGCTCGACCCTTCGGCAGGCTCAAGGCAGGCTCTGGCCGATTCGCCGGACTATCGCGCGCGCATCCTGGCCGAGGCCGCCGAGCTGGCCGCCCAGACCGGCGCGGTCGATCAGGCGCGCGCGTGGCGGCGCGAGATCGTCGAGCGCGCTCCGGAGTCGCCCCAGGCCCTCGATGCGGTCGGGCAGCTCGCGGCCGATGCGCAGTCCGGCCTCGACCCCACAGTCGCGGCGCGGGTCTACGGCGCCCACGAGCAGTGGGCCGCCG
>WNGB01024560.1_pt1 | contig 11500 bp, 8 predicted proteins | sample 5400681 | NCBI WGS metagenome assembly WNGB01 (sample SAMN13153367, study PRJNA577476) | soil metagenome | isolation source: 115 cm soil or saprolite under grassland replicate 2 | place: USA:California | collected 2016-06-15 | reverse complement strand
TTCAACTTCGGGCGATAGCCCGACGCCGGCGTCGAAGTTCTTTCCTTCGATGCCGTAGACCACCAGACTTCGGGGAAACTCGCCCAGGGCGCGCGACAATTCGATCGCTTCGGCCACGCCGAACGCATGCGTCGAGCAGCGGAAGTCGCCCTTCGGGATCGGCCGCGTGTTCGCGTCAAATCGGTGAATCGTCCCCGGCGCCGCGCCAGACGTTACGGCGTCAATGATGATCACCGTCTGCGCGCCTTGCCAGGCCCCCATCAACGCCGCGCCGTCGCCGCTTTGTTCAAGAACTGTGACAGACTCCGCGAGACGTTCCTTCAACCGGCGGGCGACGATCAAACCTACTGCGTCGTCGCCGCGATACTCGTTTCCGATTCCGATGATCAGTGGGAGCGTCTGTGGCATCTACAACCTTGCTTTGCTCAACTCTTCCTGCAACGCGCGCAAGGTGGGATAGCGCGCGCGCAGGCTTTGCAAGTAGCTTTGCCATTCCGCCTCACCATCGAGCCTGCACGCCAGCTTCTTCGCGCGCTTGAGGTAATCAACGGCCTGCTGGTAAGCCCCGCGCGAGCGATTGCCGATGGCGCGCTCGGCCAACTCTTGGTAGAGCGTGATGGCCGCCTGTGGATGTTCTTTCTCCGCCGCCCGCGCTACTTCCCATCTGTAATCGTTGGAATACCAGCCTGATGTTTTCACTCGCGGCAGCAGCGCCAGAGCGCGCGTCACGTCGCCTTCGTGCAATGCGATTTCGATCAACGGCCCAATCTTCTCTTCCCGCTCCAACCTCCCGAGCGCGTCGGCGCGGATGGCGTCCCAATCGCGCGCCTTCTTGCCCACCTCGCGCAGCGCCTTGAAGGTCTCCGCGTGGGGCGAGGCGAGAAAGACTTTTATCTGCGCCTCCACCGCCTCACGCGGCGTTCCGTGTAGGCGGTAATACTTCGCCAGCCAGTCGCGGTTGTTCCAGTGGTCGCCGCCTTGTTCCATCACTAACGCCAGCGCCTCCTGCTTCGCGCCCGCCGCCAGAAGCGCGTCAGCGAACTGCGTTACCAATCCCGGCTTGCCGACGATAATCTTTTTGACCATCTTCAGTCCTTCGACAATCTTGCCCTCGCCGATGAGCAGATAGGCCTGCTGTTCGGGCGTGCCCAGCTCGTGAATGAGTTGATCCGCATCCTTCGCGCGATTGCGCGCCTCCAGTCCGCCGGTCAAAAAACCGACCAGACATTCGCGTTTGAAATCCCTGCCGCCGCCGCTGCCGATCTCATCGCGCAGTCGCTCTTCCACCCAGGCCCACTCCTCATCATTGGCCAACTGCAACACCGCCTCTGCCGCGCTCGGCGCCAGATCAATGCCGCCAATCTCGATGTCCGTTAGATAAGCTTCGAGCATGGTCTCGATCCAGGCCAGGCGCGTCCTGGCGTCAGCCTGGCTTTTCTCTAAACACTTCTTCAACCCTTCAGCCAGCGCATCAATCGCCACCGAGATATCGCCGTCATAATCCATTGATTGTACAAGGTCGTCGTAGCCGCCCACCGCCTCATCGAGCGCCACGTGGTATATCGCTCCGGCGTTGAGCCAATCGCCCGCCTTTGCCAGCCGCGCCGCCGCCTCGCGCAGCGACTTCAACTCTCTTTCGATCATCTGCGGCGACTCGCTATTCATCGCGCGCCGCGCCTGATCGCGATAAGCCTTCACGTTCATCGGCTTGCCCGGACTGGGGCCGGCGGTAGCCAGCTCGATCACGTGGAGCAGCTTCGCGTCGCGCTTCACCATCTGTTTGACAATCGCGATCAATTCTTCCTTGCTGCGCTGAGCCAACATCTTGTCGAGCGAATCGAGCCGGCGCACCGCCTGCGGCTTGCGCGCGCAGGTCAGCAGCAACGCCACCAGATGCTTGCACGCGCCCCCCTGATCGTAAGGGCAGGTGCAATCCATCTCCGCCACGCCTTTTTTGTCGAAGATCACGCAAAGTTCGTAAGGCTCATACTCCGACCCGGCGCACTCGGCGCGCAATTCATCGCCTTGCAGCACTGGTTCAATAATCGCGCCGTCTTTGAAGTAGCGCTGACCGCGCTCGAAGCTCTGCGCCGTCGCGAGCTTGCGCACCTCCGCTTCGGTCAGTTTGGGCAAACTCTCTTTAGCCATCACTCTCGCCTTTCAAAATCAATTTCCACGCCCTTCTCCCGCGCCCACGCCTCGATCCTTTCCCGCTCGCGCCGGCCCTCGAACTCGAACCACCGCTCGCGCTCCGCCGGATAGCCCAGCAACACATCCTTGAACCGCCGGAACGCGCCTTTGCCGCGCAACGCGACATCGAGCAGATCGCGCAGATGAGGATTGGTAACCGTCTCGGCGAACTCCACCATATCCTCATAGCCGTCGCGCGATTCCTGCTTCGGGATCTCCACGTAACGCCCCAACTCAATTTCGCTATCGTCGTCCTCCTGACCGGGCAGTTCTCCAAACCCGCGCAACACCCGCCGCGCCTGTTCGATAATGTCGTGCTGCCATTTGGGAGCGTTGGACAAATCTTCACCGCGCTCCAGGCTTCGAGCGATTTCACTATCAACAAACAACACTTCGCCCGCCCGTCTGTCGAGCCAGTAATGATGCTCGTAGCTGGAATCGAGAAAAGCATCTTCGAGATCGGAGAATGAGACTTTGGGTGTAGACATCGCGGGCTCCTTTCGGCGCGGCGATTATCTATCACCCAGATGAGGTGGGCAATGCAGTTGGGGTGTGCGATGACGCTACATTTACGGGCGAACGGTTTTCAGTTTATCAATACCGCCGCTGAGCACGACTTGGGCAAAAGCGTCTCTACCCAAGCGCTCCTTCTCCACCGATTACAAAGATGCCTTAGCCAGCATATGCCCACATTCAAGGTTCGAGGTTGTCTAACCACCGCCACATACCCAACTTCTCAACCGCAAAATCAGCCTGCTGAATTACTTTGCCTCCGGGAGCAAAGCAGGCGCTGCTATACTCTACGTGCTGGCCGGCGTAACGATTGCGCGAGTTGTGTGATCGCCACTCGCGGCCAACCAGCGGCTCGACTTCACCATGGGCTGGCAAATTTGTTGCAACGGTGTGAGCCAGAAGATGTCCCGGTAATGATTCGGTAGCTGGCAACGAAATGGCAGGTTGATCTCCCATATCAATAAAGGTGGCTTTCCCATCAAACAAGTCATTACTCACCGGTTGAATGGGTTCGATCAACTCGACCTGGCCCCAACCGTATCCGCGCTCACCGCCGAGTTGCAACCGTTTGCACGCCGCTCGCCATTCTAACTCGCAGCCATCCCGCTCAAACACGTAGCCAATCAGAAAGACAGGTTCACCTTTGTCCAGTGTTCGGGGAGTGATGAACTCCACTTCGCGGAGCATCCCCGTCGCTGCCGATTGCTGCGGATAAGATAGCGCTGTCCCGCTGTAGCTGGTGAGAAAGCGACGGCGAAACTGACCTTCATCCGGCCAGGGCCAGGCGATCTGGTAATCCGCTCCCGACTTTGTGGCGGGGTAGAAATAAGTGTAAGCAAGGGAGAGGTGAACCTTTTCCCCATATTTTAGATATTCCTGCGAGTCAGTCGCCGAGCCGTGACCGTTGGCTGCATCTCGCGTCAATCGCATGGTCAAAGCCCCCCACAGCACTCGACCTGTGACATACGGTCGAGTGCGCTGCAGATTGCCCACTTTGCCGCAACCGATGTGCAGCGGCGAGCGCAGACGAAAGACAATCTGATGTACCTGCCACGCCATAAATTCCTCTTTCAGTCGCGCGCCTTTGCTCCATAGCGGGCGTATATCAACATCTGCTCCAACGTCTCTTTGGCCAGCAGCAATCGTTCCAGATCATCCGTTGCCTTCTCGGTGATATGCTTCAACACTGCTTCAGCGCTATTGTTCACTGGCTTGTCCCAACCAAAGCCCAAACCGGCCAATAAACTCAGCATCTCGTCGACCACCACATCGCTGTTCTCTTTTTCTTTGGCCAGTAGATAGAGAAAGCAAGCATAGATGCCGTTCTCTTGCAGCACACCCAAAGACTTAGTGATGGTGTTGTCTATATCGCCGGCCTTTTTGCCGCTGGTGCGGCGAATGATTTCCTGCGCGCGCTCAGCGGCCAGCCGATCCAGATTGGGTTGTGAGTTGTTCATTGCCATGCCTCCTCGCCGAATTTCTGCGCCAGCGGTTCACCCACAACCGCCATCCGTCCAAAACCGCGTGTGCCCATACCACCTACGCCCAACCACTCAATCATCCGCAGACCGGCTTTCGCCACGTCCAGCGGGCCAGACCACACGCTTCTCGGCAACGGGTTATTTTTGGCCGTTGTGTTCTTGGGAAACGGTCGGCCATTTGCGCCATCGCGGTAATCGTCCAGCACAACCTCAGCCGTCAGGAAGGTGGTGCGGGGCAAAGCTTCGTAGGTGAACAGCGCCCCCTCTTTAGCCGCGCCTTGTTCGGGTTCAATCGCCACTGAAGTACGCACTTCCAGATTGCTGTTCACCACTTGGCTGAAGAGCGCGTCTTTCACCAGAACAAGGTGGTCACACACTGCTTTCCAGCGCAATTCTTGGCGCCACTTCGACGGCGCCTTCACTGTCGCTTTGCCGCCCACGCTGACCATCAGCCAGCCCAGATTCAATGCGTCCTTTCTATCCGAAGTCAACAGGGCGGCGCCAGCGTCCCAATTGTCAGGAAGATCGTTCACGTTAAAGTCTGCTTCCTGCAGCCGAGCGATTGTGCTGACCCACACTGGCCCGACCATCGAATGCACTGGAAACAGGAGCACGTGAGCATCGAAGATATTGACCACGCCGGAATAGGCGGTAGTCTTGTCTTCATCGCCTTGCTTGTCCTTCTTCAGATAGCCGAAGGTGTAGCAAACGGGATTCGCATCGGGCTTCTCAACCTTGTCCTGACTCTGCCCGGCGGCTTCGGGCGTTTCGTAAAGTTGTGCGGCATAAGAGCGCGCTGCGCCGTGCAAACTGGTACCGGGGATTTTGGGAACTTTCGTGCCCGGCTCACGCACGATGCTGTTGTCCACGCGCCCCAGCCGGTAGCCGCCCGTGCCGATATGCACCGGATCAGTGGCCATTAGCAGGTAACGTTGCCGTTCGTAGGTTGCCATTGCGGATATGCCTCCTTATCGCTCTTTCAAAATCTCCATATGCAGTTCAACCAAATCGGCCAGTTCGCCACTGGCTCCGGCCTGAACCAACTTGTCGCGCCATTCCCGCGAGATGCCGCCCCAAGGCTGGCTCTTTGGCCACTCGGCCCCGGCCAACGTGTCGGTCACGAATTGCCGAAACACATTGTCATCCTCTGCCTGGTTGCTTTGCTCTGCTCCGTACCAGTCCTCGCGCGTCGCTTCAATGGCGCGGATGATCTGATGGCGTTGCGATAGAGCCAGACGTTTCATCAACTTCCACAATTCATCGAGACGATCCAGGTCTTCGAGGTAGAACGGGCGAGTCCGGCGTGGGCGGCGACCACGTTCGTCATAGTAAATCTCGAAGCGCCGACCAGTAGCGTCCAAGAATTCAAAGTCGAAACGGCTTGGCCTAACCCAAACTTTCCACCCTTTGTTCGGCGGCATCTTCGGATCACGCACCTTCAGATCACTCACATGTCTTGCTTTCGCATTCGTGTGACTATCGCCTTGCTGCATTCTGGGATACCATTCATCTCTCGTTCTGCCATCACCAGCAACTACAGGGATGCGCCAAGTGACGCCGTTGTCAAAGGTCAACTCGCACTCTGCGGCAGTTGGCGAGTTCTTTCCCACCAGCCGCCAGCCTTCCCATTCCTCACCGGCGTTCATCTTCAACATTGCCCGACCCGCTTCCAACACAGCGCGCACAGGTGTACGGCGGTGGCAAAACACCAGCCCCAGGCATAACGGCAACCGGTCGCGCACTCGCCTCATCTGCCGCTCATACTCGCGCTTGACAGCATGCGCCAGCGCCAATGCATTGTTTGCAGGAACCAGCATCAGACACGCGCTCGGCTCGGCCAGCAGTGGGATGGCTGGAAGGTAGCCGTTGAGTTTTTCCACACGTTCAATGACGGCCTTAAACACCGGTTGGCCAGAGTTCAGGAAGGCTGATGGCTCAAGCACTTGAAGCGCGCCCCCGCGCACACGGCTGACGATGTCATCCAGACCAGTCTCAAGGCGACGAGTGAAATAGGTAAGATTGTCAGCCACTAGGAAGCGTCCGTGCGGTTTATCCCAAATCACATTCAGCGCCACGCCATCTACTTCGAGTTCGTAGGCGTGAAAGTCTCCCAGATCGGGCTGGCTGTCTGGTTGCGGGTACAGCGCCAGACGAAGCGGTCGTTGCCCGACAACAACGGGCATCACCTTACTGGTGACCTGCTCCCAGAACTGGCGGGACGTTTCGGCAATGCGGTAGAGGCGCGCCGGTGATGGATTCTTGGCAGTGTTGCTCGTGACCTGAAGCGTGGAGAGGAGCGTCCCGTCTAACCAGCCCTCCAAATCCAACTTGCCCACAAACAGGGCCAGACGGCCGTTGTCGTCGGCGACCTCATTCGTCCAGATGGTGCCCTGCAAACCATCTTTCGCCCATTGTTCGGCACGGCGGCCTCGCCGATCCAGGCAAACGCGGCAGATATTGCGCCTCTCAGCTTTCTCCTGTGTTGCCCAAGCCGCCAGTTCGCGCTCCACTTCAACTTGCGAATGCTGGCGCGGGTAGCCTACAGGTCGCACGCCGCAGGCCATGCAAGTTTCGGCGTTGGCGGGGCGGCCTTCTGTCCACTCGGCCTCAAACAGATATAGGTTGTTATCAGTTTGCGTCGGCGCTTCGCTCAACGCCTTCGCGCGTGGCTCAGCCAATAAACGGCGTAGCGCGCCTGGATCGTGCGTGGGTGATTTTCCGTGCAACTGCCCCACCGTGATGCGCTCCTCCAGTTGAACACGCGGACGCAAATCTGGCGCAAATCGCGCCTGAATTTCATTGCGAAGCGCCGCCAATTCGTCACCATCAAGAATGTCGGGCAGCAGGTAATAGGAGCCGGTTTCATCCCGGTAAAAGCAATTACCCAACGCGTAGGTCTCTTCCAGCAAAGCCTGCACACGAGGGGAAGCTTCGTTGAGGGCCTGGCGCACGCCCAACAGGTCGCTGATTTTGTCGCTGTGTGTGTAACGTTCGAGGATGTCCAGGTTGATACGTAGCGTGCGATACGGCAGGTCATCCAGATTGGCAGGCCAGCCGTTTTTGAAAATATACGCCGCAGCGGCTTTGGTCAGTGTGCTAACAGTGTAGCCCCAGTCCCATAAGGAGACTTCGTTGTGCGGGCGTCGATTGTCTGCCAAGCCACGGCGCAGCAGTAGCTTCATTTCTTCCAGCCAGTCAGGCCGCTGGAGGGTAGTGATATTTTCGATGTCAGTTAGCGGCAATGCATTGAGCGCATCGGTCAGTGGCTCGCAACCGTTCCGACCTGTTCTTCCAGGCCGAACGGCGTGGCGCGAAAAACATGGCTGTAAGGTTGTTTATGCTGGTCAGGCTCGCCTTCCTTCTCGATATGGGACGGGCTATGCAGCCTGCCCACCAACAGCCCCGGCTGCATCTCTTTGGTAAGCACACCGCGCCAGTTCGCCACGGCATGCGCCAAGCCAGGCCGCGCCACCAATGGCGCTAGTTCAGCGAAGTTGTATTGCTGGCCTGTCCAATCCGTGAAGGCAACTTTCTCAAGCACTGCGGTCAAGTCACCCCGTTCCTGAAAAGCGGATAGCCTGCTGGCGGCCTCACTCAAAATCGTTTGGGCGTAGTTGCTGGCTTCATCGCCTGAAATGACCGTGTGAGAATTGTAAATGCTTATCAATCGCGGGTCGGCCAGCAACCTATGTTCATAGTCTGTTGTGGCAGAAGGTTCCTGGCTTTCCAAAAAACGGTTGCTCAATTTACCCAAGTCGTGAATCAGCCCCAAGGCTTCCAACAAAAGAATCGTGCGCCGTTGCTCATCTGATGGCTGCCAGAATGAATGGCTCATGCCTCACCTCCATTCCGCAACTGCGCCGCCACGCTCTGCGCCAAATCGCGCAATTTGCTCAAGGTTTCAAATTCCACAATTGTCACTGTCGGCATTTGGGATGGAGCAGGTGCGACTTCTTCTACTGGCTCTCGCCAGGCATTCGCCTGATCGTCCCAGCCTGGATGGCGCTTGCGCAGACGCTTGTACTCACTTTGCTTTTTCGCGCCCCAGTTGCTCTGTTCAAGTTCTTTCTTCGTCCAGCGGGGGAATTCCTGTAGGCCTTGCCGAGCGACAAATTGAGCAATCTCAGCCTGCGCCTGTTCGATTCCGCTCACAGCCGGTTCAGGCGACGCGGTAAAGCTAGGCAATTCCGCGCGGAGCGCCAGTGTGCCCAGCTTCGGCAATCGCTCGTCGGCGATTCCAAAGCCGCTGCTGGTTTTGGCTCCAAACCCGTAAATCGTGAGCATCGCCTGGATACCTTCAGTCAACACTTCCAAGTCTTGCGCAACTTCAGCGCGTCTATCGGCTTCGCTTTGCCCAATCGGGCCGAACGGCACATACAACACCACGAGATCGCCAGCGGTTCCCTGCGGCACACACTCCATCAGAATCGGCCCGCGCTCGCCGACACCGGTTGCGCGGCTGTGCGGGTTGATGACCTCCAAGCTGATCTTGTCGAAGAAGGTCGAGTAAAAATGGAGGCGACCGGCGAAGAAACTGGTTGAAGAGATAAAACGCCGCACATACCTCCGATACCAACGCGCCAGATGGTTTCCACCCATTTTGTCCAGGTAGCGTTTGCAACGGCTGTCGTTGACCTGCACGTCCCTTTCCGTGCCGAAAAGCCGCCCTGATTGGACTCGCTTCGCCACAAATTCCTTGCGCTTGCTACGTTCATTCCTGGACTCTTCGCTCAAGCTGCACCACCACTCTGCCAACTGCTGAACCATTACTCCTCTTAAAGCACCTTTCCAGCTTGTGGATGCGAGCATCGGTGTCTGAAAAATCTTCTCCCTGCGCATCAGATTGTCGAGCAGATAAAAGTCGCGCTCGTCCTTGCTCAGGTAAGGCTTTTGCAAGCGGAAGGGAACGCACAGCAAAAAACTGAGCGGTGGCAGATCGGCAGCGTCAGATACGTTTGGCGCGAGGCGAAAAGCGTCCGGAATCTTGCGGAAGTCAAAATGCTCCTTATGCTCTTGCTGAACATTGATGACGGCCAAACGTTCCTGCCAAGCGTCGCGGATCGAATTGTCCAGTTCTGAGGCGCCTGCTTCGTACCATAAATAAGCCAGGTGGGGATCAATCTTCACTGCCTTGTTGGCGGCTTGCTTCATCTTTCCTTTAGCCTGTTGGCGCGCGTTTTTATCTTTCGCCTGTTCAACCTTCGCAGCCGCTTGCCCAAGTTCGTTCAGACTATTGCTCAACTGCGCCTGCCGGAAGGCGTAATAGTCACGCTCCATTGCTGTCCTCCTTCAGCCCCAACAAACTATGCAAGAACGCCTTTGCATCGCTGGTACTCGGCGTATCGGTATCTCGCGGTGAGTTCATCTCGCGCCAGACCTGCAAAGTGTAGTTTGTTTTCAGGTGCTGGTAGATGGCATCTACAACCGCGCTCCGGTTCCAACTGCCTGTGTAGCCATCCGGCTTTTCGGGAATCCATCCCCACACGCGCATCAGACCATTGCCGTAAGGCCGCGAGATTTTGACCTTTGCTGCCATCCGCCCATCTTTCACTGTGCCCATAATGTAGTGGCGCAGCTTCTGGTCGATTGCGAACAACCGGCGCAGGTCGTATTTCAAGTTGAAAGTGGTTTGCTCGGTAAACGATGTGCTCGAATCTTTGGGTTTAATTTGCGCCAGGAAAATGTTCCGCAGCGAAGGCAAGTTCGGATAAAGCAGGCTTCCGGCTGTGGCAATGAGCCAGTCATAAAGCGTCTGTGTCTCAATCCGCTCGTTCACCGGCTCAATCAAGCCGAAGCCCATTTGCGCCTTGGCCCCAATCGCTGCCCAATCAGCGACGAACTGAATCAATCCAGCAACTACTTCCGGCTGGAAATCCTGCGCTAGGCTCTGAATCTGAATGGCAAATTGGCCCGTTCTAGGTTTGTCGTTCAAGTCGTTCGGGAAATACCATCCAATCGAGGCGCGTGCCTTTCCACTCTTATCGGTGTATTGGCAGGAATGGGTTGTAGGGTCACAAACATTTCCGCCCAATCCCCGCGCAAATGCTTCCATCCACCAACGCAAACTGCCGAGGATACCAGTTTCGTGAAGGCGATCCACTTTGCCTGTCTCCACACCGCCAGTCCATAGTGGGGTAAGAGTTTGTAAACTAAGTTTCATCGTCAGATTTTCCCCTTGGATGAGATTACTATATCTGCGCTTCCTCGGAGATGCTCACTTCTCAGCTTCTACTGCTTGTTGGCTTCTATGAGCCTGCAGCAGCTTTTCCATCTGCACGGATAGTTCTACAACCATCCTTTCCAAATCTCTTTCAAAACAGCGCTGCTAGTCCAATTCGTCTCTGACGCATTCAAAAAGACCTTCCACCAAAGGCAGAAAGTCTTTGCGGAAGCGTCGGCTGAAAATTCGTAGTCCGCTGAAAATTGCGGCGCGAATGTCCTGTCGGTTTCTGTCTGGACAGGTCTATGGTCGGTTGATGTCAATGAAACGTCGCTGGCAATACGGCTAACCAGCTAACCGAGGATGGCCTCAGCGCGACTATGGCAAGGAATATAGGCGGCGGCCCGTTGCGAGTCAATATATTTTTGCGGCTATTTTGTCTGGCTGGCCGCGATTTTAGGGCGCCGAAGCCATCAGCAGCGCGACGCCGATCCGCGTGCGCTCCAGGCCGGTCTTCTCCGCGATGATGTCGCCGTGCTGTGGAGGGTTCGCGCTGGCAAAGAGAGTGACCGCCGCGCAGGCGATGACTGGAAAATTCCCTGGCTCTCTCTCTCGTCGCGCAGGAGATGCACGGATCGTAATTGCGCACCGCCTGCTCGCAACGCCAAGTCAGTTGCTCCTTCGGCAGATCGAGGAGCCCGGACACGAACTGACGAAGATCGGTCTCAATGCGCTTCTGATTCTGCGATGTCGGCGGGACGATCTTCGCGTCGGCGATCAATGCTCGCTCATCAACCTTGTATCGGTGATAGAGCAGTCCGCGCGGCGCTTCGGTGGAGCCGTAGCCAACGCCCGGCCGCGGGGCGATTTCGACCGCCGCCCTGTCCGGCGCTTCGTACTCATCAATTATCCGCAGGGCCTCATCGCAAGCATACAAAACTTCAACACTGCGCACGATGATGCTCCGGAACGGGTTGCGGCATTCGGACGACAAACCTGCCTTGCGGGCGGCTTCCTGCGCCAGCGGCGACAGCTTGTCGAAATTCAGGTTGTAGCGCGCCATCGGCCCGGCCAGATACTCGCCGCGACCTTTGAGCGTCGAATGCAGAGCGTTCGAGTAAGGCGCCTGCTCCTCGATCACGTGTTCATCGAATTC
>WNGB01020297.1_pt1 | contig 11500 bp, 7 predicted proteins | sample 5400681 | NCBI WGS metagenome assembly WNGB01 (sample SAMN13153367, study PRJNA577476) | soil metagenome | isolation source: 115 cm soil or saprolite under grassland replicate 2 | place: USA:California | collected 2016-06-15 | reverse complement strand
CCGACGACCAACGCCACGCCTTCGAGCTGATCGGCGCACCAATCCCGCTGACCCTGAAGTAGCCAGAACCCCCACAAGCGAAAACCACGAACCCCCAGGTCAACTGGGGGTTCACGCGTCATCGCCCACGTAACTTCGGCTTAGTACTTCAGCTGTAGGTCGTGATCGTGCGATTCGAGCTGCATGCGTGGCAAGCAACACCGCCCCTGTCCAACGTGGACGGGGGCGGTGTGCGGCCGGAGTCTCAGCCCACCGGCACGAGCTCTCGCTCCTGGTCCACCGGTGCATCCGGCGCCGGCGACGAACTGTGCGGGTCGAGCGTCGGAAGTGCCCGCTCGAGCCAACCGGGGAGATACCAGTTGGCGCGGCCCAGCAGGGCCATGGCCGCCGGCACGACCACAAGCCGGATCAGGGTCGCGTCGATGGCGATTGCCGCCGCCATGCCGACCCCGATCATCTTGATAACGACGTTGGGATCAAAGGCGAACCCGAGGAACACGGCAACCATGATCAACGCGGCCGAGGTGATGACCCGCGCGGTCGACGCCAGCCCGGTGACGACACTTCCCCGGCTGTCGCCGGTCCGGCGGTACACCTCGCGGACCCGGCTCAGCAGGAAAACCTCGTAGTCCATCGACAGCCCGAACAGCACCGCGAACATCAAGACCGGCACGTACGCCGCGATCGGCACCTCACCCGGCAGGCCGAGCAGGCTGGCGCCGAGCTCGGTCTGGAACGCGAGCGTCATCACGCCGTAGGCAGAGCCAATGGACATCAGGTTCACCACGGCCGCCTTGACCGGCACCACGATCGACCGGAACACGATGGTCAGCAACAGTAGCGACATCCCGATGACGATCGCGATGACCAGCCAGAGCCGGTCGACCAGCACGTCGGTCAGGTCGACCATGGCGGCGGTCCAGCCAGTGATGCCGGCGCCGTCTGGGAGGACCTCGGCACGCAGGCCGGCCACCAGTTGCGTGGTGCCGGGGTCCTGCGGGCCCGTCTCCGGAGTCACCGTCAACACCGCCGACGAGCCGTCGGGAGAAATCACCGGGGTGCTCACCGCAGCGACGTTCGGCGTGGCTGAGATGTCCTTGACGAGACCGCCCAACCGGGCTTCCCCGCCCACGGCGGCGAGGTCGACACCGACCAGCAGCGGGCCGTTCGCGCCGGGACCGAACGCGTCGGCCACCAGGTCGTACGCCGCTCGAACGGTCGTGGTGCTCGCCTCGTTGCCGGCGTCACTCTGACCGATCTGCATCGACAGGGCGGGGGCGGAGAGTCCGATGAGTACGGCGGTCGAGCCCAACAGCCACAACACGGGACGGCGGCCGACCATGCGAGCGAACCGGGCTGCGGACCGCGAGTGCGACATCGTCGACTCGAGGTGACCGGCCCGCCGGTTCCGGCGGCTGTAGACGCGCAGCTTCAGCAGGCCGAGCAGCGCCGGCAGCAGCGTCACTGCGGCGAGCAGCGTGACCAGCACGACGAGGCCAGTCGCGTAGCCCATGGTCGCGAAGTCCGGCATCCCGCTGAACTGCAGTCCGGCCAGAGCCAGCAGGACCGTGCCGCCGGCAAACACCACCGACTGCCCGGCAGTGGCGTTGGCGCGGCCGGCTGCCTCCGGCACCGACAGGCCATCCGCCAGCCCGTCGCGGTGACGGGTCACGATGAACAGCGCGTAGTCGATGCCGACGCCCAGGCCGACCATCGACGCCAGGGTCGGCGCGTTGGTCGACACGTTGGTGACGGCGGCGAGCAGGGTGATGCCGCCGACACCGGTGAGCAGCCCGATCAGGGCGACAGCCAACGGCAGCGCGGCCGCGATGAGGGCCCCGAATGCCAGCAGGAGGATCAGCAGGGCAGCCAGCACGCCGACCATCTCGGCCCGGCCACTGACCTCCTGCACGTTCTCGGGGACCGGCCCGCCGTACTCGACCTGGTAGCCGGCGTCGACGGCGGCCTTGGTTGCGCCCTCCAGGGCGTCGAGCCCCTCCGAGCCCTCGAAGCTGGTCACCGAGACGTCGTACTGCACGGTGACGAAGGCGGTCGATCCCTCCGCACTGACCGTGGCTGGTGACACGGAGCTCACGTGGTCGAGCTCGGCCAGCTGCGCGGCGGTGCGCTCGAGCACCGCCGGGTCGATCCGGTCCTCGGCATGCACAACCACCCGAGCGGAGGTGCCTGACATCGAAGGGAATCGGTCCTCGAGCAGGTCATTGGTGCGTTGGGTCTCGCTGCCAGGGATGGCGAACGTGTCCTGGAACGTGCCTCCGAAGGCTCCGGCGAGACCGGTGATGAATATGGCAGCGAACAGCCAGCCCGTGACGACCCGCCAGGGGTGACGAGCGGCTCCCGCGCCGATAAGAAACAGCAGTCTGGACATGGCGGCTCCGATGTTCGGATGTGGGGATCTGACGACCTGGACACTTCGATGCTGAGCCGCGGCGGCCCCTGGTCGCGCCGGCGAAACCACCGGGATCCGTGCGCTGCGCGACTAGCCTGTATGGAGTGCTTCATGGGCGGGATGCCGAGAGCTCCGTGGTGGCCACGCTGATAGCCGGGGCCCGGGCGGGTCGCAGCGGTGCGCTGGTCTTGCGGGGGCCCGCCGGGGTGGGCAAGACCGCTCTCCTCGAGGAGGTCATCGGCGAGTCGTCGGGGATGCGGGTGCTGCGCGTGCAGGGCGTCGAGTCTGAGTCGACGCTCGCCTTCGCCGGACTGCATGCACTGCTACTGCCCGTGCTCCCCCTCGGTGACCGGTTGCCGGGCCCACAGACCGGAGCGCTGCGACAGGCGTTCGGAGCAGCAACCGGGACCGGCGTCGACCGCTTCCTCGTGTACGCCGCAACACTCAGCGTCCTGGCCGAGACCGCCGAGGTCGAGCCCCTTTTGTGTGTGATCGATGACGCGCACTGGCTCGACGAGGCATCCGCCCAGGCACTGCTGTTCGCGGCGCGCCGGTTGCATCTGGAGCAGATCGCGCTGCTGTTCGCCGCGCGCGACGACGGCTCCGGCTTCGATGCGCCAGGGCTGCCCGAGCTGGGTCTTGGGGGGCTGGCTTCGGGCGCTGCCCGAGACCTGCTCACGGAACGAGCCGGGCTCGATGTGTCCGCAGAGGTCACGGTGCAACTGCTGGAGAGCACGGGCGGCAACCCGCTGGCGCTGACGGAGATGCCCGCCGCGCTGACGCCGGCACAGCTGTCGGGGCGGGACCCGCTGCCGAGGACGCTGCCGCTGACCGAAGGGGTGGAGCGGGCCTTCCTCGACCGGGTACGACGCCTGCCCGAGGCAGCGCAGACCTGGCTCCTCGTGGCCGCGGCGGAGGGATCCGGAAAGGTGGCCACGATCCATGCCGCCGCTGCCCGCCTCGGTGTCGACACCTCGGCCCTCGACCGCGCCGAGGGGTCCGGGCTGGTGCGGCTGACCGCGTCGGCGTTGGAGTTCCGGCATCCGTTGGTCAGGTCGGCCGTCTACGGTGCCGCGACCAGCGGTGCCAGACGTCAGGTGCATGGCGCGCTCGCCGCCGTGATCGGTGATCGCGGCGACATGGAACGGCGTACATGGCACCGCGCGGCCGCAGCCCTCGAACCGGACGAACAGGTCGCCACCGAGCTCGAAGCAGTCGCTCGGCAGGCCACGCTCCGCGGCGGCCCCGCGGCAGCATCCACCGCACTCGAGCGGGCTGCCGAACTCAGCGCCGACGCGGAGCCACGGGCGCGGCGACTGACCGGAGCCGCGGCACAGGCCCGGCTCGCCGGTCATCACGCCCACGCGGCCAACCTGCTCGAGACCGCGCGGGCGCTGACATCGGACCGACTGCTGCTCGCCGACATCGACCTGCTGCGCGGGGCGGTCGAGCTTGTGGCGGGGTCGTCCGACGTGGCCGCACAGATCCTCGTCCGGGGTGCGAGAGCCGTGGCCGACACCGATCCAGCTCGGGCGCTGCAACTGCTGGTGATCGCCGCCCAGGCCGCCTCGCTCGCGTCAGACACCCAGACCGGTGCACAGATCAGCGAAATCGTCCGCCGATTGTCCGTCGGGGAGGACCCGCAGGAGCGCTTCTTCGGCAACCTGCTGGTCGGTTGCGGTTACTACCTGCAGGGCGACCTTCGGTCAGCAGTCGAGCCGTTGCGCGACGCGATCCGGAGCGCTGAGTCGTTCAACGACAACATGCTGCTCACCTGGGCAGGCCGGGCCGCCTACTACGTCGGCGACGACGCGGCGGCACACAGGCTCGACGCGCGAGCAGTGTCGGCCGCCCGCGCGATCGGCGCCGTCGGCGACATGCTCCCCCCGTTACAGCGACTCGCCCTCACCGACATCTTCCTCGGCAACTGGCCGATCGCCGAGGCCAACGCGAGCGAGGCGCTACGGCTGGCCCAGGACACCGGTCAGGCCAACATGGCGTCCTTGCCGGGGTGCTGGCTGGCGTTGCTCGCGGCGTACAAGGGCGACGAGAGCGGCCTCGCCACGCGGATCGAGGAGACGGGGCACGTGCTCGCGAACCATCCGATGACGGTCGCACAGGAATCGTTGGCCTGGGCCCGCGCGGTCGCCGACGCAGGCCGAGGAGACAAGGCCGGGGCCCTGCGCCGAATCGCCGGAGTCAGCAGCCCGGGTGTTGCCCTCCTGGCCGCCCTGGACCGCATCGAGATCGCGGCGCAGGCTGAGCACCACGAGACGGCCTTCCGGTGGCTCACCGAGCTTGAGTCGTTCGCGACCCTGACCGGAGCCGCCTGGACGGCCGCACGCGCGGCCCACTGCCGGGCTCTGCTGTCCCCGCCGGATACCGCCGACGAATTGTTTCGCGCCGCGCTCGACCACCACTCCCGGGCCCAGCGGCCCTTCGAGCAAGCTCGAACCGAGCTGTCGTACGGCGAGTACCTGCGCCGTGCGCGGCGCCGAGTCCACGCGCGCGAGCATCTTCGAGCGGCACTCGGCATCTTCGAAGACCTGGGGGCCACGCCGTGGCGGGAGCGAGCATCACAGGAGTTGCGTGCCTCGGGCGAGCGTGCGCGCCAGCGCGACCCGCAAGCGCACCCGCAGGTGCGCCCGCAGCTGACTGCGCAGGAGGTGCAGGTCGCCCGGTTCGTCACCCAGGGCCTGTCCAACCGTGAGGTGGCCGCCCAGCTCTTCGTAAGCCCGCGCACCATCGACTTCCATCTGCGCAACGTCTTCACCAAGGTTGGTGTCAGCTCCCGCTCGCAGCTGGCGCACGCACCATTCGAGTAGGTTCCGAAGACACATCCATGCCCGCGATTCCTTGGAACCTCAAGTACACGGCAGCGCCCGCCATCGAATGCACGGTCGGTGCGAGCACGGGCGCAAAGGAGCCGATCATGTACGTGATCATCTATCAGTACGACGTGGACCCGGCCAACCGAGAGCGGTTCGAGCAGGAGTACGGGCCCGCAGGCGGCTGGGCGAGCCTGTTCTCGCGAGCGGACGGCTACCTCGGCAGCCGGCTCTACCGCGACGTCCATGAGGCAGCCCCCCGCTATCTCGTGCTCGACCGGTGGGACAGCCATGCGGCATTCCGGGAGTTCATGCGGCAGCGCGGGGTCGACTATCGCGCCAGGAACGCGACCACACGCGGCCTGTACCTGAACGAGCGGCACGTCGGCGCGCTGGAAGTCCCGGGCTGACTTACCACACACCGACCAGCCGGCGGGTAACGTCCGGTTGCACAGGAAAGCAGCGGTTCACGCCGCCTCGCGTCACGAATGATGGTCTTGGTTCAACCGCCGTCGACACGCAGTCGCGGCTACCTGCTCTACATCCAGATTCCCCGATCTACGGTTCGACTTCGCGCCGGCTTCGCACGCTCTCGCCGGCCCAGCTCATGCTCGGGCCATCGGCTCTTTAGGAGATGCTCATGAACATGGCTACACGGCCGCTCGGTCGCACGGGTCTGATGGTCAGCCTGTTCACGCTCGGCTCTATGGAGTTCGGCAGCAAGACCGGCGAGGACGAGGCCGTGCGCCTGTTCGAGCGGGCCCTGGATGCCGGCATCAATGTAGTGGACACGGCCAACGTCTACGCGGGCGGGCTGAGCGAGGAGATCGTCGGGCGCCTGGTCGGCCCGAGGCGTGACCGGCTCGTGCTGGCGACGAAGTTCTCCGTTCCCACCGACGAGGACGATCCGAACTCGGGAGGTACATCGCGTCGCGCGGTCATCGCCGACTGCGAGGCAAGCCTTCGCCGGCTGAACACCGATCACATCGACATCTACTACATTCACCGGCCGTCTACGCAGACCGCCATCGACGAGACGCTCCGGGCGCTGGACGACCTGGTTCACGCCGGGAAGATCCGGTACGTCGGCACCTCGGGCTTCGCCGGGTGGCAGCTCGTCGAGAGCCTGTGGTGCGCCCACGACCTTCGGATCAACCGGCCGGTCGTCGAGCAGACCGCCTATCACCTCCTCGACCGGCGAGCCGAACGCGACCTGGTGCCGGCCGCGCTCACTCACGGAACAGCGATCACGGTCTGGTCTCCCCTTGCCGGGGGCCTGCTGACCGGCAAATACCTCGACGCCGGCGCGACATCAGGCGGACGCCTGTCGCCGGACGACGCCTGGGGTGCCAAGCACTTCACGCCTGCCGCCACCACGGCGGTCGCCGCGCTGGCCGACTGCGCGAAGCGGTACGACGTCTCGCTGACCGCCCTCAGCCTCGCCTGGACCCTGCAGCGCCCCGGCGTCGCCAGCATCGTCCTGGGGCCGCGCAACGTCGAGCAGTTCAAGGCGCAACTGGCAGCGCTGGACGTCGTGCTGGACCAAGCGCTGCTCGACGACATCGACCGTATCGTCCCGCCGGGCGGCGTCACCGTGCCCTACTACCTGGACGACGCGTTCGCCGACTTCCGGCCACTGCCCCACCACTGGTGACGGCGAACCGTGAGCACGCGATCGAGAATCGGCATCCTGGGATCTGGGTCGGCGGCCCAGACCCTCGGCACCGCGTTCATCAAGAACGGCCATCCCGTCATGCTCGGCTCCCGCGATCCCGCCAAACTGCAGGCCTGGCGCGCCGGCGCCGGCCCGCACGCTCACGCCGGCAGGTTCGAACAGGCCGCGCGCTTCGGTGACCTGGTTGTCTTGTCGATCCTCGGCAGTGCGGCCGAGGACGTCGTCCGGCTGGCGGGCATCGAAAGCTTCCACGGAAAGGTCGTGCTCGATGCCAGTGACCCTCTGGACTTCTCGTCCGGGCGTCCCGGCCTGTTCGTCGGCACCACCGATTCACTCGGCGAGCGCATCCAGCGCCTGCTTCCGCAGGCCCATGTCGTGAAGGGACTCAACACCGTCGTCGCAGAGGTCATGGTCGATCCCAGCCTGAGCGGAGGTGATCCCGACATGTTCATCGCCGGCGATGACGACGACGCCAAGCAGACGGTGACCGCCCTGCTCGAGGAGTTTGGCTGGCCGGTCATCGACATGGGCGGCATCGAGTGCGCACGCTGGCTCGCAGCAATGAGCCTTGCCTGGGTCGTCTACTCGCATCGCACGGGCAAGACACACCATGCATTCAAGCTCGTCGGCAAATGAACGCCGCGCGGACGGTGCGCCATCTGCATGGTCAGTTGGGGTTCGTCCGGGTCCATCGGAAGAGAATCGTCCGGGCCGCGGCGTTCAGGCTGTCCCGGTTCACGTGGTACCTGACTAGAGCGACGGGTCGAGCTCGAACGCTGAGACCCGCGGATTACAAGCCGCACGATGCCGCCGCATCAGCCCTCTCCAGGCTCAACAGGCAACACGACGGTCCCCATCAACCGCCTCATCGGCAACGGGTTCAGCTAGACCTGGGTCGTGCTAGGTGACGGCGTGGCCGGAGCCGAGCGGGTCCGAGCAGCCCTCGCCGCCGCCGAACCGCTCATCACACCGAGGGACCGAGCGGCCGGCCACGAGGGGATGGTCGCCGTTGAAATACCAGTCGTGGAGCGGCCCCACCTCGTCGCGCTCATCGGCAATGTAGCCGTCCAGCGAGGCCACTGCGTGCAGGTACGTCGTACTCATGCCTACTCCTCCTTCCGACACGGGTCATCACCACCAGCCTCCCCCGAACTGCCCGACCGGCAACGGCCTCGAGCGCCGTCTTCGCCTCGCACACCGCCTCCCGACCCGGGCGAGGGTGTCGAGTTGGGACACTTCGTCCGGGAGAGTCTCGGTCACTCCCTGCAACAACCAACGTCCGCTCATCGGCATGACTCCGCGCTCTCGAGGTCGGCCAGCGCGGCGTGGACATCGACAGGGAGCCAAGGGCCGCGCCTGGAGCGGAGCGAAGCGGAGTGGAGGGCAGGCGGCCGCCATCCGGTGGCGGCGCGCTTTCGGGCCCCTGGAGGGGTCCGTCTTGAAGACGTAGAGAAACTTGAAGACGTAGAGAAACTTGTCAGGCGGCAGCCGACGACAGGGTGCCCGACTCCGCTTGATGGTTGACACTCTGGCTCCACTTGATGCTTGACAGTCCGTTGATGGTTCGGCTGCGTTGCGAGTGTTCTCGCTGGCGGAGGGAGCCGGACCGGTGCTTGTGGAGCTGAGCGTCATGGAGCAGCGCTATCACGCGGTGCTGGAGGTCATCACCTCGTTGGTCCCGGTCAGTGAGGTGGCGGAGCGGTATGGGGTGTCGCGGCAGACCGTGCATGCCTGGCTGCGCCGATACGAGGCCGAGGGTCTGCCCGGGCTGGCCGATCGCTCGCATCGTCCGCACCGGCATCCGTGGCAGCTGGACGCCCAGATCGCAGCGCTGATCTGTGAGCTGCGTCGGTCGCACCGGCGGTGGGGTCCGCGGCGGCTGCGGCACGAGCTCGGGCTGCGCGGTGTGGGCCCGGTGCCGTCACGGTCGACGGTGTATCGAGTGCTGGTGCGTGAGCACCTGGTGCAGGCCCGATCGCGTCGTCGCAGCAGGGCGTCGTATCGGCGCTGGGAGCGTGCGGCGCCGATGGACCTGTGGCAGATGGACATCACCGGCTCGGTGTGGCTGGCCGATGGCACCGAGGCCAAGCTGGTCACCGGGGTGGATGACCACTCGCGGTTCTGCGTGCTCGCGAAGGTGGTGCGCCGGGCCACCGGCCGGGCGGTGTGCCAGGCGTTCGCGTCCGCGTTGGCTGAGTACGGGTGTCCCGACCAGGTGTTGACCGACAACGGCAAGCAGTTCACCGGCAAGTTCAACAAGCCGCGGCCGGTGGAGGTGCTGTTCGACCGGATCTGCCGCAAGAACGGGATCGAGCATCTGCTCACCAAGTTCCGGTCCCCGACCACCACCGGCAAGATCGAGCGCTGGCACCAGACGCTGCAAAACGAGTGCCTGGACGAGCACGAGCCGCTCACCGACATCGCCGAGGCACAAGCGGTGGTGGACGCGTTCCGGCTCGAGTACAACACCCGCCGCCCGCACCAGTCGCTGGACATGGCCACCCCGGCTTCGCGGTTCCGTCCGGTGCCCGACGCCGAGCGTGCGCAGCTGCCGCTGTGGCTGCCGCCGGACCTACGACCCCTCGACGACTCCGGGGTCGAGGTTGCGGCCTCTGGGGGCGCCGATCCAGTGTGCGAGGGTCCTTGGCGGGGTCAAGGTCGTTCGTCCGTGGGGCGCTCCACCTTGACCCCGCCCGCGGACCCACGCTCGGAGCCGGCTGCGGCCCCCAGCGTGGACGGGGTGGAGGCGGTGGAGGTGGACCGGGTGGTGCCGGTCAGCGGGAACCTGGCGGTGCGCCCACAGCAGTTCTGGCTCGGTCCCGCCCGGGCAGGGCAGACCGTGACGTTGTGGATCGACACCAGCACAGTGCACCTGAGCGTCGACGGGGTGCGGATCAAGACGCTGCCCTCGCGGTTCTCGACCGTGGACCTGGCCAGGCTGCGGCACGGCGACGCCCGGCCCGCCGGACCACCCCCGGCACCAGCCAGCCCCGGTCGGCTGGCCGCGGGTGCGACCATCGAGCTGGACCGGATCGTCAACGCCTGCGGGCTGGTCTCGCTGGCCGGCACCTGGCTGCAGGTCGGCTACCCGCTGGCCGGGCAGCGGGTCACGCTGCGGCTGGACGAACACCTCGTGCACGTTGTCGCCGACGGCCGGCTGTGGCGCACCATGGCCTCGCCCATCACGGCCGATCCGGGTGCAGCGCCGGGTGTCGTCTCGCGGCGCGCTCCAGGTCTGCCGCCAGCGCGTGCACGTCGGCCTGCCGCACGCCGGCAAGACCGTCACCGTCGAGGTCGACGACACCTGCTTCCGCATCCTCGACCAGCACGACACGATGCTGACCGTGGTGCCCCGCACCAACACCGAGGAGGTGACCCGCTACAAGGCCTACGGCCACAAGGCCGCGAGAGCCTAGAAAGTGTCAAGGATCATCTGAAGCCAAACCGTCAACCCTCATCTGAACCTAGGCAGTTAGATCACCAGCTATGTTCTCCAGTTAGATCTCCGGATGGATCGAGGCTGTCGGCATATGCCGAGGTCGGCTCGATAGGGCGTGCCTGTCTGACCTGGGTGTTCAGCGGCCCGATTGGACAACTGGGGGCGGGGGCGTTGGGGTGTCGGTTTGGGGGGAACCATTGGCCGCTGCAAAGGAAATAGGTGTACGTCGATGGCGTCAGCGAATAGTTGCTGTACGTCGTAGCAGAGGATGGTACAGAGCCATATCTCTGGTTTTGCTGGCACTGTCAGCCGCATCTCTAAGCTTACTGCTCATCGATCGTGTAGCTTTTCAATCCGAAATGCCAAGCCGCCTACCAGATAACCGCGCCGCGGTGAGTTTCGGCGTCCGTACCCCTCAGCTGTTCAAGTCGCATCGAGGCGCTAATCGAGCCTATTTCAACTTTTGTCCGTTTTCCGATGGCGAGTGGAGAGTTCGGTTCAATTGGCAAGTAAGGGTCGGCCCCGAACCTGACAAGTTCATCAAATCAGCGCCTACTGTCGTGATCTCGATACCAGACGATGCGTTCGACGTAACGGCTGAAAAAGTCGTCGCTCCCGATCCCGTGTCGGACAAGGTCGAGCGTTTGGATCAGCCCCTTACCCTCCGTAGAAGAGCGGCGCAGTGACGATGGACAAAGGCTGTTGCTTCTTCGTCCAACAGCGATCGCCATGGCGACGTACGGACCGCAGTCGGCGGACACCGCTTACTTCGGTGTCCATTTCCGAACCAAGTCTCTGGACAGAGGAAGGCAAGGTCTCGCGAAGCGCTACTTTAAGATCTCCCTTGGGTCGCTCCCTCCTGACACGTCCCCGGTAAGCGCCCAGAACCTTCCGACGTATCCGGAGCCGGGGAACCTGTCGTTCATCTTCTGTGCGTCGGACGACTTCGACGGGCAGCGCAAGGCTGATCCAGCTATGGAGTCACTCTTTCCTGCTCCGAATGAATCGCTGGAGAGGGGTAAGGTGGTTTGGGCAACCTATGACTCGGCGCGCTTCTCCATCTCGGGCGCAACGGAAGGCGGCGCACTCGCGAGCATGACGCAAAATGCACAATGGTTTGCGATCAACTCCTTTGCGGCCGCAATGGG
>WNGB01012545.1_pt1 | contig 11500 bp, 9 predicted proteins | sample 5400681 | NCBI WGS metagenome assembly WNGB01 (sample SAMN13153367, study PRJNA577476) | soil metagenome | isolation source: 115 cm soil or saprolite under grassland replicate 2 | place: USA:California | collected 2016-06-15 | reverse complement strand
TACGTGAACGTCATCTGGCATCAGCTCGACGCGCTCCAGCTCGACGCCGCCGAGCGGAACCTGGCGGACGGCATCGGCCTCGCCGAGCGCTCCGATCACCTCAGCTACCTCGGCTACCTCCAGGTGGAGCTCGGCATGCTCAAGCTGGCGAGGGCGGCCTGGGACGACGCCGTGCGGGCGGTCCGGCGGGGGCTGAGCGACATCCCGCACCACCAGTGCCCGGCGCTGACGGTGCTGGGGCGGGTGCGGGTGCGCCGGGGCGAGCCGGGAGGCGACGAGCTGCTGAAGCGGGCGTGGGAGCTGGCGGTGGAGCTGCAGGAGCTGCAGCGGACCGGGCCGGTGGCCGCGGCGCGCGCGGAGGCGGCCTGGCTGGCCGGCGACCATGCGGCGGTGCGCGCCGCCGCCGGCCCGGTCCACGAGGACGCCCGCCGCCTCGGCCACCTCCCGCTGCAGGCCGAGCTGGGCTACTGGCTGACCAGGGCGGGCCACACGGTGACGCCGTTGGCGTCCGAGCATCCGTACGCACTGCAGGCGGCGGGGCGCTGGCGGGAGGCAGCGGCGGCGTGGCAGGCGGTCGGGTGCCCGTACGAGCACGCCGCGGCGCTGGCCTCCAGCCCCGACCCGCAGGACCGGCTGGCGGCGCTCGCCGAGCTGGACGCGCTGGGTGCCGCTCCGCTCGCCCGCCTGGTCCGCGCCGGCCTGCGCGAGCTGGGCGTCACCCACGTACCCAGGGGACCGGTCGGGGCCACCCGCGAGAACCCGGCGGGCCTCACCGGGCGGCAGGTGGAGGTCTTGCGGCTGCTCGGCGAGGGCTGCACCAACGCCGAGATCGCCGACCGGCTGGTGATCTCCACCCGGACGGTCGACAGCCACGTCGCCGCGGTGCTCGCCAAGCTCGGCGTCGCAACCCGGCGTGACGCGGCCACCCGAGCGGCCGACCTCGGTGTCCTCGACGCCGAAGTTCGGTAGCCGCCGGCCGTGGTCTCGGTAGCTTCCACGGATCCGGCGCCGACGCGCCGCACCGTACAACCTCCTCAGGGTCACCCGACCGGAAGGAGTACGGCGATGGCAGTCGACCAGGACAGGTTGATGGAGTTCGTGAACCACTTCGTCGGCGACCTCGGTGCCACGATGGCCGCCGGCAACGTGATCGTAGGCGACCGGGCGCTGGCGGACGAGCCGCAGCTGCCGCAGGAGCTCGCCGAGCGCACCGGCACCACCCCGCGGTACGTCGAGGAGTGGCTGCGCGGGCAGGCCGCCGGGGGCTACGTCCAGTACGACCCGGCGAGCGGCACCTACTCGCTCACCGAGGAGCAGGCGTTGGCGCTGACCGACCCGGACGGCCCGGTCTACGCGCCGGGCGCGTTCCAGCTGGCGCTGGGGGCGCTGCGGGCCGAGCCTCGGATCGTGGAAGCGTGCCGGAGCGGCGTCGGGGTCGGCTGGCACGAGCACGACCAGGACGTGTTCGTTGGCTGCGAGCGGTTCTTCCGTCCCGGCTACATCGCCAACCTGGTCGGGAGCTGGCTGCCGGCGCTGGACGGGGTGGTCGGCAAGCTGCAGCGCGGCGCGCGGGTGGCCGACGTCGGTTGTGGTCACGGCGCCTCCACGGTGCTGATGGCGTCGGCATTCCCACAGTCGACGTTCGTGGGCTCGGACTACCACGACGACTCGATCGCCGCGGCCCGGAAGCGGGCGGCCGACGCCGGCACGGCGGACCGGGTCAACTTCGAGGTCGCCTCCGCGCAGACCTTCAGCGGTGGCCCCTTCGACCTGGTCACCATGTTCGACTGCCTGCACGACATGGGCGACCCGCTCGGCGCGGCCCGGCATGTCCGTCAGGCACTGACGCCGGACGGCACCTGGATGGTGGTGGAGCCGGCAGCCGGTGACGCCGTCGCCGACAACCTCAACCCGGTGGGCCGGACCTACTATTCGTTCTCCACCTTCCTGTGCGTGCCGAACGCGCTGTCGCAGGCCGGCGGCTACTCGCTGGGCGCGCAGGCCGGAGAGGAGCCGATCCACCGCCTCGCCACCGACGCCGGGTTCGCCCGGTTCCGCCGGGGCGCCGAGACGCCGAGACGCCGAGACGCCGTTCAACCGCGTGTACGAGGCGAGGCCGTAGCGTGCTGGGAGGCTGAGCCATGGATGAACGCGAGGCGCGGACACTTCTGGCTTTCGCCGAGGAGGCCGTCGCTGGCCTCAGGGGTATCGACGCGCCCGCGTGGCGGGACCGGCTCCGGCGCCGGTACCAGGACCTCCAAGCGGCATTCGAATGGCTGCTCGATCACGACCACGCCGGTGACGCACCGGGTATGGCCATCGCCCTCGCCGAGTTCCTGAGGATCACCGGCCGCGTCGCCACCGGGCGCGAATGGCTGCACCGCGCCCTCGCGGCCGCCGCGGCCGACGACCGCCTGACGCCGCCGCACTGTACGAGGACGGGCTGCTGGCCTTCTGGCAGGGCGCCGACGAGGAGGCGCGCTCCCTGCACGAGCGCAGCCTGGACATGGCGCGCCGGCTGGGCGACCAGACCGTGGTCGCCCAGGCACTTTGCGGGTTGGCGAGGGTGGCGCTGCGCGGGGACCTGGATCGGGGGCGAGCGCTGTGCGAGGAGGCGCTCGAGGCGGTCCAGGGCACCGACGACAAGCGGGGACGCTCGAATGCGCTGCACGTCCTTGGTGCCACCGCGCAGATGCGAGGCGACCTGCAGGGGGCGAGCGACCTCATGAGCCATCGGATCCAGCTCGCCCGAGAGCTTGGCGACTTCGCGGCGATCGGCATGGAGTCGTCGAACCTGAGCATGGTCGAGCGGCAGCTCGGCAACCTTGTCCGTGCCGAGGAGCTGGCAATCGAGGCACTCCAGATCGCAGCGCGACGAGGTGACCAGTGGATGATCCCCTACACCTTGAACGGGCTCGCGGCGGTAGACGTCGAGACCGGCGAGTTCGAGCGGGCGGCCACGCTGCTGGGTGCGGCCGAGGCGCTGCAGGAGCGGCAGGGGAACGCCTGGCCGCCGGACGAGGCGCCGAACTTCGAGCGCAGCCGCGCGGCCGTCGCCGATGCGCTGGATCGCAACCGGCTCGACCGGGCGTGGTCCGAAGGCAAGGGGATGTCGTCGGCGCAGGCGGTGCGGTACGCCCTCGCAGCGCGCTCCACCGCTGCCTGCTGCTTGTAGGGTCCCGACCGAAGGTGTGCCTGTTCGTCGGCCCGCGGGGCCGCCTGGGGTGCGCAGCATCCCGATCGCTGCTGCCTCGCACTCGACATGAATTCGAATGCATGCCATCGTATGCACGCTGCGCAACCTGACTTGGAGGAGCGTGGGATGAGGAGCCGTCTCAGGTGGCCCGTCATGCTGGCAGCGGCGACGCTGATGCTCGCGGCCTGCGGCCAGGGGACCGATGACACGCCATCCACCGCCGCCCAGGCCCCGGCGGCGACCACCAGCTGCGCCAGCAACGGCGAGCTCACCATGTGGGAGCGCTCGGGTGGCAACAAGCAGATGGTCGACATGCTGGTCAAGGCCTGGAACACCAAGAATCCCAGCTGCAAGATCAAGCTGACCTACATCCCCCACACCGAGATGGTCGGCAAGATCGCCCAGGGCATCGCCTCGGGCGAGGTGCCCGACCTGATGGGCATGGACCTCATCTACGCCCCCCAGTTCGAGAACGCCCAGCAACTCGTGGACCTGACCGACCGGATCGGCTCCTGGCCGGAGCTGAAGACGGCCAGCAAGGGGCACATGACGGTCGCGACCTTCGAGGACCGGCTGTACGGGGTCCCGCTGTACGCCGACGTGTCGGCGCTGTTCTACAACAAGGAACTGTTCAAGCAAGCCGGGCTCGACCCGGACAAGCCGCCAACCAGCTTGGCCGAGATGCGGGAGTACGCCGACAAGATCACCGCCCTCGGCGGCGACATCAGGGGCTACTACCTGCCGGGCAACTGCGCCGGGTGCAACATCTTCACCGTCGGGCCGCTGATGTGGGCCTCGGGGGCCAAGATCGAGGCCGCCGGCCCGGGCGACGAGCCGCTGGTCGGCGACGGGGTCAAGCAGGTCCTCCAGTTCACCCGTGACATGGTCAAGTCCGGCAACGTCCCGCAGGGCGCCCGGACCGAGAACGGCGAGACGTTCCACCTCCAGTTCGGGTCCGGCAAGTTGGGGATGATGGGCACGGGGAACTTCAACATCACCCTGGCCCGCCAGCAGAACCCGAAGATGGACTTCGGCATCGCCCTGCTGCCCGGGGTGGCCCCGAACTCCTCGGCCTCGTTCATCGGCGGCGACCTGGTCGTGGTGCCCAAGGGCAGCAAGCGGGTCGACGACGCCGTCAACTTCATGAAGTTCCTGCTCTCGGACGAGGTGCAGGTCGAGGTGTACGCCAAGGCCCTCAACCTGACCACCCGCACCGACATGGTCGAGAACAAGTACTTCAAGGCCGAGCCGCTCGTCCAGGACGTGGCCAAGGCGCTCGAGGTCGGCCGCACGCCGTATACGCTGACCTTCTTCGAGCAGATCAACTCGCCGCAGGGACCGTGGCTGAAGATGCTGCAGCGTGCCTACTACAGCGATGACAACCTGGACACCGTCATCACCGACGCGAAGGCGGCGATGAAGAGCATCGCCAACCAGTAGGGCGCGAGACCGCCTTGTACCGGACCCGACGAGCCCGGCTGACCGGGATCGCCTACCTGGCGCCGGCGGTGCTCTTCGTGCTGGCCTTCACCGCCTACCCGCTCGGCCAGATGATCTGGATGTCGTTCCACAACTGGTCCCTGATCACCCCGCCGAGGTACGTCGGGCTGGCCAACTACCGGCGGGCGTTCGGCGACGGTCAGTTCTGGGTCTCGTTCGCCTTCACGCTGAAGTACACCGCGATCATCACGCCCATCCTGATCGTCGGCGGCTACCTGCTAGCCCTGCTGACCTCGCAGAACTCGCGCATGCGCCGGTTCACCCGGACAACTGTGTTCATCCCCGTGGTGATCGGCCTCGGCGTGTCCAGCCTGCTCTGGTACTGGCTCTTCAGCACCGACTTCGGCCTGGTCAACAAGGCCCTGCAGGACCTGGGGGTGATCGACAAGCCGGTGCTGTGGCTGGGGGTGGACGCGGACCGCTCGAACCTGGCCATCATCGCCTCGGTCACCTGGAAGGTCATCGGGTTCGGGATGATCCTGTTCGTTGGCGCGATCCAGGCCATCCCCACCGAGATCCACGAGGCCAGCCTGGTCGACGGGGCCAGCTACTGGCAGCGGGTCACCCGGGTGATCCTGCCCCTGACCCTGCGCACGGTGCTGGTGGTGACCCTGGTCAGCGTCATCGGCTCGCTGCTTGCCTTCGACCAGTTCTACATCATGACCGCCGGGCAGCCGCAGAACGAGACCGCGACCTCGGTGTTCTACGTCTACCTGAACTCCTTCCCCTACCTGCGGCTCGGCTACGGGGCGGCGCTGTCGCTGATCCTGGCCCTGACCATCCTGGCCTTCACCGTGGTGCAGCTGCTGCTCACCCGCCGGAGCCACGCGTGACCGCCACCGTGGCCCTGCGCCGGAGCCGGACGGTGGCCGCCCGGTCGCGACCGCGCCGGGCCGGCTACCTGCTGGGCGCCCTGTGCATCGCCATCTGCACGGTCATGCTGCTGCCGCTGCTCATGTCGGTGCTGGCCTCGGTCAAGCCGACCGCGGAGGCGGCCGCCTCGCCGCCGACCTACCTGCCCCACGGCCTGAGCCTCGACAGCTACGAGCGGCTCTGGACCTACCAGCAGGGGCTGCCCACCTACCTGGCCAACAGCCTCGGCACGGCCCTGCTGACGATCGCGTTCACGCTGGTGCTCACCGTGCCGGCGGCCTACGCCCTGGCCCGGTTCCCGATCCCGGGCAAGGAGGTCGTCTTCGTCTTCCTGCTGCTGGCGCTGATCGTCCCCTACCAGGCGCTGCTGACGCCGATGTTCCTGCTGTTCGCCCGCGTCGGGCTGACCAACACCCTGGTCGGCCTGGCCATCCTGCACACCGCCATCCAGCTGCCCTTGAGCCTCTATGTCCTGCGCAACAGCTTCAGCGCCGTCCCGCGGGAGCTGGAGGAGGCGGCCGTCACCGACGGCGCCTCGTCCTGGAAGGTGCTGCTGCGGATCTGCATCCCCTCGGCCAGGCCGGCGATCGTCACCGTGGCCCTGTTCGCCTTCATCATGTCCTGGAACGAGTTCCTCGGCGCCCTGGTGCTCATGAGCAGGGGCTCGAGCTTCACCCTGCCGCTGATCCTGGCCGCGGCCCGGACCGAGACCAGCCTGGGCGGCACCGACTGGGGGATGCTCCAGGCCGGCATCACCATTTCGATCATCCCCTGCGTGCTCGTGTACCTGCTGCTGCAGCGGTACTACGTGACCGGCCTGATGAGCGGGGCGGTGAAATGAGCACCGACTCCCGGCCGGCGGCGACGGCGAGGTCGCGGCTGCGGCCGCTCGGCCCCTCGCGGGTCACGATCCTGGACGGGTTCCTGGCCGAGCGCCAGCGGGTCAACCGGGAGCGCACCATCCCCCACGGCTTCGACCAGCTGGGGCGCTCGGGGACCCTGGACAACCTGCGCCTGGCGGCCGGCGGGGACGGGCGCTACCGGGCCCGCGCCGACACCTCGGGCGCCACCCTCCCCTTCCTGGACTCCGACGTCTACAAGTGGCTGGAGGCGGTGGGCTGGGAGCTCGGCCGGGCCCCGGACCCCGGCCTGGCGGCAGCCGCTGACCAGGCGATCGGCCTGGTGGCGGCGGCCCAGCGTCCCGACGGCTACCTCAACAGCTATGTCCAGGTGGTCGGCGGCGTCCCGCACGGCGACCTCGCCTGGGGCCACGAGTTCTACTGCGTCGGGCACCTGATCCAGGCGGCGGTCGCCTGGCACCGTGCCCTCGCCGACGACCGGCTCCTGGCCATCGCCGTCCGGGCCGCCGACCGGATCGACAAGGAGTTCGGGCCCACGGGCCGCGACGGGGTCGACGGACACCCCGGTATCGAGATGGCGCTGGTCGAGCTGACCCGGGTCACCGGCGACCGGCGCTTCCTGGGCCTGGCCGCCCGCATGCTCGACCTGCGGGGCGGGGGGCTGCTGGGCGAGGGACGCTTCGGCGCCGCCTACTGGCAGGACCACGAACCGGTCCGGGAGGCCGCCACCGTGGCCGGCCACGCCGTGCGGCAGCTCTACCTCGACTGCGGCGCCGTCGACGTGGCCGTCGAGCTCGACGACCACGCCCTGCTGGCTGCCGTGCGGCGGCGCTGGCAGGACCTGATGTCGACCAGGACGTACCTGACCGGCGGGATGGGCAGCCGCCACCGCGACGAGTCCTTCGGCGACCCTTTCGAGCTCCCGCCCGACCGGGCGTACGCCGAGACGTGCGCGGCCATCGCCAGCGTCATGCTGGCCTGGCGCCTGCTCCTGGCCACCGGCGAGGCCGGCTACGCCGACGCCATCGAGCGGGCCGTCTACAACGGCGTCCTGTCCGGGGTCTCGGCGACCGGTACCCGGTTCTTCTACGTCAACCCGCTGCAGCGCCGGACCCGACGCGCCTGGGAGCCGCCCGGCCACGGCGAGCGCGCCCCCTGGTATCCCTGCGCCTGCTGCCCGCCCAACCTGATGCGGCTGCTGAGCTCCTTCGAGCAGTACCTGGCGACCAGCGACGACACTGGGATCCAGCTCCACCAGTACGCCACCGCCGAGATCCATGCCGAGGTCGCCGGCGGGACCGGCAGGCTGTCGGTCCACACCGGCTACCCCTGGGACGGCCGGGTGACGGTCAGCGTCGTCCAGACACCCGACCGCCCCTGGACGCTGTCGCTGCGGGCGCCGTCGTGGTGCCGATCGGCGGCGGTCACCGGGCCCGGCGGGACCGAGCCGCTCGCCACCGGCACCGGCGCCGCCGAGCTGTCCCGGCGCTGGAAGGCCGGGGACACGGTCGTCCTGGAGCTCGACATGCCGGTCCGCGTCGTCGAGCCCGACCCGCGGGTCGACGCCGTCCGCGGCTGTGTCGCCGTCGAGCGCGGCCCGCTGGTCTACTGCGTCGAATCGGCCGACCTGCCACCGGAGACCGAGCTCGAGGACCTGTGCTGGGACCCCGGCCGGGAGCCCGCGACGGTTCCCCGGCCGGACATCGGCGATGCCGTCGTCGGGATCTCGGTTCCCGTGGTCAGGCGGCGGCCCGCCGGCTCGGGCACGCCCGCGGCCGGCGTCGCCGGCGCGATCCCCTACTTCGCCTGGGCCAACCGGGGGGCCGGGGCCATGCGGGTGTGGATGCCCTGCTGACCTGGAGCGCGCGCGAGGTCAGCGGTGGCGGGCCGCCGGTGGCGCGGTGGAGTCCCGGACGATCAGGACCGGCTTGAAGACCTCCAGGCTCGGCTCGCGCATCGCATCCGGGTCGCGGGCCAGGGCGATCGCAAGGGCGACGGCATGACCGACGATCTCCTGAATCGGCATCCGCAGCGTGGTGAGCGCGGGCACCGTGTGGCTGGCGATCAGGATGTCGTCGAAGCCCACCACGGAGAGCTGGTCGGGGACGGTGGTGCCGAGGCTGTGGGCGGCGTGCAGTACACCGACGGCCACCAGGTCCGTGGACGTCGCCACCGCCGTGGGTGGCTCCGGGAGGTCGAGCAGACGCCGCAGCGCGGCGTCGCCCCCGGCCAGGGTGTTGGGGCATCGCTCGAGGTAGCCGGACGGTACGCCGCCGAACCGGTCGCGCATGAAGTCGACGTAGGTGTCCTCCCGCACCCGGTAGTCGACCAGCAGCTCGGCGCTCATGAAGGCGATCCTCCGGTGCCCGAGGGACTCGAGGTACTCCAGCCCGGCCCAGATACCGGCCCGGTCGTCGCTGTCCGCCGTCGGGAACTCGAGTGGGCTCGTCCCCTGCCAGAGGCCGACAACGGGCACGGTGGAGCTTCGTAGATCTGCCAGGAGCTGCGGCTGCACCTGGAGGTCGCCGAGCAGGACGACGGCATCCGTGTGCCGGGTCTCGAGCACCGAGGTCAGCGAGATCGCCTCGTCGAGGCGGCCATGGACATGACCGAGCACCACGTTGTAGCCGTGCGCCATCGACTCGACCACCAGGGCTTCGATCGCCCCGGCGAAAAAGGGGTCGCTGAAGTCCCTGACCACTGCGCCAATCAGGTTCGTCGACGCCCCTCGCAGACCGCGGGCCAGCGGATTCGGCCGGTAGCCGAGATCGCGCGACGCCTGGATGACGCGCGCTCTGGTCTCGGGCGCGATCGGCACGCTGGTCGGCGCCCCGCTCAGCACCCGCGACACCGTGCTCTGGGACACCTCGGCCACGGCCGCGATGTCGCGCATCGTCGCGGGAGGTCGACGGCCAGGTGGCCGCGCCGACGGCTCGCTCTCCGCGGGAACGCCGCCCGGCGCCGGCCCGGGACCGCCCTTGCTGGTCGACATCTCCGCCAGCCTAGCATGAATACGATTGCACTCCGGCGGCCTCAGGACACGAACCACTGACCTCACCGCAGCTGGTGGCCTGTCAGGAGAAGGCGAACAGCGGGGGGAGGACGGCGATGACGGTCGCTGCCCAGAGGGCGAAGACGGGGAGGTAGGCGGTCTGCCATCGCTCGAGGCGGTGGAAGGAGATCCGTCTCGTGAGGAACCGCACCGAGAGCCAGGCGGCCCCGGCCAGGTTCACGAGCAGCACCAGGTTGAGACCGAGCGCCACAGTCCGGTTCGGGGTGAACCCGAGCTCGCCGATCCGGGCCACCATCGCGCCCAGCACCATCACGTCGAGCACGAGAGCGCTGACGACGGCGACCAGCTGGAAGCGGTCCATCCAACCCGGCGGCATCGACGGATCCCGGGCGGACATCCCGTACAGGACGAGCCCGAGCACCACTACCAGCAGGGCGTCGAAGACGCCGAGCAGCTCGCGATCGAACGCCCCACCGAGCCCGGTCAGGGCATACACGACCGCGGCGCCGGCCAGCATGACCGCGAACATCGGCGTGAAGAGCATGGTGAGCACCGGCGCCATGTTCTCCACGACCCGCTGCTTCGACTCGACGAGCCATGCGGCCACGACCACAGCACCGGCAGCGCCCGCAGGGAGCAGCCACTCGAAGATCCGGTCCGCTTCAACGGCACCCGTGGGCTCGAGGATCAGCACGGTCAGCCCCACGAGCACCTGGCCCCCGAGCGCAATCAACACGTAGTAGATGAACCACTCGCCGGTGAAGCGAACGAAGTCCATGCGCCGCTCGTGCGACCGGATCGTACCGCCCATGTACGGGTAGGCGACCGCGAACCACAGCACGACGGGCAGATGGACCGCGACGAGGACCTCGGTGGCCGAACCCTCACGGAACGGGTAGAGGTTGACCACGAGCGCGGCGAGCACGAACGGCGCGGCCGTCAGCACCCATCGCCGGGGGTCGAGCTGCCGACGGCGGGCGAAGTACCCTGACAGGAACGGCAGCACGAACAGCCCGACGTTTCGCACCAGCCACGCGGGCTGCTCCTCGGGGAACTGCGCCACGAGCCGGACGACCTGGATCACCACGGCGGCAGCCAGGGCGAAGACGAGCGCCTCGACCCACCCGCCGGACGACTGCGCCGGCTGATCGTCACCCTGCAGGACGAGCTGCTTCCACAGGCGGCCGCTGTGCTCGCGTGCGAACTCCCGCGACAGGGTGTCGAGGTCCCCCATGCGCTTCACGGCAACGAGGAAGGCCTCGTCGGAGGTGAGTCCGGCTGCGTCCAGCTCGGCCATCTGGTCGCGAAGGTGCGCCTCCAGCTCGTCGACGTCGCGGCCGTCGACGGCCGGGGCGTCGGCGACGTAGGCCCGCCAGGCAGCAATCTGGGTCTCGGTGCCATCCATGGTCATGCCTCACCGAGTGCCGGCAGCAGCCCACCGGAGCCCGGCCAGACGTCACCCAACGCACGGGCGATAGTGGCCCACTGCCGTCGCTGGTCGGCGAGCGCTGCGCGCCCGTCGTCGGTGATCGCGTAGTACCTGCGGCGACGCCCTTCGGGCGGCGTTCGCCACTCCGTGGTCACGTACCCCAGCCGGAGGAGGCGGTGGAGCAGGGGGTAGAGCATCCCGTCGGTCCACTTGAGCTCACCCCCGGAGAGCTCACGCACTCGCTTCAGGATCGCGTAGCCGTAGCTCTCGCCCTCGGCCAGGATCGCGAGCACAAGTGGTGTCGACGAAGCCGCGACCAGGTCCTTGTCGATGTGCACCCGCACCCCCACGTCTCGAAGTCGCATGCATAGAAGCGCTAGGTACGAAGAGATGTCAAGTCATGCGGCGCTCGAGGACGGGCCCGGCCGAACCCGTGCCAGCCGCCGGCTCCTTGAGGCCACTCCCAAAGCCTGACCCAATAGGCGTGACAAGCAGGCACTTCGCCGGATGAAGGAGCATCCGGGTACTTCGCCGGATGCGATACGGTTTGCGCCAGCGCCGTCGAGCCGCGACGGCCCACTGGTCTCAGGCAGGCCACGCGTGCGCACTCGATTCACCACCGCCACCCC
>WNGB01012543.1_pt1 | contig 11500 bp, 8 predicted proteins | sample 5400681 | NCBI WGS metagenome assembly WNGB01 (sample SAMN13153367, study PRJNA577476) | soil metagenome | isolation source: 115 cm soil or saprolite under grassland replicate 2 | place: USA:California | collected 2016-06-15 | reverse complement strand
TCATGTTGAGCTGCTGGCACTCGCTCGCGCACCTCCCTGCGACTTCGTTCGCGCAATGGAGAACATCTGCTTTTGCGCATCCCTGTGTGCAGTCATCGTTTCCTTCGCTTCCGTCGTCCGAGCTACATGCCACCAGGATCATCGACAACACGACAGGAATCAGTACACCCGAACTGGAGATCCTTCTCATGACTTCTCCCTATCACTACTGGGTCAAATCTTGCCTATGACAGATCACGATCGGCAATTTCCGCGAGGTGGCCACGTAACTTACGGCGAGGCCGTCGGAGCTGCGGGTCAGACCGGAATGGCCGTCAGGCCTCGCCTCTGCGGCTTCGCCGAGAGCCAGTTCCGCCTGGTCGGTCAGTACTTTTGTGGGAGTATGGCTGCTCCGATGCAACGATCTGGTAGCGAGGATCTGACACAGTAATGCTATGCAAGTATGCCGATCGGCGCGGCGAGCGTATTTGGGCCGAGGCGTCGAGCATACGTCACACGATCGATCTCCAGAAGTTCTTCTGGAGTCAGCGGGACACTGCCGTCAGGCGAGCCACGTCTTGCAGGGTGGAGCGCGTCGCGAGTACGGTGAAACGCTGCGTGGGTGCGGGAGCATAGATTCGCACCGTCGAGAGGCCTTCTACCGCAACCGGCGTCCACGACGTGTCGGCGGCCGCGCGCCAGAAGGTATACGCGCCCGAGGGAGAAGCGACCCACTCGACGGTTCCGTACCGCGCCGCCGGACGAATGTACGGCGGGGCGTAGGCGACGACGGACGCGATCTCTTTATCGCCTTGGACGTCCCCAGTCGTCGAACCAATCCTCAAACGATAGCCGGCAAGCTTCGGCTCAGGGTGCACATCCACCCAGTTCCAGTGCAGATAGGCGAGAGCCGTGGCCGACGGCAGCATCGGAAATGCCTCTTTGGTGCCCGGCATGGCTCTTCGAACCAGCTCGCGAGTCGTTCGATCGTAAACGAAGATGTCGGCGAGATCCTCGTTGTTGCCATCGTAGCGGCCATCGGGATCCTCACTGAAGTCAGTCAGCGCGATGTGAGTGGGTGAGATGTCGGCAAAGCGCTGCTGCGAAGGGCCGGTTGCAATCGGAATGATCTCTTCGGTGGCTGGAAGATAGAGCAACACGTCGGTATCCCCGGAGGGATCGGCGGTCAGCCAAGCGGTGAACACGATGCCGTCGCTCTCCGCCCGGGGCTCTCCGGCGTGATCGAACGCCCCTTTGAGCGTGCGCCGTTCGCCCGCGTACGAAAGATGCACCACCGGCCGGCCGTCGACGGTCGCCTCCCAGGCGACCACCGGGCCGGCCAGCGTCGGACGGCGGGGCAACTCGGCCGCGGTGGCCAACGTCGTCTCGATTCCATTGACCAGATCGCGTACGACGAGATCGCCGGCCGTTCCTGCTTCCGGCGGTCGCGACACGTAAACGAGGGTACAGCCGTCGATCGCGTAGGGGGGATAGCCGGCGAGCTCGTGTTCGTCGATGGCGATGCCGCCGATGTTGGCCGGACAACCCCCAAGGGAAGCTTCACCGGCGCTGTCGGTGCCCTGATGAACGTCGTCCTGACGGTCCGGCGACGGCTGCACGCGCTGATCGCTGGGGGCGGTGGCAGCGTCCGAAGCGGGCAGAAGGCTGGCATCGTTCGAGCCACAAGCTGACAGTACGCAGCAAGCGCAAGCAACGAGAGTCGTACCCTTTCTCATCGTTTGCCTGCCTTGCGCATGCCGAGGCGTACCATCCTTTTCTTCAAGCCGTGACGGGTGACGCCGAGACGTTCGGCGGCATGACTGATATTGCCCCCTGCTGAAGCGAGAGCGCGTTCGACTTCCCTTCGCTCCTGCTCGGGGTTCCGAGGCGCCGTCCGTCGTTGCGAGCCGCGTGCGGCGGCGCGGATCTCACGCGGCAACATCTCGCGCTCGATCACGTCGGGCGAGAGCGCGGCCAGACGTTGCATGTGATGCTCGAGCTCCCGCACGTTGCCCGGCCAAGAATAGCTGCTGAGGGCTTCCAGCGCGCGCTTCGAAAGCTGCGCAGAGGATCCGGCCTTCTCGAGAAAGTGACCCGCGAGCGCGGCGATGTCCCCTTCCCGATCGCGCAGCGGCGGCACTCGAATTTCGATGACGTTGAGCCGAAACAAGAGATCCCGGCGAAAGCGCCCTTCCTCGACCGCGCGCCCGAGATCGCGATGTGTCGCAGCCACGATCCTCACGTGGAACGATCGCTCTTCGTCGCTCCCCACCGGCCGGAACTTGTGGGTTTCGACCGCGCGGAGCAAGGACGCTTGGCGGCTGGGGGGCAGCTCGCCGACCTCGTCGAGCAGCAGCGTCCCACGCTCCGCGCGCGACAACAGGCCGGGGCGCGCACGGTCGGCGCCGGTGAACGACCCGCGCGCATGGCCGAAAAACTCCGCCTCGAAAAGGGACTCGGGAACCGCGCCGCAATTGACCGCGAGGAAGGGAAAGCGCGCTCGAGGCCCCATCTCGTGAAGCGCGCGCGCGAAGAGCTCTTTGCCGGTGCCGGTCTCGCCGACGATGAGCACGGGGAGATCCGAATCGATGGCGGTGTCGAGCTGAGCCAACGCGCGCTGCAAGGAATCGGCCTTTCCCAGAATGCCCGGAAACGAGCGGCGCGGCTTGCGCAATGGGAAAGATGTCGTCGAATCCTCGGCCCGCGGTACGGACAGGGCCGAGCGTTCGGAAGCACCGACAGCGGTTACCGCGTCGTCTGCGTGGGGGGGCACCTCCCGATAAATGCGCGCCAATAAACCGGCCAAGGTGGCCCACCGAGTCGGAAGGTGGGCGGGGAGCCCGTCGAAGCAGTCGTGGCGCGTTCGGTGCTCGAGGACCACGACCGCGCGAAGTTTTGCCTCGCCGCTCGCTACCGCGAGACGCGAGCCCGCGCCGAGAGGTGTTGTGAGATCACGGAAATAAACCGCGTTCGGTTTACGCAGGGCGATGCGCAGCTCGTCCATCGGGAGGCGCTGAAGCGCTTCGGCGATGGGAAGCCCATCGATGTCGGCGCCCCATGCCACCGCGACCTCGCCCGACGCGTCGAAGAGCGCAACGAACCCGCGCTCGGCCTGCCCCTGCTGAACGGACAGACGAGCCAGTTCGAATCCCGCGTCGGACACCGGAATGTCTCCGCCGGAGGAACGGAGCCATGCCCAGAGTGCGTCCTCGGCCGCCGGCTGTGCCTCCGTCGTCATGGCACCATGGTAGCGCTTCGCGGCACGTGTCGCCGCCCGGCCCGATCGGGCAGCGCGCAAGACCGATGCGGCTTCTTCTTCTGCCTCCGGGAGATGGGCGGCCCGCGCTCGCCGCAGGGCACGAATGGCCGCACGCGCCGCTCGGCGGCGCGGGGCGGGAACGGATGCCAAGTACGCGCGAGCTTCGGCGACCATCGCTCGCGCATCGACCAGCGGATCTTCCTCGCGCAAGCGTGCGTCGAGGTCGTCGAGAGCCGCGAGAGCGAGGCAACCATCTCCCTCCAGTAGCCTCACGCTGGCCGACAGCAGAATGAGATCCGCTCGAACGGCCGCGGGTATCGCTTCGCCGAGCGCTCGAGCCTCGGCGATCCATCGCTCTGCGGCGGTGGCATTTTTCCGTCGGACTTCGACGTCCGCGCGAGCGGCGAGACACCAAGCCAGACCACCTGTCTGGCCGAGCGCCTCGGCGAGAAGCACCGCTTCGCGCAGCGCACCATCGGCCTCGTCCAAGCGTCCGAGCTTGGCGAGCGCGAGGCCGAGATTGAGAAGACACGCGCGAACGCCGGATCGATCGCCGAGCTCACGTTTCATGCCCAGCGAGCGCACGAAAGCCTCTCTCGCTTCGGCGGCGCGGCCGCGATAGAGCGCGACCACACCGAAATTGTGCTCGAGCCGTGCGCGCTCCTCCTGGTCGGGATAGTCGGGCGGCATGAGGCGGCGCGCTCGTGACAGCGCGCGCTCCGCTTCGATCCACTCCGCTCGGTAGAGCGCGACGACGCCGAGCGTCGCGCGCGCGAGTGCTTCACCCGCCGTGTCGCCCTGGTCGACGGCCGATGCGACGGCCCGCTGCGCCAGGTCGGCGGCGGCGGTGTGCTGCCCTGCTCTTGCCTTGGCTTCGGCGCTGCGCCGCCACGCGAGCGGAGCGATCTTCGCATCGCGTGTCCCGACCTCATCGAGCCAGGCCAAGACCTGCGGGTGAAGGCCGACTCGCCCGGTGTCGCGGGTCAACCTCTCCAACCGAAGCAACAGATCCGGGGTGCGTTCGGAAGCATCGGCGGCGAGCGCGAAGCAGAGATCCATCTCCGCCTCGCGAAGGCCCTGTTCTCTCGCGCGCGCCACCCCGCGGTGCAGGAGCTCCGTGCGGCGCGAAGCCGGATTTTGCGCATGCGCGAGGGCGACGAGCGAGGCGGTCGTCGCTGATGGCGATTCGAGCACGACGGCCGCCACCCGATCGACGATCTCGAAATCGCCGATCGCCGAGGCGAGCTCCGCGACCGCGTGCGGCGCCGTCAGAGCGTAGCTCGGGTGAGGGAGGGCGGCGCGGGTGAGGAGGGCCCCCCCAAAAAGCTCGCCCAGGGCGAGGTCGGAGTTTTCGCCCATGACCGCGCGGAAAATGCCGTCGCTCAGGCTACCACCGGCCACCGCCACGGCGGCGAGCGCCTCGACCGCGGCGGGCGACAGCGATTTGACACGATCGACGACGGCAGCCCTGGTCAGCGGAATCCTGCCGAGCCAAGCGACCGCGAAGCCCGGAATGCCGACTGCCGATCGGAGCAGTTCGTCGATCGTCGTCGGGTCGCTGACGCCGAGCTCGCGCACGAGCGCCGTCATCTGCTCATCGTCGAACGGTTCGAGCTCGGTGGTGCACGCACCGGACGGTGCTTCCCGCGCCGCGGCGATCACGTCGAGCATCCGCGGCGAATCGACGCGGCACCGGTAAAGGTCGAGGGCCGCCACGAGCTCCAGCGGAGCGCGATGGAGATCGTCGAGAACGAGCAGGAGCGGCACCTCGGACATTTGCTCGCGAAATGGCGAGCGCGAAGGGTCGCCGCGCAAGAACGCGAGCAGGTCATCGAGCGGCGCATGGTGGTCATCCCCGAACGCGAGCAGGCGCGCCGGCCGGCCCCGCAGAAGCGCCGCCGTCACCAGCGCGCGAGCCAAATGGCTCTTTCCGATCCCGCTCGGGCCAACGAGGTAGCGCACGCGCTCGCTCGAGGCAACGAGCAGGTCGTCGAAGGTCCGTTCGCGCCCGAGCGGAGCGAAACGCGAATCACCGGTGAACGGTCCCGGCACTCCCGAAGAACCCAAGAGCCGCAAAAGCTCGCGCGCGCCCCCGGGACGATCGCTCGGGTGGGGCGCCAGAAGGTGCTCGATCGCTTCGGCGAGTTTCGGGAACACCCACGGGGCGACATCCCGCAGAGCGAGCGATTGGCGCCGATCGGGCGCGCGTCCGGTGCAGCACTTCCAAGCCAGCGCGCCGAGCGAATACAAGTCGGAGAGCGGCGATGGTCGCGCGCCGGCTTGAACCTCTGGCGCTGCAAAACCACGGGTCACCGCCCACGGAATATCCCTCGGCGTACCCGTGTTGCCAGTCAGGTCGGAGTGACCGCGCATCACCGCAGAGCCGAGATCGAGCACCATCGCGCGGCGGGCAGCGGTGACCCGAACGTGGGCCGGTTTCATGTCGCCGTGCACGAATCCAACGTCGTGCAGCGCGGCCAGCGTCGTGCCGACTTCTGCGAGCATCGTTCCCAAACGCTCGCTTCGGTTCGATTCCTGCTCGCCTTCGATCCACTCGGCGGCGTCCGCTCCTTCGACATAGTCCTCCACCAGGAAAGGCGCTCCCGTTCGCTCGTCGCGCGCGAGATCGTGGGCCCGCACGAGCCCAGGGATCCGGCTCCGCGAAAGGAGAGCGAATTCGCCTGCGATCGCCTGCCCGGACGCCGCATCCGCCCAAATTTTGGCGACCAGCTCGCGATGAGGATTCTCCCGATCGACGACCCGCAGCACGACCCCTTGCCCACCTCGACCGAGGATCGGGCCCGCCTCGTAACGGGGATGGGACAGAATTTTGCGTTCGACCGTCAACGTGGAGCGTCCTCGGGCTCGATGGCTGATTGTCCCACGGCGAGCGACTCTTCCAGCAACTCGTTGGCCAGGGGCTGATCGTGAACGATTTCCGACAATTGGGCAGCCAGGACGCCCGCGGCGAGGCTCGGGTTACCAGCGATCGCCTTGGCAGTTACCACCCACGGTATCCCGGACAGGAGGGGCCATCGTGAAACTTGCGTCGCTCGGAGTGGGATGGGATTACCCTTTTTCACATGAGCGGCTATCGCAGCAGGACCTCGACGCACGGACGCAACATGTCGGGAGCTCGCGCTCTCTGGCGGGCGACCGGAATGAAGGATGCGGATTTCGAAAAGCCTATCGTGGCCATCGCCAACAGCTTCACCCAGTTCGTGCCCGGTCACGTCCATCTGCATGACGTCGGGCAGCGCGCCAAGAAAGTGATCGATGCGCACGGCGGTTGGGGCGTCGAGTTCAACACCATCGCCGTCGACGACGGCATCGCGATGGGACACGGCGGAATGCTCTATTCGCTACCGAGCCGCGAGCTCATCGCCGACAGCGTCGAGTACATGGTCAACGCGCACTGCGCCGACGCACTGATCTGCATTTCGAACTGCGACAAGATCACGCCCGGAATGCTGATCGCCGCCATGCGTCTCAACATCCCCACGATCTTCGTCTCCGGGGGGCCCATGGAAGCCGGCAAGTTGGTCGGTACCAACGACCGCGATGGCAAGCCACTCATTCGCCAGCTCGACCTCATCGATTCGATGATCGCCTCGGGCGACGACAGCGTCAGCGCCGACGAGCTCGCGAAAATCGAGCGCTCCGCCTGTCCAACCTGCGGGTCGTGCTCGGGCATGTTCACGGCCAACAGCATGAATTGTCTGAACGAGGCGCTCGGTCTGGCCCTGCCCGGCAACGGCACTCTGCTCGCCACCCACGCGAAGCGATGGGACCTCTTCCAGGCTGCCTCGAAGCGGATCGTGGAGCTCGCCAAACGCTATTACCTCGACGGCGACAGTTCGGTCCTCCCACGCAGCATTGCCACTTTCGAAGCTTTCGAAAACGCGATCGCCCTCGACATTGCGATGGGTGGTTCCACCAACACCGTGTTGCACATCTTGGCCATCGCCGAAGAGGCGCTCGTCCCGTTTCGGATGGCGGACATCGACCGTCTTTCGCGCCGTGTCCCCAACATCTGCAAGGTGGCGCCGTCCTCGAACTTCCACGTGGAAGACGTGCACCACGCCGGTGGCATCTTCAGCATCTTGGGCGCCCTCGACGACGCCGGCCTCCTGCACCGTGAAGTGCGAACGGTGCACACGCCCACGCTCGGCCAAGCAATTGACGAGAACGACATCACCCGACCGACGGCGACCCTGGAGGCGAAGCAGCGCGCGCTCGCCGCGCCGGGCGGCGTACCGACCACGGTCGCCTTCTCGCAAGACAAATATTTCGCCGACGTCGACGACGATCGCAGCTCGGGGTGCATCCGGGACGTCGCCCACGCCTACAGCAGCGAAGGCGGACTCGCCGTTCTCCACGGAAACATCGCCCTCGATGGTTGCATCGTGAAGACCGCCGGCGTCGACGAATCCGTTTGGAAATTCGAGGGGACCGCCCGCGTGTTCCACTCCCAGGAAGCCGCGTGCGACGCCATCCTGGACAATCGGATTCACTCGGGCGACGTGGTGATCATCGTCTACGAAGGACCGCGAGGCGGCCCCGGCATGCAGGAGATGCTCTACCCGACTTCATTTCTCAAGGGCAAAGGCCTGGGCAAAGCGTGCGCCCTGGTCACCGATGGGCGGTTCAGCGGAGGGACATCGGGGCTCAGTATTGGCCATGTCTCACCGGAAGCGGCCGACGGTGGCGCGATCGCGCTCATCGAGGAGGGGGATCGGCTCGCGATCGACATTCCGAGCCGCACGATCGACGTTCTCGTATCCGAGAACGAGCTCCTGCGCCGTCGAAAGGCCATGGTCGATCGCGGCCCGAACGCTTGGAAGCCCAATCGCGATCGTTACGTCTCGCCGACGCTGCAAGCCTATGCGCTCATGGCGACGAGCGCCGCCCGCGGCGCCATCCGCGATATCAGCCAGCTCAAGCGCCGCGATTGATTCGCGCGCTCTCCGCGGACGGCGCCTAGCATTACTGCGTCCGATCTTGGCGATGACAGATCACGATCAGCAATTGCCGCTTGTCGCCCACGCAAATGACGGCAAGGCCGTCGGTAGCGCGCATCAGACCGGAATGGCCGCGAGGCTTCGCCTCTTCGGCTCCGCCGACAGCCAGTTCCGCCTGTCCGGTCAGTACTTGAGTGGGCCTGGCCTATGGCTACTCCGATGAAATGATCTGGCAGCGACGATCTGACGCAGCAATGCTAGGGCGTTCGGTGGGGGTTACTGCTTGCTGGCCATTTGCTTGAAGAATTCGGTCTGACGCTGGTCGAGCTCCTTGGGTGTCAGGTCATCCTTGCGGGTAGCGATCGTCCAGCCGAATCCTTGCGGATCGGTCAACGTGCCACAGCGGTCGCCCCAGAACTGATCATCCATCGCCATCTTGACCTGCGCCCCCGCGGCAACGGCGCGATTGAAGAGCGCGTCGCAATCGTCGACGTAGATCCACAGCCCCATCGGTGAGCCTCCGAGCGCTTTGGCCCCCTTGGCTCCCATCATTGCATCGTGAAGCATAATGCGTGAGTTGCCGATGGTCACCTCGGCATGCATCACTTTGCCGTCGGGACCGAGATTGGTCGACACGACCTCGGCGCCGAACGCCTTCTTGTACCACTCCAGCCCCTGCTTCGCGTCATCCAGAGTGAGCATCGGTGTGACGGTATGGAATCCATCGGGAACCGCCTTCTTCGCTTTTGCCATAGCGACCTCCTCGTCGGTAGGTGGAGACGCGGAGCGAACCACACCGAGCGATGGCGGTCAATCTCAGTTGCAACCGGAAATCGTCGGATCGAAGCGCGTGGTCCTTTGTGCAGGGTCGCGCAACCGCTGCACCGGAATGCAGACCCCGCGCCGCGTTTTCTGGCAGAGCTCGTGCATTCTGGATCGAACCGAAAAGTGGAGGTCGCTCATGCTTTCCATCAAGAGAATTCTGGTCCCCACCGATTTCAATGAAACGTCGGACCGAGCCCTCGACTACGCCGTCGACTTGGCGGCGAAGTTCAAAGCCGCCGTGTCCGTCCTGCACGCCTACCAGGTCCCTGTTTACAGCTTTCCGGATGGTGCAATCATCACGTCGGCGGAGATAGCGGCGCGGCTCTCGGATGCGGCTCAGAAAGCGTTGGACCGCACGGTCGCCAAGCACCAGCATCCAGGCCTCGAGATCTCGGGCATTTTGACCACCGGCGTAGCTTGGGAGGAGGTCTGCCGCGTCGCGACCGAGCTCAAAGCCGATCTCATCGTCATGGGCACACACGGGCGACGCGGTCTACAGCGGGCGCTGCTCGGGAGCGTCGCCGAAAACGTCATTCGTGCTTGCGCGGTCCCGATCCTGATCATCCACGGTCCGCGCGACGCGTAATCGCCCGCTGGCATGACACGTGTATGACCCCAACCAAATGCCGAAACCTGCCGTCCGTTCGCCTGCCCGCGTGCTCGTCGTCGATGACGACGCCCGTACGGCTCGCCTCCTCGCCCGAATGCTCGGCGAAGACGGCTACGACGTCGAGCTGGCGCTCGATGGAGCGGCGGCGGTCGGGCGCCTCGCCAGGTTACCCACACCGGATATCCTGGTGACGGACATGAAAATGCCGCACGTCGATGGCGCAGGTGTTGCGCGCTATGCGCGCTGGCGCCGGCCCGGCCTCCCGGTGTTCCTGGTGACCGGCCACCCCGAGCTCGTTTCCGATCTAGCGCGCACCTTCGACCCGCCCGCCCTCGTCTTCACGAAGCCGCTCGACTACACAGCCTTGGTCGACGCTCTGGCCCGCGCCACCGACGGAGCACCGGCGGCCAACGCCACCCGGTAGAGACGCGTAAACCTGCGCTCGCGATCATGCCTGGAAGGACGCGACGAACTCGACGGACGAACCGCCAGGGCGCCAAGAACGCCAGGATTTCAGCATAGGTCAACTCCCGCAGGGAGGTCATGTCTCGCCTGAAGCGTTCGAGCCAACCAGCCATTCGGTTCAACGCTCGAGCACGACACGCACGTGTCGGCCTGCAAAATCGCTCACCCCAAAATCCTGGCGACCCTGGCGTCCCGGCGGTTGATCCCCCATCGCACGGCTTTAGCGAAACGTCTGCGTACCCATGGCGAAGGACTCGAGCGAAGAGCCATTCGGTTCAACGCTCGAGCACGACACGCACGTGTCGATCGGCAAATCGCTCGCCCAAAATCCTGGCGACCCTGGCGTCCTGGCGGTTGATCCCAATCGCCAATGGGCTTTAGCGAAACGTCTGCGCACCCATGGCGAAGGATTCGGGGTATTCGTAGTAGGTGTGCGCCCTCTCGTGATGCTTCGAGTGGCGTTCGCACCAGAGCTGCGCTCGCTTCGTCTCGCGCTGCACGGCGACACACTCCGGGCACGGGGGCTCGATCATCTCCGAAGCGTTGTGAGCTTTCGGCCGCACGGCGAGCACCGGACAGGGCGCGTGACGGACCAGACCTTCCGCGACCGATCCCAGGAGCAATCGATTGATCCCCTTGCGACCGTGTGTTCCCACGCAAACGAGGTCGGCCGCGAGATCGCTGGCAAGCTGCGCGATTTCGACCGCGGGTCGGCCCACGCGAACGTGACCCGCCACGCGAACTCCCGCCGAAGCCGCTTGCGCCGCCAGCGCATCGAGCTCCCGGCGCGCATCGTCGATCAGGTTGGTGTATTGCAACATGCGTGTGGCGCGAACTTCGGCCGCGCCGTCTCCCGATGGGACCGGAAGGACGTGAATGAGATGCAGCTCCGCATCCTTCGCCTTCGATGCCACGGTTTTCGCTGCGGCGAGCGCGCGCTGCGACTCTTCGGAAAAATCGATCCCCACCAGCACGATGGCTCTCGCGTCGGGGGTGCCTTCGAAAAACGTACCCATTTGTTCCTCCTATCCGGCGATGGCCACGGCCCTCGCGCGAGCATTGGTCGCTCTTCCGAGCGGCCTTCGATGCATCATCTCATTGCAGGACTCATGCCTTTCCAATCCGCGTCTCGGTGCAAGACCACAGGGCTTCCCCAGGGGCGGCGGTCGATTGCTCACGCAGAATCTGCACCTAAGCGCAAGGTGCTCGCATGAGGCCTCGCGTGCGGGTTCTGCGCTGCATAGACAGGGCCGGGCGCAACCTGCTAGTGCTGTCCACCAGAAATTCGGCCATGTTTGCGAATGCCGTCGTGTTCGGCGCCGGAGGCGCCGCGGGGGTGGGACCCCATTCCGGACTTGCTCCGGTGGTCGCGGGGGCGGAGCCCCCGATAACCGAGAGAGT
>WNGB01012540.1_pt1 | contig 11501 bp, 8 predicted proteins | sample 5400681 | NCBI WGS metagenome assembly WNGB01 (sample SAMN13153367, study PRJNA577476) | soil metagenome | isolation source: 115 cm soil or saprolite under grassland replicate 2 | place: USA:California | collected 2016-06-15 | reverse complement strand
GACGAGTTCCTCCAGGTCGCGTCCCACGAGCTGCGTACCCCCATCGCCGCGCTCACGCTCTCCCTGGACAACTTGCTGCGCGCATCGCGGTCGGGGCGGAACCTCGCCCCCGAGGTGATCCGCAGGGTGACGGAGCTCGCGGCGCGTCAGGGGATTCGCCTGACCCGACTCGTCGACGACCTCCTCGACGTGTCGCGCATCGAGATGGGACCGCCGGCGCTCCATCTGGCCGAGGTCGATCTCGCGGCAGTCGCCCACGACGTAGTGGAGCGCTTCGAGGCCGAGCTGGCGCGCGCGGGGTGCTCGCTCTCGATCCGGTGCAGCCGTCCCGTCCTGGGCCGCTGGGATGGCTCGCGGATCGACCAGGTGGTCACGAACCTGGTGTCGAACGCCGTCAAGTTCGGCGCCGGGAAGTCCATCGAGATCGACGTCGGCGAGGAGGCGGGCATGGCGCGGTTGTCGGTGCGAGACCACGGCATCGGCATCGACACGGCCCTTCGGGCGGGCATCTTCGACCGATTCCAGCGCGCGGTCTCGACGGAGCATTATGGCGGGCTCGGGCTCGGGCTGTACATCAGCCGTCGAATCATCGAGGCGCACGGAGGCTCGATCCGGGTCGAGAGCGAGCCCGGCGCCGGGGCGACGTTCACCATCGAGCTTCCCTGCGCCGGACATGCGTCGGCAGGAGCGACCGAGCTCCCCGCGATCACGGGCGACTACGAGTCCGGCTTCGGCCGGAGCGTCGGACCGTGAAGCCCGGCACGCGGCCGGGCGGCGCAGGACGTGGACGATGCGCTCGGACCCAGACTCAGATTCCCAGACCCCCAGGACTGAAGATCCCCGTGTCCCTGGTTCGATTCCGGGTCCAGGCACTCCATCTCTCGAACATCAGAGGCCCCGCAGACTGCGAAGTCTGCGGGGCTTCGCAGTCTTTCACGGCGGCGGCGTCGCTCTGATGGGCGACTGGCGCGAGTCCATCCGGTCCACCGGATCCGGCCGCTTCCATCGTCGCTGCTACAGCGCGCGAGCCAACGGTGGCCTCGAGCACGACGCACGGCCGGAGGCGTCCCAGTCGGCGGCTCGCTGCTCGGCGAACCGGACCTGACCCGGGCGCCGCGAGGAGGCGTTCCCGCGTCTCGAGCACCGGAGAGCTGCCCGCGCCAGCCGTTCCGCAGGCCTGCGGCACGGTATAGGCTGAACGTCCATACGAGCCCGTCGCTCCTCGTCGAGGCGCGTCCGGGCTCGAGCGACCCGCGGCTGTAGCTCTCGCCGCCCTGGAGATCCCGTGACCGCCCGTCTGCGTGTCCTCGTCGCTGTTGCGGTGCTGCTCTCCGCAGCCGCGTGCCGCACTACAGAGACGCCCTACACGGCGCCGGCACCCGACGGCGCACCATTCCTCGGCAGCGACGCGGCGGCGAAGCTCCTCGTGCTCGTGGTCGCCGACGCGGACCCGCGAGTCAACCCGTCCTGGATCGAGAAGGCCGAGAGGGCGGCCGACGCGGTAGCCGCGGCGCTGGCGCAGGCCGGCTTCCGCACGAAGCGAGGGCAGAGCATGCGCTCGACCGTGCGGGTCACCGTGAGGCCCCCGCTCCGCGGCCCCGACTTCACGGTCGCCGTGGATGCGAACGGGAAGGAGCTCGATCGATGGGAGGTGAACGGCGCCGCGTGGGGGGCGGAGGAGCTCGCCGAACTCGGCAGGGCGGTGCGCCAGCGGCTCGAGCGGTCCGACGCGATCGCGGCGCTCGCGGGGGTGGCGGGGCCCGGGCGATCGCCGAACAAGGCCCAGCCCGCAGCACCGGCGGCGGATCGCGGGCCGGTCCGGGGGGAGCCGGCGGCTCCACCTCTCAGCAAGCGGCGGCTCGCGGTCCTCGACTTTCGAGGCGCGGTGCCACCGCAGGTGCTCGCGGTCCTCGCCGACCAGGTGCGCGCCGCGGCCGCCGAGGCCGGGCGGACGTCGGGGACGACCGTCATGACCCGCGAGAGTGTGAACGCGTCGTCGAAGGAGAAGGGGCGGTCGGACAAGCCGTGCGGCGACGCCGCGTGCGACCTCGAGACCGCCCGCGCCGCCGGCGCAGACCTCGTCGTCACCGGCGAGGTCTCCGCGATCGGGGACGCGCGCTTCCTCGTCCTGCGGCTCGTCGATACCGCCGCCGGCGCGCTCGTCGCGTCGCGGCACGCGCAGGCGACGGACGACCTCGCGCTCATCGAGGCGGCGAGGCCCGCGGCGGCGGCGCTGTTGCAGTGAGCCGTCGCGACAGCGGGAGCCGCGCCGACGTCGCGTCCGCGCGGCCCCCGACTCGGCGTCCTACGGGCAGGTGACCGGGGCGAAGTTCACGTCGAACCACCCCGACGCACCGGTACGTGCCGTAGCCCTTATACGACAAGCTTCTGAAGCTTGGAGGCTCGTTCCGCATCGAGGTACCCGGTCCGAAGAAGGTTCGCGTGTACGGCACTCTCGTGGACCAGAGGGACGGGCCAGGACCCGATCGCCGACCTCGACCATCATCTCGGTGCCATGCTTCATGCCGGCCTGACAAATCCCCGCGATGTCGCGCCGCGAGCCGCTCGGCGCCGGCATCGACGTCGGTCCGAGGGGAGCTTCACGATGACGCGCTGGTCCGCCTGCTAAGTGAGAGGACCTCCTTCGCGTACCGCTCACGCGAGACGCGACGTCACCTGAGGACCACACGCGGGCTCCGCTCCCGGACGAACGCGGCGACCACGGCGAGCTCCTCGTCTGTTCCGGTCGCGACGCACCCCGCCGTCCAGTCGATCCAGGTGGAGAGCGATCCCAGCCACGATGCGCGCCGCTCCGGCCCGTGAATGCCGACGTCCTTCCCGGTGAACCCTCGCGCGCTCTGGTCGGGCGTCGGATACCCGATGGGGATGAACGTGCCGAAGCGAGCTGACGGTCTCGGTGGCCCGAGGGAGTAGGTGCCGAGCGGCGTCCGCCCGTCGCCTTGTCGAGTCTTGTCGAGGCCGCCACGTCCGAGCGCGACCTTGAAATAGGCCACGACGCGCCGCCCGCTGCAGAGCCACAGCGTGTGTGCGTTCGTGTCCACGACGACGAGGTGGCCGTCCACGGCGCAGGGCACGCTCGAAGCGGCGGCGACGGCAGCGGGCTTGCAGCTCAGGACGAACAGCAAGGCAAGAGGGGGTACCCGGCGCATGGATTCCCCACGACAGCAACCGGCGCGCCAGCGCTCTGGGCTTCAGGCGAACGCAGCGGTGGCCTCCCTGACACGGGCGTGATGTTGACTCGTAGACACGCCGTCCGCTCGTCTCGCCGCGGTGGATCTCGGAGACGCTCGCAGCGCTCAAGATGGACCCGAGGGGCGGCATCCCGGCGGCAGCGTGCGCGAAGGCGTACGTCGCCGCGGTCGAGGGCAAGGAGCGGGGGACGACGATCGACGCCCGGGAGCACGCAGGCGCGTGACGCGCGCCGGAAGCGGCCGCTTGCGGCGCAGGACGCTCCGCGTACACCTGCGGACCGGGTGCTACTCGGGGAGCTGGGCGCGCACCTTGTCCTTCATCGTGGTTCACTGATCGAGGAAACGCAGATGGGATCCGGCCCGCTCGGGGAGAGAGAAAGGGCTCGCGATTCGGTCTCTTGCGCGTGCGCGCTCGATTCGCTTGCGCCACCCGGGTGCGCTCTGGCAGCGTCCCGGTCATCAGGCAAACGCCGTTGGGCGCGAACCGGTTCCGGGGCCGTTGTCCCCGGACTACGGGACGCGCGGAGGAGGAGAAGCATGCTCGCGAACCAGAAGACCGATCCGAAGCTGCCCCCGCCGCTCCCATCGGGCAAACCCCCGCCGCTGCCGCCGCGCAAGCCCGCCGCGGGCGGAGGCATCGCCCGGGCGAGGGCGTTCCTCGCCATCCAGCGCATGCGTCTCGGCGAACGGACGCGCCGCATCGTCGCGTGGGTGCGCCGGCGGCCGCTCGCCGCGAGCGCCATCGCCGCGGCCGTCATCCTGGTCGCGGCAGGGGGCGCCGCCATCGCGCTCGACGCCGTCCCGGACGTCGACCTCAACCCGTTCGCCCCGAAGTCGCTGGCGGACGCGCGGGCGGAGGCGCGCACGCACCCCGACAAGGCCACGGCGAAGCGCGAGCTCGGCCATGCGCTCTGGGCGGCCAAGAGGCACCATTCCGCGGTGCGCGCTTACTCGCGTGCGCTGGCGGCGGACGCGGGCGTGGCGGACGACCAGATGATCTCCCATCTCGTGGCGTCCTTCGGAGGCCGCGATCAGCGCGAGGCGGAGGCGCTCATCTGGAAGAACAAGCTCGTGGGCGCGGAGGCCGGGCTCCATGGGCTCCTCAAGTCGAAGCGCCACGGCGTCCGGTGGGGCGCGGTCCACACGCTGGACCGGCTCGAAAAGGGGACGAGGGCGAACTGGGAGACGGCGTACATCCTGGACCTCGACTCGTCCGAGTGTGACGTCCGCCGCACCGCGGTTGACAAGCTCGGCGCGATCGGCACGCGCCGCGCCGTCGCCGCGCTCCGCGAGGCGAAGATGGACGACGAGAAGAACGGCGGGTGGTTCCGCTCTCGCTGCCTGGGCGAACGCGTGGACGACGCAGAGCAGAAGATCCTCGCCCGGCGATAGCGGGGCGCACGCACGTGGCCCCGGTCGCGCGACAGCGGCGACCGGGGCTCCCCTGCCGTGCCCCTGCCTGCGGCAGCCGGACCGCTCGTACCATCCCGTGCGACTCGCCGTTTCCGCGAGGAGATCGGGCTCGTGCAGTCACCCCGCCGTCTCGCGATCGTCGATCGTCGACACGCCTGCTCCGCCCAGCAAGGACGTGCTTCACGGTGCTGAACGTGCCACCCTCGGCGCTGGTCCGGTGGGCTCGTCGCGTCCCGACGACACGACCGCGCGGCTCGACGCGAGGGCGGTCATGACGAGGTGACCGGAACGGGCCGCGACGAACCGCTCACCGGGCCCGACGATGTGATCCCCGGGTTTCGCGTCGTGTGTGATCCAGAGGCAGCCCTCGAGACAGCGGACGACGAGGCCCGTGCGTCGCACACGGAACCCGGCAACCTCCCCGTTCCGCAACGCGAGCGTGAGCGGGGTTCGACGTCGGCGCATCCTCGAGGTCCACAGCGCGTTCGTGATCCACGCGGCGAGCGCACGAGCGCGGGACGTACGATGCGGCGAGGCGAGCGGGATCGTGGAGTCGAGGGCGGCGTGCGGTCTCATCAGCCGAGAGATGCGCCCGCGAGCCCCGGTCGGCCACCGCGGGTTGCTCAACCCGAGATCGAGTTCCGCTCACGAACGACGCCGCGCGCCGAGCAGGAAGAAGGATCATGAGGCGACCGCTGCGACGGACGAAGATGGCCCGGACCCGTCACGCGCGGCGACCTGGCGCACGAGGGCAGCCACCTTCCGTGCAGCGGGACCGAGCGGACGCGGGACGTGCAGCGCGAAAGCGACATCGCCGAGAGATGGGAGCCCATCGGACGGCCCGAGCACCTCGATCGAGCCGGACCGCAGGAGGGGCGTTCGGGAGCCGACCGCGAGCCCCGCCTCCAGCGCGGCGCGCAGGCCCGACAGGCTCGGCGTGCGCATCACGATGGTGTAGCGCCGGCCGACGCGCTCGAGCGCCTCGGTCCCGGTGACGCACAGGGAGCACGTCGGCTCCAGCACCGCGATCGGCAGCGGATCGACCCTCACGAGGCTGCGGTGGCCGAGCCAAACGAGCGGCTCGCGGCAGGTTGACGCCGGGGTACTGTTTCGCGAACTGCGCGCGTGGCTCGACTGGGGCGGCGAGGGCTCCACCGGAATCAAGCTGCCCAGCGCGCGGTTTGCCTAGAGGGTGCCCTCGCGGTCGCGGGTGCTCACGAGCACCACCACTCGATCCGCTCGAGAACCTCTCCGAGAATCTCCGATGGTCGATCCGAGTCCTGAACGGCCCAATCCCCTCCGCCGCTCGCGCTTGCCGCTGCTCGCGCTCGCCGTCGTCGTCGCGGCAGCGGCCGCCGTGTTCATCCTCCGTCGGCAGCCCCAAGCGCCGCCGGCGGAGGAGCCTGTCGCCGCCGCCGCGGCCCCCGCCCCCGGCGATGCGGTCACGCCGGACGCGAAGACCGAGTCTTCCGTGCTCGACGCCGCCAACATCCGCTCGCTCCTCGAGTCGCTGAGCCCGCTCGAGACGTTCCGGCGCTGGCTCGCCGACGGGGATGGCGTGCGACGGTGGACCATCATCACGGACAACATCGCCGAGGATGTTTCTCCTCGCCGGCAGCTCGCGCTGCTCGCGCCCTCGAAGCCGTTCTCTGTCGTCTCGGCGTCCGGCGCACTCGCCATCGCGCCCGAGAGCTACCGCCGCTATGACGGCTTCGCGGACGCGATCGCCGCCGTCGACGCGCGCAACGCGGCGAGCGTGTACCGCGCGCTGCGGGGACCTCTCACTGCGGCATACCGCGTGCTCGGATATCCGGACCGCTCCTTCGATCGCATCACGGCGAAGGCGCTGAACCGTCTGGAGCGCACGCCCGTGCGGGACGACCGCGTTGAGGTCGTGGACGAGGGGGGCGTCTACGTCTTCGCGGAGCCCGATCTCGAGCGGCTCGGGGCCGTCGAGAAGCACCTCCTGCGCACGGGGCCACGAAACACGCGCCTCGTCCAGGCGAAGGCGAAGGAGATCCGCGAGGCGCTCGGGCTCGCGGCGGAGGAGGTCGCGGGGAAGGGGCGCTAGGGGGCGCAGCAAGAGTTGGGCGCTGTCCGGCACCGCGACACGGGTCCCTGACCTCACGCCGCGTCGGCCCCCCGGTCATGCTTGCCGTGCAGGAGCGCCACCACCTCTCGGTAGAGCCGGCGGCGCGCCTCGTGGCGCTCAGGTGCGCGGGTGATGTAGCGGACGTGGATCTCGACGCCGCTCGCGGTGGGGACCACGGTGAAACCAGGGACCGCCGAGAAGGTCTTCACGCGGTAGCCAGAGCTCGTACGCCATTCCTGCTCGGCCAGCTTGGCGTTCGTGGCGGTCTCGCGCTCCACCAGCTCTTGGACGCCCTCGAGGACGGGGTACGGATCCTGGCCCGCCGGTACGAGCAGCCGGAGCTGGTCCCACATCCACTGGCCCGAGCTGGAGAAATTGAAGTAGTGGCCCTCGATGGCGAAGCTGTTCACGAACGAGACTCGCCGGCCGGTCGGGTGGCCGGCATCGATCCAGGCCCCCGTCTCCAGCAGCACCGTGTGGAACAGGCCGATCTCGACCACCTCGCCGCCCACGCCCTCGATCTCCACCCAGTCACCGACGCGGATGCCGTTCCTGCTCATCAGCACGAACCAGCCGAAGAAGGCGACGATGAAGTCCTTCATCGCGACGGTGAGGCCCGCGCCGGCGAGGCCGAGGATGGTGGTGGCCTGGCCAGGGACCCCGATGACGATGAAGAGGATCACCAACGCGCCCACTACCTGCACCGCGAACTTCACCACGGTCCGGAGTGTTCCCGTCCGCAGCTGCTCGCGCGCCACGCCCTCGTAGAGGTGGTCCACGAGGCGGACCGCGAGGAAGGTTGCCAGCAAGACCACCGCGATCGTCAGTAGCCCCCACAGGAGGCGGTGGAGCGCTGCACGCGCGTAGCCGTCGCCCAGCGCGCCCCAGTGCGCGTAGACCTGCGACAGGGCCTCCTGGTCCTGGATGCGCCTGCCGATGGTGGTCACACGCCGCTGGTCGTCCGTGAATTGCTTCAGCGTCTGGACCGTGGCCGAGGCCTTCTCCTTCGAGGCTTCGCTGAGCCCGGCCGCGCGCTGCGCGAAGACCGCTGCCGAACGCTTTACTGCTTCGCGCGCCTGCTCGGCCTCCTGGATACGCTGGACGATGGCCGCGCGCCGCTTCGTCTGGCGCTGTGCCCGGTCCTTCGCGTCCTGCTCGGCCTCCGCGATCTGCGCGCGTTTGTCCCGCAGCCCGTTCCAGGCGCGCAGCCGTGCCACCAGGCTTTCGGCCGGGGTGGTCGTCGCGGCGGCCTCCGCTGCCGCCGAGGAGATAGCGGGGCGGACGTCCTTCTGCGCCGCGTCGTGGATCGCCTTCAACCGCTTGATCTGCGCCTGCGGGTCGCCGCCCGCCCGCTCCAGGGACTCGGCGGCCATGTCCAGCTCGTCATGGTCCAGCTCCTGCTGCGCCCGCGCCACCTCGATCTGGTCCTGGACACGCGCCTGCGCGTCGTCGCGCCTGCTGGCCAGCTGTTCGGTGAGCTTCTTGATGCGCGCCTCGTCTGTCGCCACCGCGGCCTGAGCCTTCTGCTTCGCCTCGGCGAGCGCCTTCAGCTCGGGGGTTTGCTCGCCGATCTCGTCCGCGGCCTGACGCAAGGCGTCCGCGAACGCCAGGTCCACCGCGTGGTCCGCCAGGCTCTCCGCCTGGTGCGCCAACTCCTGCTCCTCGGGCTTGACGGCCAGGGCCGCCAGCCGGTGAGCGGTGAGCAGCGGCCCCGTGTCGACCCGCCGCCAACGACGCGGTCCGGTTGGACCGACTTGAGCGGCCTGACCAGCTGGCGCACCCTCCACGGCCGGTGGTGGCAGGTCGCGCGTCCGGACGAGCCCAGCGACGGCCGCCAGCGCCAGCGCCAGGAAAAGCAGCCCCGGGATCCATCGGCGGAGTCTCATGACCACAGAACACCACAAAACCGCTCGCGCCTCCCGAGGGACGCACGGCCGGGGCGCTGTGGTGGGTTGAGCGCCCTATTTCCGGCCTGACGGAAAGCGTGCGCCGGGGAGTGTCGCCGTCAGCTCCGAAGAAGATCGAGAGCCGCGAAGCGGAAAAGCCGTCGGGGGAACAGAGGGCTGCGCAGTGCAGGCTCGGGGGTGCGCGTGCACCCCCGAGCGAGCACTGGGCGAGCTAGCCTTTCGGGACGACGCGCCGCATCTATTCTGCTTGTTGTGCTGTTCGTGCCATCGCGCGAGATGAGCGACAGGCACGGGCCGACGGCGTCACGTACCGCGGTCGGTGCAAGCGAGGTTCTCGCGGCTCCTCGAGTGGTTCCTCGCGCCGCTCAGCTGGACACTGCTCCTCCTCCCGCGCGAGCGGTGAGGTGGAGCTGAGCCAGGCGGCCGGATCGCGTTCCGCCTCGCCGGCTACGTGCGCCGACAGCTGACCGTGAGGATCTCGTCGGACGCGGCGAGCGGGTTGTTCCCCGCCACGACCTCCGGCTTCTGCGCGTCGAGCCAGCGGAGGAAGCGGTCGGGATCCTTGAACGACGGCGGGACGGCGCTCCGCTGGATGTAGCCATCGCGCGCCGAGATCCCTCCCCAGGACTCGAGCAGATCCGTACGCACGCGGTAGGCCCGATCACGGAATTCGCCGATGGGGATGCACCGGCGCAACCGCCCGCTTGCGGTCCGATCCCCCGTGACGATCACGTCGGTCGCCGCGAAATCCCGCCGCCGGGTGTGAGCGTTCTTGCCCCATCGCGCGCGAGGAACGTCGCCCGCGCGCGCGACGCTCGCGATCCGGAACACGCCGATGAGCGCGTAGAGCAACCGGTGCGCGCACGGGCGGATCGGCCGGAGGCCCGCGAAGAACACCACCAGGTCTCCGCGCTCGAAGCTGCACAGCGCTCGACCGCGCCGGAGCCCGACGTCGCCGTAGGTGAGCTGGTCGAAGTCCGGATCGAGATGAGTGTTCCGGTGCACCAGCTCCTCGGGGAGCGCGGCGCCCGCTGCACCCGCGATCCGCGATCGAAAGCTCGCGAGCGCACGCCCGAGCCCTGCGTACGTCGTCGCGAGCCCCGGGTTGAATCGCTGCTTCGCATCCTCGGGGATCGGGACGTAGACGAAGTCGAGCGTGTCGGGGTCCACCGGCGCGTTCCAGCCGCCGGCGGTCTGGTCGATTCCCACGCGGACGAGGAGCGCCCTCATCTTGGCCAGGAGCATACGCTTGGCCAGGGCCCCGCACCGCCGTCGTACCGCGAAGGGCGTCGACCGTCCGAGGTGGCCATGTTCTCGTGACGCGTGGACGAGAACGGCGCCAGGGGCGGGTTGCCAGGCACGCGGCACGGCCCCCCGAGCAAGCTCAGGCTGATCGTCCTTCTCGGAGTCGGCCTGGTAGGCGGCTTCGTGCTTTCGGCGAAGCCGATCTGGTGGCCCGAGGCCATGGTGCTCCTGGCTCTGCCGGCGCTCCTCGCGGTCGCGCGCCCGGGACTGCGGGAACCGCCGGAACAGCGGCTTGTCTGGCCGCCCTGGCGCGGCCCTCACCCGGTGCGAAATACGGTCGCGCTTGCATTGAGCGCGATGGCGTTGGGAGCGGCCGCGGTCGGCTTGTCGCTCAAACCCGGCACGGCGGGCTCGGCGCTGAGCATGGCGACCGCATTCACGCTCATGTTCGCGAGCGCCGTCGTGGCGACGACGCACGACAGGAGAGGTCTCCAGCTGAACCGTGCCGTCTTTGCCTGTCTCGCGATCCTGTCCTACTGGAGCGTGTATCAAGGGGTGACGTCGAGGGCGGGCAGATTGGCCACCTCCCAATTCCTCGCGATCAGGGCCCTCGTGGACCGCGGCCCGGAGCTCCCGTCGATGGCCGCCCCGGAGCTGTCGGTCGCCGCTCCCGGAGGGCGCAAGTCCGGCATTGACCGATCGTCCGGGCTGCTCGAGAGCGCGATCCCGCACACGTATTACATCCGCAGGGAGAGGTCCACGCATTCGGAAGGGAACCTGCTGTCCTTCTCGGCATCGGACGATGGGACGTACGCGCTGGAGGTGATCGGCACCGCGACCGGAAGCTACCACCTCGATGTCAGCGCGAACGACACGTCGAAGTCGGAGTTGCTCACGACGGCTACGCGCACGATTCGCGACATCCCGATCGCCGAGGGGGCGGTCCACCGATACGACGTGGAATACGTGCACGAGCACGACGGGATGGTCCGCCTGCGAGTCGTCCCGAGGGGCGCGCCGGCGCCCCAGCCGCGAAGCGTCGATCTCCGCGAGGTGCGCAGCGTCCCGCGGCAGCTCTCGTTCAGGATCGGAGGCGCGTGCGATGGCGGTCCGCCGACGTCGGTGCGGCTGTCCACCCCGGCTGGGCGCAGCGCCGCGTTCGCCCCAGGCGGCGCGACCGACGGCCGGGACGTTCCGGGGCTGCGTCTGCTGGAGGGGCCGGAACCGTCTCGGAGGTTCGTCCTCCAGGATGCCGCCGACGGTGAGTACGTGATCGAGATCTCCTCGCCCGAGAGGGCGACGCCGTACTACCTCCATGTCTCGTTCGATGGCGTGGGGGCGGGCTACACGTTGCAGCAGCTGAGCATCAACTGTGCGCGCACGACGGTCGCCGCAGGTGAGGTCCATCGGTGGATCGTTCGCCTCGAGCAGGGCGCGGAGGTTCCACTCCGCATCGCCGGACGCTCTGCCTTCCGCGCGGCCGAGCTGCCGCAGTGACAGGCGTCTGCGCGGTTCGCGCCCGCTCGCCTCCCTTGTGTCGGGCGACCCGCGGGAGCGGTTGCGACCGCGCGCGCGCCCTGAGATGACAGGGGCCGCGCGCCAACGAACGCGGCGCGCTTCCGGAGGTCGTCG
>WNGB01034826.1_pt1 | contig 11502 bp, 9 predicted proteins | sample 5400681 | NCBI WGS metagenome assembly WNGB01 (sample SAMN13153367, study PRJNA577476) | soil metagenome | isolation source: 115 cm soil or saprolite under grassland replicate 2 | place: USA:California | collected 2016-06-15 | reverse complement strand
TCCCTCGGTGCTCTCCGGGACGTACTCTCCGGGTCCGGTTCCCACGGGGGACTCCGCTGTCAGCCTGGAAGGGCTCCGACAGAAGAATCGGGCGACGAGGAAAAGTCAACGAGAAACCCACTTTCCTTGCTACAGTCTCGATTTGTTCCTATTTTGCGGGAATGACAAAATACGGCGTTTCTGACCCTGTTGCAGTCTGCATCATCCCTTATCTCGACCAAGATCGGCAACTGGCGTTGTTGGCCGCAACCTACTGCCCACACGATTGTCAGCATCCGGACGAGGTGATTCGATGGATTGTGAATGTCTCTTATGACACACTTGTCCGCTCCGGTGCAGAACCTGGCATTGCTGAAGCTATTCTCAGAAAGAGAAGTTGGCACCGACACCCGGCCGAGAGGAAGGAGAGGAGGCGAAGCCTCCAGCTAAAACTGGTAGTCGGCCGGGAATTATACTCCTGCGTTGAATGTCGCGGACTTTAGCCCTAACTGTGGAACTGTAAGGGGGTTAACGAAGGATGGCCTACCTCGGTAAACTGAGGGTAGCAACACATCTCACCGCCAAGGAGGCCATCCATGGCTCATGCTACCCGCGTCCCCCGCTTCCGCCAAGTCCGCCGCCTGCGCGACGACCTCGCCCAAGCCCCTGGCCTGCCCTTCGCCGACCTGCTCCCAGCCGAGCAGGTCCAGCAGGCCCTCGACCACGAGCGCGTCCGTTTCCGCGACCGCCTGTTCTCCCCGCTCGTCACCCTCTGGGTCTTCCTCTCCCAAGTCCTCGACCCCGATGGCTCCTGCCGCGCCGCCCTCGCCCGCTTCCTCGCCTGGCGCGCCGCCCGCAAGCTGCCCGCTTGCTCGGCCAACACCTCCACCTCCTGCAAGGCCCGCACCCGCCTGCCCGAAGGGGTGCTCGCACGCCTGACGCGGACCACCGGCCGCCAAGTCCAAGACCAGGCCCCGCCCGCCTGGCGCTGGCAGGGCCGTACCGTCAAGGTGGCCGATGGCTCCACGGTGAGTATGCCCGACACCCCGCAGAACCAGGCGGCCTACCCCCAGAGCGCCTCTCAGCAGCCCGGCCTGGGCTTCCCCATTGCCCGCCTGGTGGTGCTCTTCTCCCTGGCCGTCGGCACGGTACGCAACGCCGCCTTGGGCCGCTACCAGGGCAAGCAGACGGGCGCGACCGCCTTGTTCCGCACGCTGCACGACGACCTGGAGGAGGGAGATATTCTGCTGGCCGACCGCTCCTACGGCTCGTACGGGGAGTTGGCCCTGGTGCGGCAGCGCGGCGCCGACCTCCTGACCCGCTTGCACCAGCGCCGGCGGGCCGACTTCCGCACCGGCCGCCGCCTGGGTCGCGAGGACCATGTCGTTACCTGGGTCAAGCCGGGGCGGCCGCCCTGGATGGACGAGGCGACCTACACCGCCCTGCCGGTGACCCTGGAGGTGCGCGCGGTGCGCGTGCGGGTGGGCCAGCGCGGCTTCCGCACGCGGGTGTTCGTGGCGGTGACGACGCTGCTGGACGGGGAGGGGTTCCCGCGCTCGGACCTGGCGGTGCTGTACCGCATGCGCTGGCTGGCGGAGTTGGACCTGCGGGCGCTAAAGCAGAGTTTACAGATGGACATACTGCGCTGCCAGAGTCCGGAGCTGGTGCGCAAGGAGGTGTGGGCGCACCTGTTGGCCTACAACTTGGTGCGCGGGCTGATGGCGCAAGCGGCGCGGGAGGCAAAGGTGCTGCCGGTGCAGTTGAGCTTCACGGGAGCGGTGCAAGCGGTCAACGCCTTCGTGGCGGTGTGGCAAGCAGCCAAGCCAGGGGAGCGTGCCGAGGTGGAGGCGCGGCTGCGGGCGCTGGTGGCCGGGCACCGCGTCGGGGATAGGCCCAACCGCTACGAGCCGCGGGCGCGCAAGCGCAGGCCGAAGGAGTATCCGTTGCTGAAGCACCCGCGTGACCAAGCCCGAAACCTGGCAGGCAAAGGGCGTTATGACTAAAGTCCGCGACATTCGTCCCTGTCCCCAGATCGGAGAAGATCGCCTTCCCACGCTCACCGGTAGGACCGCCGCCTATGAAGGTGGAGGCGGGGGTCGAGAGGCTGTACAAGGCGAACGTCTCTCTGGGATCGGGGCTGTCGTAGAACGCGAAGACGTTGTTGAGTTGGAGTTCCGCCGCCAAAATGTTGCCCTTGACGTGGCTCATATCGAAGACGAAGAGATCCCGGTATTCCTTGCCGTGATAGCCGCCGACGAACTGCCAGTTGTCGAGGTGATCTCCGTTGTTGTTGTACCAGCCGACCCTTACCGCATCAAGAACGATGCGCTCTGCTCGTGCATTGGCCGTGCCCCACAAGAGCACGGCCAATGACGTCAAGGCGGATATCAGACGCTTGCTCATCGCGGAGCCTCCTTGCGGGTTCCCTCTTCCTGGCCCTCATGGCGGCGGGAGGTTACCAGACGGACGCGTTCCGGAACCAATGCCAGTTCGCTGGGGCGAGAAAGGGGTCGGGACTCGATAATGCCATAACTTAGTCACGATCGAGTCCCGACCCCTTGATCGCGCAACGACCCGCCCTCAGCCGCGGCCACGCCGGCGGGCGTCCATCGTCGTTTCGGGCTCGCGGCGATCAAGCGGCGGCAACTCGCAGAAACGAACCTCGTGGAGACAACCGACAGCCACCGTCCGACCGTCCGGGGCGATGGCCAGGCACTCCAGCGGCGACGTATCGACCGCAATCGTCTCCTGCAACGAGCCGTCGGGCCGCCGAAGGCAAAGCTGGCCGTCCTGACCAACCGACACGAGCCGCCCATCGGGGGCGAACGCCACAGTTGCGATAGGTCTTTCGTGAGCGCGCACCTCCGACGTTGCGCTGAGCTTCTTGCCGGTGAGTTCCATCAGCGCAACGTGCGGGTTTTTCGCCACGGCGGCTGCAAGGTGCCGGCCGTCTGGCGAAAGAGCAAGACGCCGGACAGCAATGCCGAGTTTGCGGGACGCGATCGCCTTCCCCGTCCTCACGTCCCAGACGCGCACCGAGCCGTCCATCCCCGCCGACGCCACCCGCTGACCATCGGGCCAGACCACCACCGACCCGATAGAGCCTCGATGGCCGTCGAATTCCATCCCTACTCTGGCGGCCCCGATGTCCCAGCAGCGGACCTTGGCGGCCAGTTGCCTCCGCGCCGTGACGGTGACTTCGCCGCCGCCGATCAACGCCGAGCCGTCCGGCGTAAAGGCAAGTCCGCCGTGAATGCCGCACGCCTCCGGGAGACTCTTGCCGATTAATCGGCCGCGCGACACCGACCAGAGTTGAGCCGGCGGATGGATCGCAGAGAAATGCGTAGCCGCCGTCGCAAAGCGTTGCCCGTCCGGGTGCGGGGCCAGGAAGTGCGGTTGGTGGCCGAGCGCCTCGGCCCGATGCCGGCGGGCTCCGCTCGCGGCGTCCCACAGGTTCAGCCCGCCAAAGCGTTCGAGACCGACGAGGTACTTGCCCCCGTCCAGCCAGGCGAGATGCTCCACCGGGTGTTCGGTCTTGACGAATCGTCGCATCGGGAGCCCCGTTTCCTACCGACCTGACTTCGAGGGAGATGACACCGGCCGAAGGTTCACGGCCGCGGGGTCTTCACCGTGCGGCGGAGCTTCTCCAGGAGCCGCAAAGCCTCCTGGCGGACCGTGTGAACACGTGCCCCTTGCTGAAGATGGTCCTCCAGCCGATAGCGCACCTCCGCCTGCGGGCGCGTCTCGACGAGCGTAAAGGCGACCTGGGCGGTGGCACGCTGAAAATTCCGCACCAGCACCAGCCGCCGCACCGCCTTGCTCTGCGTGTCGATCTCCAGCACGGCGGAACGCAGGGTGCGCGCCTGGTGTCCCGGCTTCAGTTCGGCGCGGATGATCTCTGTCGCCGACGCGGGCTCCTCGCGGTGCAGGTCGCAGTGGGCCAGCGCGTCTTGCAGGAGGGTGTCCATCTGGAGATGAAACAGATCGCAAAACTGGGCGAGCGCCGGCGGCACCTCGTCCGCGGCGAAGCGGAAACCGAGCTGCGGCGCTGGCGCCACCCAAACGCGGCCCTGCTCATCGCGGCCCCAGGCCCATGTCCCCGGCCGCCGCACCGGCTCGATCCAGAAGCGGCCGCCGCGCGTCCACAGGCGCGTCTCGCCCTGCAGCGGCAGCAGCATCGATCCCTCCATCTGACCCGGCTTCAACTCGTGGACGACCTGATAGCAGCGATCGAGCGGTTCCTCCTGCGCTTTCTGCAGCGCCTGCCGCACGATCATCTCGGCGCTGGCCGGCTGCGGCCGCAGTTGCAGTCCCCAGAACGCCGCGAGGAAGACCGCCGCGGCGAGGGCGGCCCGCCACAGCCAGCGACGCCGGCGAAGCCCACGGGTTGCGACCCGTGGGCTTGAGGCGGCGAGGCGGGTGTGAACGCCGTCGAGGATCTTCGCGGCGTCCACGGTCCGGGCACGCTCCTCCAGAGCGTCGCGCACCCACTGCTCGAGCGGTGGTTCGTTCATTCCGCGGTCTCTGTCAGGAACGGGGCGAGGTGCGCCGCCAGCGTTTGACGGGCACGATGGATCAGCACCCCGGCGTTGCTCACGGATACTTCAAGGAGTTCGGCGATCTCTTGTTGCGTATGACCGAGACTTTTCAACTGCAGGGCGGCCCGCTGAGTCAGCGGCAATAACGCCAAACCCTCGTCCACGGCCTGCTGCAGTTCGCGATACATCAGGACTCGCTCCGGCTGCAGCGCCGAGCGATCCGCAGGCGCGTAGCGCGGGCCATCTTCGCCGCCCCTGCCGGCGGTATCGAGGCTCAGGACGGGGCGCTCGCGGGTGGCGAGGTTGATGCAGGCGTTGGTGATCGCCCGAAAGAGGAGTTTCACCCCGTCGCGCGGCAGGTCATAGTTGGTTGCCTTCTGCAGCAAGCGACAATAGCAGTCCTGCACGACGTCCTCGGCGCGGCCGGCGTCGCGGAGCAGGGACGCGGCGTAGGCCACCGCGCGCGGCGCCGTCGCCAAAATCCAGGAGTCCCGTTCGTCGTGTCCCGCCGGACCTGTGCCGCGCTCAGTCAAACGCCCACCTCAAACGGCCAGCCTTCTGTAAGGATCAACACGGCTGCGCCCTCGATCTTACACCGAAACGACTCGAAAATGCTCTGCCGAAAACCCCTCCCCCCAACCCCCTCCCCGCAACGGAGAGGGGGAGAAGAAAAGCTGCTGTTTGCCTTGCTCCCCCTCTCCGTTGCGGGGAGGNNNNCCTCCCCGCAACGGAGAGGGGGAGCAAGGCAAACAGCAGCTTTTCTTCTCCCCCTCTCCGTTGCGGGGAGGGGGTTGGGGGGAGGGGTTTTCCGCAGCGGCACCGGACCGATGCGTGATCCGGCGGTTTTTTCTGGAGAAACTGCTTGCGGAGCGCCAGCGGTTATGGTGCAATATGGCGCGTCGGGTAAGTGGGCCCGAGAGTAGAGCCTTTTTTCCAGGAGGGACAACCATGTCCAGAGTCGTGTCGCCTCAACAATCCCCTTCCAGTACCAGCAGCCCCAGCACCATCCCGCAAGACAAGATCGCGCAGCGGGCCTACGAGAAGTGGTGCAAACGCGGCTGCAAACACGGCAGCGACAAGCAGGACTGGCTCGAAGCCGAGACCGAACTGCGTACCGAAATGTCTCGGAATTCGGGTTCCTCGCAACCCCGTCGCTGACCGCCACCCCCCGGTTTCCCTGGCCCCTGTCGCTCTCCCGACGGGGGCTTTGCATTTCCCGCCATGACTCTGTCTTTCGATCTCCCGCGTTCGTCCGCCTCCCTGCTCGGGCGGCTCGACGCGCGCTGGAAACTGGCCGCCCTGTTGCTCGCCGCGACCGTCGCCACCACCCTGCAAACCGTGCCGCCTGCCCTGGCCGCCGTGAGCGGCGCCTGGCTGCTCGCGGCGCTGGCGCGCTTACCGCTGCGCTGGTATCTCCTCCGCATGGGCGTGGTCCTCTTGCTGCTCGCCCTGTTCGTTGGGTTTCTGCCCTTCGTGGCTCACGCGAACGAAACGCCGTGGCTGCTCGGCCCGGTGGAGTTGTCGCCGCGCGGAGTGGAACTCGCCGCCCTGATCTTGCTCAAGGCGATCGCGGTCCTGACGCTGGTGCTGGCGCTGTGGCTGACCGCCCCGTGGGAGGTGACGCTCAAGGCGGCCCACGCGCTGCGCGTGCCGGGGTTGGTGGTGCAACTCCTCGCCCTGACGTATCGCTACCTGTTTGTGCTGGGGGAGGAGGTCACGCGCCTGCGGACGGCGTTGCGCGTGCGCGGCTATCGCAACCGGGCGAACCTGCACAGTTACCGCACCGTCGGCCACGTCGCGGGGATGCTGCTGGTGCGCAGCCACGAGCGGGCCGAGCGGGTCGGACAGGCGATGCGCTGTCGCGGCTTCGACGGCCGCTTTCGCTCGCTGGTGGACTTCCGGACCCGCGCGCGCGATGTCCTCGCGTTCACGCTGATTACTGCCGCGGCAGGCGGGGTGTTGCTATGGGATATAGTTGGTCGCTGAGGGCTCATTTGTTCGCGAACGGCATGGTCGCGACGCGGCCAACGTCGGTACCGAAACCCCGGCCACTGGTGCCGGCGCGTGTCACTCAGGATTGGGGCTGGCGGATCCGGGACGTTCTGCAACCCGGCTGTCATGGTTCTACCGCTGGTGATTTCGCAGCTGTTGCTTTCCCTTCGGCCTTCGTCTCGGCCGCTGTCTTCTGCTCCTCAACTTTGGCGGCGACCAGAAACTGCTCCAGTCGGTCAAGAAGATCGTCGCGGAGTTGGTCGAAGGTCTTGCAATGGATCTGCTTGGAGTTGAGCAGGAGGTGCTCTTGCCTCCAGCGCAGCCGTTGCGCTTCGCGTGTTCCCAGATCGGCTGTCCTGCCGATCACTAGAATGCCGAGGTGCCGGATCGTGCGACTCCCAAACTTGGCCTCGAAATCAACGGTGTGTCCCTGTTCATGGAGTTTGAAGAACCAGTCAACGAGTTGACTGAATCCATGCTCAAACCGGGAGGACCATTCGGGTGTGCCTTTTTTCTTCTTCGTGAAGATGCTGCCAGGCGACGCATCCTCGAACTCGATGAAAGCGAAGGCGCTGTTCTTGGAGTCGCCAACGACAAGATCCGCCACGAAATCCCCGAACAGGGGCAGTTCGTGCGCCACCAGATCGTACCGGACGATCTCGGGATGATAGGAGCCGAGAAACGCCGAGAGTTGCAGACGTTGCTTGAAGAAGGGGAGAACGTGCTTCCGCTCTTGCAGTTTGGGGTGGGTGGCGAGGAAGTCACGCAACTGTTCTGCTTCCTTGCGGCACTGCCCGGGATCAAACTGGATTTTCTGGAACTCTGTGGTCATGGGTGCGCGCCCTGCCCCCGCTCCCGTTCCAGAAACAAGCGCAGGGTCTCCTCACGCACGACGTCGAACAACTCGATGCCCCCCGAACTCAGAACGCGGATGAAGGCCCGGAACTCCGGAGAGACACGCAGCAGATAAACTGGCTTCTCCGGATTGAGCCTCACGGCCTCGTCGTTGGACCAGGAAGCCGGGTCACGAGTCTGGAGCACTCCTGCCGCTGCCAGGATGTCCAGCTGATCCTCCTCAGAAAGAGACGCCAAAGCGGTCCGGGCACGCGGATGCACCGTGAGGTTGGCCTGAAAATGCCGCAACACGCGCTCGCCGTTGGCATTGCTGACCCAAACGAACGGCTTGCCCTCGGTCGGTGCAGCATAGCCCGGATCAACCAGACCGAGGGCTGCCAACTGCTGCAAGGCCGCCACTCGCCCTTCGTCGACGTCTTTGCCGTTTTGGATGAACCCGGGTCGCTGCAATGACCACAGCGCCCTGAGCAGAGGCCGCGAGTCAATCTTGGCGGCCAGGCCCGGGATGGCATCATTTGGAAGAAGGTCGGCCGGCATCTTTCGGCCCTCCAGTTCTGGCAACCCATTTGCTGTGCCCCGACTCGACACACGTCTCTCCTTGTGATTCTACCCTCCCATTCGCTTGGAGACATCCGCGCCGCCGAAAAAGCGACTCATAGGCTTACTTCTTGACGATCTCAATCTGTGCGGGATCGGAGACAACGATCTGCGGCCGCTCGCGGAACAGCGACAGCACGCCCGTCACGCGAATGAGCTGATCCTGGTAGTGCGACCGCGGCGCCGTCACACCGGCCGCCCGCAACTTCTCCTGAGCTGCCTTGTCGAGCACCACCGTGAAGTTCTCCTCGCCGCGGAAGTTCGCCGAGGAGTTGAGGAAGATCAACCCGCCGCCGGTGCCGGTCGCCTGCACCCGCATCTCGATCGTGCGGCGCTTGTCGAGATGCTTCGTCACCTCCTCCGGGGTCAACAGTTCCCCGCTGGCGAGGCGGGCGCGCTCGATTCCTTTCGACTTTAGCTCTCCCGGTTGTAGCAGGCTCAGCGGCACTTTCTGCTGGATGGTGACGTCTCCCTGCACGTCGCGGATCTGCAAACTGAGGAGCGGGTCGGGGCGGTCCCAGTCGATGGTGACGAGGCCGAAGTTGTCGCCGTCGTTCATGGTGGCGAGGCGGTGCCGGTTGACCTCCAGCGGTCGCCATTTTTTCTCGCCCCAGTTGAGGCCGCTCGATGTCAGGTCGAAGAGCGGGTAGCCGATGCCGGCGTCCATGACCGACAGTTCGCCGAGGTGCCGGTCGCCGCTGAGGACAACCACCCCGCCGGCCTTCGTGTCGCGGATCAGCTGATACAGCCGCTCGCGCTCGTGCGGCAGGTTCATCCACTTTTCCCATCCGTGATCCTCCGCAACGACCTCGATGCTCGAGACGAGCAGGCGCACTTTCGCAGGGACGCGGAACTGCGCCTCCAGCCAGCGCCACTGCGCGTCGCCGAGCATCGTCGCGGTCTTGTCGGGGCTGGGGATGTACGGCCCCTCGCCGGGGATGAACTTGCCGCGCTTCTTGAGCGGACTGCGGAAATAGCGTGTGTCGAGCAGGATGACCTGCAGGCGCCGCTCCGGCGGGCCGAACAGCTGGGCGTGGTAAACCCCCTTCTGGGTGCGCCGCGGCGCGTCCTTCGCAACGCCGAAGAAATCGAGGAAGATTTGCTGCGACTCATCCTTCTTCGGATACTCGGCGCCGGCGTCGTTGGCTCCGTAGTCGTGATCGTCCCAGGTCGCGTGTACCGGACAGGCGGCTCGGAGTCTCTGCCAGCCGGGAATCGCGGCGAGCTTGGCGTACTTCTTGCGCAGCACGTCCATGTCGGTCGTGTCGCCGTAGACCGTATCGCCGAGGAACAAAAAGAGATCGGGTTTGGCGGCGATAACGACGTCCCAGATGGGTTGCGGCTTGTCCTGGTGAGCGCACGAGCCGAAGGCGATCCGGCGCGGCGCCGGGTCATCGGCGACGGCGGCACAGGGCAACAGCCCGATCAAAACCAGCAGGGCCAACGATAGAGAGCGAGCAAGCGACATCAAAGCTCCTCTGCTAAACGAGCGGCGGGGTTTATCCCCGCCGTCTGGCCGGCGGGGATAAACCCCGCCGCTCGTTCAGTGATTCTCCCCTCGCTCGCAAGTGGCGAGGGGAGAATCACCCCGACCGCTATTTCACGTTGACCACGTGCGGCCGTTTCTCGACGTTCCCCGCCGCGTCTTCAGCATGGGCTCGCAGGCTGACCGCCCCTGCGGCGACCTGCAACTCGATTTCCCACTCCGCAAAGTTGTCGGTCAGCGCTCGGGCCTCCTGCCCGTTGACCAGCACGCGCTTGACGGTCCCGTTGTCGGCCGTCGTGCCGCGCACCGCGAGGCGCCCGGCGGCCGTGCGCCGGACGTGCGTAATCACTGTCGTCGGCGGCAGGTCATCCACCGGGTCGAGCAGTTTCGGGAAGGCAACGTCCTTGACCTCGGCGACGCGCGACTCGTCCCCGGTCAACGGCGCCTCGGGGCGGAACTTGTCCGGGGCGCTCTTGAACTCCGGCGAACGGGTGCTGACGACCATTGCGTGCCGGTCGGGACCGAACCAGTCGTGCAGGTAGACCGGCACGCCCTTCTCGGTCTTCGGCTTCGGCCGCGGCCCGCCACCGAGGTTCACCAGCGCCTTCGCCTTGCTGTTGTCCTTCCAGTTCACCGTCTTGACGTTGCGCATGTGCGTCACGGCATTGCCATTCGGGTTGTCGTCGCTGATCTGGATGAGCGGCATTCCGCCGGAACGGCAGCCATCGAACGTCAGACCGTCTACCGCCAGCACGCCGTACTGCACGCTCAGGTCGTCGTGGCCGCGGTTGAACGGCTCGGTATTCGTCTGACTGATGAGCATGTTGCGGTAGACGTGATTCTCGTAGTTCGGATGGTAGACGCCGTACGCCACCTTGTGAATGCGGACGTTCTCGGCGAGCAGGTTGGGCACCTGCGGGCGGAAGCCATAATGGACATCCCAGATCTTCAAATCGCGGACGATGAACGGGTGCTGCGTGTCCGGACCAACGCGATTTACGCCCTCGCCCAGATTGACGCCGTACAGGCCGATGTTGCTGTGGACCTCGTTGCCGTCGAAACGGACGAAGGGCAGCGTGCGGACGTCCACCTTGCGGAACGTGCCGTCGGGCTGCTGCACCGGGAAGACGAGTTTCAGCCGGCTGCTCGGCGTCGCCTCGTAGCGGAAACCGTACTGATCGTTATCGGCGGCGACGTTGCGCGTGAAGGTGTTGAGGGAATTCGACCACCAGAAGCCGGCGCCGTCGTTGTGATCGAACGGCAGCACCTGCTTCGGCAGCGCCTTGCCGCGACGGGCCCCGACCGCGAGATTGCGGTCCAGGACGTTGAAGACCTCGGTGCCGTCCTCGAAGAAGAAGCCGTGGCCGATGCTCTTGTAGCCGACGCAGTCGCGGACGATCAGGTAATTCGTGCCGTGGATCGTCAACCAGCGATTATGGCTATCCCAAATGGAGGCTCCAATGACCGAGCTGCCGCGCATCGTGTCGCCGCACAGGTGATCGGCGTAGCTGATGGACCCGGCCGAGTGGACGTGATACATGGTGTGACCGCGCATGCCCTCGGGGTCGGCCGACTCAACGATGACGTTGCGACTCAGGTTCGCGACCTCGGCGCGATAGTCACCATCGCCGAGGTGAGCCTGCTTGAGCGGCTGGTCGAGGGTGACCTTGGTGCCCGCGATGGTCGTCACAATGCGTTCCTCGGTGAACGGGGCGGAAGCGCGGTAGGTGTGCTGCGTCGCGGTGACGATGACGCGGTCGCCGGCGCGCCAGCCGGTCACGGGCTGGTCGAGCAGGATGGTGCCATCGCCAATCGCGGCACTGGCGCCGAGGCGGACCCAGGTGCGCGACAGCGGAGCGCCGTGGAAGTCCATGCGGCCGCCGCAGCAGACGATGGCCGGGCACGATTCCTTGTCCATGCCCGGGATGTAAACGAGGCGAATCAGGGCTTTGTACCGGGCGTCGATGGGTCGCTCCTGCGTGCCGACCTCCAGGGCCGGCCGCGGACGGGCCGGATCGGGAGGAGCGAGGTGAGCGTCGCACTCGAAGCCTTCCT
>WNGB01030491.1_pt1 | contig 11502 bp, 7 predicted proteins | sample 5400681 | NCBI WGS metagenome assembly WNGB01 (sample SAMN13153367, study PRJNA577476) | soil metagenome | isolation source: 115 cm soil or saprolite under grassland replicate 2 | place: USA:California | collected 2016-06-15 | reverse complement strand
GGACTCGTCCGCCCGTGGCGCCACGGGAAAGGTATTGACAGCGGTCTTCTGCATGGTATAACTGCGTCGATTTTCTGTAATCGATTGCATCGCTCTCGATGCGCGGCGACTTGCGCCCGGTGTTCCAAGCGTCCGGCGGAGATCACGGCCGTGAATCCACTCTTCTCGCGAGGGAGCGTCCATATGCAGCATCGAACGGCACGACGTCTGGCGATTGCGATCGTCGTCATCCTGGCCGGCGTCCTCGACGCGGCCGCGCAGATCACCACCGGGACAGTGACGGGGACGATCAAGGACAGCACGGGCGGGGTCGTGCCCGGGGCGACTGTCGTACTCGTCAGCGAAGCGCGAGGCACGCGGTCGGTGCCCGCGGTCACGAACGCCACCGGGGACTACGTGTTCCCGAACACCACGGCGGATACGTACACCGTGGAAGTGACGCTGGTGGGGTTCCGAACGCTCACGCGCTCTGGCGTTATCGTGAGCGCCGGCGAGCGCGTGTCGGTCCCCGTCCTCACGATCGAACCGGGTGGTGCGCAGGAAACCGTGAATGTCATCGCCGAGTCGCCGCTTGTGCAAGCGTCGAGCGGCGAGCGGTCGTTCGCCGTCACGACACAGCAGATCGAGAACCTTCCCATCAACCGCTCCAATTTCACCAGCCTCACGGTCTTCACGCCCGGGGTCGTGGCGGGAGGTGCGTCGGCGGGCGCAACGCGTCTGGGCGGAGCCGGGCAGAACAACATCATGATGGACGGCATCTCGGCGATGGACACGGGCAACAACGGTGTGATGCTCCCCATGAACACCGAGTCCATCGGCGAGGTGAAGATCCTCACGCAGGGCTACCAAGCCGAGTACGGCCGGTCCAGCGGTCTGCAGATCACCGCCGTGACCAAGAGCGGCACCAACCGTTTCCGGGGGTCGGCCTACGACGTCGTGCGGAACTCGGACTGGAATTCCAACAGCTGGGTGAACACGAAGAACGTGGATCCCAAGCCCGTCCAAAAGGAGAAGGACTACGGCTACTCCATCGGCGGCCCGGTGGGCAAACCCGGCGGGCACAACAGACTGTTCTTCTTCTACAGCCACGAATATCGTCCGAGGAACAATCCGATCAACAACGGCAGCCCCATCCGGCTTCGGGTGCCGACGGCCCTCGAGCGCGCCGGCGACTTCTCGCAGACGATCGGCACCAACACCAACGGCGAATCGACGGGAATCCTCAACCCCTTCATGAAGGACCCGCTCTCCACGTCACCTTGCAACGCGACCAACACGGCGGGCTGCTTCCAGGCCGGCGGGGTCCTCGGCAGGATTCCGGCGGACCGTCTGTATGGGCTGGGCCTCGCCATCCTCGGCCGGTACCCGCTGCCGAACACCACCCAGGCGATCAACACCACCTACAACTATCAGATGGGCGGCGATAGGTTCGCGGCGCTGCCGCTGGTCGAAAACCTGACGCGGCAGCCGGCGCTCCGGCTCGATTACGACATCTCGTCGAAGCTGCGGTTGACCGGCAAGTACTCCGGCCAGCGTGCCCGTAAGCTCGTCACCCCCGGACTGATTCCGGGATTCACGGACGTCCTCACGCCATTCCCGTACATCACGAACTACGCGGTGACAGTGGACTACACGTTGAACAACTCGACGTTCATCGAGGGCACCTACGGGTTCATCCGGAACGAGCTGACGGGAGGCAATGAAGGCGGCGTGCTGGTCAACGAAACCTCGAATCGTTTCAATGGCCTCGCGGCGTTTCCGCTGCTGTACCCCGATGCCGGCATCGTCGATCACCGGTACTACGCGTACGAGGTGCTGCCGCAGATCAAGCCACCGTTCTGGGACGGCAACAAAATCAATCTCCCGCCGGTGTTCGCGTGGGGGAACCGCATCGGCTCCGCGCCGCCCAATCAACGGTACCCCGGGTGGCTGAACATCAACCGCACCCAGGACATGGCCGCCAGCGTGACGAAGGTCATGGACCGCCATACGTTCAAGGCCGGCTTCTACAACAACCATAGCTTCAAGGCGCAGAACACGGGCGCCGGCGGCCTCGCGAATCTGACCTTCCAGGGGTATGTCAACTTCGGCAACGACACGAATAACTTCCTGGACACCGGTTTCGGCTTCGCCAACGCCGCCGCGGGCGTGTTCACGCAGTACCTCCAGGCGTCGAGCTTCATCGAAGGCCACATGGTCTACAACAACACGGAGTTCTACGTGCAGGACAACTGGAAGGCGAACAGTAGACTGACGCTCGACTACGGCGTGCGGTTCACGCGCCAGCAGCCCCAGCACGACCGGTTCCAGCAGATGTCGAACTTCTTCCCGGACCAGTGGTCCGCGGCGCGGGCGCCGGTGTTCTATATCGCCGGCTGCACCAACGGCGCGACAACGTGCTCTGGAAACGTGCGCAACGCGATGGATCCCCGGACCGGTCAGATCCTGACGGTGCCCGGCGCGGCCAACACCCAGGCGGCCATCGGCACGCCCATTCCGAATTCGGGCGACCTGCTGAACGGCATCAAGCGCGCAGGAGAGGGGATTGCGAAAACGGGCTACGTGTGGCCGCTGATGGCCTTCGGGCCCCGTTTCGGTCTGGCGTACGACCTGACGGGGAACCAGAGCCTGATCCTCCGCGCCGGCGGCGGACTGTTCTTCGACCGTCCCGACGGCAACACGGTGTTCTCGATTCCCGGCAACCCACCCATCGCCACGTCGCAGGACCTTCGCAACGGCCAGCTGCAGACACTCGGCACGGGACTCAGCACGATCGGCGTGCCGGGACTCGTCATCTTCCAGTACGACGCACAGGTTCCCGCGTCCTGGCAATGGCAGACCGGCGTGCAGATGGCGCTGCCGTGGGCTACGTCGCTCGACGTCTCCTACGTCGGCAATCGCGGCGTGAACCGCCTCGGCGGGTTTCAGGGCGGATCGACCGTGAACCTCAACGCCGTCGACTTCGGAGCCGCCTACCTGCCGCAGAACCAGGACCCGACGCTCGGCTCGAGCGCGGTACCGGGCGCCGTGGCCTATTCTGCCAACCTGCTGCGGCCGTATCGCGGCTTGGGCAGCATCAATCAGAACACCACGGACTTCTGGGATCTGTACCACTCGCTGCAGATGTCCCTGAACCGGCGCTTCCGGAACGGGTTCTCGTTTGGCGCGAACTACACCTATGGGATTTCGTTCACCGGCAACACCGGTCTGACGAAGCGTCTGCAGCACGCGCCTGACGGCACGTTCTCGCTTCGGGCCGATCAAGCCGCGTATGAAGAGATGAACAAATATCTCGATCGGCGTCCGCACATCCTCAAGGCCAATGCGGTATGGGACCTGCCGAACGTCAGTATGAACGGCGGCGCCGCGCGCGCCATTGGCCACGTGATCAACGACTGGCAGATCGCCGGCGTGCTGACGGCGGGGTCGGGCACGACGTACGATCTCGGCTACACGTACGCGAACAATGGCGGCAACGTGAACCTGACGGGCTCACCCGACTACGGTGCGCGGGTCGTGTACGTGGGCGATCCAGGGAACGGCTGCACGGACAACCAGTATTCCCAGTTCAACACGGCCTCGGTCACCGGCCCGACGTACGGCAGCCTTGGCCTCGAGTCTGGTCGAAACATCCTCCGGGGCTGTCCGGACAAGACGGTCGACCTCTCGCTGATGCGGGAGATTCGACTGGGCGGCGCCCGTAACCTGGAGGTCCGCCTCGACGTATTCAACGCGTTCAACACCGTGGTGATCAACGGACGGCAGTCCACGATCCAGTACAACAGCCCGACGGACCTGACCATCCGCAATTCGGAGACCCGGGCGGATGGCTCGATCGATCCGGCGCGTCGGACGCCGAGGACCGCGGGGTTCGGTGCGGCCACGGGCGCGCAAACCATGCGCAATGTGCAGGTGCAGTTCCGACTGCGGTTCTAAGGGGATGTAGCGTAGGGCCGACCTGAAGGTTGTGCCTACGCCGCGATCGTAAACGAGCGCGGCTCACCAGCAGGTCCGGCACGCCCGACAACGGCGCACCGCAGCGCAGCCGTTGAGAACCAGGAGGACCCATGCGAGCGATCACATCAGCCGCAGCGATCGCGCTGGCTGTGGGTGCAGCGTTGTTGCCGGCGGGCGCCGGACGCGTCACGGCGCAGCAGCCGGCTCCCGCTCCGTGCGGCGGACGCAGCAACACGCCGCAGGTCCCCTGCCAGACCGATGTCGACGCGATGATGGCCGCGCTTCCCGACAAGGCGCCCGCCAAGGCGGCGAAGCCGCGCAAGGTCCTCGTGCTCGGCCGCGCCACCGGGTACATGCACTCGTCGATCCCGCTGGCGGCGAAAACCGTGGACGCGCTTGGGGCCAGAACGGGCGCGTGGACCACGACGATCACGTACGACGCCGCGGACATCACCGCGCAGAACCTGAAGCAGTACGACGGCGTGTTCCTCTCCAGCACGACCGGCTGCTTCCTCGACGATCCCAACGACAATGCCGCGACCGATGCCAGGCGGGCGGCGCTGCTCGACTTCGTACGCAGCGGAAAAGGTCTCGCCGCCATTCACGCGGCCGGCGACTCGTATCACGGCTCGGCGTGCGGCGGTGGCTCAGGGCAGGGCCCTTCGACTCGCGATGGCCAGGGCGCTCGCTCAGGGCAGGGCCGGCGCGGCGCCGGGCCGTCCGTGCCGGGCGGTCTGCCGCTGTGGCCCGAGTTCAACAAGGTGATCGGCGGCTACTTCAAGTTCCACTGGAACGATCCGCAGCTGATCACGGTCAAGATCGACGATCCGAAGAGCCCCCTGACGGCCATGTTCCACGGTCAGGGATTTGAAATCCGCGACGAAACCTACACCTTCAACCAGGAATCGTTCTAGCGCGAAAACGTCCACGTCCTCACGAGCATCGATTACGCGAAGATGAGCGACGAGGACAAGGCGAAGGAGACCAACCCGCGGAGCGACCACGATTACGCCCTGAGCTGGATCCGCCGAGAGGGCAAGGGTCGCGTGTTCTACGAGGCGCACGGACACCACGAGCGCGTTTACGCGCCAAGCGCGAAGGCCGGCACCCGATAGGACGTGAGATCGGTACGCGTGGAGTGTGTATGACCAAGCGTGACGTGGTGTTGAGAGGTCTGCGGTTGGGCGCGATGTTCGTTGCCCTGTTAATCGCACCGGTGATCGCACAGGACAGGCCGGCGCCGACACCCGTGGCGCCTGCCGCCCAGGCGCCGGGCCAGGGGCGCGGCGCCGCGCAAGGTCCGACGGTCACGTCACCGGAAGTCGGCGTGGACCGCCGCGTGACGTTCCGGATCCTCGCGCCAAACGCACAGAAGGTGGAATTGCGCAGTCCGGGCGACATTCCCGGGATCGGCGGCCGCGGCGTCGCGCCGCCGCAGCTGACAAAGAATGCCGACGGCGTGTGGGAAGCAACGTTCGGCCCAGTACCAGCGGGCGCGTACCGCTACGTCTTCGTCGTTGACGGTCTGACCGTCGTCGACCCGCGCAATTCGTCGACGAGCCCGACCAATACGACCGTCTACAGTCTTGCGGTCGTTCCGGGCTCCGACGCATTCGATACGAAGAGAATCGCGCACGGCGCCGTCGCCTCCGTGCATTACACATCGACCGCGCTTGGTGGCATCCGGCGGATGCACGTGTACACCCCGCCGGGATACGAGACGAGCCGCGATCGGTATCCGGTGCTGTATCTGCTGCACGGCGCGGGCGACCTCGATTCGTCGTGGAGCACCGTCGGCCGCGCTGGGTTCATCCTCGACAACCTGATCGCGGCGAACAAAGCCAAGCCGATGATCGTCGTGATGCCGGCCGGGCACGTCAACGGAGCGGGCGCGGCGCTCGGCGGTCCACCTGCGGCGGTCGGTGCACAGGGGATGCCTGGGATTGGAACCGGGCCGGATCCGTTCGCCAACGACTTCGTCACGGACCTGATGCCGTATGTTGAGAAGAACTACCGCGCGTTGACCGACCGGCAGAGCCGCGCGATGGCCGGTCTCTCGATGGGCGGCAATCAAACACTGAGCATCGCGATTCCGCATCTCGACAAGTTCGCCTACATCGGCGTCTTCAGCTCGGGGGTCATCAGCGGCGGCCGCGGCGCCGCGCCGACCGTACCGTTCGCCGAAGCATGGGAAAAGCAGAACCAGGCCGCGCTTGACAACGCGGCGAACAAGCGGGGCCTCAGCCTCCTGTGGTTCAGCACCGGCAAGGACGATGGGCTGATCGCGACGACGCGGAGCACGGTCGATCTCTTGAAGAAGCACGGCTTCAAACCGGTGTTCGTCGAGAGCGAAGGCGCTCACACGTGGCTCAACTGGCGCGACTATCTGGCGGAATTCGCGCCGCAGCTGTTCCAGCCGGCGCGGTCGTCGACGAGCTCAGACGCGAAGCGGTGATTGACGCTCCTTTCAGTCCTCTGTATTGAATGCCATCGAGCGCGGGGCAGTACCAGTGTCCTCGCCTCCGCTTCGCGCGCCGGGAAGGCCGGCCTCCGCTTCAACTCTCCCGCTGCCACGTCGACTACGGGTTCACTCAGCGACAGCCACGTCGCGTCAGCACCGCCATCGCTACTTCGATCTGCACGGATCACGCGGACCGAAGTCGACGCGGACTCGTCGCTACGGCCGCCTTCCGGCTCCGCAGTGAAGTCGGCGCGCTCAGAAGTCGGCGTGGACACTGGTACTGCCCCCCGCTCGCCTGCCACCGTTCACGAACAGACAGCCGGCCGAGAGACCTCGGGCGGCGACGCGTTGAACGCGCGCCTCGCTGAGAAGACAATCGAACAAGGCTTGCCATCGCGAGGAGAAGATACGCCCGCCTTTGCAGGTCTCGGACGATCGGCTCGACCTCCTTCGGCGCGCAGCCTTCGCGCGTAGGGTGCTCGCCGGTTTACCAGCCGGAGCTCGGCGCAGCCGAGCGAAGGCTGGAAGCCGCGTTTTTCCGCGCGACGTTCCCGCGGCGCCGAGCGAGGTCTCTCGACCGGCCGTCGGAGACGCCCCGTCCCCTCAGGCGTCGATGTCCGACGACTACACATCACCGAAAAACGCGAGTAGCTCGTCAGGGCACGAACATTTTCTTGAGCTCCTCGGCTGCCGGCTGCCGGCCGTACTGACAGAGCTCGAAGGCTTCGGCGTACTTCACGTTGCGGCCGCGCTCTGCTCCGTAGAGCGCAACCAGACGGTCGCGATACTTATTGGCGACCGCGGCGTTCTGCTGCCGGACCAGATCGAGCAAGTACGCCTGCCGCTCGCGATCGCTCTGCGGCACGTTCGGCCGCGTTCTGCCCTGCCACGAATCCTTGTCGCCGAATTGCGACGGCATTGCCGTGACGCAGCTCCACTTCTTCTCCGCCGCGTCATCGATCGACACGACGACGTCGGCGTTGAACGGGTAGGGACGCTGGAAGTCGTCCGAGTAGTGAAGAAACACCGGATTGCGCGTCGTCGACGGCGTGTCGGGCGTGAAGAACGGTGCCACGACGAGGACCGCCGCATCGTCGGCCAGCACCCCGGTGTAACGGTGGTCGGGATGATAGTCGTATGGGCGGTGGCTCAGCACGATGTCCGCCTGCCACTGGCGAATCAGCCGCGCCACCGTCTTGCGATTCTCGAGCGAGGGTGTCAGCTCGCCATCGTGGATATCGAGCACTTCGGTCTCGATGCCGAGGATGCGCGCGCAGTCCGCGACCTCCGCCTTGCGCCGCTTCGCAAGCGGGCCACCCGCCATCTCGAAGTGTCCGACGTCGCCATTGGTCATCGCGACGAACTTCACTTTGTGACCGCGGGCGGCCCAGAGGGCGGCCACCCCAGACGCCTTCAGCTCCGCGTCGTCGGGATGTGCGCCGAACGCGATGATTCGGAGCGGTCGAGTGGCCGCCGGCTGCGCGTTTTGTCCGGACGGGCGCGCACCAGCGATCGACAACACAAACAGGATGAGCAACGCGGAGCGGCGGAACATGTGGATTACCTCACGGGTGCTGGGTGCTGGGTGCTGGGTGCTGGGTGCTGGGTGCTGGGTGCTCGGTGCTTGGTGCTTGGTGCTGGGTGCTCATCGGCGCCAGACGGGGTTCACGAACGCGCCATTGCCGGCCACGTCCCATACCGCGAGGCGTGCCCACGTCCAGCCGGCCGCCGGCGCTCGCCACTCGAACGTCTTCGCGCCGAATTCACGAGTGTCGGCAAGCTGGATGGTTTCGTGGTGCGTGTTCCGTCCGTCGCCCCAGACGATTTCGGCGAACCGAAGCGGAAACGTCCACTGCGCTTCGACCTTCGCGACGATTTCGTTTGCAGACGATACCGACAGATCGACGGCCGGCAGCAGCACTTCTCCGGTTGTCGTGAAGAACTCACCCTTCGCGAGAGGATCCAACGCCTCGCCCCATCGATCGAACGCGGGAAGGCGATCGAGCTTGATGTAGTTGATGTTCATGTGCGCATAAAGCTCGTGCGTGTGGTCAAACTGGAACACGTCGACCTCGCCGAGCATGCGCTTGTGCAGCCCTTGATTGTTCAGCTCGTCGACGAGGTCGAACACGCGGTCGCCCAGCCGGGGCGAGGATAGATCCGCCGGCATCGCCTTCCACCCTGCGCCAAGGTATCGGTCATCGCGGAAATAGTCGGTCGTCACAATGCGATCCGGAAAGCCGGTCGATCCCTTCGTCCGCGGATGGGTCTGGTACATGAGGCCGCCTTCGCGGCGCACGAGCTCGAGCATCTCGTGGGCGTCGGCGACGCTGTACACCGTGCCGTACTTCGGATGCTTCGTGACGAATGCCCCGTCTTTGGGACGGCCCATGAACCAGAACACGGGTTTCGGAAAGACGAGCGCCCAGTGGCCGCCCAGGTGCACGTTGGCTTCCTCGGCCGGAATCAGCAGGAACTGCGGATCGGACTGCGCCCGAAGCGCGCGGAAGTACGCGTCGAGCTCGTCGAGACGCAGATTCGTGAGATCGTTCGGGTGACCGTCGCCGTGGAAATCCATGATCATCGAGGCGTCGACACCCATCGCCTTCAGGACCGGCTTGAACGGCGGCACCCAATCGAATCCGTTCGCCAGCGCCTGGACGGTGTCCGCGAGATGCCAGTGCGTGCTCAGCGTTTTGTAGCCGTCGAGCGGACGAAAGCGATCGCCGTTCGTATACCGCAGGACGTGCGCGAGCGCTGCGTCGGGCGCGGCGTCTGACACGAGGAAGAACACGCCCATCCGCTGCGGCCGTCCCGGCGGCGCGTTCATCCATGGGTAGTACTGCCAGTTCTCGTCGCGAAGCTGCCGGATGCCCAACGAGATGCGCCCGCGCCAGGCACGATGCCACACGTAGCCCAGATTCGACGTGAAGTCACGCGGAAAGAAGTACTGGTGCGGCGACGGAAAGACCGCCACGCTGCCGCCGGCGGTCTTCATCGCCAGCGTGCGATACCGCGCCTGGACCGGCACGCGTTCGGCCTGCAATCCATTCAGGGATGCGCGCCGGAGCGCCCCGTCCGTGTCGTAGAAGACCACCTCGGTGCGCATGTTGTTGCCCGCCTGCCGGTCCGCCGCCGCGGCCATCTCGAGCCCCGCGTCGTAGTAGTAGGCAACGTCGGGATCGCTGGTCGTCAGGACGGCTTCCTGGTGGACGAGCCGGCTGCCGGGAAAGAACGTGTACGCGAGACCGCCGTCGAAGCCGCCCATGTGCAAGCCGTCGAAGACGATTTCAATGCGCTCCCCGATGCTCCGCGCTGTGGCGGCACGCAGCGCGAGCGTGCTCTGCACGTGGCGCGTCCCGTCGGGGTGGCTCGTCGGATCGTCGAAGAACGCGTACCACCCGCCGCGACGCTTTCCCGTCTCGCCTTGATAGAACGGCCGCGCCCCGCTGAGGACAACCGCGCTGCCCGCAGCGATGGACGTGACGAGCGGCTTCGAGGGGTCGAGCGAGAAGATCGCCCGCCAGGTTCGTGCAGCCTCATCGGCCCATGTCACGGTGACGGAATCGTCGCCGCGCGCGACGGCGATCGGCCCTGGCCGCACACCGGTGAGATCGATCGGCACCGCGGCCGCGGTGGCCGCTTGCGCCGACAGCGCGACGAACAGACACGCCAGCACGAGCGATTTCATGAAGCGCATTCTATGCCGAGTTGTGAGACCATACGGCACCTTGCTGGGAGGGGTGCATGGCCGATCTATCACGACGCGAGTTCCTCCGGAAGACCGCCGCGGATGCCGCCGTGGCCGGATTCGTGGCCGCAGGCGTCGCCGAGCTGCGGGCCAATCCGCTTGGCCTGCCGATTGGCAGCCAAACCTATCCTCACCGCCAGATGATCAAGGACGGCAACTTTGCCGGCTTGGCAAAAACGCTCGCCGACATCGGCGTCAAGAGCGTCGAGCTGTGCTCGCCGCTCGGGTACGCCGACTTCGCAAGCCTTTCCGATGCGAAGCTGGTCAAGAAGATCCTCGCCGATCACGGCCTCACCTGTGAAAGCTCGCACTTCAGCATGAGGGAGTTGAGGGAGAAGCAACCGGAGGCCATCGCCTGGGCCAAAGACGTCGGCATCACGCAGATGATCACCGCAACCCTCGGCGGGGGCAGCAGCCCGACGATGGACGTCGTGAAGAAAGCGGCGGACGAATACAACGCGATCGCGGCGGTGGCGGCGAAGGCGGGCATCCAGCAGGGGCTGCACAACGAGGGCTTCGAGGTGTCGACCGTCGACGGCCAGCGGACGTACGACGTGTTGATGGGACTGCTCGATCCGAAGCTGGTGAAGTTCCAATTCCAGATGTCCACGATCGGCCAGGGATTCATCGCCGCTGAATACTTCACCAAGTATCCGGGCCGTTTTTTCTCGATGCACGTGCAGGATGTGGACCTGAACGCGACGCCGCCGCCAGGCGGTCGCGGCGGCGCTGGTGTCCAGGTGCCTGTCGGCAAAGGCAGCATCGACTGGGTCAAGACCTTCACGGCCGCGAAGATAGGTGGGGTGAAGAATTACTTCGTCGAGCAGAACATGGAGCTTACGAAGGAAAGCGTCGCCGCACTCAAGGCGATGAATGTGTAGAGACGGTTTCAAACCCTCGACACTGTGAGCACGTCATGAGCATCACCCTCAGCCGTCGTGGATTTCTCGGGCTCGCGCCGGGCGTGCCGGCGGTGGCGGGCCTGGCGTCTCTCGCAGGTCGCTCCGCTGAAGCCGTCGCGCTCCAGGTTCAGGCCTCCGCCGACGATCAGTGGTTCTCCAATGTCCCGACGGGGCGATCGGTCGTGCGCGCGAGTCAGGGAATGGTTGCGACCAGCCAGCCGCTGGCCTCGCAGGTCGGCCTCGATGTCCTGAAGCGAGGCGGCAACGCCGTGGACGCCGCGATCGCCATGGCCGCCGTGCTCAACGTGACGGAACCGCACATGACCGGCGTCGGCGGCGACGCGTTCGTGATGGTCTACTCGTCGAAGACGAAGAAGCTCGAGGGGCTCAACGCGAGCGGCCGCGCGCCGCGTGCGCTGAATCTGGATTAC
>WNGB01012537.1_pt1 | contig 11503 bp, 13 predicted proteins | sample 5400681 | NCBI WGS metagenome assembly WNGB01 (sample SAMN13153367, study PRJNA577476) | soil metagenome | isolation source: 115 cm soil or saprolite under grassland replicate 2 | place: USA:California | collected 2016-06-15 | reverse complement strand
GCCGATATCGCCGGCTCGCTGGCGCACGCGCGCATGCTCGCGGCCACCGGCGTCCTCTCCGCGACCGACCTCGCCGCGATCGAGCGCGGCTTGAGAGAGATCGAAGGCGAAATCGAGCGCGGCGAATTCGTGTGGACTCGCGCGCTGGAGGACGTGCATCTCAATATCGAGCATCGGCTGACCGCGATCGTCGGCGACGCAGGCAAGCGCCTGCACACCGCGCGCTCACGCAACGATCAGGTCGCAACCGATACGCGACTGTGGCTGCGCGGGGCGGTCGATGTGCTGACCGTTCAGCTGCACGCGCTGCGCAAGGCATTGATCGACCTCGCCGAGACGCATGCCGACACGATCATGCCCGGATTCACTCACCTGCAGGTCGCACAGCCAGTGACCTTCGGCCATCACCTGCTCGCCTACGAAGCGATGCTCGCTCGCGATGCCGAGCGCCTCGCCGACGGCCGGCGCCGGATCAACCACCTGCCGCTGGGCAGCGCCGCACTGGCAGGCACCAGCTACCCGATCGATCGACAACGTGTCGCCGACGAACTCGGTTTCGAGGCGCTGTGTTCGAATTCGCTCGACGCGGTGTCGGATCGGGACTTCGCACTCGAATTCGCCGCCGCCGCAGCGGTCATCATGGTGCATCTCTCGCGCTTTGCCGAGGAGATCGTCATTTGGTCAAGCCCGCGATTCGGATTCGTGACCGTCGCCGATCGATTCTGCACCGGCAGCTCGATCATGCCGCAGAAGAGGAACCCGGACGTGGCCGAACTGGTGCGCGGCAAGTCCGCACGCGTGATCGGCCATCTCACCGCGCTGTTCGTGCTGATGAAGGCGCAACCGTTGGCGTACAACAAGGACAATCAGGAAGACAAGGAGCCGCTGTTCGACACCGTCGACACGCTGGCCGACTGCCTCGCCATCATGACTGAACTGATTGAAACCGGCCTCACGCCGGTTCCCGAACGGATGCGCGCCGCCGCGAGCGAAGGTTTTGCGACTGCGACGGATCTGGCGGACTACCTGGTGCGCAAGGGCATGCCCTTCCGCGACGCGCACGAGGCGGTCGCGCGGGCAGTGCGCCATGCGGAGCAGAAGGGCTGCGATCTTGCGGAGCTCCCGCTGGCCGACCTGCAACGCTTCGCGCCTCTTGTCGACGAAGACGTTTTTCGCGTGCTCACGCTCGAAGGATCGGTCGCGAGCCGCGACCATCCCGGTGGAACCGCACCGGCACAGGTGCGCGCCGCCGCTCGAGCTGCGCGCGCTGCGCTCGATCGTACATGAGGGCAAGCGAGAGCCGTTGACTGCGCCGAAGTATGCGGCGCGAGGCCTGTGGACAAGTCAGAAGTGAGCGAGCCATGAATGCAAAAGCGACCACATTTATCGGTCTTGGGGTCATGGGCTATCCGATGGCAGGCCATCTTGCCCGCACCGGCCACCACGTCACCGTCTACAATCGGACGCCAGCGAAAGCCGCGCAGTGGACGGAAAAACATGGCGGGAAATCAGCGCCGACGCCTGCTGCCGCGGCGGCGGCTGCCGAATTCGTCATGCTGTGCGTCGGCAACGACAATGACGTACGCGCGGTTGCACTCGCTCCGGAGGGCGCGCTATCCGCGATGAAGGCCGGCGCGATCCTGATCGATCACACGACCGCATCGGCGAGTGTTGCGCGCGAACTCTACGCCGCGGCAAAGGCGCGCGGTGTCCGCTTTCTCGACGCGCCGGTGTCCGGCGGGCAGGCAGGAGCGGAGAACGGCAAGCTCACGATCATGGTCGGCGGCGACGCCGATGCGTTTGCGCTGGCCGAGCCGGTGCTCTCTTGCTACGCGCGCGCCGTCACGCTGATGGGCGGCCCGGGCTCGGGACAGCTCACCAAAATGGTCAACCAGATCTGCGCTGTCGGCGTTGTGCAGGCGCTCGCCGAAGGCATCAACTTCGGCATGCGCGCCGGGCTGGATATCGAGCGTGTGCTCGACGTCATCGGCAAGGGCGCGGCGCAGTCATGGCAGATGGACAACCGCGGCAAGACGATGGCGGCCGACAAGTTCGATTTCGGATTCGCGGTCGACTGGATGCGCAAGGACCTCTCCATGGCGATCGCGGAGGCTCGAAGCAACGGCGCGGCGCTACCCATGACTGCGCTCATCGACCAGTTCTATGCGCGCCTCCAGGCGCGTGGAGGTGGGCGCTGGGACACTTCGAGCCTTATCCGCCTGCTGCGCGATAAGGCATGAGAAGCTGTCTCCAAAACTACTGCGCGCCCCAATCGCTTTGTCGTTTCCTCGCTCGCCCCTCGCCGTACATTTTCCGTACTGTCTCGGGGCTCGCTGCGGGCCTCCGCGCGCTTGGGACTGCTCGTAACGTTTTTGAGACAGCTTCAAACCTCTCGCTGACGGCCTTGAGTCCAAGACGTCCCATCAAGACGGCGCAGCTTCATCGATCGCGATTTCGAAGCTTATCTCGGCGGTTTTGGCCAGCATCAAGGTTGCCGAGCAATACTTTTCCTTCGACAGCTTCACGGCGCGCTCGACCTGGGCGCGGCTCAGTCCTGTGCCGGCCACTCTATATTTGAGATGGATGCGGGTAAATACCTTGGGATCATCCGCCGCGCGCTCGGCGTCGGCTTCGACGACGCAATCGGATATGGGTTGCCGCGCTTTCCTGAGTATCCAGACGACATCGAACGCGGTGCACGCGGCCGTGCCCGCGAGCACGAGCTCCATCGGCCGGGGACCCAGGTTGCGGCCGCCGGCATCCGTCGCGCCATCGAGGACCATCGCGTGACCGCTCCCCGTCTCAGCGACGAAGCTGACCCCTTCATTCCACTTGATCCTTGCCTTCACCGGCGGTCTCCCTTCGGGCCTACTTGAGCAAGAAATCCAAACGCCGGCGTCACCGCATCGAAACGCGGATTTCCCCCATGACGCTTGCATTGTGCAATGCAATATGCGACGATCGTTTTACCCTTGCGGACCGGAACGTTCATTATTCCGCCGCAGGTCATTCCTCCATCCTCCTCCTATGGCGGAATGTTTACGCGGCCGCCCGGCCGCGTCTTTTTTGCAATGCTGACAGCCCAGCGCGGTCGCAGGGGTTTGGTTTGACAATAATCATATATCTGCATTATCATTAAAGACTTAGCAAATTTTGCCTGGCCGCCTTAAGAGCCACCGTCCGGCGCTTCCCGGACTTTCTCCGGAGTTTTGGGATGAAAACCTATTCCGCCAAGCCGCAGGACATACAGCGGGATTGGTACGTAGTCGATGCCAGCGACAGGGTGCTCGGGCGGCTCGCGAGCGCGATCGCACACCGTTTACGAGGCAAACACAAGCCCATCTACACCCCGCACGTCGACACGGGGGACTTTATCGTCGTGACTAACGTCGAGAAGATCAAGGTAACCGGCACCAAGGTGGAGGACAAGCTCTATCATCGCCACAGCGGTTATCCGGGTAGTATCCGGACTACGACCTTCGGCAAAATGCAGCGGCGTTTTCCAGGCCGCGTTCTCGAACATGCGGTCAAGGGCATGCTCCCCAAGGGCCCGCTCGGCTACGCCATGCTCAAGAAGCTTAAGTGTTACGCCGGTTCCTCCCATCCCCACGCGGCGCAGCAGCCGAAAACCCTCGAACTGTAAGGCTCGCCATGATCGGCAATTATCACTATGGTACCGGCCGGCGCAAGAGCGCCGTGGCGCGCGTATTCATCAAACAGGGCTCCGGCAAGTTCACGGTCAACGACAAGCCCGTCGACGAGTTTTTCACCCGCGAAACCGGCCGCATGGTGGTTCGGCAGCCGCTCAAGCTGGCCAATCACGAAATGACCTTTGACATCATGGTCAACGTTCAAGGCGGAGGCGAGTCGGGACAGGCCGGTGCCGTCCGTCACGGCATCACGCGCGCACTGATCGACTATGACGCCCAGCTAAAGCCGGCGTTGTCGAAGGCTGGCCTGGTGACCCGCGATGCGCGCGAAGTCGAGCGCAAGAAGGTCGGCTTGCACAAGGCGCGCCGGCGCAAGCAGTTCTCGAAGCGCTAAGCGGCTCGAGCCGTCGGATACTGGGGCCGCCGCGAGGCGGCCCTTGGCTTTCTAGCAGATTTCGGTCAAGCGATCCGGCACCGGCCTTTATTCCAATGTCATAATCAGCCCAGTCGGATGATAAAATCGGCGGGCGTCCGTGAGGCCATCATGATCAGGGTAGGCATTGTCGGCGGGACCGGCTATACAGGCGTCGAGCTACTGCGCCTGCTCGCCATCCATCCCCAAGCGGAAGTGCGCACGATTACCTCGCGCAAGGACGCGGGCACGCCTGTCGCCGAGATGTTTCCCAGTCTGCGCGGCCTGCCGCGGCTCGCCGAGCTCAGGTACAGCGATGTGGCGCAGGCCGACCTGAAGGGTTGCGAGGTCGTCTTCTTTGCGACACCGCACGGGGTCGCGATGGCCCAGGCGCGCGAGCTAACGGGAGGGGGCGTCAAAATCATCGACCTCGCCGCCGATTTCCGGCTCAAGGATCCGGCGGAGTTCGAGCGGTGGTACAAGATGCCGCATGCCTGCCCCGACCTGCTCGCCGAGTCGGTCTACGGACTCCCGGAGATGCATCGGGACTCAATCCGCCGCGCGCGCATCGTCGGCAACCCTGGCTGCTATCCGACGGCGATCCAGCTTGGTTTCCTGCCATTGGTGGAAGCGGGCGTCGTCGATCCGGCGCATCTGATCGCGGACGCCAAGTCCGGCGTCTCCGGCGCGGGCCGCAAGGCAGAGCTCGGACTGATGTTCAGCGAAGCCGCCGACAACTTCAGGGCGTACAACGTTGGCGGCCACCGTCATCACTCCGAAATCGTGCAGGGGCTGAACGGCATCAGCCCGGGCGCCGTCACTCTGGTCTTCACTCCGCACCTGACCCCCATGATCCGCGGCATCCACGCTACGCTTTATGCGCGCCTGACGAAGACCGATGTCGATCTGCAGCAGCTCTATGAAACGCGCTATGCGACTGAGCCGTTCGTCGACGTCATGCCGCCGGGAAGCCACCCCGATACGCGGTCGGTGCGCGCTTCCAACGTCTGCCGGATCGCCGTGCACCGACCGCAGGGAGGCGACATCGCAGTCATCCTCGCCGTCGTGGACAACCTGGTTAAAGGCGCCGCCGGCCAAGCGGTGCAGAACATGAACCTCATGTCCGGCCTGCCCGAGGAAACCGGCCTGACCGCGCCACCGGTTCTCCCCTGATGCCACAAACTCTCCGCGCCCTCGGCCGGCGGGTGCGTCAGACCTTCGGCATCAGCGCGCCTCGAATGGCCGTGCGCACGCATCTGTCATGGCGCTGGCGCGCTTTTGCGCTGCTCGGCGCTCTGGCGCTGATCGCGGGCATGTGGTGGTGGGGCTTCGACTTCGGGCAGTTTCTGGGGGGCTTCAACCGCAGCGCGGTCGCGGAGAAACAGGCCAGGCTCGAGGCCGACGCAGCCACCCTCAAGGACGAGAATATTCGGCTGCGCGCCAGGCTCGCCGAGCTCGAGAGCGACCTCAACGTCACCCACGGCGCGCAGACGACGCTCTCGCGCCAGGCGCTCGATCTGCAGAACGAAAACACCCAGATGAAGGAGGAGCTCGCGTTCCTGCGCAAGCTCTTCAGCGATACGGGCAAGCCAGGCACGGTGACCATTCAACGCCTAACGGCCGAGAAGGATCGCGACGACGTCTATCGCTTCAGCATGCTCGTTGTGCGCGGCGGCAATCCCAGCGACGAATTTTCCGGTCAGCTCACGCTGCTCGCCAATGTCGCAGCCGATGGGCATAGCTCGACGCTGACACTACCCGACGACCAGCCCGACACCGCACCCGCGCTCACACTCAAGTTCAAGTATTATCAGCGGGTTGAAGGAACGTTCCGCGTTCCCAACGGAGGCCAGTTGAAAAGCCTGCAAGCCCGCGTCGTCGAGCCCGGCCAAGCGACGCCGAAAGCGACGCGGAGCTTGAATCTTACGTAGGAGGGTCCCATGTTCGAACGCAAGAAGTCTCCTCCACAGAAGCGGATCGATAGCTTGATCGGCGCCGGCACGACGGTGGAGGGGGACGTCACCTTTTCCGGCGGCCTGCGGATCGATGGCGTTGTGCACGGCAAGGTGGCGACAGTGGATAGCCAGCCCGCGACGCTGGTCTTAAGCGAACAGGCAAGAATCGAGGGTGAAGTCCACGTGTCGCACGTGGTTATCAACGGCGCCGTCAGTGGCCCCGTGAACGCCAACGATTATCTGGAACTGCAGGCCAAGGCACGGGTCAACGGTGATGTGGTGTACCGAACGCTGGAAATGCACGTTGGCGCGGTGGTGCAAGGAAAGCTTATGCATTCCGAACAGGAATCCGCCGCAGTCGTAGAATTGAAGCGCGCGACCGGCGAGTGAGCAGCCGCGACGCCGCATTGACCTTATTACCCGCCGTCTGCTAAGTTGCATGAAGTAACCGAGGAGTTAGCAATGAATGCAATGACCGAAATGCCCGCCCCGCTGGTCTTCACCGATGCGGCAGCGACGAAGGTGAAATCGCTGATCGAGGAGGAAGGCAATCCGGAGCTCAAGCTGCGGGTGTTCGTCACCGGCGGCGGCTGCTCCGGATTCCAGTACGGCTTCACCTTCGACGAGGATGTCGCCGAAGACGACACAAGGATGGATAAGAACGGGGTGACACTTCTGATCGATCCGATGAGCTATCAATACCTCGTCGGCGCAGAAATCGATTATCAGGAAGGGCTGGAAGGTGCGCAATTCGTGATCAAGAATCCGAACGCGACTTCCACCTGCGGCTGCGGCTCGTCGTTCTCGGCCTGAGGCCTCCTAACTTGCACCTGCGACGGGGACCGCGGTCCCCGTTTTCTTTTGTATGCTCTGATGCGGCATTGCGGACGGACTAACTCAGGGGCGTAAGCGCTGGATGAAGGCCACCGCGCCGAGGCGCGCCGAGGTTCCCGCGACCGGGCTGTGCGCGCGCAGGCGCTGTTCCACCACAGGAACAGGCGCTAGGCGGCGCCCTGGAGGTCGGCATCGCGTTGCAGGAAGTAACGCAGGCGCTGGGCACCGCCAACCCCACTGCCGCAGCGGCTGGCGCGGAAAGACGTGATCGGTCGGAGGCGCCGCCGTCTCCACCCTGCGCCGGGCGTTGTCCCACACGGGGATTTGCTTCGCGGCACACGCCGGGCACACCGCGCGCCCCTGGCAGGAGAAAGCGATCCGGAAGTCGTGCCCGCACTGCCGACACCGCGCGCGGGCGAAGCCATGGGCAAGGATGCCGCACTTCAGCTCACGGCGGAACTCCCGCTCGACGTGGGCGGGTACCGGGTCACCGTCGCCATCGCGAGCGTGCGCGCGCGCCAGGTCGCGATATGCGTCTGAACGGTGCGGTACCGCAGGGTGGGCTCGGGCCGGCGCCGCCGGTAGGGCGCCATGCAGTCGCTCGCGGTGGCCCCCCGATCCAGTACTCTGCCTGCCCTAAGCGGTCCGGTGCACCGGGCGTGCCGGGGATGGTGGCGGGCACGGGGCGCATCCCGCTATCGGACGGAAGGGCTAAGTCGGGGTGGCCGCGAATCGACGGCCGCGGCGCAGGCGGGAGGATGGATCGGGCAGTGATGCCTTGACACCAACGTGCTCAGGCGGGAGCAGCCGTGGTAGCCGGTTGGCATAGAGGCAGCCGTCGCAAGCGCAGTTTGCCGTTGCCGTTGCGATGCCCTCGGTCCGCCGCGCCGCGGCGGCCCCTCATGCGGACCATTGAGGCCGTAGAAGAGGTTGTGCGCCAACGTTCATTGGGCCAGGTCTCAACGTGCAGAACGTTGAAACCTGGCCCCTCACCACCGGAATCTAGGCACCATTGGAGACAGTCAGGCGTTACGACTCGACTGTCTCGCCTCGAATCATGCGCACTTCTTCGATTCTCACCAATCCAGCGCCCGCGAAGGCTTTCGCTGTAGCTGCGCCGGCGTTCGCGCTTACCGCCGCCACACGAATCGCCTGCACCTCAACTGTAAGGACACCACGGGTACCTTGACCTCCTTCTAACAGTTTGAGCCTTTGGATCAGTTAAGGGGCCGGAACGAACACGAGCTGCGCCTTCGCTTTGTCAGTAGCTTGCCAATCCCACCACGGATCCGTGGCGTCAGTGAATAGCAGTGCGCCATCGATTGTGAGAAGCTTACGCGTCTCGTCGGTAAATTTTGGTTGACCCGCTGTGCGGGTCTTCACCAACGCGGTCCCGCAAACGATGAGGCCGTCAATCGTGCCACAGGTGGCAATATCAACACTCGAGTTGGGGGTCCCGACCAACCGGAAGTACACCTCCCACTCGGTCGACACATTCGCTGGCAGCTGAAACTCAGCCGGATCATCGCAGGCGTTACCATCCAGGACCCGGAAGTCGGGCCCGGCTTTGAGCAAGATGTCGTTGGTCTGCAATAGGTCCGGATGCCCGCCGCCGAGTGCGCTGGCCTTCACAGAGATGGTGTGGCGGTCGGAGCCATCAAATGTACCCCCCAGACAATGATCATAAGCATGGACATTCAGGTGATACGAGTTGTTACCCGGGATGTGCGGCAAACCGTTCCCGTTCAACGAGACATGGGTAGCGAACGCGGGCGCCGCGAAGAACGCCACGAACGCCAACGCCATTAGCGCAAAGCTTAACTTCTTCATCATATCTCTCCTCGTGATGGAGCCCCTCCGGGGCTACAGCTCTGAGCCGCTCAGTTCCTTGGCATTGGCTGGGCGGCCCCTTTTTACGTCGGTTCACCGGTTATCGCTCTACGTCCCCAAAACCTGAGCGCCCTGAACGCTCCCTACGATTTACCCTTCGCCATTTCTCACCTGCCTTCTAACTAAAGCCCCTCGTTGGCCGGTTTCCAAGGCGCGTGGTCCAGGCGACGAGCTCCCGCATACCACCAAGCATCGTTCATGCCTGGGGTATCTTTGCCTTGCTAATCAGCCAATTCAGATTCGGCTCCGCGCACGTGATCGAGCCAAATGTAAACATCTTCGACACCGATGGCGAATTGCGACCAGTGTCGAACCGCTTGAGCGAACCTGGCGAGGATCCCCGCCGCGACGCGTGTTCGGTTCTCCGCAGGCTTGCGCGTTGCTGGCAGGGTATGACGCAGGGCGATTCCGGGGCACGGCTCCCTGCTGCTGTATTATCGCCGCTCTATCGTACTTGGCTTGTTGCTGACGGTCCTTATTGCGTGCTGTTCGAGCGTCCCGGCTAAATTGCTGGGCAGTGGTAGAAGGCTCTCTTGATCACGCCAGCGTCAACGCGCAGCGCCACCCGTCGTCGCCGGCACTGCCGGACACAAGACCACCCGTAGCGGCCTCCAGTCTCGACGGCGTCGTTGATGGAAGCTTCCGCCAGGTCGTTCGCAATGACGCGGGCACGACGACCGTCGCGGCGACGCATAGGTGTTTCTCCTATCCTTTGTACTGTTGTGGAAATGATCATCGTGGGTGCCGGCATCGGAGGATTGACGCTGCCATTGACGTTGCATCGCGCCGGCAACGACGCGCACGAGACGGCTCCTGTTTCACTCGTCGAATCTTCAAGGGAATCGACTGGAAAGCTGCAGGCATTCCAATCGTAGTGTGAGATGACGTTTAACGGATCTCGATGGACACCGCATCCAGGAAACCGTGGCGCTCAGTCTGGTTCTGGCTCGCTCTCGTAACGGCGGCATCGTTAGCGGCGTTCCTTCTCTTTTCCCCGACCTTCAAGGGCTGGGTCGAGGGGGTGACCGATTGGGCCGAGGGCATCATGATGGCCCATCCGGTGGCTGGCAGCGTCGTCTTTTTCCTCCTCTCTGCGATTTCCGCGATGCTTGCGTTCGCTTCGAGCATGGTGCTCGTGCCGCCCGCCAATGAGGTCTGGGGAAAGCCGGTCAGTTTCCTCCTTCTGTGGGGGGGATGGACTGCGGGAGCGATTGCTGCGTACTTCATCGGGTATTTCGCGCGGCCGTTGCTGTTTCGTCTGGTGCAGAGGCAAAAGATAGAGAAGTATGAGGAAATCGTCTCGAAGCGAATGAAGCTCTGGGCGGCGATGCTCCTATGTCTCGCGGTCCCGTCGGAGATCCCCGGCTATCTTTTCGGCGGACTGCACTACCCGTTCTGGAAGTTTCTTGCCGCAATCTCCATTGCCGAATCGATCTACGCACTCGGCGTGATCATCGCCGGGGAGAGCCTCCTGGAGGCGAAGCCCGCTGCCCTTGCCGTAACCGTCGGCATTCTGATCGTCGTCGCGGTAGGCGCGGGCATGCTGCTGCGGGCGCAAAGGAAGCGCAAAGCCTAGCGACCTTGCCTAGGTGTGATGCCTCAATACGTTGTTACTGTTCATTCGGACTGAGTCTGAGAGACTGGAAGGTGCGACCCATTCCGCATCTTTCAGGAACTCAGCCGAATGAACATCCACCAGAATGCCCGACTCACGTTCGCCCGTCGACTGGAAATGGTCCAAGACGTTATCGAGCACAAGCTGACCCACGCCGTGACCGCCGCCAAGCACGACGTTAGCGTACCCACCGTGCGTAAGTGGGTAGGGCGCTACCTCACCCAAGGCGAGGCGGGTTTGCGCGATGCATCGTCGCGTCCGCAGGTGAGTCCGCGTTCGATCGCGCCGAGCGCGGCCCTGGCGATCGCCGAGCTGCGCCGCCGCTTCTTGACCCACGCCCGGATCGCCCAGAGCTTGGGGGTGTCCGCAAGCACGGTAGGGCGCGTCCTGGCGCGCGCCGGATTGTCGCGCTGGGCTGACTTGGCGCCCAGTGAACCCATCCTTCGCTACGAGCATGCCCATCCCGGAGACCTGCTGCATATCGACACCAAGAAACTGGCCCGCATCGTGCGCGTGGGCCACCGCGTCACCGGCGACCCGCGCGACAGCGTCGATGGGGTCGGTTGGGAGTACCTGTTTGTCGCCGTCGATGACCATGCGCGCATCGGCTTCACGCAGATGAAACCCAATGAGCGCCGGGACTGTGCCATCGCCTTCCTGCGCGCAAGCGTGGACTACTTCGCTACCTTGGGCGTGACCATCCGGCGCGTTCTCACCGACAACGGCTCGGCGTTTCGCTCCAAGCGCTTTGCCGCCGCCTGCCGCAAGCTCCGTCTGCATCACAGCTTCACACGTTCCTATCGCCCACAAACCAATGGCAAAGCCGAGCGCTTCATTCAATCGGCACTGCGCGAATGGGCCTACGGCATCCCCTACCATCATTCTTCCGCGCGCACCACGATGCTGGCGCGCTGGAACCATCATTACAACTGGCATCGCCCCCATCAAGGTATCGGAGGCATCGCACCTATGAGTCGCCTCAGCAAGTCCAGAAACAACCTCTTGACGCTTCACACTTAGGGAACCTCTGCATAAGCCCCACGCGGATCGCGGTTGCGGGCGAAATCGGGATGATCGCACGAAGCGCGACAAAGGTCGTAGCTTGGGCTACGATGCCGAGGAGCGCGACAAAGCGAGCCCCGATTTC
>WNGB01050924.1_pt1 | contig 11505 bp, 10 predicted proteins | sample 5400681 | NCBI WGS metagenome assembly WNGB01 (sample SAMN13153367, study PRJNA577476) | soil metagenome | isolation source: 115 cm soil or saprolite under grassland replicate 2 | place: USA:California | collected 2016-06-15 | reverse complement strand
GCACGGGTGACGTAGCCGTGCTGCGCGGCGGCGAACTCTTCGAGGGCGAGGACCGCCTCGGGCCGGGTACCGGGCATCGCTTCGACGTTCATATCCCGAACCTTACCGATGACGCAAGGTTCGGGCCACCGATTTACGTGCTCGCCGATCTCGAGCCGTGGTATGGTCTTGGGGCCGAGCGCGCAATGGTGGGCGGTCGGTTGTCGGTGCTCGGCTTGACAGTGCCGGTACGATGCCAGACGAAGCCTCGACCCCCGCAGGAGCCAGAATGCCCTGTCATATGAGCCTCGTACTTATTACCTAAGCGCGGACCGCGGTACGGGTCCGCGCGGAGCCTCCTATGCCAATCGGCAGGAGGTTTTTTGTTTGCCCGGCGACGGGCGGCCGTGGACCGCAAAACCACACACCAGGGAGTCATCTTGAAGGTCACTGGAGCGCAAGCGCTCATCCGCAGCCTCGAGCAGTGCGGCGTCAAGGTCGTGTTCGGGCTTCCCGGTGGCGCGATCCTGCCGGCCTACGACCCGCTGCGTGAGTCCAGCGTTCGCCACATCCTGGTCCGCCACGAGCAAGGGGCGGGCCATGCGGCGGAGGGGTACGCCTGGGCGACCGGCGAGGTCGGGGTCTGCATGGCGACCAGTGGCCCTGGCGCGACCAACCTGGTCACCGCGCTGTCGGACGCCTACATGGACTCGGTGCCGATGGTGGCGATCACCGGCCAGGTGCCCAAGCCGGTGATCGGCTCGGACGCCTTCCAGGAGTGCGACACCACCGGCATCACGCTGCCGGTCACCAAGCACAACGAGCTGGTGCTCGGCCCCGAGCGGGTCGCCGGCGCGATCGCCGAGGCGTTCTACGTCGCCAGGACCGGGCGGCCTGGCCCGGTGCTGGTCGACGTCCCCAAGGACGTGCTCCAGGCGACCACCGAGTGGTCCTGGCCGGAGACGCTCGACCTCCCGGGCTACCGGCCGACCGTCAAGCCGCACGCCAAGCGGGTGCGCGAGGCGGCGGCGCTGCTGCGGCAGGCGCGCCGGCCGGTGCTCTACGTGGGCGGCGGCGTGGTCAAGGCCAACGCCCACGAGGCGCTGCTGGCCCTGGCCGAGTTGGCACCACCCGCTGGCGCTCGGCATGCCGGGGATGCACGGCAACTACGCGGCGGTGGCGGCCCTCCAGGAGGCCGACCTGATCCTGGCGCTGGCCGCCAGGTTCGACGACCGCGTCACCGGCGACCTGAAGACCTTCGCGCCGAACGCCAAGATCGTGCACGCCGACGTCGACCCCGCCGAGATCGGCAAGAACCGGGCGGTGGACGTGCCGATCGTCGGCGACGTCCGCCTGGTGCTGGAGGAGCTGGTCGCCTCCTACCGGGCGATGGCGGCCGAGGAGGAGCCCGCCGACACCTCCGCCTGGCTCCAGGCGCTCGACGACTGGAAGCGCCGCTTCCCCTACCGCTACGACCAGGGGCGGGACGGGCGCCTCAAGCCGCAGTACGTGGTCGACCGCGTGTCCGCGCTGACCGCCGGCAACGCGGTGCTGACCTCCGGGGTCGGCCAGCACCAGATGTACGCGTCGCAGTACTTCCGGTTCTCGCGTCCGCGTTCGTGGATCAACTCCGGCGGCGCCGGGACCATGGGCTTCGCGGTGCCGGCGGCAATGGGCGCCAAGGTCGGCCGGCCGGACGAGCTGGTGATCGCGATCGACGGCGACGGCTCTTTCCAGATGACCGCGCAGGAGCTGGCGACCTGCACCATCGAGCGCATCCCCATCAAGGTGCTGATCCTCAACAACGGCCACCTCGGCATGGTGCGCCAGTGGCAGGAGCTGTTCTACGACGAGCGCTACTCCGAGGTGAACCTCGGCTTCGAGTGGCCGGACTTCGTCAAGCTCGCCGAGGCCTACGGCGGCGTCGGCCTGCGCTGCGACCGCGCCGAGGACGTCGACGCCACCTTGGAGAAGGCGATCGCGGTGGAGGGGGTGCCGGTGGTGGTCGACTTCCGGGTCGACGCCCACGAAGGCGTGTTCCCGATGGTCCCGGCCGGCCGGTCCAACGACGAGATCATCCTCGGCCCGGAGTTCTCGCCCGAGGAGCAGGCGGCCGCCACCAGGCGGGAGGTGCGCGGATGAGCGTCCACACCCTGTCGGTCCTGGTCGAGAACAAGCCCGGTGTGCTCGCCCGCATCGCCGGGCTGTTCAGCCGGCGGGGCTTCAACATCGACTCGCTGGCGGTCGGCCCCACCGAGGACGAGACCTACAGCCGCATGACGATCGTGGTCGACTGCGCGTCCAGCCCGCTGGAGCAGGTGGTCAAGCAGCTCAACAAGCTCGTGAACGTGCTCAAGATCGTCGAGCTGGAGCCGACCCGCTCGGTCGAGCGCGAGCTGGTGCTGGTCAAGGTCCGGGCGGACGCGGCCAACCGCCACCAGGTGGTCGAGCTGGCCGAGCTGTTCCGCGCGCGGGTCGTGGACGTGGCCCCGGAGAGCCTCACCATCGAGGCGACCGGCGACCAGGGCAAGATCGAGGCGATGCTCGAGATGCTGGAGCCCTACGGCATCCGCGAGCTGGTCCGAACCGGAAGGGTCGGGCTCGCCAGGGGGAGCAAGGGCATCAGCGACCGGCCCGTTCGCCTGCAACGGCCGGCATAACAGGAGGTCCACGAGGAAATGGCCACGGTCTATTACGACGACGACGCCGATCTCGGCCTGGCACAGTCACGAAAGATCGCCGTACTCGGCTACGGCTCCCAGGGGCACGCCCACGCGCTGTGCCTCAAGGACTCGGGCTGCGAGGTGCGGGTCGGCCTCGCCGAGGGGTCCAAGAGCCGCGCCAAGGCCGAGGCGGCGGGCCTCGAGGTCCTGACCCCCGCCAAGGCGGCCGAGTGGGCCGACCTGATCATGGTGCTGGTGCCCGACACGGTGCAGCGGCACCTCTACGCGCGTGACGTCGCGCCGAACCTGCGGCCAGGCGACGCACTGTTCTTCGCCCACGGCTTCAACATCCACTTCGGGTACGTGAAGCCGCCGGAGGGCGTGGACGTGGCGATGGTCGCGCCCAAGGGCCCCGGCCACCTGGTGCGCCGCCAGTTCGAGGAGGGCCAGGGCACGCCCTGCCTGGTGGCCGTCTCGCAGGACGCCAGCGGCAAGGCCTGGGACCTGGCCAAGTCGTACGCGCGCGGGATCGGCGGCACCCGGGCCGGCGCGCTGGTGACCACCTTCCAGGAGGAGACCGAGACCGACCTGTTCGGCGAGCAGACGGTGCTGTGCGGCGGTGTCAGCGCGCTCATCCAGTCCGGCTTCGACACCCTGGTCAAGGCCGGCTATCAGCCGGAGGTCGCCTACTTCGAGTGCCTCCACGAGCTGAAGATGATCGTGGACATGATCTACGAGGGTGGCCTGAAGTGGATGCGCTACTCGGTCTCGGACACGGCCGAGTACGGCGACTACACGCGCGGGCCGCGGGTGATCAACGACAGCGTCCGTGCCGAGATGGAGCGCATCCTCTCCGAGATCCGCTCCGGCGCCTTCGCGCGCGAGCTGGTCGCCGAGGACGACGCCGGGCGCCCGAACTTCAACCGGCTCCGGGCGGAAGCCCGCGAGCACCAGATCGAGCAGGTCGGCCGGCCGCTCCGGGCGATGATGTCCTGGCTGCGGCACCCCGAGGACTGATCCTTCGCAAATGGCACGCATCCTGATCGCCGAACCGCTGGCCGAGGCCGGCGTGGACCTCCTGCGCCGCGACCACCAGGTCGACGCCCCCGCGGCCATGACCCGCGAGGAGCTGCTGGAGGCGGTGGCCGGCGCGGACGCGCTGGTGGTGCGCTCGGCCACCCGGGTCGACGCCGAGGTGCTCGAGGCCGGGCGCAATCTCAAGGTCGTCGGCCGGGCCGGGATCGGCCTGGACAACGTGGACGTGGCCACCGCCACGCGACTTGGGATCATGGTGGTCAACGCGCCGCAGTCGAACGTGATCTCGGCGGCGGAGCACACCATCGCGCTGATCCTGGCGCAGGCTCGCGACATCCCGCGGGCCGACGCCGCCCTGCGCGACGGCCGCTGGGAGCGCTCGCGCTTCCAGGGCGCCGAGCTCTACGGCAAGACTCTCGGGGTGGTCGGCCTCGGCCGCGTCGGGACGCTGGTCGCCCAGCGCATGCTGGCCTTCGGGATGCGCCTGATCGCCTACGACCCCTACGTGAGCCGCGAGCGCGCCGCCCAGCTCGGCGTCGAGCTCGGCAGCCTGGCCGAGGTCCTGGCCCGCGCCGACATCGTCACCATCCACCTGCCCAAGACACCGGAGACGGTCGGGCTGCTCGGTGAGCGCGAGCTGGCGGCGGTCAAGCCGGGCGCGCGCCTGGTCAACACCGCCCGCGGCGGGATCGTGGACGAGACCGCGCTGGCCAAGGCGGTGGAGTCCGGCCACCTCGCCGGCGCCGCCCTGGACGTGTTCGCCGAGGAGCCGACCACCTCCAGCCCGCTGTTCGGCCTGGACAACGTGGTGGTAACCCCGCACCTGGGGGCCTCCACCGCCGAGGCGCAGGACAAGGCAGGGGTGACCATCGCCGAGCAGGTGCTGCTGGCGCTGGCCGGCCAGTTCGTCCCCAACGCCGTCAACGTCGACGCCGGGCCGGTGCCGGACGCCCTGCGGACCTTCCTGCCGCTGGTCTCCAAGCTCGGTCGCATCTTCACCGCGCTGGCCAGCGGCGGGCCGAGCGGCCGCGCCGCCGCGCTCGGCGCGGGCCGCCTGCACATCGACTACGTCGGCGGGCTGGCCGACGAGGACACCCGGGTGCTCAATCTGGCCGCTCTGAAGGGCCTGTTCGCGCCGGTGGTGAGCTTCGTGAACGCGCCGCTGCTGGCGGCCGAGCGCGGCATCGAGATCACCGAGACCAAGAGCCGCGCGAGCAAGGACTGGGTGAACCTGGTCGCTCTGTCCGGCGAGGGCGCCCGCGGCCCGGTGAGCGTCGCCGGCACCACCGTCGGCCCACGTGACGCCGAGCGGCTGGTCGAGATCAACGGCATCCCCGTCGATCTGGCGCCCGCCGACCACATGGCGTTCCTGTTCTACGAGGACAGGCCGGGCGTGATCGGCAGGGTCGGGACCATCCTCGGCCAGGCCGGGGTGAACATCGCCAGCATGCAGGTCGGCCGCCGCCGCCAGGGCGGCGAGGCGCTGATGGCGCTGACGGTCGACAGTGTGATCCCGCCCGGCGTGCTCGACCGGGTGATGGCAGAGGTCGGTGCCCACGATGGCACCTTCCTGAACCTGAGCCAGCCGGATCGATCCGATCCCGGCCAGGCCCCGGGAGCGGGCGCGTGATGCGGACGATCTCCGTGGCGCCGAGCCTCCTGGCCCTTCGTTGCCGTGGGGCGGCTCTGTGCCGGCCGCCCCACGGCGAGGTCTCCCATGGCGCGAAGGACTGGGAAGCGACGTGACCAGAGGAGAGGACCGTTGTCCGAACGTATCGTCATCTTCGACACGACCCTGAGGGACGGCGAGCAGGCGCCTGGCATCAACCTGAACGCCAAGGCCAAGCTGGAGATCGCCGAGCAGCTCGCGCGCCTGGGCGTCGACGTCATCGAGGCCGGCTTTCCCGTGGCCAGCCAGGGCGACTTCGAGGCGGTGCGCGAGATCGCCCGGACCGTCCAGGGGGCGACCATCGCCGGGCTGTCGCGCGCCAGCCTCGGCGACGTCGAGCGCTGCTTCGAGGCGGTCAAGGACGCCGAGCACTCGCGCATCCACGTGTTCCTGTCGACCAGCCCCAGCCACATGGAGCACATGCTGCGCATGAGCTCCGACCAGGTGCTGGAGGCGACCAAGGCCTCGGTGGCCCGCGCCGGCGAGCTGTGCGACGACGTCGAGTTCAGCCCGCAGGACGCCACCAGGACGCCGATGGAGTTCCTGCTCCAGGTCGTCCAGGTGGCGGTGGACGCCGGCGCCACCACGCTGAACATCCCGGACACGGTCGGCTACGCCATGCCGTGGGGCTTCGCGGACATGATCCGGCGCATCCGCGAAGAGGTCCCCGGCGACTACACCCTCTCCTCGCACTGCCACAACGACCTGGGCCTGGCCACGGCGAACTCGCTGGCCGCGGTGGGCGCCGGCGTGCGCCAGATCGAGGTGTGCGTCAACGGCATCGGCGAGCGCGCGGGCAACGCCTCGCTCGAGGAGGTCGTGATGGGCCTGCGGACCCGCCGCGACCAGTTCGGTGGCCTGGAGACCCACGTCAACACCGAGGAGATCGTGCGGACCTCGCGCATGGTCTCGCGGCTCACCGGCTACCCGGTCCAGTACAACAAGGCCGTGGTCGGCAAGAACGCCTTCGCCCACGAGTCCGGCATCCACCAGCACGGCGTCCTGTCGGACCGCTCGACCTACGAGATCATCGACGCCCGTGAGGTGGGCGGCGAGGCGGCCCAGATCGTCCTCGGCAAGCACTCCGGCCGGCACGCGGTGGCCGATCGGCATCCAGGTCGCCGGCGGCACCGCGCTGTCGCCGACCGCCACGGTGCGGGTCGGCCACGAGGGCGGGGTCATCGAGGAGTCGGCCATCGGCGACGGCATGGTCGACGCGGCCTGCGCGGCGATCGCCAAGGCGGTTGGCGTGGACGCGGCGCTCGCCGAGTTCAACGTCGCCGCGGTGACCGGCGGCAGCGACGCGCTCGGCGAGGTGACCGTGCAGGTCGAGGCCTCCTCCGGCGCGGCGGCAGGCACACGAGTAACGGGGCGCGCCGTCGCCACCGACATCGTGGAGGCCTCGGCGCGCGCGTATCTGCAAGCGGTGAACAAGCTCTCCCGTACCAGGTCGTCACGAGTGGCGGAGCAGGTCCGGGAGTCCGGGGGGTTCGGGTAGCCCGGAGCGGGCGGCCCGAGTTGTACGAAACGAAGGAGCAAGTCGGATGACCAGGAGACCAGCCAGCACCCGATCGCACCACGCTGAGGAGGCACATGCCGCGCCCTCGGAGTCGACCGCGCCGGAGCCGGCGGTCGAGGAGGCCGAGCGGCGCGCCGCGCTCGGCCGCGTCTTCGGAACCGAGGCCTGAATGGCGGAGCGCACCCACACCGTCGCCTCCTTGCCTGGAGACGGCATCGGGCCAGAGGTGGTCGCCGAAGCGCGCAAGGCGGTCGACGCCGCCGCCGCGCGCTTCGGCTTCGGCCTCGACTGGATCGACTACGACCTCGGCGCCGACCGCTACCTGCGAACCGGCGAGGTGCTGCCGGACACGGTGCTGAAGGAGCTGGGCGAGGTCGACGCCATCCTGCTCGGCGCGGTCGGCCGGCCGGACGTCGCCCCCGGTGTCCTGGAGCGCGGCCTGCTGCTCAAGCTCAGGTTCGCGCTCGACCTGTACATCAACCTGCGCCCGGTGCGCCTCTACCCGGGCGTGCCGTCGGTGCTGGCCGGCAAGGGCCCCGAGGACGTGGACATGCTGGTCGTCCGCGAGAACACCGAGGGCCCCTACGTCGGCGCCGGCGGGACCGCGCACCGCGGCACCGCCGCCGAGGTGGCCACCGAGACCGCGCTCAACTCCCGAGCTGGCGTCGAGCGCTGCGTGCGCTTCGCGGCCTCCATGGCGTCGGAGCGGGACGGGCGGCTCACCATGGTCCACAAGACCAACGTGCTGACCCACTCCGGCGACCTGTGGATGCGCACCGCCAGAGAGGTGGCTGACCAGACCGGCGTGCGCCTGGACTACTGCCACGTCGACGCCGCCTGCCTGCACCTGATCAACGACCCAGGGCGCTTCGACGTGATCGTCACCGACAACCTGTTCGGCGACATCCTGACCGACCTCGGCGCCGCGATCGCCGGCGGGCTCGGCACGGCGGCGAGCGCCAACCTCAACCCGGTCGGGGGGTCCGGGGGGCTCAAGAGCGAGGCCCCGACCACGGCAACGCGGGGCCAAGCAGAGCCGAGCGTCAGCCCCCCGGTGAATCGAGGAGGCGCCGGTGGCTCCGGCCGGACGGGCCCCTCGCTGTTCGAGCCGGTGCACGGCTCCGCCCCCGACATCGCCGGGACCGGCAGGGCCAACCCCATCGCCGCGGTGCTCTCGGCCGGGCTGATGCTCGACCACCTGGGAGAGCACCAGGCGGCGTCCGCGCTGGAGCAGGCGGTCATAGCGGTCCTGCCAGGTGCTGCGGGATACTCCACTCAGGAGATCGGGGACCAGATCGCCGTCGCCGTACCGCGCGAGGTGAGCGCGTAGACAGCGACGACCAGCGGCGGCCCGGGATCCAGGGGGCAGGAGCAATGAGGCGGAGCCCCCGGACCGGACAAGGAGGTTGGAGATGCCGATCGAGGCGACCCGCAAGATCTGGATGGACGGCGAGTACGTGGACTGGGACCAGGCGACCGTCCACGTCCTGACCCCTTCTCTGCATTACGGTTGGGGGGTGTTCGAGGGCATCCGCGCCTACGACACCACCCTCGGAACCGCGGTGTTCCGGCTCACCGACCACATGCGCCGGCTGTTCCGCAGCGCGAAGATCTACCACATGGAGCCCCCGGTCTCGCTCGAGGGCGCCATCAAGGTCACCAAGGACCTGGTCGCCATGAACGGCGTCCGCGCCTGCTACATCCGGCCGCTGGTGTACCTCGGCTACGGCGAGATCGGGCTGAACCCGCTGAACAGCAGGGTCAGCATGGCGATCGCCTGCTGGCCGTGGGGCGCCTACCTCGGCGAGGAAGGCTTCGAGCGCGGCGTCCGCGTCAAGGTCAGCTCCTGGCGCCGGCTCGACCCCAACATCATCCCGCCGGCCGCCAAGGCCACCGGCCAGTACCTGAACTCCTCGCTGGCCAAGGCCGAGTCGATCAAGGCCGGCTACGACGAGGGCATCCTGCTCAACCCCAACGGCTACGTGACCGACGGCTCCGGCGAGAACGTCTTCGTGGTGCGTGACGGCACCCTGCTGACGCCGCCACTGGCCGCCGGCTGCCTCGCCGGGATCACCAGGGCGAGCATCATGCGGATCGCCGAGGACGAGGGCATCCCCGTTCGGGAGGCGGACCTCGTCCGCACCGAGCTGTACCTGGCCGACGAGGCCTTCTTCACCGGCACGGCCGCCGAGGTCGTGCCAATCCGGGAGGTGGATGACCGGGTCATCGGCGACCCGGGTCCGATTACCCGGCGGGTGCAGGAGGTCTTCCAGGCCGCCATCCGCGGCAAGGACGAGCGCTACAAGGATTGGCTCGAGCCGGTCGGCTAGGGCCGGTCGGCTAGGGCCGGCGCTGGTCCAACCTCCCGCATCCCTCCCGCCCGTGGACCCGCGGGCTTCCGCCCCCCGGTCCGAGTTCCACGCTGTCAATTGGAGGGAAGCACGCCGTGACCGCTGAACCATCCACCGCCCCCGCGGGGGTCGAGACCTACGACACCACCCTGCGGGACGGCTCGCAGCAGGTCGGCCTCAACTTCACCGTGGCCGACAAGCTGCGGGTGACCCAGCTCCTCGACGACCTCGGCGTCGCCGTCATCGAGGGCGGCTGGCCAGGCTCCAACCCCAAGGACGCCGAGTATTTCCAGCGGGTCCACGAGCTGGAGCTGCGCCACGCGGTGCTGGCCGCCTTCGGCGCCACCCGCCGGCCGCGCCGCGGCGCCGACGACGACCCCAACCTGCTGGCGCTGCTGGACTCCGGAGCGCCGGTGGTCACGCTGGTCGGCAAGGCCTGGACGCTGCACGTCACCGACGCCCTGCGCACCAGCTTCGACGAGAACCTGGCGATGGTCGCCGACTCGGTCAGCCACCTGGTCGCGGCCGGGCGGCGCGTGGTCTTCGACGCCGAGCACTTCTTCGACGGCCATGCCGCCGACCCGGCCTACGCGCTGGCGGTCGCGAAGGCGGCGGCCGAGGCCGGCGCGGACACGGTGGTGCTGTGCGACACCAACGGCGGCACGCTGCCGGGCACCGTCGAGCGGGTGGTCGCCGAGGTGCGCCGCGAGCTGCAGGGCGTCCGGATCGGCGTCCACTGCCACAACGACGCCGCCTGCGCGGTGGCGAACTCGCTGGTGGCTGTGCAGGCCGGCGCCAGCCACGTGCAGGGCGCCGCCAACGGCTACGGCGAGCGCTGCGGCAACGCCGACCTGTTCGCGATCGTCGCGGACCTGGAGCTGAAGGAGGGTCGCAAGCTGCTGCCCGGCGGCCGGCTGGCGGCGCTCACCTCCACCGCCCACGCGATCGCCGAGCTGGCCAACCTGCCGCCGGACGGCCGCCAGCCCTATGTCGGCGCCAGCGCGTTCGCGACCAAGGCCGGGCTGCACGCATCGGCGATCGCCCGGCGCCCCGACGCCTACTCCCACGTGGACCCCGGCACCGTCGGCAACCGCATGCAGGTGCTGGTGAGCGAGCTCGCCGGCCGCTCCAACGTGCTGGCCAAGGCCAGCGAGCTGGGGCTCGACCTGGAGGCCGACGCGGAGCTGGGCGCGCGCGTGCTCGACCGTGTCAAGGAGCTGGAGCACCATGGCTACGCGTTCGAGGCGGCGGACGCCTCGTTCGAGCTGCTGGTGCGCCGCGAGGCCGGGCGGCTCGAGGACCTTTTCGAGCTGGAGGGCTACCGGGTGATCGTCGAGCGCCGGCCGGACGGCAGCGACCTGTCCGAGGCGACCGTGCGGCTGCGGGTCAAGGGCGAGCGGGTGATGGCCGCCGGCGAGGGCGTCGGGCCGGTGCACGCGCTCGACCAGGGGCTGCGCCGCGCCCTGGAGGACCGCTTCCCGGAGCTCGAGTCGATCCGGCTGGTCGACTTCAAGGTCCGCATCCTCGACGGCCGCGCCGGCACCAAGGCGGTGACCCGGGTGCTGATCACCTCCGCCGACGACGAGGGGGAGTGGACGACGGTGGGTGTATCAGACGACATCGTGACCGCCTCCTATCAAGCGCTGGTCGACGGGATTCAGTACGGCCTGTTGCGCCGTTCGATCCCGGCGGCGGTGGTGTTGTCGGGCGGATAGGGGACAGATGGGGCAGCCAACGAGAAGCGGGCGATCCTACGATTCATGCATTTCCACAGGCCAATGGCCTTCGGGTTCAATCGCAACCTTCCCGTTAGCTATCTGTTTCCTAATGTCCTCTACCGCTCACCCCGCGTACAGGGTAAATTGCCTGAGCGGCCCGATCGCTAGCGGTTGATGGGGTCTTTGGGGGAACTTAGTGGGGGGTTAAGTACGTACCACTTGCCCGAAGAGCCGCGATTGTTGCATGCGTGGCGTCTTGCTGTTCGCTTGACGCTGTTTGCCGTCGCGTCCTTCTTCTTGCTGATGTTCCTGTCGCAGCAGGCACGTGCCTCCGACGGGTCAACGGACGCTGCCTCCTCGCAGGCAACCGCGTCCGCTGACGTGTCGGCGCCCGACGCGCCCGGCAAGTCGGACCAGGCGAGGGCCGGCCACGGGCAGCACGCCGCCAAGGGCAGGTTCCACGGCAAGAAGGCCGAGAAGGCCGGCGAATCGAACGGGAACGGCGACTCCAGCTCGGCCGACACAGCGGACGACCAGGGGTCGAGCGGTTCCTCCGCCGACTCCGTGTCCG
>WNGB01016416.1_pt1 | contig 11505 bp, 9 predicted proteins | sample 5400681 | NCBI WGS metagenome assembly WNGB01 (sample SAMN13153367, study PRJNA577476) | soil metagenome | isolation source: 115 cm soil or saprolite under grassland replicate 2 | place: USA:California | collected 2016-06-15 | reverse complement strand
GCAGCAGCGGGCACCGTGATGTAGCAAGCGAAGCCCAAACCGCTCTCGCGGCTTGCCTGGGCCGTATGCGTGGGAACGCGCTCGTACGGTCCTGAAGGGGCCCCGGCGCAGCAATGCGTCGGGGCTACCTGGCTAATGGCCGGCAGACTCGGCCTTCCCCGGTACTCGTGCAGTTGACCGCCGAGACGGTCGCGCCGACAGATCCCGGGTCAGGTCTCGCGGCGAGAGGTCAGCCAGGCGCCCGCGAGCACCAGCGCCGTGCCGAACAGGGCGACCGGCGCCACCCGCTCACCGAGGAAGACGACGCCAAGGGCGATGGCCACCACCGGGATGAAGTAGGTGGCCACCGCGCCGCGTGGGCCGCCGACCCGCCCCACCAGCGTGGTCATCAGCACGAACGCCAGCCCGGTCCCAAGGATCCCGAGCGGCAGCATCGCGGCCGCCACTCCCCACTCCAGGCGTGAGCCGGGCAGGCTCCACAGGCCGAACGGCAGCAGCATCGCCAGGGCGGCCAGCTGGGCGCGCAGCAGGACCGGCAGGGCGCCGTAGCGCTGCTGCAGCGGCACCGCCAGGTTGACGGCAAGGCCGTAGAGCACGACCGCGAGCACGACCAGGCCGGCGCCGAGGGTGGTGGCCCGAGAGCCCTGGACCTCCGGCCAGGAGATCGCCACCACGCCGCCGAACCCGACCAGCAGCCCGAGGGTCTGGGTCCGACCGAGCGGGCGGTGCAGCAGCAGCACCGCCCATGCGGCCCCGAACAGCGGCACCGCGCCGTTGAGCATGCCGGCCACCGACGAGTCGATCCACTGCTGCGCAAGGGGAAACAGGATCAGCGGCAAGCCCGCCCAGATCAGCCCGAGGAACGCCACTCGCGGCAGGTCCTGGCGGTCGACCGGGCGGCGTGCGGCCGGGAACAACGCCAGCGCCGCGACACCGAGCCCGACACGCGCCAGTGCGATAACCCCGGGCCGGAACGCCTCCAGCGCGATATCGATGAACAGGAACGAGGATCCCCAGATGAGCGCGATGCTGGACAGCAGCAACCACTCCTGCGCGCCGAACGCCTCGGAGCGGCTGCCGCTTCCGGCCTCCAGCAGCGGCCTACGCGCGCTCACTGTCGCTGGTGGCAGGTCGCCGTCCGCTCTTGGCATCGATCGCTCCTCACGTGGGTCGCTGGACACGCCGGTAGGCGCATGCCCGTGCCCACCATTATCAGTGTCGTTTGCGATGCGGATGGCGATTGCCTGGCGGATCCTGGAGGCCTGGTGGACGGTGCAGGCGGGGAAGCCGAGGGCGCACAGCACACCGCGGTCGGTGGCCAGCGCCTGGCCGGAGACGCCGGCGGCCGGTTTGATCAGGGCGCCGACGAGCGCCGTGTCCGAGCCGAACTGGGCGGTGGGCGATCACCTGGCGGCTGAAGGGCACAGAAGTCCCGCGGAGCCGGACCGAGCCCGCTTCGACGCAGCAGCGTCTGCGGGCTCACGATGAACGACGACCAACGCGAGCGAGGGAGCACCCGGCTGACCGCCGCCATGAACAGCCGGCCTCGACGGCGAAGCCGCGGTCTCCCCACCTGGCGCTTGAGCACCGCGAGCTGATGGCGAACGACCATGACCTCGATGTCGTTGTGCAACTCGCTAGCCGAGCCGGCCACCAGCCTGAGTGCCCGGCGCATCAGCAGATAGATGAGGGCAAAGAGCACGGAGCGGACCTCCTTCTAGGGAGAAGGCTGATGCTACGAAACGCGCTGGCCGCGCCGACGATCGCGGGTTTCTGTGCCCTTCACGGTGTCCCGAGCGCCTGGCCCGCTGATCTCGCTGCGCCACCATCGAGTCCGGGGGAGCGTGCGGCCACCTCGGCCCGCTGGAACGGAACGCACGCTGCCTCACTCCGCTCGCAGGATCTGGGCGGCCCGGCTGCGGGCGGCTCGGACCTTGACCACGCTCTGGGGTGCCGGGCTGGCACCCTCGAGCCGGGTGTCGTCGACGATACGGCCGTCGATCAGCGTCACGACCCGGCCGGCGTGGCGGGTGGCCAGCTTGGCGTCGTGGGTGACCAGCAGCACGGTCTGGCCCTCTCGGTTGAGCCCTTCGATCAGCTCCATGACCTGCTCGCCGCTGTGGGTGTCCATCGCTCCGGTCGGTTCGTCGGCGAGCAGGAGGAGCGGCTGGTTGATCAGGGCCCGGGCAATCGCGACCCGCTGCTGCTGGCCGCCTGAGAGGCGGGCCGGGTAGCGGTCGGCGAGGTCCGCGATGTCGAGCTGGGCCAACAGCTCCATGGCGCGGGCCCTGGCCGGGGTGGGTCGGGTGCCCTGGAGCTGGGCGGGGAGGAGGACGTTCTCGAGCACGGTCAGGTTGCCGAGCAGGTTGAAGAACTGGAAGACGAATCCCAGCCGCGCGCGCCGGAAGCGGGCCAGACGGGCTTCGCTGAGCCGGCCCAGGTCCTCCCCTCCCATCCTCACCCGGCCGCCGCTCGGCCGGTCGATCCCGGCGATCAGGTTGAGCAGGGTGGACTTCCCGCTTCCCGAAGGCCCCATGATCGCCGTCAACTGGCCGCCCTCGATAGCCAGGCTGACCCCGTCCAGCACGGCCCGGCCGCCGGCCCCGTCGTAGGTCTTGCTGACCTCCGTCAGCTCCACCAGCGCCGTCATCCCCTGTCATCTCCCGTCTTGATCTCTTGAGCGCAGGCATCCACCCAATTGAGGTCGGCCTCGGTGTGCAGGAGGGCCCCCTTGTAGAGCAGGACCAGGTCACCTCGGCCCTGAGCCTTGGCCTTCTGCTCGAGGACGGCCAGGTCCTTGAGCCGCTGTAGGTAGACCCGGCGCTGACGGACAAGGAGCGCGGGCAGGTCGCCGTTGGCGACCCTGGCTGCCAGCAGCAGCTTGAGGTAGATCTCCTCCCGCAGCTGCTGGGGCTCCGACTCCGGCTCGGCCAGCCAGGCCTCCAGCGCCTTGCGACCCACCTCGGTCAGGCGGTAGGGAAGCCTGCCGCGGTCGCCCCGCGGCTCGGCAGGCTCGACCAACCCGTCCCGCTCCAGCCGCTGCAGAGTGGTGTAGACCTGGCCGATGTTGACCTCCCACGACCCGCCCAGGAGGTCCTCAAAGCGCACCTTGACGGAATAGGCGTGCAGCGGCTGTTCCGCCAGGAGCCCAAGAATCCCGAACTTAAGCGCCATCCCTCCCCCTGTACTTACCCAGCAACGGTTCTCCAGTATGCATACTGGAGAACCGTTGTCAATCCCCTGAGATGCGGTCACGGGCTACCTGGCCACCCTCGACCATCCTGAGACCGCCGGCACCCGCCGCGTCTACGCCGGCACCCTCGGCGCCCTCCAAACCGCGCTCGGCGCCGACCGACCGCACCAGGGGGCTGTCCCGCGACCAGGTCGAGGCGCTGCTCGGCCGCGCCGACCTCGCCCTGCGGGAGCGGACCCTGTGGCGGCTGTTGTATGAGACCGCCGCCCGCGCCGGCGAGGTCCTCGCCCTCGACATCGAAGGGCTGGACGTGCGCAACCGCTGCGCCAAGGTCCGCCGCAAGGGCAACGCCGTCGACGTCATCGTCTGGCAGACCGGCACCGCCCGGTTGCTTCCCCGCTTGCTCAAGGGCCGCACGTCTGGCCTGGTGTTCCTCACCGACCGGCGCGCCCGCGTCGAGCTGCCGCCCGGCGACCTCGACCCGACCACCGGCCGCGCCAGGCTCATACCGCCGCGCGGCCGAACTGTTCGAGCAGGCCACCGCCGCCTGCCCCGGCGGGCCGTGGACGCTGCACCAGCTCCGCCACTCGGCGCTCACCCACGCTGCCGAGGCCGGCGCCAACACCGCCACCCTGCTGGCCTACTCCGGGCACACCTCGGTCGTCTCGCCGGCCCGTTACGCCCGCGTCTCACCCGAGGCGCTGGCTGGCTGGCAGCAGCGACGCGACCCCGCCCGACGTCGGCTGTGGGACGACCTGCTGGATGCGGATGAGTGGGGCTTGGGACGACAGTCGCGTGAGGCTGGCGTAGGGCCCGTGGTCTGAGCCTGCGGGTGCTCAGCCCGCCACGCCGAACCAGGTCTGCAGCGCCTGGCGGAGCCCGTTGGTGTCGCGGCTTCCGGGAGCGGCGGCCCAGGCCACATACCCGTCCGGGCGCACCAGGATCCCCTCCAGCGGCTCGTCACTGCGGGCCACGGTGCTGTCGACCCGGTCGGTCCAGCCGGCCGCGGCAGCTCGCGGCCAGCCGTCGGGGGTGAGGTCCAGCAGCACCGGCCGGGCGCGGTGCATGAGCGTCGCCAGCCGCATGTCGCCGCTGTCGGTGCGAAGGGGCAGGTCTGGCGCCCAGCCACCGACCAGCGGATGCGCCGCTGCACCGTCGAGGTCGTAGCGGATGTCCAGGCCCAACAGCCGATCGACCACGTAGCGGAGGGTCTGCTGGTGCGTCAGCAGCTCACCCACCAGGTCGCGCAGGGCGCTCACCTGCTCCCCCGGCGCCAGCAACACGCCCTGCACCCGGGTGAAGGAGAGCATCCGCTCGCCGACCGGGTGCCGCTCGGCGTGGTAGGTGTCCAGCAGGCCAGGCGGCGCCCAGCCCCGGAGCTGCGCGGCGAGCTTCCAGCCGAGGTTGGCCACGTCCTGCAGGGCGGTGGTCATCCCGGGGCCGCCGGCCGGCAGCTGGATGTGGGCCGCGTCCCCGGCGAGCAGCACCCGGCCGGCACGGTAGCGGTCGGCCTGGTGGGCCGCGTCGGTGAAGCGTGACAGCCAGCGCGGTTGGCGCATCGCCAGGTCGACCCCGAGCACCCGGCGCACGCTGGCCCGCAGCTCCTCCAGGGTCGGTGGGGTGTCGCGGTCGACCGGCTGGCCCCACTCGCTGACCACGATGCGGACAACGTCCTCGCCGAGCGGGCCAGCGCTGAACACGCCTGCCGCCGTCCGTAGGATCCCGGGCGGCACGCGGTCGCGCTCGGGTCCAGACAGCGTGACGTCCCCAAGACGCAGCACCTGGGTCGGCGGGGTGCCGGGGAACCCGATGCCGGACTGCTTGCGGACCAGGCTGTGGGCGCCGTCGCAGCCGACCAGGTAGCGGGCGCGCAGTTGATACGGGCCGTCGGGGCCGGCGACCGCAACGGTGACCGCCTCCTCGTCCTGGGACAGCCCGACGAGCTCGTGGCCGCGCCGGATGTCCGCGCCGAGCTCCCGGGCCCGCTCCTCCAGCACTTCCTCGACCTGGGCCTGCCTGGCCGGCACCAGCGCCGGGAAGTGCCCGGGGGGTGCGGAGTCCAGCAGCCGGCTCACGTCCAAGGGGATGCCGCCCAGGTGCGCGAACCGCGAGTACGCCGCCGCTGGGACGAAGCCGGCGTCGAAGCGCTCCAGCAGACCGCGGTAGTCGAGCGTCTGGACCACGCGCCCGATGAGCCCCAGGGCCTTCGACAGCCCGGTCGGCGCCGGCAGCCGCTCCAGCACAACGGGGGCCACGCCGCCCAGGCGCAGCTCACTGGCGAGCATGAGACCGGCCGGGCCACCGCCAGCGATCACCACGTCTACGTCCACGGTCATTTAGGACCTCCGTTCAGCGGCCAGGGGAAGGCCGGCGGCCACGCGCTCCAGGGCGTCGCGCAAGACCGGCGGTAGGGGCAGGTCGGACTCGGTGCGCAGCCAGTGCTCCAAGGCGACCCGAGTCGCGCTGATCGCGGCGCCGGCGACCAGCCGTGGGTAGATGTCGTGCTCGACGTCGGTCCCGATCCGCCGGGCGACACCGTCTGCAAGGGCTCGCTCGATCACCGCGATCGTCTTGAGCTGTTCGGCGGCCAGGGTGGGCGTGGGCCTGATCCGCCGCGCCTGGCGCAGGTCGACGGTTTCGGTGGCGAAGCTGTGGACGATCGCATTGATCACCGCCGGCCACAGCGGCTCATCCGCCGGCCGAGCGGCAAGCGCGGCCTGCATCCGCGCTGCGCGGTCGTACGCGGTCGCGAGGAACGCCTCGTCCTTGGTGGCGAAGTAGTTGTTGAACGTCCGGGCCGACACCCCCGCTTCCGCGGCGATGTCCTCGACCCGGACCTGATCCCAGCCCTTCAGGGCGGCAAGGCGCAGGGCGGCCAGGCGCAGCGCCTCGCGGGTGGCCTGCTTCTTGCGCTCGCGCAGGCCCGGCTTGTCGTTCATAGCCGTAAGACTACGAAATCTTGCGGACTACTGCAAGGTTTCTGGTGTCCGCAATTCCTTGTCTTGGCGGCCTGCGCCACAGGCGTCGGCCGTGCGACCCGCCGCTGAAGGCGTGGCGCGACCAGGACGGTCGGTGCCGGTGTCGGTCCTCGCCCATCGCTGCCGGGAGCGCGGCACAACCCCGGGGCGCGGACGTCACTCCATGCCCGATGAGCACTGCCGTTTCCTGCCGTTCTGTCGCCAGATAGAGGTACCGGTAACACCCTTGTTGGCCGGCAGACTTGGAAGCTGTGTAGCGCACTTGCGCCTCCCTCTTGGAGCCATCACTCCCATCGCCCTCTCGAACGACCACGCCGCGGCGCCAATGGCGCCGTGAGAACCTCAAAACCATTGAGGTGGGTGTCCCCCGCCTGGCGGGTTCGATTCCCGTCCGCCTCCGCTACCTGCAGGGACGCGGTTCCGGGCTACGGTTCACGACCGCGCGAAGGCCCGCCGAGGCCCCGGACTTCTACCATTTTTCTACCGCGAAGGCGCTGGCGACGTTCGGCCTCGGGAAGTGCACCTGTCTCGGCGTCGCAGACGCCGCCCACCGACGCGTGAACCGAGCTTGGACTGCCTGGGTGACTCGGACGTATGAGCCCGTTCGAGCCGAGGCGCCGATCGGCGCCAGCAGACTCGCGTCGAGAGGTGGCCAGCCAGGAGCACCGACGGTCGGCCGGACCACGCCAATGGGGCAGGCGCGCCTGCCCCATTGAGACGGCGAAACAGGTTCGCGTTACGAGCCGTCGACCAGCTCACCCCGACCGGCCGGCGCCGTCCGCGGGACGCCCGGGGCTGTTGCGGTGGTGGTGACCGCTCCGAGGCTGGCCGACCGCACGGTCTCGGCATACTTGGCGAACACGCCCCAGGCCATCGCCGACTGCGTCGGGACATGCCCGGAGCGCCTTGCCTCCAGCTCTGCCTGAGGGATGTCGAGGGTCAGCTGCCGCGTGGCGACATCGATCGTGATGGGATCGCCGGTGCGGACCAGGCCGATCGTCCCGCCGGTGGCCGCCTCGGGCGCCACGTGGGCGATCATGAAGCCGTGAGTGCCGCCGGAGAAGCGGCCGTCGGTCATCAGCGCCACGTGCTCGGACAGGCCGGCGCCGACGATGGCGGCGGTGACGTGCAGCATCTCACGCATGCCGGGGCCGCCGACCGGGCCTTCGTTGCGGATGACGATGACGTCGCCCTGTTGGATCTGCCCGTCCTTGACGGCCTGGAAGCAGTCCTCCTCGTTCTCGAAGACCTTCGCTGGTCCGGAGTGCCTGGTGCGGTCGTGGCCGGCCAGCTTGATCACGCAGCCCTCGGGCGCGAGGTTGCCGTACATGATCTCGATCCCGCCGGTCTGCTTCAGCGGCGCCTCGACCGGCAGGATCACCTGCTGGCCGGGCGTCTCCTGGGCGGCCGCCGCGATCTCATTGAGCGTCCTGCCGTCGACATTGCGGGTGTCCGGGTGGACCAGGCCCGCCTCGATGAGTCGCTTGGCGAGTAGCGCAAGCCCGCCGGCGCGATACAGGTCGGTGGCCACGTAGCGGCCGCCGGGCTTGAGGTCGGCGTAGATCGGTGAGCGAGTGGCGATGCGGTGGAAGTCCTCCAGCTCCAGCCGCACGCCGGCCTCGTGTGCGATGGCGAGCAGGTGCAGCACCGCGTTGGTCGAGCCGCCCGTCGACACAAAGCTGACGATCGCGTTCTCGAACGCCTCGCGGGTGAGGATCGACCGGGGCAGCACGCCCTCTCGCACCAGGCGCACCACCAGCTCGCCCGCCCGGCGCGACACCTCTGGCTTGCGCTGGTCGACCGCGGGCACCTCGTTGGCCCCGGCGGGGCTGAGGCCGAGGTACTCCATCGCGCAGGCCATCGTGTTGGCGGTGAACTGTCCCCCGCACGCGCCAGCGCCAGGGCACGCCGCCTGTTCGATGGCCTGCAGGGCCGCGGCGTCGATCTTGCCGGCGCCGTGCGCGCCGACGGCTTCGAAGACGCTGACGATGGTGAGGTCCTCGCCGTTGAGGTGGCCCGGGGCGATGCTGCCGCTGTAGATGACCAGCCCTGGGAGGTTCAGCCGCGCCAACGCCATCGCGCCCGCGGGGATGGTCTTGTCGCAGCCGACGATGACGACCAGCCCGTCGAACATGTGGCTGCGCGTCATCAGCTCGATCGAGTCGCAGATGACCTCGCGGCTGACCAGCGAGCCCTTCATGCCCTGGGTGCCCATGGTGATGCCGTCGTTGATGGAGATGGTGGCGAATTCGAAGGCGGTTCCGCCGGCTGCCTCGATCCCGCCCTTGACCCACTGGGCGACCTGGCGGTGGCTGAAGTTGCATGGCCCGGTCTCGCTCCACATGTGCGCGACGCCGATGTTGGGCTTGGCCAGCCGCTCGCGTGTGAATCCCAGGGGGCGCAGCATGGCTCTGGCTGTCGCCAGGCCGGTGATGGTCGCGCTTCGCAGCGGCGCGCCGCCGTCCTCAGCCATCGGTTCTCCTCCGCGTCGTCAGCTCGCCTACGAGCCATAGAGCTTAATACGGCAGTGGCGCATCGACCTCTCGCGACCGAACAGCCAGAGCAGTGAGGATGCCGTCCGCAACCCGGCACCAGCGCGAGCCGGTGCTTGCGACGCAGCAGCCAGGTGACGGACCGCATCGGCGTCGCGGCGCCGGCTCGACCCTCAACTGCAGATGACCAGCTCGTCGTGACGACCACCCCACGGTCTCCAGGTCGATCTCGGTCACGATGAGGTTGACTGGCGGACGGGCAGCGGGCAGATCACCCTGGATGCTCGAGCCCGCCCCAACCTCCGGCACCAACAAGGAGGGCACCAAGATGAGCGACGACGCGATCGAGGTCGTCATCGAGATCCCGAAGGGCAGTCGCAACAAGTACGAGTTCGATCATGAACGGCAGGTGATGCGCCTGGACCGGCGGCTGTTCTCGGCGACCTTCTACCCTGCCGACTACGGCTTCATCGAGGGCACCCTCGCCGAGGACGACGATCCGCTGGACGTGCTGGTCCTGGTGGCGGACCCGACGTTCCCCGGCTGCCACGTGATGGCCCGGCCGCTGGGGGTGTTCTGGATGCAGGACGAGAAGGGCCCGGACGCCAAGATCATCGCGGTCGTGGACGGCGACCCCGACTATGAACGCGTCCGCCAGCTCGACGACCTCCCCAAGCACCTGCTGGAGGAGATCGAGCACTTCTTCAACGTCTACAAGGACCTCGAGCCCGGCAAGTCGTCCTCCACCGCTGGCTTCGAGGGGCTCGATGCGGCCCGCAAGGAGATCGCCGAGGCGCGGGCGCGGGCAGGATAGGTCCGCGGTTCCTCGCCGGGCGCGCGGTCGTACGCGACCGCGGAGGACGTGCTGCGCACCGAACTGCCCAGGCTGGCCGCGACGCGCGATCACCCTGCGCGGTGAGCGGTCCGGTGCGGTTGCACGGCCCGGTCGGCCCGCTCCAGCAGGGCAGCCGCCCGATCCAGCTCCGTGGTCCGCCGGGTGCGGTCCTCCTCGGCCTGGGCGACCAGGCCCTGGCCGCGGTCGACTGCGGCGACCAGGCTCGCGGCCAGCTCCGCCTGGTGGCGCCGCAGGCGGGCGCCGAGCTGGCGGGCGGCCTCGCCGAGCTGCTGCGAGGTCTCGCCGCGCAGCCGCCCGAAAACCATGCGGGTCTCGTCGACGGCCTGAGCGCGGGCCTTGGCGACGGCGCGGGCGCGGGCGGCGCGGGCGCCCAGCAGCCGCCACGCCGCCGGGGCGATCTCCTCGGCAAGCAAGGTCACACGCGGATAGGTGAACCGCACCTGCGGGAGCTCCAGGTCCAGCTCGGGCGGGACGAAGGTGGGGATGGGCACGCCGAAGGCGCCGGCCGCCTCGGCCTGCAGCTGCTCGACGCGGCCGATCGCACGGTCGGTGACCGGCTTGGCGGCGCCACGGTAGGCGGCGACCGCGGCAGCGCCGGCCTCGTCGACGGTCGGCCGGCACAGCTGCTCCAGCAGCGCGGGCCGCTCGGCCTGCAGGACCTCCAGCAGCTTGCCAGGCCCAAGGTCGGCGTGGGCCTCGGCCGTCTGCGCGGTTGCCTGCGCGGCTTCGCGCTCCAGCCCGGCGGCGCCCGCCTGCGCGGCCGCATCCAGCGCCTCCAGGCCGCGGCGCACCGCCGCCTGCAGCAGGGCGCCATCCGCTGCGGCGTCGTCAGCCAGGTGCCGGATGGTCTGCTCCAGCCGCTGGCGGCGCTGGGCCAGCTCGTCGGCGGGCAGCGTGGCGGTGCCGCGCTCCAGGTCAAGGGCCAACCGCAGCGACCCGAGCAGGCGCTCGCCGGAGTGGCGGGCGGAGTCGCTGACGCCCGCGCGGGCCGACAGCGCGTACACCGGTCCGGGCCATCCGGGCACGACCTCTTGGACGACGCGCTCGGTGAAGGCCACCATCCGCTCCAGCTCCCCGGGGCCAGGTAGTCGGCCTTGTTGAGCACGACGAACAGCCGCACGGCGTGCTCCACCACGCGCTCCAGGGACGCCCGCTCGGCCTTTGAGATCGGCGGGTCGGCCGAGACAACCAGCACCACCGCGTCCAGGTTCGGCAGGTAGGCGTCGGTGGCCAGCGTGTTGTGCTCGTGGACCGAGCCGACCCCGGGCGTGTCGACCAGCCGCACCCCCTCGTCCAGCAGCGGGGTGTGCAGACGCGCCACGACCCGGGCCACACCGCACCAATTACCAGGATTGCTCTCCTCGGTCACGAACCGGCCCACCTGCCAGCGGCGTCGCCAGCCTGCTGGACCGGGGGTTTCGGGGCATGGCCAAGGGTCGCGAGCACTGGCACGCGCCGGTCGGGATCGGCGCACCAAGGATCGGCTCACTGACGGGCAGCGAGCATTCAACCGCTTGCAGGCGGGGCTGCGCGCGCTGGTGGAGCAGTCGATTGGACACCTGGCAGGCGCGTGGGCGTTGCGCCGCTGGCGCGGTCTGCTGTACCGGGTTCGAGACGTCTTTCGGGCCGCCGGGGCGCTCATCTGCCTGGGTCGGTGGCTGCACCGGGTCCCCGCCTGAAGGGCACTGCGGGCGTCTCACTGACAACGCGGAGCTGGTTCGCCTGGCCATCGGTCTCGTCGGCAGCCTGGCCGCCCGCAGCTGCCGCTGACCGCCGTTCGGGTCCGGGACGTCTATCGGGCCGCTGGCGGTGGATCTCACCCCTGCGACGGTTGGGCAGTCGAGCACTACGGGTGGTGGGCGAAGAACCACGCGGCGGCGGCGGCGAGCAGGTCCTGGAAGCGGGCCTCGGCATCGCCGGCGCCCTCGTAGCCGGCCAGCTCCAAGCTGACCGCACCATGCGCGGCCGCCCACAACACCCCGGCGA
>WNGB01043739.1_pt1 | contig 11506 bp, 4 predicted proteins | sample 5400681 | NCBI WGS metagenome assembly WNGB01 (sample SAMN13153367, study PRJNA577476) | soil metagenome | isolation source: 115 cm soil or saprolite under grassland replicate 2 | place: USA:California | collected 2016-06-15 | reverse complement strand
AGCCCACGGAGAGGACGAACCCGGGTTGCACCGTGACCGGCCCGGCGACGCGATGACCGGACGCCGCGTCGAGGAGGACTGCCTTTCCGTCCTGCGTCACCGTGACGACGCGACGCCCGTCTGGGGAGAACGCCGTCGCGAACGAGTTCCGGGCTCCCGACGTGACGGTCCACCGCGCGCGCCGGGCGCGCAGGTCCCACAGCGAGACCCGGCCGTCGCCTTCGACCAGCGAGCCGAAGACGACCGACCCGCCGTCCGGGCTGACGGACGGCGCGGCGGCGGGGAACCCCGGTTCCATCGGCTGGCCGATGGGCCGCAGCGTACGTGCGTCCAGTACGTAGACAGGGCCGGCGCTGGGTTGGGTGTCGCCCTCGCGAAGTCGGAACGCCGTCACGACGAGGTACCGGCCGTCGGGCGAGAGCACGATGTCGGAGAGCCGCTGCCCGGACACCGGCGTTGCCGTCGCAACCACGCGACCGGCCGACACGTCGAAGCGGGAGACCCGGCCGTCGGTGCCGGCGAGGAACGCGACAGCGCCGTCCGCGGTGACGGTCAGTCTGGCCTCCTCCCCGGGGCCGACCACCCTCTCGGAGGTCCGGACCCTGCCGGTCCAGGTGTCGGCCGTCAGGACCCGGCCCTCCCATGACACAACTGCCCGGTGTGCGTCGGCGGACCAGCGCATGGACCAGCCGACGCCCAGGGGCGGCACCTGGCCGGCGAGCGCCCGCCTGCCGAACGCGTGGTCGCCGGTGGCATCCCACGCGATCACGGTCCCGTCGAGCGAGCCGGTGTAGAGCGTGCGTGAGTCGGGGGAGAACACGCCGGTGAGGACCTTGCCGCTGTGGCCGTGCAGGGTGGCCCGCGGCGCGCCGGTGGCAACGCTCCACACGGCGGCGTCCCGGTCGTCGGACATCGTCGCGAGCCGCCCGTCGGGCGAGAAGGCGAGCGCGAGCACGGGAGCCGCATGCGCGGTCCACCGTTTGCGCACGATGCCGGTCGGCAGGTCCGCGAGCACCACGTCGCCGTCGTCGGATCCCACGCCGAGGTGGCTGCCGTCGGCGGAAGCCCCGAGCGCGCTGACGGGCAATGGCACCGTTACCCTCCGCGCGACCCGTCCCGCCGCCGGGTCCACGACGAGCACCTCGCGGGCCGACACGGCCGCCACGAGGATGTATGGCCCGGCGGCCGCGATCTGGACCCGACTCCCCACCTTCACCGCGTGGGCGACTCGGCTCGTGGCCGCGTCGTACACCCGCAGCACCCCGTCGTTGTAGGCCGCCGCGAGGTAGCGGCCGTCGGTGGACCAGACCAGGCGGATCGGCTCGAAGGCGACGGGGCCCTCCCGGGTGGTATCGCGATCGAGAGAGCGGATCCGCGACCGCCGCTCAAGATCCCACAGGGCAAGCCCCTCGCCGTCGTCGACCGCGAGGGTTCGGGAGTCCGGCGCAATGGCGACCTCAGGAGACCAGAACCCGACCTGCAACGGCTCGCCGATACGCCGCAATGTGGCGGCGTCCCACACGACGACGGTGCCGCTGTTGTCCCCGGAGACGAGCAGGCGGCCGTCGCGGCTCGCGTCGACGCTGAGCAGCCGGTCGCCGTCGCCGCGTACCTGCCCAATCACCTCGGGGCTCCGCGCGAGCACCGCGAGCAGGTCGCCCTGGGTCTCCAGCGAGTCGTCGGTGCGCACAGCCTCGGCGGCGAGCAGGAGCGCGCGGTCCAGGTCCGGCTCTATCAGCGCGCGGGCGCCGAGCCGCTGCGCCTCGGCCCGGCGTTCCGAGTCCCGGGCGGCGCCACGCTGGTCGAGGGCAACGCCGGTCGCGGCGACGGCGACCACGAGCAGACCGGCCAGCGCGGCCAGCAAGACGCGAAGCCGCCGCCGTCCGCGGGCCTCCCGGTCCGCCCGGGCCCGCTGCTCTCGCAGTTCCCGGTCGGCCAGACCGCGGCTTGCGTCGATGAAGGCGCGCTCAGTCGCCGTGAGGTCCTCCTCGTGAGCGCCGGCCCAGTCGAGGGCGGCGGCCAGCCTGGCCCCGCGGTAGAGCTCGGCGTCCGGGCGGCCGGCCCTGTTCCACTCCTGTGCGGCCGGCGTGAGGTGGCCGCGCAGCGCGCGGCCCTGGGAGTCTTCCTCCAGCCACCGGACCAGTCGGGGCCATCGGGTGAGCAGAGCCTCATGCGCAAGCTCGATCCCGGTCTCACCGGCCATGACCAGCCTGCGGTTCACGAAGACAGCAAGGGCCTGATCGGTCGCCGGATCCCGCGACAACTCCTCGCGGGCGACCCGGCGTCCGACCGGAGTCCCGGTCTCGCCGATGCCAGCCAGGCGAAGGAACACCCTGCGCGCCGCAGGGCGAGCGGCCGCATCCAGGCGAGCGTACGCGGAGTCCGCCAGGCGTTCCACCGCTCCCGAAACGCCGCCGGCCCGCAGATACGCGGCCACGGTCAACGTGCGGTTCTGGCGCCGCTCCCACGCCTCGACCAGCGCGGCCGACAGCAGCGGCAGCGCGGCCGGCTGACCGGTAACATCCGCGACGATGGCGTCGGCAAGGTCGCGCTCGACATCGAGGCCGACCTGACGGGCGGGCAGTTCGACGGCGTGACGCACCTCGTCGGCCGTCATCGGAGCGACCAGGACAGCGCCCTCGGCCAGCCGGGCGGCAAGTCCGGCGTGTTCCGCGCAGGCGCCGACATAGTCACCGCGCACGGTCACGACGACCCGCCCGCTGCTGTCCCCGTCGAGGGTCGCCAGCAGAGCGTCGAAGAAGGCCGTTCGTGCCTGTGCTCCGGCGCCTGCCGTGAACACCTCCTCGAACTGGTCGACGACGATCAGCGCGCTGGTGCCGCCCGGGACCGCCGCCTGCAGCGCCGCGAGCGGATCGGCGCCGGGCGCCAGCACCACCCGGGGCAGCCGCTCCAGCCCCGGGACGACGCCGTCGGCGAGTGCCGGCATCAGTCCGGCCCGCACGAGTGAGGACTTGCCCGAGCCGGAGGGTCCGACAACGGCGAGGAACGGCGTGTCGACCAGACGCGCACACAACGCGGTGACGAGCGCCTCGCGCCCGAAGAAGAGATTCGCATCTGCCTCGTCGTACCGCGACAGCCCCTTGTAGGGGCAGCTGACCCACCCGCCGCCGCCCTGCTGGGCGGTCCTCACCTCCCGCGCCCTGGCGAGGTCGAGCACACCCTCGCGGACGTCCTCCCGGACGGCCGCAAGCTCCTCCCTGGCGCGCACCGCACGCCGGGCTGCCGCGCCGACACGTGCGGCGGCCTCGTCGCCGACGAGTCGTCCGGCGATGTCGTGCACGGCCGCCGGCCATCCGCCGGACTGCGCGCTCACCCGTTCGACGAGTGCGGCGTCGGCGTCCCCGCCATACCACCCGACCACGCGCGCGACGGCACGGTCGTCCAAGGGCTCGAGCAGACGCTCGTCGTGGCTGGCGCCCAACAGCTCGGCGCGCAGGGCCGCCGACGCGCGCGCGGGGTCGTACGTCCCGACGACGAGCAACCGCCGGGTGACGGCGGCGGCCGCCACCGCGGACAGGTGCAGGGCGGACGGGTCGGGTAGCACGTCGAGGTCGTCGAGGACGAGCAGGACCGGCCGCCGTGACGCCTCATCCAGGGCGTCTGCGATGGCGCCGCCCGTGCCGAGCGGCCCGGCATAGGCCACGACCGCGCCGGCCGTATGCGCCTCGCTCGCGACCTCGGCGGCCAGGCGCGTTCGGCCTGACCCCTCGGGTCCGGCCAGCACGCAGATGCGACCCTGGCCGTCGACGGCCGCGCGCCACGCCGTCCGCAGCCATGTGAGCTCGGACTGGCGGCCCGCCAGCCGCCGTCCGCTGGGGTCGAGAGCGGCGGGCAGCGGCCCGCCATCCCCCAGCCGGTCCGATTCCTCCAGGCGAGGATCCTGGGCAAGCACCTGCTCCTCGAGGTGGCGCAGCTCCGGCCCGGGCTCGACGCCAACCTCCTCGACGAGAACCGCGCGAGCGCTGCGGTATGCCGCCAGGGCGTCAGCTTGCCGCCCGCACCGGTACAGCGCCTTGACGAGCTGGGCCCAGAAGCGCTCGTAGTACGGATACTCATGGCACAGCGCCTCGAGCGATGGCACGAGCTCCGGGTGACGGCCGAGCGCAAGCTGCGCGTCGTTGCGCGTCTCCAGTGCCGTCAGCCGCAGCCCCTCCAGGCGCCTGGCCTCGGCTGCACCGAAGTCAGCGTCCTGGAACTCCGCGTACGGCGTGCCCCGCCACAGCCGGAGTGCCTCGTCCGCGAGCCGGTCTGCTTCGGAGGGAACGCCACGCTCGGTGGCCCGGCGTGCGCCGACGACCAGATCGGCGAAACGCAGCGCGTCGACGTCTGCGGGCCCGACCGCCAACCGGTACCCCGGCGGCTGCGTCACGAGGACCTGCGCCGGCTCCAGCACCCGGCGGAGCCGGACGACGTAGGCCTGGAGAGTCCGCCCGGCGCTCCTCGGAGGACTGCCACTCCACAGCCCGTCGATCAACGCGTGGGTGGACACCACCTCAGGCGCATGCGCGATGAGCTGGGCCAGCAGGCGCCGCTCCTTCGGCCCCCCTAGCGCGACTGAACCGGACGCCCCCAACACTTCGAGCGGCCCCCCCCAACACTTCGAGCGGCCCCAGAACCGCGAAGAACACACTTGAAGGTTAGTGAAAGCCGGCATCGGGGGCACCCTAGTTCCGCGGGAGCGTCGAAGGGCCCCCCACGCCCCTTGGCGGGGTGACGAAACTCAGCCCTACTGCGACGCCCGGTCGTGGCCGGCGCGGCAAAGGCGATCGACTACTACGTCCACTTCTATGGCGCCGAGCAGGTGGAGCGCCACACCGACCCAAGCGGCCGGATCGTGCACGCCGCACTCGCCGTCGGCGACGCCAGGATGACGCTGAAGGAGGAGGACGCCACAGACGGGGGCACCTGGCTCGGCGGCAGCGCCTCGGCTCTACTGATGCTCGCCGTCGACGACGTCGCCGCGGGCCGAGCACATAGCGGCGGCGGGCGGCACCCGTCGTCTTCCAGTCCAGGACTCCAAGCTCGACCCACAGCGAGCTGGACCCGGACCTCGCTGCGGAAGCCGCTTCGGTGGCTACACGCCTGACTGGCCCTTGAGGCTAGTGACATGATGCGAGCCGGCCCACCGGAGCCGTGAGCGAGCCCGACTTCGTCGGCACAGTGGTTGTTTGGATCGTCCCCTCCTGGCATCCGATTCTGGGCCGCCGCGCCCTGCACGCAACCCCGCGCACTACATGCCGCCCGGCTGAGAACAAGTCCCTCGGCGCTCACCATGCTCGCTTGTTTCCTCGCGACTTGTTCTCAGCCGGCCGGTCCCGCGGGGTATGCGCTCCGGCCGCTTGAGCGGCCCGTTCATCGTCCTCGCCAGGAGGGGGCGGAAAACGGTCGGTGAGGAGCACAGGCCGAGTCCTCTCTTGGCGCACAGGAACCACCGGCCGTCTGCACCGTGCCGACAGGTCGAGACACAGGAAGGGAGCAGCGTCATGCGTACCACCGTCACCTTCGAGGGCAACCTGGCCGACGACCCACAGGTCCGGTTCACCGCCTCGGGCAAGCAGATCACCGAGCTCACCGTGCTGGTCAACGAGCGGCGGCTGAACGGCGCGGGCGCGTGGGTCGACGGTGAGCCGACCCGCCACGTCGTTCGGGCGTTCAAGACCCAGGCCGAGAACATCGCCGAGTCACTGTGCAAGGGTGACCGGGTGTTCGTCCACGGCACCGTCACCACCGACACCTGGACAGACAAGGACACCGGAGACAAGCGCACCGCGCAGCGCGTGCTCGCCGAGCTCGTCGGACCGAGCCTGCGCTGGGCCACCACCCGCATCACCAAGACCACCCGCACCCAGGCCACCGATGAGGCCGGTGCAACGGCGCGCTACGACGCGCCTGAGCAGGAGGCCTGAGCAAGACCGGGGAGGGCGTCCGTCGAGCTCCGCGCTCGAGGCGCCCTCCCCATACCAACCAGCGGATGCGAGTGCCGTCCTGGGTCGGCGCGTGACACGGTTCGTGACGCGAAACTCTGTCAAGTGGTGGGGGATGAGGTGGTCGGCGGGGTCCGCGGCGTTAGCTGTGGCGCCTGGAGGGGGCAGATGTCATGACATCGCACGGCCTTTTGATCCGCGGGTGGTGGGTTCGAGCCCCACGGGGCCTGCGGGCTGAAAGTGGGCTTTGACCTGCGCAAACACACTCAGGCAGACGGGCAATCCAGGCCGACTTGACGGTTCCCGAGCTCGTCGTGACACGAAACGTCCTCGGCCTGAACAAACGCACGGACCTGCCCAGACTCGGGCCACCCGGCGGGCTAGACGTGCGCTATCCGCAGCGAACCCTGGCCGCCGAAGGCACGCCCACTCGGCCCGCGTGATCTGACACGATGTCACGCGTGGCCGAACGGGTGTGGTTCCCGAGCTCGAGCGGACTACGGCGCTCACGGTTTCACCCTCGGAAAGGACTCTCCCGCGGCGAGCCGCATCTGCAAGCAGCTGGCCAGCGAGGGCATCGGCGTGCTTCGGTTCGACAACCTGGGACTGGGCGACTCCGAGGTCGACTGGGGCGACGGCTCGTTCTCTCACAAGGTCGAGGACACCGCCCAGGCCGTTCGGTTCATGGAGGGAACCGGACGTGACGTCCGGCTGGTTGTCGGGCACTCCTTCGGCGGCGCCGCAGTCATCGCCGCCGCGCATCTGGTCGACAACGTCCGTGCCGTAGTGAGCATCGGCGCGCCGTACGAGCCCGCGCACGTCGAGCACAACTACGACGCCCTCGTCGAGCGCATCCTCGGCGACGGGGAGGCGCCGTTCCTGATCGGCGGCAAGGCGCTCACCCTCAGGCGCCACTTCATCGAGGACGTGCGCGCGGCCGATCTGCACGAGCGGATCCGCACCCTCCGACGGGCACTTCTTGTGATGCACTCACCCACCGACAACACGGTTGGCATCGCGAACGCGAGCAAGATTTTTCGGGCTGCGCGGCACCCACGTAGCTTCGTGTCGCTCGAGGGGGCCGACCATCTCCTCACCGGAAGGAACCAGGCCAAACGCGCTGCCCGAATCATCAGCGCGTGGGCCGACCCCTACCTGGCCTAGTCGTCGAACGAGCGCCTGCATCTGCTCGAGGGTCCGCTGATGCCACTATGCGCGTGGCCGGTTTTGGCCGGGTGAGTAACTCAGAAGGGAACCGATTGATAGCGCTCAAGTCTTCTTGTTCACACGGGGAGCGGCGGCTGATGCCAGACACCAGCCGCCGGTCGTGCCTTCCTAGTCCGCCAGGTGCTGTCCTCGGCGCGCGAAGTTGCCTACAGCAACGAGTCTGTCCATGGCCCTGTCCATGAACTGGTGCCGTATGTAGGCAAATCTGACGGATCTGACAGCCAATCGGCCACCGTTTCTGGCGTGAGACAGCGGAGTTCAGCCGCCGCGCCGGACTTTTAATCCGCGGGTTGTGGGTTCGAGTCCCACGGGGCCTACTGTAGGAGGACGTTGCCTCTGACCTGGGAAAACGTCCCCCCGGGCCCATGGCTAGTGTGGGCCAAAGTTGGCCGGATCGGCGGGCCGTGACACGGTTCGTGACACAAGTTGCCTGTTAGCGTCTCCTCATGGCGGGCGCGAAAGGCCGCTCAAAGCGGCAACGTGGTTCGATCGATGAGCTCCCAAGCGCCGCGGTCGAACCCGAGGCCGCCTACGCCGGCGCAGGCTGCTCGCATCGTCAATGAAGCGTTCAAGGACCCGGACTGGGGCACCTTGGTGTGGCTGACGATGGTGACCGGTCACCGCCGAGGAGAACTCTGCGCGATCCAACGGCGGCACCTCGACCTTGTCGCCGGCGTACTCCACCTTGAGGACGCGATCGGGTAGCGAGGTAGGAAGAAGTGGAAGAAGGGCACGAAGGCGCAACAAGATCGCCGTATCACGCTCGATCCGGAGACCGTGCAACTGATGCTGGAACATCAAGAACGCGCCGCGGCGCGCGCGGCGGCACTCGGGCTCGAGCTGAGCGACGAGGCCTACGTCTTCTCACGCACGGCCGACGGCTCGGAGCATCCGTTGCCGGACAGTGTTGGTCAACGCTTCCGAAAGCTCGCGGCGCGGCTGAACATCAAGACCTCGCTCCACAAGTTGCGCCACTATTCGGCGACTGAGCTGATCGCGGGTGGCGTGGATGTGCGAACCGTGGCGGGCCGGCTAGGTCACGGGAGCGGAGGAACCACGACGCTCCGCACGTACGCAGCGTGGGTATCTGAGGCAGACCAGCGCGCCGCAGGCAAGATAGCCGGACGAATGCCGCCTCGGCCTGTTCCATCTGTAGCCGTGACCTTGCCCGAGATTCAGCCGACAAGCCCTACGAGCGAATCGCGGTTCACGTACGCGATCAGATCGTCGGTGGCGTCTTGCGGCCCGGCCTGCCGATACCGCCTATCACCCGGCTCGCGGCAACTCATGGTGTCGCGACCTCGACCGCTCTGCGCGCCGTGAAGCTCCTTGCTGATTGGGGCTTGGTCGAGGTCAACACCGGTCGTCCGACGCTCGTGAGGCAAGTGCGCGCGGCCAAGGAGAAGGTGCCCAACACCGCCGACAGTGGCCGTCCTGCGAAGGCGGCGCGGCACGCTGCGACCGCTGCCAATGAAGGCTCCGAGCCCCTCGACTGGGAACTGCGCCGACTAGGCGAGCATGTCTACAGCATGCGCGTGAACGCCAATCCAGACGACGCCCAGATGCTCGGCCAGCTGCTTGCCGACGCGATCCGGCGAACGGGCGGTAACGCTTCCGACATCGGTGACTATGACCTCGTTGTCCGGCCAGCAGACAAGAGGAAGGTCGTGACGGTCTACGCGGTTGCAGCGGGCCGCGGTTCGCTAACTACTTCCTCCTGAAAAACGCTGAGGGTCGGTAACGGGGTCGATAGGCTGCTGTCAGTCGACGGAGGACAGCGGGTGGACGAGCGCGTGAACAGCCTGACCCAGGCGCGGCAGGGCTACGCGGCGCAGGACTGGCGCACCGCCGCGGCGTTCTTCGACGCGGTCGCGACCGAGCGACTCACCGCGGACGACCTCGCAGCCTACGCCGACGCCGTGTGGTGGCTCGGCCGTGTCGAGGACAACCTGCGGCTCGGTGCTGCTGCGTGCGATGCCTTCCTCGCTGACTCCCGACCGGTCGAGGCGGCGTGGGCCGCCATGTTGCTCGGAATCTCTCACTTGTCGCGAGGCGACGAGCCGCAGGGTAGGGGCTGGATCGGCCGCGCCATGCGTCTTGCGGAGAACATCCCGGAGGGCCAGGTGCACGGATACCTGCTGTTCGTCACCGAGGTGGAGGGGAGTCTCCTGGCCGGACAACCGGCGGCTGCGGTGGACGCATCCCGTCGCTTGCAAGACCTCGGCCGCCGGCTCGACAAGCCCGACCTGCTTGCCGCGGGTCTCAACGGCGAAGGCCGCGCCTTGATCAAGTCGGGCCAGGTGGTCGACGGGCTGGCGCTGCTCGATGAGGCGATGGTCACCGTCCTGGACGGCAAGCTCGCTCCGTTCATGTCAGGCACCCTCTACTGCCACACCATCGCCGTGTGTCACGAGGTCGCCGACGTCCGCCGGATGACTCGCTGGACCGACCTGGCCGAGCAGTGGTTGACGACATTCCCCGCGGCAGTGGCGTTCGGGAGCATCTGCGGGGTGCACCGGGCTCAGCTACAGCTGCTCCGCGGCGAGTGGGACGAGGCCGAGCAGGGTGCGCTGCGGGTCGTGGAGGGCCTCGACACCTGCCGGCCCGACTATGCCGCCGAGGGCTGGTACATCGTCGCCGAGGTGCGCCGGTTGCGAGGCGACCCGGGCGCCTCCGATGCGTACGACGAGGCGCATGCCCGCGGGCGTGACCCGCAACCGGGACGGGCGCTGCTGCGGCTCCAGGAGGGTGACGCCGCGGGTGCCGCGACGTCGGTGCGCTCGGCCGTGGCGGCGGCCGGCACCGACCCCTTGCACCGGGCCCCGCTGTGTGCGGCGGCGGTCGAGATCGCGGTCGCAGCGGGACGGCTGGATGACGCGGCGGCCGGCGCGTCCGAGCTGGCGGCGACGGCATCGACGTACGCCACCTCGGGGCTGGAGGCGATGGCGGCCGCTGCGCGCGGCGCAGTGCTGCTGGCCGAGGGCCGCGCCGAGGATGCCCTCCCGGTGCTACGCGACGCCTGTCGGCGCTGGCACGAGCTCGGCGCTGCGTACGACGCCGCCGGCATCTGTGTCCGGCTCGCCGGGGCCTACCGAGCACTCGGCGACGAGGCGTCCGCCGCCGCGGAGGTCGCGCGGGCGGAGGCGACGTATGAGCGCCTGGGCGCGCACCGGCCGGCGCGGGAATCGCCAGACGGGCTGACCCGGCGCGAGTGCGAGGTGCTGACCCTGGTGGCCGACGGACGCTCCAACCGGGAGATCGGCGAGGCGCTCTACATCAGCGACCGCACGGTCGGCCGGCACCTGACGAACATCTTCCACAAGATCGGTGTCACCTCCCGCACCCAGGCCGCGCGCTACGCCATCGAACACGGGATGACAGCCACCCGGTGAGGGCGATGCGGCTACGCACAACCGCGTAGATCCGCCGCCGCAGGTTGGCCGATCGCGCCGATGCCGGCGAGCCGCCGTGCGCCTAGCGTCCCGATAGACGCGCCGAACACCGGCGCCCATCCATCAGGAGGCACCACCATGAGTAATGAGCGGATCCAGCGAGCCGTCTCCGCCGACGGCACCGAGATCGCCGGACGAGTGCAGGGACAGGGGCCAGCACTGGTCCTGGTCCACGGCGGGATCGGGGACGGCGACATCGCCTGGGAGGCGCTGCTGCCCCACCTTACCGACCGGTTCACCTGCTACCTGCCGAGCACCCGGGGCCGAGGACTGTCCGCCGACAACCCGGACCACTCGCCCCCGCGCCTGGAGGAGGACGTCGCCGCGTTCGTCGACAGCATCGGCGAGCCGGTCTGCCTGGTGGGCTGGTCGGGCAGCGGCGCGTGGGTGCTCGGTGCGGCCGCCCACAGTGCCGCCGTGGCCGCCGTGGCCGCCTACGAGCCCGGTGTGGTTTCGGTGATGCGAGAAGACGACTTCGCCCGTACGGGCGCCACCTTGGAGCAGATGGGTATGGCGGCTGCCGACGGCCGGCTCGTCGATGCGGTTCATGTTTTCGCCCCTTGGATCTGTACCGACGTCGAGATCGCCGCCCTGGCGGAGACGGACTTCTTCGAGCGATGGGCAGGCGCCGTCCCGGCGATGCTCCAGTTCTTCCAGCACGACGCGTCCTACGGGGGGCCCCGGTCGACTGACCCGGAGGCGCTCGGGCAGGTCGCCGTGCCGGTCCTGCTCCTGCGGGGGCAACAGACCGAGCTCAGCACCTTCTTCGCCGATGCGGCGCATTACATTGCCCAGCACGTCGCCGACCCGCACGTCCGTGAGTTGCCGGGCGTCGGGCACGTTGCCCCGCTGCTCGCACCCGAGTCCCTCGCCGAGGAACTG
>WNGB01025358.1_pt1 | contig 11510 bp, 7 predicted proteins | sample 5400681 | NCBI WGS metagenome assembly WNGB01 (sample SAMN13153367, study PRJNA577476) | soil metagenome | isolation source: 115 cm soil or saprolite under grassland replicate 2 | place: USA:California | collected 2016-06-15 | reverse complement strand
TTCCAGCCAAACACTGGTACGAGGGCAGCTTCAACGGGGCGATTGGACCGCGACTCGGCCTCGCCTACAGTCCCGACTTCAAATCAGGCTTCCTGCATCGTGTTTTCGGCGGCAGCAGCCAAAGCGTTATTCGCCTCGGTTATGGCATTGCCTTTGACACCATCTCTTCATTCCAAGTCACCGCAGCGGCTGGACGAATTCCGGGACTAGTGCAGAGCTGCGTCAGTACCTTCCCTTTCACTACAATTACGGCCGGGTGCATTAATGCCGCGGGTGTTAACAACACCGTCGCCGGTGGCTTCCCGACCTTACTGCCGGCTCCGAGCGTTAAGCCGTCGACATTGTTGACACCTCCGCAGCAGTTGAGAACGAATGCACCGCCAATTACTGTCTTCGCGCCGAAGATGCAACTGCCTACGGTTCACCAGTGGAACCTTAGCCTCCAGCGCGAGCTACCGGGCGGTTTCGTAATGCAGGCCGCCTACATCGGCCGCCGCGGTTCTCACCTGTTCATGGCCTACGACATCAACCAAATCAACTCCGACAGCATTGTTCCCTCGTTCCTGATCATGCAACAGAATCGGGCGAAAGGTTGCACTGCGGCCGGAACCGGGTGCCCGGCGGGTGTAACTGGCGTGACACCTCCATTGTTCACACAGTTGCAAACACAGGGTGGGCTGTCGGCTGCGGCGGCAACGACCTTCCTCAATTCCACGACGACTCGGAACGAACTCGACATTAATAGTGCGGGAGCTTTCGCCCGGCGTATTGAAGACACCACACTGGGTCTGAAGCTGAGGCCGAATCAGCAGTTCGCCGCAATTACTTATCTGGACAACAGCGGTGACTCAAACTATCACGCAGCTCAATTCACGCTGCGACGACGGTTCAGCAGCGGTCTGGGACTAAGCCTGGCCTACACTTTTGGCAAGTCAATTGACAACCAATCCGTGGATCCTGTCGGCGCAGCCTCTGGGGGCGGTCTCTCAACCACCAACTCACGGACGCCAACTGATATTCGCAATTTCCGCGAAGAACGCGCTCGCTCCGATTTCGATCGCGCCCAAGTGGTGCAGGCAGCGTCGGTATGGGAAGTTCCGCTTGGCCGCGGCCGCCGCTTCCTGGGTTCATCCAGCGGCGTAGTTAATCAGATCTTCGGCGGCTGGACCATCAACAGCATCTACACGTTCATGACCGGCGAGCCATTCGCTGTTCGTAGTGGTTCATTCACCGCTAACGGGAATCACGAATCGCGCGCTGGTGTGCAGTCGCCGGTTCGAGCCCAGCTCCAGTTCCTTCCCGGACAGACTTTCGCCGGTCCCGTTTTGTTTAAGCCAGTCAATGCTGTTACCTGCGGTGTTGACACAACACAGGCTTTTTGCCTGCCAGCGCCAGGTCAGAACGGCGCCGGCAGAAATATTTTCACCGCGCCGAGCTACTGGAATCTCGACCTTGGATTTATCAAGACGTTCCAGATTACCGAGCGGTTTAAGCTTCAGTTCCGAACTGAGATGTTCAACGCTCTCAACCACGCGAACTTCGACAATCCGCGCGATGCGTCCGTCGGTTCGCCCAGTATCAGGTCCGACGTTTTTGCTCAGACCTGCTGCGCTGCGGTGGCGCCGCCTTCCACGCAGACCATCGTCCAAACCGGCGAAGCAGCGCGCGTTATTCAATTCGCGCTGAAGCTGCAGTTCTAAATGAGGAGCAAACCGGAAGCAGCGGGACATCCAAGAGTGATGTTCCGCTGTTTCCATTTCTGACTTCTGGGGGTGCGGGGATCTTCGCAGTCGACTAATAATATTGAACGCCCTTCACCGCGTTCGGAGGCCATCATGAGAAAATTTCAATTTCTGCGGCGACGCAAGTTTCTGATAACCAGTTTCATCGCCTTCTCTACACTCTTGCTACCTGGGTCGCCATCTTCGGCCCGCGTCAAGATCACACCAGAAGAATTGGTCGCCAAACACCTGGAATCGATTGGTCCGGCAAAAGCGCGCGCTTCAGTAAACAGCCGCATCATCGCCGGAAAATCCCTGGTGATCTTCCGTACGCCCCCACCCGGACAGGCCACGGGCCGAGCTGTATTAGCTTCCGAAGGCCCAAAGAGCTTGATTGGGATGAGCTTTCCAAGTCCGGTGTATCCGCGCGAGCAGTTGGGTTTTAATGGGAACAGTTTTATAGCAGCCTTCGTGACACCGGGCGTGCGATCGGTTCTGGGTAACTTTCTGATGACACATGCTCAAATCTTCAAACAAGGGCTGATGGGTGGCACGCTGTCGACGGCCTGGCCGCTGCTTGACTTGACTGCGCGAAATCCCAGACTGGAATATGCCGGCCTCAAAACGGTGGACAACCGAACGCTGCATCAACTCAAGTACCTGGCCCACGGAGGCTCCGATCTGCAAATCAGCCTCTTCTTCGATCAGTCAACCTTCCAACATGTACGGACGGAATATGAGCGCGTCATTGCCGAAGAGAAATTCGCTATAAGATGGTTGAGGAATTCTCCGACTTTAAGGATGAAGCCGGACTAACTTTGCCCCACACCTATAAGATCAAGTTGCTGGTTGATTCGAAAGGCGGGACTTTCCTGGCGGACTGGGAAATAACCCTGACCCAGTTTACGTTCAATGAACGCATAGATCCAAATTCATTTACTATCGGCGCAGGTTAAGAACTCTCACTGGTTGCCCAGGCCAGATTAAAATGGGCTACTTGTAGATCAACACGCGAGCTCGCTTACTTTGGAAATCTTCAAGTTGTGCGGCTCATGATCGTGCAGGCGTGACTAGATAAAACTTTCCTCAAATTCAGTGACGGAACCTGACCGCTCGGCATTTTTTTAGCAAACTGCAACGCAATAAAATGCTGGAAAAACCTTGACCGACTGACTTCTCGGAGTATACTTCGCTCATCATTCTTTTTATGCCTCGCCTGCTTCGCGGCGCCACCTACTTTTGAGCAGGCAAGCGCATCCAGCCCTTATTGTGACTGGGCAGTCATACTTTACTTGTTGATTGCCGGGCATCCGATCGAACTTCGTTTGATCGACTACTCTCGCACTTGAATTCCAACCCAGGAGGTACTATGAAAAACCGTCCGGCCATTTTGATCGGAATACTTCTGCTGATTGTCGTCCTTTCAACGGCGGCATTTGCTCAAGTGTCAACCGCCGGCCGTCTTGCAGGTGTGGTGACCGACTCTAAAGGAGCCCTCGTTCCAAAAGCGAAGATCGTTGCCACGAAAAATGAAACCAAGGAGGAGTTTAAGGCAACCGCAAACGAGGAGGGTGGATGGTCTATTCCTTCTGTTCCCAACGGAACCTACACGGTAACCATAACGGTGCCGGGTTTCAAGACTACGGTATTGACAGACGTCAAGGTCGACGCCGGACAAGTAGCAACAGCGAATTCAGAGCTCGAACCGGGGGGTGCAAATGAGCAAGTAACGATCGCCGGGGCGGGTGAAATTCTACAAACAGAAACCGCCAATGTGGCAACAACGATTGTCGGACGCCAGATCGGGGAGCTCCCTTTTGTCACCCGCGATGCCTTGCAACTGGTGCTTACCTTACCCGGCGTCCAGTCGCCCGGCGTCCCGCGTACTTCATCCATCAACGGCTTGCCGAAAGGTTCAGTCAATCTTATGCTCGACGGCGTAAACATTCAGGACAACTTCCTGCGCAGCTCAGACGGATTTTTTACTCAGGTACAACCTAAATCTGACGCAGTTCAGGAAGTAACGGTCTCCACCGCAGTGCCAGGCGCCGAGAGCGCCGGAGAAGGCGCGGCGCAGGTTAAATTTGTGACGAAGTCAGGTACTCCGGAATTTCACGGTGGCGTGTTCTGGCAGTACCGCTCACCCCGTTTCAACTCAAATTACTATTTCAACAATATCGACGGTCTGCCGCGCGATAGTTTGTTTCTCAGACAGTTTGGAGGACATCTTGGCGGGCCCATCCTAATTCCCAAACTTATCAAGAGCCGCGAAAAAGCCTTCTTCTTCATTAACTACGAAGAGTTTCGACTGCCCCAGGCGTACGGCTCGCTTTCCGCAGTTGGAAACATACTAGTGCTGACGCCTGACGCGCGTAATGGAATCTTTACTTATAAGGACTCATCGGGAAACATAAGAAACATTAATCTCCTGGCAGTGGCAGCCACTAAAGATTGCAACCCAACCACCGCCGGATTGCAGCCCTGTCCCTCGACGATTGACCCAACCGTCGCAGCAGGGTTGGCGAAGATCGAGGCCGCAGTGCATACGAGCGGAGCACTGAAGAGCCGGATCGCAGGGGCGAATGACTTCAATCGTCTCGACTATCAATTCCAGGATCCGGGCAATAACATTCGCCGTTTCCCCACTGCACGATTCGACTGGAACATCACCAAGAATCAGCACCTCGAATTCATTCACAACTATCAGTTTTACTTTGCCGATCCTGACGCAGTTAATGGTCAGAACGCCGTCGGCCCGGGCCTGGGCATCGTCGTTGGCGGTGACGGCACCAGGGGTTCTATCTATCGCGATTCGTTCTCTTACGCGATGGCGCATCGATGGACGATTAACAGCCGGCTCGTTAATGAAGTGAGGGCCACATCCGGCGGAAACGGAACGTCAGTTTTCACGCGAGAGTTCGCCCCAGGGCTATTCGACTTTTGGGGTGGTAACGCGGTGACCGGCGGCACATTTCTCGGGGCGCAGGGCAACGGAACCGGCGCCTTTTACAATCGCCGAACAACCTCGCGCCGTAACACGCCGACCAAAGGACTCAGCGACAATCTTACGTTTGTGAAAGGCACGCACACCTTCAACTTTGGTGCTTCGTATCTGCGGATAAACTCGTTCACATCCGCTGCGGGAACGCAGATCGTTCCGCAAGTAGTTTTGGGAATCACCAGCGATGATCCAGCGAATGCCAGCTTCTTCACAAATACCGGATCGAGCGCCACTTTTCCCGGCGCAAGCTCTACGCAACTTTCGAATGCACAATCATTGTACGCGACGCTCGTGGGCCGGGTGAGTGCGATTAACCGTTCAGTCTCACTTCAAAACGATAAGTACGTCTTCGATTCCTTCAATGAATACAACCACCAGAACGAGTGGGCGTTTTATACTCAGGACTCCTGGAAGTTGAGGCCAAACCTTACTCTTAACTACGGCCTGCGCTGGGAGCTGGAGCCGTCGCCTACCAATGATAATGGCGTCTACACCAGAACTGGCTACGATGGACTCTTTGGAGTTTCGGGAGTGGGCAATCTGTTCCAACCGGGCACACTTACCGGTCAGCCAACGCAATTCCGGCTGCTCGAACCGAACGAAAAGGGATTCGAGACGCGGCACCACGACTTCGCTCCGTCCTTTGGTTTTGCCTACTCGCCAAACTTCAAAACAGGTCTGTTAAGGATGCTGGCCGGCGAGAGCGGCAAGACGGTAATCCGTGGAGGCTATTCGATCGCCTTCACCCGCGAAGGCTTCAACGCCTACACTGCAATGTTCGGCTCAAATGAAGGAGGCACGGTTAACCTAAACGTGAGTCCCTCGCTTACCCCGGGGATCTTCCCGGCGGGCAGCGTGCTATTCCGCAACCCAGCGACCTTCCCGGCGCTAACGCCACCAGCGGACACCAGCAAGTATCCATTTACCCCGCTGGCGGGCAGCGGCGGCACGGCAAACGATTTCGATGGTCAGCTCAAGGCCGGCTACACCCAGTCTTTTTCGCTGGGTCTGCAGCGAGCCCTGGGCAAGGATACCGCTGTTGAGATTCGTTTTGTGCGCACGCGCGGTACCCACCTGTGGCGCCAGTATGACCTGAACGAGGTTAACATTTTCGAGAATGGTTTCCTGACGCAATTCAACGCGGCTCTCAACAACCTTCTGATCAGCCGGGCAAACAATAAAGGTGACAACTACGGTAACCAGAATTTGCCTGGTCAGGTCAATGTGCCCGTCATTACTACCGGGCTTAACTCTTCAACCAACTCTACAATGGTCACCCGTTTATTGCAGGGCCAGGCGGGCGCGGCTGCCAACACCATCGCGTTCAACCTGAGCAACATGAACCGGCTGATCAATGCCGGTCTGATACCCTTCACGACCCTGCCCGCAAGCACTGGTTGCGTTAACAACAACACTACCAGTCAGACCTGCAAGCTCTCCAACTTCTTCCTGGTAAACCCGCAGGTGACGGGCGCGACAACGGGCGGCTCCTTCCTGATGACGCAGGGGACCGATACCTCATTCAATGCTTTACAGATTGAGGTTCGCCGGCGCATGTCTAAAGGTTTACTCTTCCAGGGGAGCTACCAGTTTGGCAAGGCACTTTCCAATGCGTTCGTTTCGTCGTCGTCCGTGTTTTCTCAGCCCCGAACGCTACGCAACCCCCAGGCTGATCGTACTTTTTCGCCGTGGGACCTCCGCCACTCGTTCAAGTTTGATTACATTTATGAGCTGCCGTTTGGCCCAGGCAAACAATTCTTCAACTCAAGCAACCCGCTGCTTAGCCGCGTAATCGGCTACTGGCAGATCGGCGGCGTAACTCGCATTCAGTCTGGCCCGGCCACGCTGCTAACCAGCGGCGGGCGCGCCACTGTTAACCAGAATGACGCAGGCGTCGTGCTGCACAACATGACGCTTAAACAATTCCAAAGTTTGGTCAAGATCCGCAAGGACCCGAGTGGTATTGTCTACTGGCTGCCGCAGTCCGTGATCGACAATACGGTTGCGGCGTTCAATAGCTCAACTGGCGCCCCGCTTGATCCAAATGCGCCTTACATTGGTCCGCCACTCACCGCCGGACAATTGGGCGATCGCATTGTGTTCCATGGTCCAATGACCGCGCGCTTTGACTTCAATGTCGTCAAGCGCATTCCAGTCACCGAGCGAGTGAATCTTGAAGGACGAGTCAGCTTCCTCAACGCCTTCAATCGGGCCAACTTCTTCCTGGGCGATGCTGACTCAACGATCAGAAGCGTGAGTGCGGCATCACAATCGTTTGGCCAGACTCGCTCTGCTTATCGAGACATCACGGTGTCGGGCACCAACGATCCAGGTGGACGACTGATTGAGTTTCAATTCCGGCTCAACTTCTAAACAATCGCCAGGCTGCTTTCTGGCTTGACAAAAAGCGGAGACCTTCGAGCTTACTCGAGGGCCTCCGCTTTTAATTTAAGAGCAGCTGGCGCCGGCTGCTAACGTCTAATTGGCTTTGAGCGCGGCTTTGATCGTCTCGATGGCATCTTTCACTTGCGCCGCATTGGGAGCGTTGGGCACGTCCTTTAGGTATTGTTGGAATGCAGGTAAAGCCGATTCGTACTTCAGCTCAAGATAATAAACCTGCCCTAAAAGAAATTGCGCGGCACCAGCTGAACTTCCCCCGAGTTCATAAGCTTTAAGTAGCTCACGCTCAGCCTCCGGCAAACGCTTTAACTGAATCAAGGCACCGCCCAGTTGCAAGTGTGCCATCACCGTGTTCGGTTCGAGGTCAATGGCTTTCTGCAGTTCAACGGCGGCTTCAGGAAATTGACCCTGGCGGTTCAAGACAGCGCCTAGCCGGAAATGAGCCTCGGCCTGAACTGATTTATTAAGATTCTTGTCATCGAGGGCGTGACGCAGCACCTTGTCGGCGTCCAGAAGGTTACCCGTTTCTGCCAATGCCTCTCCGTAAGGGACGCCCGTGCCCGTTAGTTGAGGATTCTCCCGATAAAGCTTCGCGAGCAGTTGAAGCGCCTCGCTGTGCTTGCCTTGCCGATTCAAAGTGATGCCCAGATTGAGGCGGGGATAAAGGAAGTGTTCATCAATCTTAATGGCTTGTCTAAACATAGCAGCGGCCTCGTCCAGCCGGTTCAGTTTTAGATAAAGCACGCCAAGATCGTTGAGCGCTCGTAGATAACGCGGATGCAAATTAACCGCGCGGCGCAGATCGCTTAAGGCTTCATCTGCGTTGCCGTTGTTCGCTTCCTGCATCGCCTTCTGATAAGCACCGCGTGCTCCTTCCGGTACATTGACGTCTATAACGTCCAGCACGCCCGGAGGGTGTCCCTTCTTTTCACTTAATGGACTTAGAAACACGGGGACGTAAACAAGCATGTTTCTAAACAGGCGGAACCTGACCACTGTAGTGCCGAAGCTGCGTTCATCAGTATCGACTTGCACGGTAAAATCCGCATCGCGCACCAAATCGCCCGTGATGAGGAATTTGCCCTTTGTGTCTGTGAATAGAGTCTCGACGCGGCCATCATCGCGCGTTAAGGTAAAGCGTAAAGATCGATCGGGCAATCCACCATCGGGCATAAACATCTGAATTGACGAAGGCGCCTGCGCTACTCCGACGACGGCCAGCGCACATAACAACATAACAACATGGCAGAGGGCCGTGCAGATCAGAAAACTACGCTTAAGACTTTCTCGAAACATTAGGATTTGCCGATCATCGCGATTCGTTGGCACTCTAACACTCAGCAACTTCGCTGACAAACTATTCATAGAGTAAATACTTCGCCCGAGTACGACGAAAGTCTTCCAGCGAGATCAGCCACGAACGCGCAATGTCCGCAGCCGAATCGCCGCGTTTCAGGCGTTCGAGTGAGTCCTCATTGGCGAGCAGGAAGCCGTAACAGTCCACCTTCCAATTCGCAGGGTGGAGACGACGCAGCGCGACAGCTATCTCCAATCCCGTGAAGATGGGACGATACTGTGCTCGATCTGTGATGATGATGTTGACGCCTCCACACTCCTGGTCCTTGAAAGGATCTTCATTTGGCGTGAACCGAATGGGCACGAAACGCACGCCTGCCAACCCGCGCGCGTTAAGTTGTGCGGCCAGGCGCTGAGCATCGAGCCACGGCGCGCCGAAGATTTCGAAGGGTTTGTCGGTGCCGCGTCCAACTGAAAGCCCCGTCTGCTTTAACAATTCAACGCCAGGATAGATCGTAGCCTCTGTGAGGCTGCGAATGTTGGGTGAGGGGTTCACCCACGTCAGGCCAGTTGCGTCAAACCACATTGAGCGCCGCCAACCCTGCATCTTGATAACATGCAGGTCGCAGCCGATCTTGCGTTCGTCGTTGAAAAGGAGAGCCAGCTCGCCCAGTGTCATTCCATGTCGCAAAGGTATCCGGTGATAAGTCTCACGCCGGAGCGCATCCGGGTTCGCCTTTGCGAGGTCAACCGTTGAGCACGAGTGAGACCAGCGCTTAAGCTCATCTTGCTCCCTGACAGGCCCTTCTGCTTCCATACCGTTTAGCGGGTTTGGCCGATCCAGTACAAAGACGGGAATCTTCGCTCTCGCCGCTTCTTCCATAACAACGCCCATAGTTGCGGCATAGGTGTAATAGCTCGTGCCAATGTCTTGAATATCAAAGACCAGTAAGTCAAGGCCCTTCAACTGCTCCGGTTGCGGGCGATAGGTGACGCCGTACAACGAGTAGATCGGAAGACCCGTCTGTTCGTCTCTTGAGTCCGACACCTTTTCATCAGCAGCGCCGCGTATGCCGTGTTCTGGAGAAAACAGCGCGACGAGTTTTACGTTCGGCGCATTGTGAAGAATATCGATCGTCGAACGTCCCGCACGATCGCGCCCAGTTTGGTTTGTCACTAGCCCGACGCGCATACCCGTCAATTGTTTGAAGCCGTCTTTCCAGTCAGCACCGTCGCATTGGCGACGTTAAGAACAGGAGTGCCGGATGACATTGCGAAGGCTTGGTCGCGCGAAATGAAGCGGCCAAGGTCACTGATTAACCTTTCGTAGTATTGCTTTAACTCAAGCTGCGCGCGCGCAACCATGGCGAGATCCGTAACCGCAGCCGCGGCTATTGATGCCACGCGCCCACGCAACGAAGCCACGTCACCCTTGCCATCCGGATGCACGCGATTGCTCAGGAAGATGACGAACATTTGGCTTGCCGGATCGATCCACAATGACGTTCCTGTGAAACCGGTGTGACCAAACGACCCGAGCGGAAAAAAATCGCCGCGATTTGTGGAAAAACTGGTGTTGATGTCCCATCCTAGACCGCGTGTCCATCCGCCCTCCGAGACGAGGCCTCGATATTGGCCGCCGTTCAAAATCATCTGGCAGTAGATGGCGAGATCGTCGGCAGTAGAAAAAAGGCCGGCGTGACCCGCCACTCCGTTCATTCGATATGAAGTCGGATCGTGAACCTCGCCGCGCAGCCATTTATCTGCACCAGGTTCCGACTCCTTAGGTTTATCCCCAAGATAACTCAGTTGCCCACGTCGCTTTTCCGTCGGTGCAATACGGCGGCGCAGTTTTGCATTCGGCCGGAAGCCGGTGTCCCGCATACCCAGAGGGACAAAGATATTGCGCCGCGCAAATTGGTCGAGCGTAAGACCGCTAACTCGATGCACTACTTCGCCGAGCGCAATGTAATTGATGTCGCTGTAAACGAACCTGGCGCCTGGAGGATTGCGCAAGGGCTCGCGCACCAGCCGCTTGATCGCCTCGTCGTAACCTGTCCAACGGTCTTTCAAATCAAAGTCGGGCGCATAGCCCGAACGATGCGTCAACAAGAGCTCAAGGGTAATTCGTTCCTTTCCCTGCCCTGTGATTTCAGGAATGTAATTCGAGAGCGGATCGCTGAGCCTGATTTTCCCGCGCTCAACCAGAATCATGATGCTGGTCGCAGTGGCAACAATTTTCGTAAGACTTGCTACATCGAAGATCGTGTCTGTCGTCATGGCTTCGCGTGACGGCTCAATCGCACGCGCGCCATACGCCTTGCGCCAAACAACCTGTCCTCTCCGCGCAACGAGTACAACCGCGCCTGGTAAATGATGCTGCTGAATCTCACGCTCAACTGCGCCGTCGATCGATGCAAGTTTTTCCGCCGAAACGGCAACACTTGCAGGGTTTCCTTTTTTTAAAGCTGCAGGTTTAGTTGCCGGCGCGATAGTAGGAAGTGCCAACGCGAGCAGCAGAACAGCGACACAATGTTTGGCAGACTTAGTCAGCGTGAATCGAGGAAAAATCAAATGCGGATTGGTCAAGGCGGAGACTTTGGAAAAATGGTCTGAAGGGGTCTATATCGTTTCAGTGCGCTGTTTCACCGGGATTTTCCGTTGCGACTTTCCTTGACGATGTCGATCAACGCATCCAGGCGACGGTCCGTGTGTGCTTGCGATTCTGCTAACTCAGTTTGGGCTTCAGCCAGCTTTGCGAATCGCTCTTCGTTCTTTATCTGGGCATCGATCATTATGGTGATCTTGTCGTCCTGCTGGCGCAGCTCTCGACGCGCACGTAGTCCAGCGCGCACCAGCAACTTGGCAATTCGCTCGAGCCGATCAAGTCTTTCCTCAGTTTTCTTCATGAATGGTCACATCAAGATAAAACAAGAGGCGGCTCTTTGTCACCCCCCTGCGTTGTGTTCAAGTTTGGTATGAGCGAACGTGCCCGGCTTTGAGACGAGCAAAACCGGTGGATCAGCCCGACACAAATACGGAACCGTGAGCGGTAGCGACCGGTTGATTGGTTTGATTACAAATTTCGTTAC
>WNGB01014287.1_pt1 | contig 11510 bp, 9 predicted proteins | sample 5400681 | NCBI WGS metagenome assembly WNGB01 (sample SAMN13153367, study PRJNA577476) | soil metagenome | isolation source: 115 cm soil or saprolite under grassland replicate 2 | place: USA:California | collected 2016-06-15 | reverse complement strand
TACAGATTTTTGCGTCGCAGCGTGTCTGTGCGATAATGTCGTCCTCGGTGAGGTCAAGTCCGGCAGAGACAACTGTGATACGGACTCTGAGCTCAATTCGGCACTGTAGTCACCAGAACGATTGGAGAACGTCCCCATGCACAGGGTACTACGACTTTTGTCCGCGCAAGTTTGCTCAGACGAAAAGTGGGACAACGAGAATCCTCACCGCGCGGCTATTTTGTACTTGAGAAAAGAATTTAGATTTGCCACGCTCGGCGCGTGGAATCAGTTCCCGCTGTACGGAATGAGAGTGGACGGCCGCAGTTCGCTACAACTCGCTGGAGCTTAATTCTCAGTCAGGGGGTTTCAGCGTCGAGATGTTCAGCACGCGATGCTTTGGCGCAGCTCTGCCAGATATATTGGCGGCCAATTTTTACGTTCATCTGTCGGCATGGCTATCCGGTACCGGACGCCCAAGATCTTACGCAAGATTTCTTCATGATGATTTTGGAGGATGAGTTTTTTGCGTCTGCTGATCCCGACCGCGGTCGGTTCCGCTGTTTTCTGCTCAAATCGCTGAAAAACTTTTTGATCGACGCGGAGATAAAGCGCGATAGGCACAAACGCGGCGGCGACTTCGCCTTTGTTTCCTGGGAAGAGTTGATGGCAGAAGCGCCCTCGCAATTGCTCATCTCTGCGCGCGCTCTTGAATCCTGTCCGGCTGAAATCCTTTTTGACTTGCGTTGGGCAGCCAGCGTTGCCGAACAGGCGCTTCGCCGTTTACGCGAAGAATGCGAAAGCCAGGGCCACCGCCGCACATACGAAGCGTTACGCGATTATCTCACCGCCGACAGGACGGAGATCTCGTACGAGCATCTCTCCGAAATCCTAGGTGTGTCGACGTCTACCGTTAAGAGGCTGATGCACCAATTCCGCACGAGCTACAGAAGACTTCTCAGGGAGGAAATCGCAGAAACCGTCGAGGATGGAGCCGACGTTGATGACGAAATCAGATATTTGTGCAGGGCTCTCTCGATTGTCACAGGATAAAGATCATGGAATTTTCCGGCCTTACGGACTCTCCGGCCAGTATTCTAAATGAGCCGACAAAATGTGCGAACTGCAACGCAACCTCGCGCCTTGGCGACGGACTCTGCTTAAAGTGCCTTCTGGAAGGGGCGCTTCTCGAGAATGAAGCCACTGCCTCATCACGAACGACACTTACGGATATACTCGCGGAACTAAAACTTTCAAAGGCGAAATGGCGCATCGGCAATTACGAAATTCTGGACGAGATCGGTCGTGGTGGGATGGGAGTGATCTACCGGGCGCGCGAAGTGCACTCACAACGTATCGTCGCTCTAAAACGCGTCTTAACTTATCACACTGATTCCCACCAAACGCTCGCGCGTTTCCGTCGGGAAGCAGAAACAGCAACAAGGTTAGACCATCCAAACATCGTTCCTATTTACTACGTCGGCGAGGACGCAGAAGGATTGCCGTTTTTCGCGATGAAATTTGCGCCCGGGGGAAGCTTAGCCCAAGCGCGCGAAGCGTTCCGCAGAGAGCCGCGCAAAAGCGTTTCGCTTATGACCAAGGTCGCATTCGCCATTCAGTACGCGCATGAGCAGGGCGTTCTGCATCGTGATCTTAAACCGAGCAACATTCTCCTGAGTGATCGATGGGAACCAATGGTCAGTGATTTTGGTCTGGCGAAGTGGATCCACGACTCCAAGGACCTGACCCGAACGTTAACAATTTTTGGAACGCCAGGTTACATGGCACCTGAGCAAACAGCGCGGCCCAGTATGCGTCTGACGCCGGCAGCTGACATTTATAATTTGGGTGCAATCTTGTTTGAACTACTGACAGGGAGATCGCCGTTCGTCGGCGAACACGCCCTCGCGGTTCTTCAGCAGGCGGTTGAGAAGCCAGCGCCGATGCTGCGTTCCCTCGCGCCCCGTTTGGATCGGGATCTAGAAACGATCTGTAGCCACTGTTTGGAACGCGAACCATTAGCGCGATATCATTCTGCCGGCGCTGTCGCGCAGGATTTACAGAACTGGTTGGAAGGGCGCCCCATTGTAGCACGCCCGGTGGGCATTCCGGTCCGTTTGTGGCGATGGTCCCGCCGCAATCGCACCTTGGCTACCACGCTTGGTGCCTTTCTGTTTGTCACTACATCATCCGTCCCTTGGGGGATCCATAGCTGGAACGTTCAAAAGGCGGCGCATGAAACCACAATGGCGGCACATTCAGTCGCGGTACTACCATTCCTGGATCTCGATAACATTGTTGTCGATGAGCAGTTGGCAAAATCCGTTGCCGATTCGTTGCAATACGAACTGGATCGCATCGATCATGCTCGAGTAAAAACAATGCCCTCACCAGCATCGGGTGATTGGCCAACCGTGGAGCAGATCCGAAAAGTCGGTTCGACAGCAAAGAGCCGAACTGTTCTAACCGGAACTGAACGCAGCGTTAACGGCAAGACACGCATTTCTCTGCGACTCGTAGACGCTGCCACAGGCGAACCACTGCTCGTTCGCTTCTGGGAAGGTACTCGTGAAGCAGGTCCAAAGCACCCTTTTGGTAAGGAAATCGGCGCAGCCATTCATGACATTTTGAGCTCCAAAGACCGGTCGACCCTAACTCAATCGAAAATCGATCCAGGATTGCGCAATCAGGCAGCACGGGAATATATTATGGCGGGCCGTGAATTGACGCTTCGCTACACGGTATCTGATCTCGACACGGCGATGGATTTATTCAAGAAAGCTTTGCACCTGGAGCCTGATTCATCGCTTGCTCATGCTTACCTCGCTATGGCCGCAACCGGCCGGGCACATTTTGTATCTGACGATAGTTTTCTTAAACTGGGAGAAACCGAGGCGTACAAAGCAGTTCGCTTGTCGCCGCATTCAGGCGAGGCCCACCAAGCTTTGGGCGGAGTCTTTTATCAACAGGGAAAATTTGCCGAAGCATTAGAGGAAGGGCTGAGGACGGTCGAGTCTAACGGTCCGGAGGAGAAAATCGCTGGTTTCATCGGCATGACTCTGGATACATTGGGTCGCCCTGACAGAGCCTTGGCGTGGCACAGTCTATCGTGCAAACTCGGAGGAAGGTGGGGTGACGAGTACGGCCTTCTTGGCGATAGCTGGGCCAAGCTTTGCGACGACGAGCGCGCTCTGCAGGCTTATCGCCGTGCTGCGCAGTTGCAGCCTGACCCTCCTGTAGGTGAGATCGGAATTTGCCACCTGCGATTACTTCAAGGCAATTTCGAGGGAGCACGTGAACTCTGTCGGAATCGCCTCGGGAGCCATAGCGGATTTGGTGAGGATAAACAGATCGCCGCGCAAATCGAGTTCTTTGCCAGGAGATTCGATATCGCAGCCGATCTGTATGCCGCCCTTACGAGAATGGATACGGATGGAGGTGGCTCTTTTTACGGTGCTGTCACATATCACTCCGCTTTAGGTCGAGCAAGACAAGCACTCGGCGATGAGGGAGGGGCAAAAGTAATTCTTAGGAACTGCTTGCGCAAGGAAACCGCCGCGGTTGATCGCGAGCCGGGGAATCCGGAGGCTGCTTACCGCCTTGCTGCCGTTGAAGCTTCGCTTGAAATGCCGGACCGTTCGATTTATCATTTGAGGAGGGCCGTCAGTTTGGGGTGGATTGACTACCGATCTCTCGCGATCGATCCCCGATTCGATGCGGTTCGGCATGACTCGGGGTTCGAGACAATTCTAGAAGATCTTACCGTTAAGGTGGCGGAAATGAGGGCGAAAGCAAAAAGTATGAACTACGGAAACATGGAGGAAAACAAATGACTAAGAAAAACTGGAACGAACTGACTAACGACGAGAAACTTGATCGTCTAACATCTGTCCTTACACTTGCTGGATCGGACATTAAATTCCGCGATCGCTGCCTCGTGTCACCTGGATCGGCCAAACAGGCGATTAGCGAGGTTGGAGGAATAGAATTCCCATCGGACTTTAAGGTTCAGCTTGTGACTCCGAAGGAACAGCTAAAGACCCTCATTCTGACCATTCCCGAGTTCATCCCGCCAAAGAACGGGGTGCGCGAAGTGCGCAATGCTGAGGATTATGACGTGTGCACATATCGGTTATGGAGGAGTTAGTGGATGCCGTCGTCGAGAGCTGTAATCACAGGTGAAGAGTGCATCGAAGAGCGTCCACAACTTCTGCTGGAGCGGCGCTACCCTCGGGAAGTGCCGGTCCTCCAGTTGCTCTCCGAGTAAAATGCGGAATATCAAGTCGCTTCAATGCTTTGATTTCCTGACGAATAACTGCTTGTGGAACGGCGCTTCGCGCGCATAAACGAGTGATAAGCAGATCTCGCTCGATTCCCGTTCGCAAAGCGGCCGGCTGGATAGAAGCTCGCCTGATGGCGTCGTAGTCTCCGGTCGACCAGTAAATCCAGCGTCGCTTTCGGCGCCGGATACCTTGCAAGCGGCGAACGAAAGCCGCGCGCCGACCTGCCATACCTAGCAAGCAGCGCCATGCTCTGCGAAATCCATTGATTATTTCGATCTCATATCGTGCCGCGCGGAGGGGCCTGGCGGCAATGCATAGAGTATGTTTTCCGGGCGGCGTTCTTCCTAAGGCACTGCTTCGATATTGGTAGCTCGATCGCCGACCAGAGCGTGGGAGAAACCCTGTTTTGTACAAGGGATCGAGAAGACTCTTCGTTTTCTTCGCGCCTATGACGTGCCACAGCGTCTCCGCATCGACTAACACCGGATGCTCGCCGGAAGCGATTACATTATCTCGGTGACAATCGACGGCCTTAACGAGATACGCGGCGGCGATCATTCCCCCGAGACGCGTGTAAAATCGGCGCGCGGCTGCCTGATTCTTACACGGCGCGAATTTGACTTCCTCCATCCAGCAATATCCGTCGCGGGACAAGACCCGGGCTGCGGTCAATTTCGGTCGAAACGATGCGCCATTCAGATAACCGACCAAACTGAACCATTCTCGTTCGCTATGCCCCGATCGAGGTTTATAGATGATTGATCCGGCTTGAAATTGAACGCGCATTACGGTGCGACCTCTATTGTGCGGATCAGACAGCCCAGCGCGCAAATCGATGATCTTTCCGAGAGGCTTTCCACGAAAAAAAACGCGAGAAATCCGCTGTTTATCTCCTCCAACTCTTGCGAGAAGTTCCGATACGCTATCGCACCATTGGCAAATTAACTGAGACCAGAGCTCGGCTAATACCGGGAATTTCTTGAACAGCGAGATCAATCGATTGTACGGTCGCTCGCCCAGAAAATTCTTTTCTATCAACTCCGGAGTCGGGGAGATTTTTTGAGAATAAATTGCTTCATATGCGTAGCGAAATGCATTGAACTCAAGCGCAAAGCAAGGGCGGGTCACTCGCGCAAGGATTCGTCGAAGATCGTCTTTGATGCGCCGCTTCGCTTTGGGTCGCAGCAGAGAAACAAGCTCAGACGGGACCGTTTTTTCTAAAGCCTCGAGTCCGTATTCGGATCCAGCTTCACACACCTTCTGCAAAGGAGAAACTTGTTGTGGGCTGAATTCGAGCTCAGCTAAACCATTCAACATTTCTAGAAGTTCACTCGCCCAGCCTGGAAGGTGAAAGTGTCTTGGTCTTGAGAGGATTTCGGGAGAGTGGTTCGTTGAGATTCGGTGAAAATCGCTGTGGCCGATTGCCGCAGCGACGATCGCAATAAATTCTTCGTTGGAGATAAGCATCAAGAACGCTCGCCGTATTCTGAATTCCTGCGCGCCACCACGTTCCTAAGAAGGCAGGAAACTTCGCCATCTGGCTTCACATTCCGGAAGAAGCTGATTGTCGCCGACTAAGCGAATAATTCTAATCATGGAGCTAACTTGCTCATCCAATCCGCTTCGGAAACGCCATAGCGGTAGTTTCCAGTCAGGGCCTATAACAGACACATAACTATTGGGGTCAGCCTCTAGCGCGCCTTCGATTACAGCGGCCACTATGTAACTACCGATAGGCCCCAATGTCAGCCCACGAGCAATTAGCTCGGCCTCCTTGAGCAAATAATAAAACAACGGCGTGTTTTCCTCGAGACCCACATCCCGCAAGACGCTGCCCGCACGATTGCATGTATCTTGGGTCAGTTGCGCGCTTGTGAGGCGGTCTTCCGATTTGATTATTCCCTGGCTGACCAGCACGTCAGCCACTTCCTGGCCAGCTGGTAATCTTGCTCGAGCGCCTCTTAATAATGTCCGCACTGGGAGATGTGCAGGTTCTGCTGAACGTTCCATCTTGCTGCACAAACGGATGATCGCCGGCGACAAATCGTGCAAAGGCGCGGCAATAGAGGTGTCGATAAATGAACTGGATGCGACCGGGCCGGAGGCAGGCAAACCATCGAAAAACCGCCCCCATTCGATTATGAAGTCGTCCGGCACCGGCGACGGCCTGTGGCCCAGCGCCATCAAATCCGATATGGTGACACGTTTTTGTCGACAGTTTAGCCCATAGGCATTGCGCACCATGCTGTGTCCGAATCGGAATGCCGCCAGGGAAAACTCGATCGGGATAGCAAAAGCATCCTTGGGCTGCGGATGCGCGCGACCTATCCAATCTTCTCGATTCCAAACACTGGTGTGCAAAATGCGGGGTAGCAAGTCGTGACGAACAATCCATTGATAGTGCCATCGAACAAGGCGCTGTGCTTGTTCAAAAATTGTTCCGGAATTAAGATGCTCGAAACCGCTTATTGTAGAAGGTTTAACGCTGATCTGCTTGACCGCCTCGTTGTGGAATTTCAAAAAAAGAACGTGGAGCTGCCTTAGAATAAGGTTGTCTAGGTTACGTGTATCTTCCTCGTCGCCGAGCAGGATCATGCCATTTCCAATGGGAAGATCACGCAAATAACCTGTAGGTGTAGTTGCTCCAAGTTTGAACATTTCTGCTCCTGGCTCGCCGCAATAGAGATTTGGCGAATGTTTCGGGCCGCCTCCGTAAACATGATCGAGATCAAGGAACGGGGTTCGATGGTTCAGAGTTTGCTCGGGATCTAAATATGGCCCGTCTAAGGGTGTTGGATCATACGTGAGATCGTGACCAACAAACTGACTAAAGTAAGTGTATCCGACCCGAGGCGTAAGTGTCCCCTCGCGCTCAATGTCATAACGCATCGCATCGCCGAGCCTAACGAGCTTTTCCTCACCATCTTTGTAAATCGGCTTAGTCGGTGGGGGAAAGAGGCGACAGTAAAATTCTTTGGGATGCAGGATCGTCATCCGGCGCAAACTGCTATCCCACCTTTAGGGCGGGCCGGTACTCTATCGCAACGGTTTTCCCACTGTTCACAAACTGTTTCAGTGGCATTCACCGATTTTCTTAAAAAAATTCCTTTAAGGAATTTACTGCTACGTCATCCGGCGTTTCAGTGGAAAATCGACGGGAGAACAGAGAACTATGGCCTCTAGCAAGACATCTCAATTCACGGACTTCACTGTTGATATTCTCGGCAGATACATGTGCAATGGACTCGACGAGGCATTGCACAGCACCGACAAGAACGCGCAACGGCCCGATGGCGGTCCGCAAAGCGATGCTCGCCCCTTCAATGCGATTATCATCGGCGGCGGCAGCTTCGGAGGCGTTCTCTCCCAGCACCTGCTGAATGCGGACAAAACAAATCATTATCGCATTCTGGTGCTCGAAGCTGGCAGACATTCGTTGCCGGAACATTTTCAAAATCTGCCCCTTCAGGGCCAGCCCGGGGAAGTGTGGGGTCTTGCCTGGAGATCCGACCCGAATCAAGACCTGCGATTCCCGGGACTGGCCTACACCGTTGGCGGGCGCTCCTTGTTTTTTGGCGGCTGGTCACCCCGGCTGTTGGATGAGGAGATGCCGGCATCCAAATGGCCGACGAATGCCGTGACAGCTCTGAACACGATCTATTTCGATCAGGCCGCGCGGCAAATCGGCACTGATGCCGCGAACGATTTCATTCACGGCCCCTTGCACAATGCTTTGCGCCAGATGCTTGCCAATGGCATTAAAAACAAACCGGTTAGGCACGCGATTCCGCTCGCGCAATTGCCAATTCATTTGAGCAACGTCGGCTCGAATCCACCGGACATTTTGAAACTGGAAGCGCCGCTTGCCGTCCAGGGAAAGCCTCCGGTGCCAGGCTTCTTTCCCATCAATAAGTTCAGTTCCGCGCCGCTGTTGATGGAAGCCTCTCGCGTTGCCCAAACAAGGTCAGGAGGCGACGATGTCAAAAAGCGACTGATGATTGTGCCGGATGTGCATGTCACACGCCTTGTGACTGCGCAGAAAAATGGCACGACTGTAGTCACGGCAGTACTGCTCAAGCAACTCGGAGTCGAGCAGTCGGTGCCGGTGCCGGACGATGGCGTGGTAATCATCGCGCTTGGCACGATTGAGAGCACTCGACTCGCGCTCATTTCCTTCCCCAATCTGCCGAACACCCCGCTGATCGGCGAGAACCTCATGGCCCATTTGCGGTCGAACTTGACGATCCGCATTCCGCGCAGCGCATTGCCCGCGGGACTGCCGACGGCGTTGGCGTCGTCGGCACTCTTCGTCAAAGGCAGATTTGAGCACACGCCCAACTCCGGCGATTTCGGTTATTTTCATCTGCAAATCACAGCCTCGGGTCTCGACAAGCCGACTACGGATTCGGAAGCGGAGCTGTTCAAGAAAGTCCCAGAAGTGGAACTGATCGATGCGTTGCGGCAATCCAACGATGACAATGTTGTCATTACCATCCGTGGCATTGGCGAGATGACACCGCTTAATCCCGCCAACAAAGTTACTCTGGCCGGCGAACTCGACGAATTCGGTTTGCCGCGCGCGTTCGTCACGCTTAGCCCAAACACGCGCGATAACAATCTTTGGAACGCAATGGATGAGGCCGCCGACGACGTGGCACAGGTCTTTGCCAATGGACAGATGTATGAAGTTTTCGATCCGCCGCAAGGCGTGCCGAAGCAAATCTTCAAAATTCCGGCCAATCAGGCGGCATCCACAGTGTTGCCTTTCGAAAAACGCCGCGATCGTTTGGGCACCACGCACCACGAAGCGGGAACGCTTCGAATGGGGGCCAGCGCCAGCAGTTCGGTTACTAATCAGGACTGTCGCTTCCATCATGTCGCGAACGCCTACGCGGCCGGCCCTGCGCTTTTCCCGACCATTGGCTCGCCGAACCCGATGCTCACGGGTACCGCGCTCGCGCAGCGGCTCGGCGACCATCTCAAGCAGCCGCTTCCCCCACCTGATCCGGGTTTCGCGCTGCTTTTCGATGGCGCGTCGACGGCGAGCTGGCGCACGTCCACAATTAAGAACCAACCCGGTCGCGACAATCCGGGCCGCTTTCATATCGTCGATGCTGGCTTGGAATCGGCACCCGGGACCGATCTCGGACTGTTCTATACTGCCGTGCCGTTCGACGACTACATTTTGAAGCTCCAATGGCTCACTTGGCGCGAGGACGATAACTCCGGAATATTCCTGCGGTTTCCCGATGTGACGACGAAGAATTATGACAACACGGCCTTTGTCGCTGTGGACTTCGGATTTGAAGTTCAGATTGATGCTCTGGAACGTGGCAGTCCGCCACCTGGACAGAACGTGGATAAGAAATTTCGCGGCACGGGCGCGATCTACAACATGCCTACACAGAACTTGAACGAAAACAGCGTAGCGAATGGTCCAGGTCAATGGAACGAGTTCGAAATTCGCGTTAAAGACAATAATTTTAAGGTCTTTCTCAACCAGCAGCAGAAGACCGATTTCGTGAACACGGACGCGGCCCGGGGTCAGCCGAACGCCGCGTTCCGGTTCATCGGGTTGCAGACGCACACCGGGCACGTCCTTTTTCGTAACATTCAGATTAAGCAGCATCCGTAAGCCAATTCGGAATAGAGGAATCTAAGGTGGCATGCGAGTGCTCCACCTGACGACGGAATTTCCGCCGGTGATATACGGCGGCTTGGGCACCGCTATCGGCGGTTTAGTAAGAGCGTCAGCGAGCGCCGGGCTGCAAGTGGGTGTGCTGCTCTTTGGTTCAATAGCCGGTTCGAGTTATGGCCAATTTGTGCCGTTGCCAAAAAAAATACGTCTCGATCAGACACGCACTGACGGCAGCGTGACTATCTTTGGAGTTTCATGGTTTCAAGGCATTGAAACTTGTACACGTATCGCGGCAAACTTTCGAGCGGACATACTCCATCTGCATTCATTTTGGCTTTGGTCCACAGCACAAGCTCTTCGCGACCGGCTCGCTAAGCCGCTTGTTTATACCGTCCACTCACTGGATCGTGCCGAATATGAACTTGGACAGGGGCCGCCGCAGTGTATCTCCCAATGGGTAAGCCAGGAAGCTGTGATCTACAGCGCCGATCGCATTATAGCGCTAAGCCGCAGCGAGCAAGAATTGCTCAAGCAATACTGCCCCGGCGTAAACGATCGCGTCAGAATCGTGGGAAATGGGATTGAGGAGATCGCGATTGCTCCACGGCTAACATGCCCAGCTCGGGACATGCCCATCGTTTCAAGCGCCGACAACCCGATTTATTCTCGCTGGCGGCCATCGCAATTGCACGGGTGCCGAAATGGAGTCGTGGTTGCTGCCACCGACGCTAAATTCCTACCGCTCGCGGATTCACTTCACCGGCTGGCTAACACCGACGCAAATGGCCGCATGGTATCGCAAGGCAGACATCCTTGTAGTTCCGAGCTGGTATGAGCCGTTCGGAATGGTGGTCCTCGAGGGGATGCTTTATGGGCTTGCGGTTGCTGCATCAGCGGTAGGTGGGCCGGCGGAGATCCTCGATCACAACCGCACCGGACTTCTATTTCGCCCCCGAAATGTCAACGCGCTCAGTCATGCGATTCTGACATTGGTAAAAGAGCCTGACCGCCGCATCCGCATTGCTGTTGCGGGGGCAAAGGAAGTGCGGAAAAAATGGCTGTGGCCGCGAATCGTCGAAAAAATGCAAAGTGTATACAGCGAGTTGGTGCCGCTTAAAGCATAGCGATTAAGAGTCATTGCTTGGAATGGCGGAAGCAGTTTCCGCGGCCAAAAGGCAGTACCGCCACATGCGGTAAAATCGCGCTATAGGCGATGATGCTTTCCTGCTTGAACCACCAACCTTCTGGTTAGGCTAACGCCGAAGGAAGGCTAGCTAGAAAATGACCGCGATTTCGAACAACGAACTGAAACTGTCCCGCAACTTTTTCTTTTTGCCAGGTTTGGGCCAACGTTTGCAGCGGTTTTTCCAACTGTTCACAAAGTGTTTCACTGGCATTCACCGCGCTGGTCGGGTGTCATCATAGCATGTCGAAATGGCGAACCACTGACCGCACGCTAACCAAAAAGCAGCCGAAAAGCGTCCATCTCAAAGATCACGCCGTCGCCAACGGATTTATTGTCCACAAACCAATACAGCCGTCGAGCAGATGGCAAGAAAGAGCGGGAATCCAGATCAACATAGGTTGCGGCGATCATGGGCTCGTCAGCG
>WNGB01012529.1_pt1 | contig 11510 bp, 10 predicted proteins | sample 5400681 | NCBI WGS metagenome assembly WNGB01 (sample SAMN13153367, study PRJNA577476) | soil metagenome | isolation source: 115 cm soil or saprolite under grassland replicate 2 | place: USA:California | collected 2016-06-15 | reverse complement strand
GGCCGGTCCAGCGGGCTCGTCCGTTTCCCGGCCGTGAATACCGGCTCATGCTGCAGCAGCAGGCACGTGTCCGGGATCTCGTTGTGCACCCGCTGCCCGTGCAGCCGGCGCTGCAGCTCCCAGCCGCGCAGGTAGGGGATGGGCTGCTGCCCGCCGAGGCCGAGATGCAGGTAAACCAGCTCGTCGCTCACGCTGCCCACGATATCCGCGGGCCCGGCACCCCCCGGCCAGCCGGCTCCGGGCGATTTCCCAGCGAAACCACAGGCGCCGGCGCGGGAAGCAATGCGGTCCACGGGGTAGTTAGCCCTAGGGAGGTACTTCGCGTGATCAATGTGGACGAGCTCCGCCGGATGACCCCGGACGAGCGTGCCGAACTGGCGTGTGCCCTCGCGGCCCTGGATGGTCATCCCCGTGAGGACCCCGCCGCCGGCGGGGCGGAGTCGTCCGGCCCCCCCACGGAATCAGGCCTGCCGGGGAACCCTCGGAGCCGGGCCATCGCGCTCGCCGCCGTCATCGGCTGCGGCCTCGCGCTGGCCGCCTGGATCGGCGTGCTCGCGGTCACGCTGCCCCGGTACTACCGCTCGGGGGGCTGGCGGGGTGCGTGGGTCGGGTTCGACCTCGGGCTGCTGGTCACGTTCACGGTGACCGCGTGGGCCGGCTGGCGGCACCGCCAGCTGGTGGTCATATGCCTGGTGGTGCTGGCCACCCTGCTCTGCTGCGACGCATGGTTCGACGTCACCCTGGACGTGCGCACCAGCGACTTCCTGGTCAGCCTGCTGATGGCGCTGTGCGTCGAGCTGCCGCTGGCCGCTTTGGCGGTCATCGGCGCCCGCCGCCTGATACGGCTGAACATCCGGATGGCCGGCCGGGTCATGGGCCGGACGGGACGGGTGCCGCCGCTGTGGAAGATCCCGCTGTACGGCCTGGAGTCCCGCGGCTTCCGCACGCTCATCCCGGCGGAACCGTGCCCGCCGGTGCCGCCGGCCGAGCCGGGCCAGGCCAGCGTGCCCTCCGGGGCAGCAGGGCGCAGCGGAACCTAGGCGGCGGATCCGGCCGGCTGGAGCTCGGCGGCCAGCGCGGCGCGCAGGCCGGGCTGCGCGAACTGGAACCCGGCCTCGCGCAGCACCCGGGGCAGGACCCGGGCGCTGGTCATCAGGTCGCTGGTCACCTCACCGAGGGCCACCGACAGCACCGGGGACGGGATGCTCAGCAGCGCCGGGCGGTGCAGCACACCGGCCAGGGCCGCGGTGAAGTCGGCGTTGGTCGCCGGATTCGGCGAGGTCAGGTTCACCGGCCCAGACACGTCCCGGTCGTCCAGGAGGAAGCGGGCGGCCCGGACCCAGTCGGCCAGGGTCACCCAGCTCATGTACTGCGTGCCTGCGCCGAGCCGGGCGCCCAGGCCGAGCCGGAACGGCAGCAGCAGCCGGGCGAGCACCCCGCCGTGGCGGGAGAGCACGATGCCGGTGCGCAGGGTGGCGACCCGGATCCCGGCCTGCCGGGCCGGGCCGGCGGCCTCTTCCCAGTCCCTGACCACGCCGGCCAGGAACCCCGTGCCCGCCGGGGCCGACTCGTCCACGTCCCGGCTCCCGGTATCGCCGTACCAGCCGATGGCGGAGCCGGAGAGCAGGACCGCGGGCGGCCGGTCCATGGCGGCCAGGAACCCGGTGAGCGCCCGGGTGCCCCGCACCCGGCTGGAGCGGATCTCCTCCTTATAGGAGCCGGTCCAGCGGTGGTCGGCGATGCCCGCGCCGGCCAGGTGCACGACCGCGTCGGTTCCGTCGAGGGCGCCCGGCGCCAGGCCGCCCATGGGGGTCAGCGGGTCCCAGGCGATCTCAGCGGCGGACGCGGGTGTCCGGCGCACCAGCGTGACCACCTGGCTCCCGCTGTCCCGCAGCGAGGCGGTCAGGGCGCTGCCGATCAGCCCCGACGCCCCGGTTACCGCGACTTTCATGGCTGCCCCCGTCTGCTCGCACGTGTGGCCCGCCGGGCCCCTCGCTTGAGTCTTCGCTGGGCGCGGGGCCCGCGGACGCCTGCCCGGCGGCTGCGGCCTGCCGCCTAGAGTCCCAGTTCCGCCTCGAAGGCCCCTTCCTCCAGGCGGGTCTTCACGGTGCCCAGGAAGCGCACCGCGTCGGCCCCGTCCACCAGCCGGTGGTCGTAGCTGAGCGCCAGGTACACCATGGACCGGACGGCGATCACCTCGCCGAGCGCCGGGTCCTGGACCACAACCGGCCGGCGCACGACGGTCCCGGTGCCGAGGATGCCGACCTGCGGCTGGTTGATGATCGGCGTGTCGAACAGCGCGCCGCGGCTGCCCGTGTTGGTCAGCGTGAACGTGCCCCCGGCCAGGTCGTCCGGGCTCACCTGCCCGCCGCGGGTCCGGGCCGCCAGATCCGCGATCTTGCGGGCCAGGCCGCCGACGTTGAGGTCGCCGGCGTTGCGGATGACGGGGACCATCAGCCCGCGCTCGGTGTCCACGGCGATGCCGAGGTGCTCCGCGTCGTGGTAGGTGACCTCGTTGCCCTCCGCGTCGATGCTGGCGTTGAGCCGCGGGTGGACCTTCAGCGCCTCCACCGCGGCCAGCGCGAAGAACGGGAGGAACGTGAGCTTGACTCCCTCACGGGCCTCGAAGTCGGCCTTGGCGCGGTCCCGGAGCCGGGCGATCGCGGTCACGTCGACCTCGACCACGGTCGTCAGCTGGGCAGAAGTCTGCAGGGACTCGACCATCCGGCGCGCGATCAGCTGCCGGGCGCGGGACATCCGCTCGGTCGTGCCGCGCAGGTGGGACGGCTCGATCGCGGGGCGGGCCGGGCCCTGCCCCTGACCAGGCTGCCCCTGACCAGGCTTGGCCTGCCCAGGCTGCCCGGCCGCCGCCTGCCCGTCGGCCGTGGCGGACTGCTGGGCCGCCGCGATGGCTTCCCGCCGGACCCGGGCCGCGTCGACCACGTCCTGCTTGCGGATCCTCCCGCCGACTCCGGTCCCGGTGACGGTGGCCAGGTCCACGCCGTTCTCGGAGGCCAGCTTGCGGACCAGCGGGGTCACGTACGGGCCGTCGGCCGTGCCGAGGGGGGAGGCCGCCCGCGCCTGGTCGTTGCCCGCAGGCGCCTGCGGCGGGGCCGGCGGCGGAGGAGCCTGGGGCGCGGGGGCCTGCCGTACGGGGGTTTGCGGCACGGGGGCCTGCTGGGGCGGGGCCGGGGGAGCGGGCGGCGGAGGGGCGGCCGGCTGGGCCCGCTGCCAGATGTCGCCGCCCGGCCCTCCGGCGGCGGCCGGCGGCGCGGCCGGCTCCTGCGGCGCGGGCGGTGGCTCGGTGGCCTGCGGCGGCTGCTCGTAGCTGGGCGGTACGGGGGGCTGGTAGGCGGCCGGCTGCTGGTAGCCGGCCGCCGGCTCCTCGGCGCCGCCCTGCGCCGGGTACGGGTACCCCGCCCCGGCCGGCCCGCCGGCCGGGGGCTGGAGGTCAGGCGCCTGGCCGCCTGCCTCGTAACCGCCGGCCTGGTAACCGCCCGCCGGGCTCTCGGCGGCTGGGCTCCCGGCAGCCGGGGCCGCTCCGGCCTGGCCGTCGGCGGCGAGGGCCGCGGCCTCGGCGCCGGTCTCGTCGATGACGGCGAGTTCGGCGCCGACCTCGACGGTCTCGTCCTCGGCGACGGTGATGCCGCGCAGGATCCCGGCCACGGGGGACGGGATCTCGGTGTCGACCTTGTCTGTGGAGACCTCGAGCAGCGGTTCGTCCGCCTCTACGCGCTCGCCCTCCTTCTTGAGCCAGCGCGTGACGGTGCCCTCGGTAACGCTCTCACCGAGCTGGGGCATGGATACGGAGACCGACATGGCTTCCCGTGACTCCTTCGCTGTTCGACGCACACAGTTGCGGCTGTGCTGGGGGTGCGTGACCCGGCCCGGGCTACGCGTGCATGTGCAGGGGCTTCCCGGCGAGCGCAAGGTGTGCCTCGCCGATCAGCTCGGACTGGGTGGGGTGCGGGTGGATGAGCTGCGCCACGTCATACGGCAGCGCCTCCCAGTTGTAGATCAGCTGGCCTTCGGCGATCAGCTCGCCGACCCGGGCGCCGACCAGGTGAATGCCCAGCACCGGCCCGGGTGTGCCGTCCGGCCCGCCGCTGGCCGCCGCGATCACCTTCGCCGCGCCCTGAGTCTGCAGGATCACGCTCTTGCCGTTGCCGCCGATCGGGTAGGTCAGCTCGGCGACCTCGATGCCGCGCTCGGCGGCCATGGCGGAGGTGATGCCCACCGACGCGACCTCCGGGTCGCTGTAGGTGACCCGCGGTACGCCGTCGTAGTCGATCGGCGTCACCTTCAGGCCGGCCAGCCGCTCCGCCACCAGGATGCCCTCGGCGAACCCGACGTGAGCCAGCTGCGGGCCGGGGATCAGGTCCCCGACCGCGGAGATCGTGGGCACGTTGGTGCGGCAGTACTCGTCGACCTTCACGTACCCGCGCTCCACCGCCACGCCCGCGGCCTCGTAGCCGAGGCCTGCTGACACGGGCCCGCGGCCCACCGCGACCAGGAGCAGTTCGGTGTCCAGGGTCTTGCCGCCGGCCAGGCTGACCGTCACGCCGCCGCCGTTGTCCTTCACCCCCTCGAAGCGGGTACCGAGCTCGTAGCCGATGCCGCGGCGCCGGAACGCCCGCTCCAGCAGCTTGGAGCTGGCCTCGTCTTCCAGCGGCACCAGGTGCGGCAGCATCTCGACGATCGTGACCTCGGCCCCGAACGAGCGCCATACGCTGGCGAACTCCACCCCGATGACCCCGCCGCCGAGGATGACGGCCGACCTGGGCACCCGGTCCAGCCGCAGCGCGTGATCGCTGTTGATGATCCGCTCACCGTCGACCTCCAGCCCGGGGAGGGTCTTCGCCTCGGACCCGGTGGCCAGCACGATGTGGGCGCCCTCGTAGACCGTGTCCCCGGCCCGCACCTGGGTCGGCGACACCAGCGTGCCGTCGCCGTAGACGATCTCGATCTTCCGGCTGGCCAGCGTGCTCTGCAGGCCCTTCCAGAGCCGGTCGACGACCTTGTCCTTGTACGCGTGCACGCCGGGCATGTCGATCCCCTCGAAGGTGGACCGGACCCCGAAGGCCTCACTCTCCCGGGCCTGGTCAGCCACCTCCGCGGCGTGTAGCAGCGCCTTGGTGGGAATGCAGCCGCGATGCAGGCAGGTCCCCCCGACCTTGTCCTTCTCGATGAGCGCCACGCGCTTGCCGAGTTCGGCCGCGCGCAGCGCGCAGGCGTAGCCGCCGCTGCCGCCACCGAGGATGACGATGTCGTAGGAAGCGTTGCTGTCCGCCACTGATGTACTCCTTGCTCCGATCAGTTGTCCCCGACCGCCAGTAACACCCTGGCCCGGTTAGAGCCTTCCCTCCGCGGCGTCCAGCGCTATCTGCACCAGGGCCCTGGTCGCCGCGCCGGTCCCGCCCTTCGGGGTATACCCGTGTGGCTGGCCGTCATTGAACGATGGGCCAGCGATGTCGAGGTGGGCCCAGCGCGCCCCGTCGGGCACGAACTCACGCAGGAACAGGCCGGCCACGAGCATCCCGCCGTTGCGGTCCGGGGCCACGTTGGCCAGGTCGGCGACGGCCGAGTCCAGGCCCTTGCGCAGTTCGGGGGGGAGCGGCATCGGCCACATGGCTTCGCCCGCCCGGCCCGCCGCGGCCACCACCGCGTCGCGCAGCGCGTCGTCGTTGGCCATCACCGCGGAGATCCGCGTGCCGAGCGCCACGACCTGGGCGCCGGTCAGCGTGGCCACGTCCACCACCACGTCGGGGGCGTCCTCCGCCGAGCGGGCCAGCGCGTCGGCGAGCACGAGCCGGCCCTCGGCGTCGGTGTTGAGCACCTCGACGGTCTTGCCGCCGTAGATGGTGAGCACGTCCGAGGGGCGCTGCGCGGTCCCGCTCGGCATGTTCTCCGCCATCGGCAGGTAGCCGATGACCCGGACGGAAGGGGCCAGCGCCGCGATGGCCTGCATCGCGCCGATGATCGCGGCCGCGCCACCCATGTCCGACTTCATGGTCTCCATGGACTTCGGAGGCTTCAGCGAGAGCCCGCCGGAGTCGAACGTGATGCCCTTGCCGACGAACACCACCGTCGTGTCCGCCTGCGGCGGCGCGTACTCCAGCCGCACCAGCCGCGGGGGGTGCACGGACCCCTGGCCCACGCCCACGATCCCGCCGTAGCCGCTGCGCTCGAGTGCCTTCTCGTCCAGGACCTCGGCCTGCAGGCCGGCCTCGGCGGCCACCCGCTCCGCCTCGCCCGCGAGCGTCTCGGGGTACAGGTCCGAGGGAGCGGTGTTGACCAGGTCGCGGGCGAGCGACACCGCGTCGGCGAGGGCCTGGGCCCGGCGCCGGATGGCGTCCGCATCATCCGCGGGGGTGAGCACGGTGATCGCGGCCGGCGGCCGGCGGCCCTGCCGGTACCGGGTGAACGTGTAGCCGCCCAGCAGCGCGCCGACCGCCACGGCCTCGGCCGCGGCCGGGTCCGGGGAGGGCAGCGCGAGCGCGATCCGCAGGCCGGCGCCGTTCCCGTTGGCTGCGGCGCGGCCGGTAGCGGCCAGCGTCCTGACGGCCGCGCCGGCCGCGCGGCGGAGCTTCTCCGGGTCGGCGGAGCCGCTGCCGTCCGGGCCCAGGCCGACCGCGGCGATCACCGGTGCGGTGACCGGCCCGCCGCCCGGCAGCCGGGTGACCTCCTCGGCCTGCCCGGTGGCGCCGAGGGCGGCCAGGGTGGTGGCCAGGGCCCCGCCGAGCGCCTGGTCGAGGTCGGCGGCCCCGGGAGCCAGGACGGGTCCATCCTGGCCCTTGATCACTCCGATGACGACGGCGTCCGCGTCGATCGAGCTGGGCGCGCTGGCAGCGAGGGTGAGCGTCGTGGTCACGGCTCTGATGCTAGTCCCTGCCCGGGCAGGACGATCACGCGTCGAGCATGGTCGGGCCAGCGGCGGGGGGCTGTGACGGCTGTGGCTGCCCCGGGCGGGGCAGCCACAGCTGGATCACCAGTGCCGAGGGGCTCAGGTGCCAGTTGGCCTCGGTGTACTTCAGGATCGAGACGTGGTCGTCGTGGGTGTCGTCGACAGCACCGCGCCGGGCGTACGGGGACACCAGGATCAGGGGCGCCCGGGGCCCGTCACCGAAGAGCTGAGCGGCTGGATGTAGCCGGAGTCGTAGTAGCCGCCGCCCTCATCGAATGTGACGAAGATCGCGGTGGACCGGCACAGCTTCGCGTTGCCCTGCACCGCGGCGATGGCGCGGGCAGGCTGTACTTCTTGCCGTCACAGTGGACAGGGTCAGGCCCGCGATGCCCGGCATGCGGGCCGGGCCGGTCAGGTCAGGTGCTTCCTCATCTGCGTCCCTCCGGTGCGCATGGCGCGGGCTGGTGCCTGCGCCAGAACGGCCGCAGCCTGATCGGGCCAGGGGAGGACTGCGGCGTGAACGCTGGCTGAAGGCACCTTCAAGGCTTGGCCGGCCGGCCTCCGGCCGGCGCCGGTGGCTTGCAAGTTAAGCGTGCAGTACATGGCGTATCTAACAGGCGTTACTTCTAAGTTCTGACAAACGTTAGGCTTATCGTGGGCCGGGGGATGGGGTCTGCGGGTATGCAGGAAGGTCGGCGGGTACGCCGCACCCGCCGGATCGATCGCGCGAGGAGGTGAACGGTGGCCAGCAGGTACCGCCCTGGGCGGTCAGTGGCCGTCTTCTTCTTCGGCGTAGACCCGGGCTGCGTAATCATCGAGCGACTGCTGGCAGGCCTCCAGGGCCTTCTCCGCCTCGGGGCGGCCGCTCGCGCTGAACGCGTCCCGCGCCCGGACCCGGGCGAACCAGGTCCGCAGCTTGACCAGGTCGACCTCGTTCTCCTCGAGTTCGGCGTAGGTGAAGTGGCTGGCCGCGTACTCCTTCTTCACCTGGCCCAGGAAGTCCTCGCAGCGGTCGACGATCTCCTCGTACTCGTCGTTCCGCGCGGCCTGGAACGACGCCCGCACCTCCTGCTCGCCCGCCAGGACGCGACACGACAGCAGCGCGGCCGTGCCCTCCATGTCGAGGATCTGGCTGCGCAGCTTGCGCATCGCCCGCTCGTTGCCCACGCTCGCGGGCAGCGCGGCGGCGGAGTTCTGCAGGTAGATAGCCCCAAGACTCTTGAGCCGCCGCCATACCGCCGAGCGGAGGCGGCTGGGCTCGGACGGCACCCGGTAGATGAGGACCAGCCAGCCCTCATCCGGCGCGCGGTCGGCGTCAGCCATGCCGTCATTCTCGCAGAGATTGGTGATCACCCCGTGCCTGCTGACCCTGGGCCGTCCCTGACGGCGACACCGGAGGTTCCGTGAATGCCGCAGCCCTCGTCCTGACCGTCTTCGTGGCCTGTGCCGTCGAGGCGGTCGAGGCGCTCACCATCGTGCTCGCCGCCGGGCTGACCCGGGACTGGCGCTCCACCTTCCAGGGCATGGGCGTGGCCCTGGTCGTCCTGGCCGCCGTGGTCGCCGCGGTCGGCCCCGCCCTGACCCTGTTCCCGCTGGGGGTGCTCCGCCTGGTGGTGGGCGCCCTGCTGGCCATCTTCGGGCTGATGTGGGTGCGCAAGGCCATCCTGCGCGCCTCGGGTTACAAGGGCCTGCACGACGAGGCCGGCATCTACGAGCGGCAGGTCGCCGCCGCCCGGGAGGCCAAGACCGAGAGCCGCTTCGGTGTCAGCGACTGGTATGCGTTCACCCTCTCCTTCAAAGGAGTGCTGCTGGAGGGGCTGGAGGTCGTGTTCATCGTGATCACCTTCGGTGACAACCAGGGAAGTGTGGGCCTGGCGGCACTGGGGGCGGCCGCGGCCGTGCTGGTCATCGCGGGTATCGGCGTGGCGGCCCGGGCGCCGCTGGCCCGGGTGCCGGAGAACACGATGAAGTTCGTGGTCGGCATCATGCTGACCTCGTTCGGCACGTTCTGGGGGGCCGAGGGCGCCGGCGTTCACTGGCCGGGCAATGATGCCTTCCTGCTGGTCCTCATCCCCGCCTACGCGCTGGTCTGCGCGGGCTACACCGTCCTGCTGCGCCGGGCCCGGACCCGGGCGCAGGCGGAGGTCGCCCGTAGTCCCCAGGTGGCCCCGGTCATCGCCGCCCAGCCGGCCGCGCCCGCGGCCGGCCCGCTCACCTCGAAGGAGAGGCCCCGATGAGCCGCTGGCTGCGTTCGTTCGGCGCGTTCTGGTACGACTTCGTCATCGGCGACGACTGGCGCGGCGCCGCGGCCGTGGTCCTCGCGCTGGCCGTGACCGCACTGCTGGTGCACGGGGCCGGCCTGAACGCCTGGTGGCTGCTGCCGGTCTGCGTGATCGCCGCCCTGGGCTGGTCCCTGCGCCACGCCATCGCCAAGCCCTGACCGGCCGGCCGTAGCCGGCCGGCCACCCAGATCGTCTGGGTGACCCGGTTGGCGAACGTCACCAGGTGGGCCCCGGCCGCCGTGGCGGCGCGGGAGGGCGCTGGCCCGGGTCTGCTCCGGGTGAGAGGGCCCGGGAGACGGCGGGTGAGGCGCCCGGCTGGGCCGCGCCGGTGCGCCGGCCCGGCCCAGCCGGACTTGCCTTCCCCCCTTGCCCCCTTTGCCCGGGGCGCGCACGCAGTCCTGGCCTGCCGGAGTCCCCCCGGAGAGTCCCAGGATGACGCCATGCGAATCCTTCGTGCACCCCAACCCATGCCGTGATCTCCCACGGCACGGACCCGCCTGCCACGAGGGCAGGCTCCCCGGCGAGCCGTGTCCGTGCTCGCCCCGGGCTGGGTCATAGCTAACCGGAGCCGGGCGCGGGCGGCTATCCCCGGACTAGGGGATCCGGGTTGCGCGGCGGCGGGCCTTAGAATGCGCGTCACGAGACGGCTCGCGCTGCGCGGGCCCGGCTCGTTCCAGGTGAACCGAGGCAACCGGGCGGGGAAGGCGATGGCGGTCGGGCAGGCCACATCCCCGGCGGCGCGCGTCAGCACGCCGGCCGGGCTGGTGGTCGGCATCCCCGAAGGCGGCCGCCTGGTCTTCGGCCGCGGGCCGGATGCCGACCTGACCATCGCGGCCGGGCGTGGGCTGTCCCGCCGTGCGGGGGTGATCAGCGCGCTGGGGGACGGTGTCTGGATCGCCAACATCAGCCGGACCCACGCGCTGTACACCGAGGGAGACGGGTACCGGATCAGGCTGCCCCGGATGGAGGACAACGGCGAGCCGTCCGGTGGCTGGTTCCTGCGGGCCGGCACGACCCTGGTCGGCTCCCGGGCCATGCTCGACGAGGGCCAGCCGCTCTGCGTCATGGTCGCCGGGCAGTCCGGCGGGCGGGACTCCGGGCCGGACGGCACGCGGGTCTGGCAGGACGGCGACGCCACCCTGCTGCCGCTGTACCTGGACCCGATGACGAAGATCTTCCTCGTGGCGCTCATGTGGTGCCGCCCGTGGCTGCTGGACGCGGCCGGGGCGACACCGCTGCCGCGTACCCCGGAGATCGCCAAGGCGGCCCTGGAGGTGACCGGCGCCTACCACGAGCTGGAGCGGTTCGACACCGACCCGGCGTTCCGCGACCGCCTCTCGGCCCGGGTCGCCGAGCACATCAAGGTGCTGCGCCGCAAGATCACCGACCGCGGCCTGGTCCGGGCGGACACCAGGCTGTCCGACGAGGTGGTCGTGCGGGTCCTCATCGAGCACGGCATCATCACCGCCGCTGACCTCGGCCGGCTGAACGACCCCGCCTGGTGCTCCCGCCAGGAGGACCTCTGGTGGACTCAGGCGCCGTGAACCGGCGTGCCCCGTCCCGTCAGGAGGGCTCTCGCCGACGGCGACAGCCGGCTGCCACCGGAGGGCGATGGATGGCTCTGGCTGGTGGGTGACGGGCTGCCCGGGGGAGGCGGCAGCGGCTGAGCGTTCACCTGGAAGCTGGCGGTGGCGTGCCGGCCCCGGGCCCCGGTGACCCGCACGTGATAGGTGCCCGCCGGGATCGGCCCCGTGAAGAACCGGTGGCCCTGGTCGATCGCGTAGTTGAAGGTCCCCATCCGGTCCACGGTCGGCCGGAACGGCGCGTTCCCGTGCCCGATCAGGCGCACCGTCACCTGGGTCAGCGGGACGAACCCGCTGCCGTGCACCACGAACACCGTGTCGCCGTCCCCGATGGGCTGCCCCATGGCCAGTTCCGGGTCCTTGCTCGTCCCGGTGGGCAGCGTCGAGGGAGGCGGGCCGGGGTTCGGCGGCACGGTGGGCAGCGCCGGGTACGTCGTGGTGGCCGCGGCACTCGCGTGCTGCTTCCCCGAGCCGGCCGCCCGCCCGTCCCCGCCTGCGAAGGCCGCACCCAGCCCCGCGCCCAGGGCGACCAGCGCCACGGCGCCGGCGGCCAGGCCGGCCCACGCCAGGACCGGCCGCCGCGGCCACCCCCCGGGGCGCGCCGCACGCGGCGCCCCGGGCGGCGCGGCCGGTGACCCCGGGCCCCGGCCGGCCCCGCGCCGGCGGGGCCAGCGGGAGCGCTGCGGGGCCGGGAGCGCGGTATAGGAGCCGTAGGTGGCGTCCTCGCTCACATCGTCGGTG
>WNGB01012528.1_pt1 | contig 11511 bp, 11 predicted proteins | sample 5400681 | NCBI WGS metagenome assembly WNGB01 (sample SAMN13153367, study PRJNA577476) | soil metagenome | isolation source: 115 cm soil or saprolite under grassland replicate 2 | place: USA:California | collected 2016-06-15 | reverse complement strand
TCCTCGATCGGCTGGCCCGTCACCCGAGCGACCCCCGCCTTTTCCACTTCGCGCTCTACACGGTGTTCCACGAAGACATGCACGACGAGGCGTTCACCTATACTCGGCAGACGCACGGCTACCCGCCGCCGCGGCTCTCCGGCCCGCGGGCGACCCCGACCGAGGCGGGCCCATGGCCAGGCGACGTTCTCGTCCCGGGCGGGGCGATGCTCCTCGGGGCGACGGCCGACGAGCCCTTCGTCTTCGACAACGAAAAGTGGGCGCATCCCGTCATCCTCGCGCCCTTCGCCATCGCGCGCGCGCCGGTGACCCAGCACGAGTTCGCCGCTTTCGTGGAAGACGGCGGCTACCGCCGCCGCGAGCTTTGGAGCGAAGAGGGCTGGGGGTGGCGCACCATGGTCGGCGCCGAACGGCCGGTCTACTGGCGTCATGCGGGCGACGGCTGGGAGCGGCGCGACTTCGACCGCTGGTTGGCTTTGGAGCCGCATCGCCCCGTCCTCCACGTGAGCTGGCACGAGGCCCAGGCCTATTGCCGCTGGGCGCGGCGCCGCCTGCCGACGGAGGCGGAGTGGGAGGCCGCGGCGGCCCTCGACCCCACGAAGGGGACGAAGCGCCGCTTCCCCTGGGGCGGCGCTGCCCCTGGACCTGGGCAGGCCCGGCTCGACGCGGGCGCCCTGGGCTGCGCCGACGTCGCGGCCTGCCCCGAGGGCGACAGCCCCACCGGATGTCGGCAGATGATGGGCAACGTGTGGGAGTGGACAGAGAGCGCCTTCGTCCCCTACCCCGGCTTCGTCCCCGACGCCTACAAGGAATACTCGGAGCCCTGGTTCCATACCCACAGGGTCCTGCGCGGCGGGTGCTGGGTGACCCGAGGCCGACTCCTGCGGAACACGTGGCGCAACTTCTACCCGCCCGACCGGCGCGACGTCTGGGCCGGCTTGAGGACCTGCGCTCTCCCGTGAGGGTCATTCTCGTCTCGCCGGGCCGACCGGGACTGGACACGGGGAACCAGGTCACCGCGCGACGCTGGGCGGGCCTGCTGCGCGAGCTCGGGCACCGGGCGACCATCCAGCGGGAGTACAACGGGGGCGCCGCCGACGTGCTCGTGGCTCTTCACGCGCGCAAGAGCTTCCCGAGCGTCGCGCGCTTCCGTCGGGAACGGCCGGGGAGGCCGGTGGTCGTGGCCCTCACGGGGACCGACCTCTACGGCGACCTGCGGAAGTCGGCCAAGGCCCGCAGGTCGCTGGAGATCGCGGATCGGCTCGTGCTTCTGCAGCCGGCCGGCCTCGACGAGCTGCCTCCCTCGCCGCGCGCCAAGGCCCGGGTCATCCACCAGTCCGCCATCCGCCCGCGCGGACGCGTGCCGTCGCGGAAGGAGGAGTTCGAAGTCGTCGTGCTCGCCCACCTCCGGCCGGTCAAGGACCCCCTGCGGGCGGCGGCGGCGGCGCGCCTGCGGCCGGCCTCATCGCGCCTTCGCGTGCTCCACGCCGGGGCCGCCCTGACCCCGCAAGCGGCCCGCGCCGCCCGGCGCGAGGAAGCGGGCAATCCCCGGTACCGGTGGCTGGGGCCCCTTCCCCGCGGGCGGGCCCTCCGCCTCCTCGCCCGCAGCCGCGCCCTGGTGGTGAGCAGCGAGATCGAGGGGGGCGCCAACGTGGTGTCGGAAGCGCTGGCCTGCGCGGTGCCGATTCTCTCCTCGCGCATCCCCGGCTCCATCGGGATCCTGGGGCCCGACCATCCCGGCTACTTCGACGTCGGCGACACGGAAGGCCTGGCCGCTCTCCTCACGCGGGCCGAGGAGGATCCCGCTTTCCTGGCCGACCTCCGCCGCCGCGGCCGGGCCCTCGCCCCCCTCGTCTCGCCAGCCCGGGAGCGGGAGAGCTGGAGGCGGCTCCTGCGGGAGCTCTCCAGACCCCCTGCGTTCGTCGCGCCCGCGGGGGGCAACGCCGGCTCCGTGGCCCGCATGGCCGAGGAGGTCCGCGCCGGACTGACCCAGCCGCTCCCCTCGCTTCCCTCCAAGTACTTCTACGACGACCGCGGGAGCGAGCTGTTCGACGCCATCACCCGTCTGCCCGAGTACTACCAGACCCGGACCGAGGAGCGGATCCTGGAGCGGATCGCCGCCGACATCATCGCCCGCACACGGCCCCGGGAGCTCGTGGAGCTGGGCTCGGGCCTGGGGCGAAAGATCCGCCTGCTCCTCGACGCCGCGCGCGGGGCGGGCGGCCTCGAGCGAGTGATCCTTCTCGACGTGAACGAACGCAGTCTCGAGGAGGCGGGAGCGCGGCTGCTCGCCGACTATCCCGGCCTCGAGCTCAAGGGAATCGTGGGGGACTTCGGCTCCGCGGACCTCGACCTGCTCGGACGGAGCAAAGGTCGGCTGGCCGTCTTCTTCGCGGGGACGATCGGCAACCTGCATCCCTCCGAGGTTCCCCCCTTTCTGAGGGGTCTCCGCCGATGCCTCGCCCCGGGCGACGCTTTTCTCGTGGGCCTCGACCTCGTCAAGGACGAGGTCCGGCTCCACGCCGCCTACAACGACGCCGCCGGCGTCACCGCCGATTTCAACCGCAACATCCTGCGGGTGGTCAACCAGAGGCTCGACGGCGACTTCGACCCCGCGGCCTTCGACCACGTGGCCTTCTACGACCGGGAACGGGCCTGGATCGAGATGCGCCTCCGGGCCCGCCGGCGCCTCGAGGTCCGGATCAGGAAGGCCGGCCTTCGGCTCCGCTACGAGGCGGGCGACGAGATCCGGACCGAGATCAGTTGCAAGTACACGCGCGCGTCCTTCGACGCCCTGCTGCCGGGGACGGGCTTCCAGCCCGAGCAGTGGTACACGGACGACGAAGGGCTCTTCGCGCTCACCTTGCTCCGCTCCGCGGCGAAGTAGAGGCGCCACCCCTGAGAGCGGTCAACCCATAGGCCGTTCCTTCCGCAGCCGTCCGGCCCGGTCAGTGGCTTCACCGGGTTACCGGGTTGGCGCGGGGACGCGGGCCTCGGCTCTGCCCTCAAGCTTCCTCCCCACCCTGTCCGTGCGAGCTCGCGATGGTCACCGACCCCGCGAGCATCGCCCGCTACCTCGCAGCGGTTGGCGAGGCGACCGAGGTGCCGCGCCGCTCGCCGAGCCGCGGGCCGCCGTACTGGAAGAGCCGCGTCCTTCGCCGGCAGGCGCTCGGTGACGAGGACGGATGTCACAGCGGCGGGGGAGACGAGGCGCCGTAGGGGCGGGGCGAGAGCGCGGGGCGTCCGCGGCGTGGAGCCGCCTGCGCGTTGCGCGGGATCGGCGCGACGGAGCGCTCCCCCGGGCCGGAGCAGGGACGTGCCGAGGCGCCATCGGGGTGGCGAAACGTCCGGGGAGGCGCGTCCGCGACGTCCGCGAGGACGCGTGTTGACGGGCGAATCGGGCTTGTTTAACCTTCGCTCTGCGACGATAGCCCCTGCTGAATGAGCGCAACGCTGCTTAAGAAGATCGCTGCCGTGGTTGGTACCGTAGCCACGGTGGCTGGGTTACCCGTGGTTATCGCCCTCTGGATCCAGGGCGGTGTCAAGGACGGCGAGATTCGTGAGGCCAAGGTACAGGCGGCTGAGGCTAAGGCGCAGATGGAAGCAGCGAGCCGTGAAGCGGCAGCGGCGAAGGCCGCCCTCCTCATAATTCAGCAGGCTGAGCCCGAGAGCGCGATCGCCAAGCAAGCGACGGCGATTCTGGACCTTCGATTCTCGACTCCTGCGGCGACACGTGGTCCTGATGGCATCATCGACTTGACCCAGGCCGAGGTCTTGATCGCATTCCAGAACGTCTCGCTCATCAACCTGCGCGGAGTGTCTTTCCAGGTCCTGTCGGAAAGGGACATTGCTGCCGGGATCTTTGGATGGCGAGTCCCAAGTGGGGATGCCGATCTGCCGATGCGACAGGGAATCCAACTCTCGTCGATAGGGGTGACCGACTATCCGGTCATTGACCTTGCTCCCGGGCAGCCGAGCGTTATCCACCTGCCCATCAAGACCGTGGACCGCGAGGGAAGGGAGATACCTCACACACCAGGGCGCGTGGCGAGGCTCAGGGTGATCGCGTATGCGCTCGGATTTCTCCAGAAGGACTACGAGGTTAAGGTCAGATTTCGATAGCCGTGCTCGCCTTTCAGGGGCCGCCAAACTTCGCTAGCTTAGTACCCTGGTTCATAAGTCCGCTCACGTATTGTGCGTCACGCCGCAGCGAGGGAGTGGTCGAGCTTGCGTAGGAGGGCCGCGAGATCCTTCCGTCTGAATCGCCACTCGAAGGGCTGAGCGATGCTCTGGTAGTGGCGCTGGAATTGGAGAATGGTTTCCGCGAGGGCGGACAACGAAGCAAAGTCATTGGGCGTAAGGACCTTGCGCTGGAGCCCTGAGAAGTAGATCTCGATCTGATTGAGCCAGCTCGCGTGGATGGGGCCATGGACGAGCACGAGGTTGGGAAACCGAATCCGGAGTCTTCGCGCGGCGGCGGGGCCACGGTGGGCGGTGCCGTTGTCGATGATCCAGAAGACCCTGCGCGCTTGGCGGTAGAGGCGCTGCCTCATGGTCTGGGCGACCAGACGGTCGAAGCTGCGATGCCGTTCTTTCTTTCGCAGCGGCCGAAGAGGCGGAACCTGTGGACATCGAGAGCGGCGAGGTAAGCCCAGGCCCGGAGTCGCTTGTACTCGTGCTCGATTCTCATGGGCCGCCCGGGATGGGTCATGAGCGATGGGTGCTTTCGCGCGCGGGCCTGGATGCTGGTCTTCTCGTCGGCACAGATCACGAACTCGTCCGAGCGCAGCCGGCGGCCCTTCCAGACTCGGTGGTAGAGGTCGAGGATCCGCCCGGCTTTTTCCTCGAAGTCGGGGTCGCGGGGGAAGATCCAGCACCGGTGCTGCCAGGGTCGGATGGCGTCTTCGTTGAGCCATCTCCAGATGGTGGTGTCGCTGACCGTGGCCATGAGGCCGGAGCGGCGCACGTGCGAGCCGAGTTCGGCCAGACTCCAGCGCGAGAGCGGCAGCCCCAGCTTTGTCGGCAGCTCGCAGGCGATAGCCTTAACGCGAACGACCAGCTCTGGGGGGGAAGACCCGGGGGCGTCCGGGTCGTGGGCGGTCATCGAGACCACGAAGGCGTTGCTCGAAGAAACGTTTACGCCACATGCTGACGATTTCGCGTCTGGTGGTGAGGCGGTCTGCGATTTGGTCATTGGAAAGGCCCTGGTAAGCCAAGAGGATCATCTTGGCCCGAATGACCTGATAATACGGCAACGTGTATTTGTTGGCTCGCCGCGTCAGTTCTTTGACCTCTTCTCTGGACAGGAGGATTCGAAACGGGCTGATTCTTGGCACTGGCACCCCCTTCCGGAACTGCGACGAGGATACCAGGTAAACGCACGGGACGCCAATGCGTATACGTTACCGTATTTATGGTGAGGAGTACTTAGCTATCCTCCACGTGACCCCATAGGCGGAGGAGAGCCCAGGATCCACTCGCTGTCCACCGCAGAATCCTCCCCAGGGGGGTTCCGGCAAGGACTGCACCCACTTGTCGGCTGGGTAGTCCTCGCCCCATCGGGCCATCGACGACGGGCTGCGGCCTAGCGGGGAGTGCGCCGTACAATCCCAGTAGCGCACCTAGAGTCGTGAGAACACCAACGCATCTAGGCTCTGAGCCAAGGAATGAATTCCCCTGACGACCTCTCTCGACAACTTCAGGTTGGACGAGTCCAGCAGGAAGAACTTGGCCAACTAGTCCTTGACCACTTTCATGGAGCTCGTGCCGTCGGCCCCAATGAGATCGTCTACCCAGCTGACGCCGAGGCATACGCAATGAAGCTCCACTACGACGGTGAAGGTTCGCTGAATCGGGTGACTGCCGGGCCCACACTGACTCCCGCCGACCTTGAAGACCTTCAGCGCAAGGTGGCAGAGGAGTTGCTCGCTGACGCCGGCTCGCTCGTAGGCAGAGTGGTCTTCTTCACCCAACTTCCTGTCGATGGCTGGTTCAGATATCGAAAGGACTTCCAGATTCTCGCCGTCCCTTCGGAGGCCCCACGCCCGCCGTATCTGCTTGCCGATCACCCCTTGATCTTGGAGTTCCAATTTCGGAGTACTCCTAATGCCATTGTTGCTGTCATACGCAGGGCGGTCCGCGAAAGGCAGCTGGAGTTGCTCCTCAACGCGTTCCTCTCTCCGGGGGTCCACAGGCTGCGCTCAGCCGCCCGTGGACGATGGGTTCTAGCGCCTCGCGAAGCCGATGAACCACTCCCAGTCATCTTTGCGCAAGAGATGTACACGTGGGAGGGCCTCAACGTCGTGGGCAAGGATCTCAGCAGCCCTGGCGACCGCCCGGCCATGTCATTGGCCTCTCCTGACGAGTACTACAACCGCTTGGGTCTGTCTTACAAACACGTGTTGGACCTGCCATCGAACCTTGGCGAGGTAATGGACCGTTTCTTCGCTCTTGCAGAAGCCGACCGAGAGCGCTTCCTTCGGGCCTGCTTTTGGTTCCAGCAGGGCAGCCGTGCACAGTCGGCCTCCGTGCGCTTCACGGCGATCATTAGCGCAGTCGAGACGCTCATGCCACCGACAACCACCTCCCCCCGGTGCCGGGAGTGCGGCAGGTCGAAGGGGCCCGGCACGACAAAGCAGTTCGCGTCCTTCGTGGACAGTTTCGCGCCCTGGATTCCCGCGGAGGAGCGCTCACGGCTGTACGGACTGCGCTCCGCCCTTTCCCACGGCGGCACATTGTTGCACTCTGACAGGGCCACCCTGTTAGGAGGGCTTGAGCCCAGCGCCGTTAAGGAGTGGTTCGCCCGCGACATCGCGCTTCGGCTGGTGAGGGCCGTGCTGCTTGGCTGGCTCCTAAAGAATGCGTAACCGTCTCACGTATTCCCACGGTCTTCCACTTCCGACAAGTCTGCTGCGATCCTCGGATATTGCCACCACGGGCACTCCCCTCTCCCGCGACCACCTCAGATCGCCACGCGCTCGGCGTATCCCGGTGCGGTCAAGACCATGTCAACAGGTCAATATGCTGCTGCTCTGGCTGCTGGTCGTTTCCTCCTGCGAGGAATGCAACTTGGATCCTTTGCGGCGCAAGGAGTGGAGTTGGGACCCAGTACCGCTACCGCCGCCCTGAGCCGCGGCCGCCCCGCGGACGGGAGAGGAACGAAATCGTTGCTTGCGTCCGTCCGGGCCTGCCCCAAGTACCAAAGCAGGACAGAATTCTCTCGGTGGGTGCGGACGAGGGTGAGGAGGAGTAACCTTACTTCGCTGGCGAAACCTATGAGTCCCTTCTATGGAGGGCGACGATGAACGGACACCCCACGATCTCCGAAAGGGTGCTTCAGCGTTTCTTGACCAAAGTCGAGGCAGACGGCGCGGTGCCGCCGGAAGTGGCTCGACGGCTTCGCGAACTTCACGAAAAGGGACAGCTGGACGACACCGGTCGCATCCTAAACGCGATCCGCGAGGGGGTCCGAAAACGTGCTGAGAATCCAGCGGCTTGACGTTCGTGCTTTTCGGGGCATCCTGCAACAGACCCCATTGCTGTTCGGCGGGAAATCGCTTCTCCTCTTCGGAGAGAACGGGACCGGCAAGAGCTCGTTCGTGGAGGCGCTAGAGAGGCTCCTGACGGGGCTGGTCTCGACGCTCGACGGCCGCGGCCAAGGGCTCTCGTCGGACCGCCACGGTCCCCACATCCGGTCAGGTGACGGCAAGCCGGACATCATGATCACGTTCGACGACGCGAACACGACGAGCGTCAATCTACACTCGGACGTCGCGACCCTCCCGCCGCAGATCCAGGAGTACCTTAGCTACGCGCGGGAGAACCTCTACATCCTGAGGCGAAGTCAGGTCCTGAACTTCATCGAAGCGAAGCCAAAGGATCGATACGACATGCTGCACCCTTTCCTCCCAATCGGTCATGTAGAGGCCGTCGAAGGCGCTTTGCGTAACGTGCGGGACAACGCCGAGGCCGATCTACAGAGAGCCCAAGGCGTGCAGGAGCCTCTATTGGTGGAAGTCACGCGTTCGCTGCCGATCCAGCTTCCGTCCCTACCGGCGGAGGCGGACCTCGTCCCTGCCGTAAACCATGAGTTGACCGCAGTGGGGCGACCGCCGCTCGACTCATTGGAGGGACTCGGCGAGGCCCTGATTGGGCTGTCGGGTGCCCTAGAGCCCTTCGGCGACCTGTCTCGGCAGATCGCTGTCAGCGGGGCTATCCAAGAGCTAAAGGACCTTGCCGAAACGTTATCACGAATCCATTCCACCGAGCTGGCACAGGTGATCGAGGACCTTCGAGCCAGCGAGGCTCGGGCAGGCCGAGTCTTCTACGAAGAGGTGATCGAGGGCGGCGTCCGTTGGATCCAGCAGGAGGACCGCCACGACTGCCCCCTCTGCGAACAGCCCATTCGTCCCGAAGACGTGGTGGCTCGGGGCCAACGCCGGCTGGGCGCATTCCGCGACATCCTGCAGCTTCGGGATCGAGCACGACGGGAGATTGAGTCCCTCCGTGACGCCCTGCGGTCAGCGGAGGAAGGCACCGACCGGACAGAGCAGCGACTCGGCTCTTCCCGAGAGGCCGCCGTGACCATCGAGCCTATTCAAGCCGTGCGGAGCGCCCTGAAGTCACTGGCTGAGGTGATCGGTGACTGGTCCCGCCTTGGACCCGAGTCGATCCGGAGGCAGGTCGCTCCCTTTGATGCCGATAGCTCTCTTGTAAGAGGCCTGACCGACCTGCGACAAGCGCTGGAACATGGTCTGTCCCTCCTTCCCTCCGCAGAAGCCGCCCAAAACCTTCTGTTGGTGCGGGAGCGGCTTCAGCGGCTGTCGGATCTCTGGCCGAAGTTCGCCACCGCTCGGGCTGCGGTTACCGCGGCCGAAGACAGGTTCAAGGTTGCCCAGGCTGTCTACGAAGCTGCGGAATCTGCCCGGAAGGAAGAGGTGCAGGCGATCTTCGACGAGCTCTCGCAGGAGATCGATCGCCTGTACCAGCGACTGCACCCGGACGAGAGCCACGGCGGCATACGACTCGAAGTGCGCGAGGCCGTTCAGGGAAGCGCCACCCTTCGCGTTGACTTCTACGACCGCCCGCGCGAGGACCCCCGTGCCTACTACAGCGACGCCCATCTGGACACCCTTGGTCTCAGCATCTTCCTGGCCTTGCGGGCTTGGTACCGAAAGCAAACAGCGGGGTTCAACCTGCTGGTGCTAGATGACGTGCTCACGAGCGTCGACAATGCGCACGCCGTCCGACTCTCGGAGTTGCTTCTTCAGGACTTCCGGGACTACCAGATCTTCCTGACGACCCACGACCGGATCTGGTTCGAACACCTGCGGGATATCCAGGCTCGCTGCGGCGTGTCGCAAGTTTTCCTGAACAAGGTGATCCACAAGTGGACTCTTGAGGAAGGGCCGGATCTGCGGGAACCCGAGGAGGAACGGCAAGCGCTGGAGCGGCTCATCAAGGAAGGAGCCGCAGACGCCACCGCAGCATTCGCGGGCCGCCTCCTGGAGCACATTCTCCAGGAGATGCGCTACGCCTTGCGGCTGAGCGTGCAAGCCAAACGAGGAGAGCAGTACGAAATAGGAGAATTGTGGCCCGCCTTTTATGCTTCCATCAAAAAAGACTACCCGACACTGTACCAGAAGGCCCGGCGCACGCTGGACGCCCTCGACGTCCGCTGGCCCATCCGAAACTGGGTGGGGGCCCATTGGAACACGTGGGCGAGGAACATCTCCGGCTCCACTGCGATGGAGTTCGGGGACGCCGTGCGCGACCTCTTTGATCGCTTGTTCTGTGACACATGTCGGCGTTTCGTGGCCCCTTCGGCCACGCCGCTCGGGCAGCTTTCGTGTCGGTGCGGTAACCGCCTTTACCCAGCTCTGGGCAAGGAAGCCGTGATACCCCGGAGTGGTGATGAGCTGGTTAAGGCCACGCAGGGCGCACTAAGGGACGCCAAGCTCGATACGGCCCGCTACTTCGAGTGGAAGCGCGCGGAGGCGAAGCGCGAGAGCTGATGGTTGCGACGCCCCGACCTACACACATCGTGGATGCGAGCGCCTTGATCGCCTATCTCAAGGGAGAGGATGGGCAGGACAGGTTCGCCGAACTCCTTCGGGACGAGCGGAATGTCCTGGCCATGCATAGCGCCAACCTATGCGAGGTGTACTACGATTACCTGCGCAGCGATGGACCTGAGCGCGCAGAAGAAGCCTGGGCCAAAGGGAGCGAGGTCCTTGGGATTGTCGAAAGGGCCGATCCGCAGTTCATGAAGCGGGTGGGACGCATGAAGGTGGACTACAACCTGGGCTTCGCCGACGCCTTCGCCGCCGCCACGGCGGAGGAGCACGCTTGTCCGCTCGTAACCACGGACCACAACGACTTCGAAAGGGTGGAGCAGGCGGGAGTCGTTCAGATCGTCTGGCTACGCTGAGTCTGTGCGCGCGGCTCGCGAGAAGACACTGGGACGACTCAAAGGCCGCGTGCACACTACGTAGCTCTACGTAGCTTCTGTCGTGCGGCTGTCTGCATTCTTCCCGATCCGCCGGATCCGATGGGCGAAACCTCCCTTCGTGCCGTCGGCGAGGCCGTAACTCAAGGCTGCGTCTCACACAGCGATGGTGCCTTCATAGTCGCAGTCCTCGGACCCATAGGCCGTTCCTTCCGCAGCCGTCCGGCCGGTCAGTGGCTTCACCGGGTTACCGGGTTGGCGCGGGGACGCGGGCCTCGGCTCTGCCCTCAACCTTCCTCCCCACCCTGTCCGTGCGAGCCAGATACCTGGCGAACCGGGTCTTTAGTCTGGTGGGCTTGATGGCGGAGGCAGGCTACGCCCGCTCGAGCGGGGGTGTCAAGGCGACCTCGGCGCCTCAGTACGCCTCGATCTCTCTCCCCTCGTCGTCGACCGGCCCCCGGACGAGTTCGCAGGTCGGAGGTGGCTTATCCTGTCGGGGCGGGCCCGAGATGGTCGAGGATGCGCGTGATGGACAGATCGTCGGTGACGTAGGCGACAACCTTCAGCGGGCCTCCGCACTTCCGGCAGACGAGGGGGTCGGCCTGGTACACCTTCCAGATCAGGCGTGCCCAGCTCGGAGTGCAGGGGCGCTTCTTGGGAGCTTCGGTCTCGTCCTTGGGGCCGGCGCCGTCCTCCGGCGAGCTCTGGCCGCGCAGCCGGTTGGCGTAGTAGGCGTAGAAGTGCGTTCGGTGCTTGCCCGGTCCGGGATGTGCTCGGCCAGCCGCGCCAGCCATTCCAGAGGATCCATGGCCTCGAAGTTTCGGCCCAGGAACGGATTCATCTTCGAGCGGTACAAGACGGCCTTCTGGCCGTCGAGGTACACGAGCTTCTTGAGCGACAAGGGAGCCCTCACCAGGTAGCACGTGACGTCCTCGATCGCCTTCTTGTCCTCGAACGGGATCGCGTTGCCCACGTGCGCTGAAAAGCCGGGATGGCGCCACGAAAGGAGGCGGCGAGCCAGATCCTCCGAGATGGCGTGGCGCTCGAGGAGGCGAGCCAGGAGG
>WNGB01017306.1_pt1 | contig 11513 bp, 13 predicted proteins | sample 5400681 | NCBI WGS metagenome assembly WNGB01 (sample SAMN13153367, study PRJNA577476) | soil metagenome | isolation source: 115 cm soil or saprolite under grassland replicate 2 | place: USA:California | collected 2016-06-15 | reverse complement strand
GCTGAACTATCTCGATCATCCCGAAGACATGCGGCGGATGGTCGACGGCGTGCGCCTGGCCTGGCGCGTGGCCCAGTGGCCGGCCATAGCCCGGCACGCCGACCACATCGCCATCCTCACCGAAGAGATGGTGGCCTCGGACGAGGTTCTGCAGGGCTACCTCCAGATGACGGTGAGTACCGTCTATCACCCGGTGGGCATGGCGCGCATGGGGCCCGACGGCGATGCCGGCGCGGTCGTGGATCAGCGCGGGCGCGTGCGTGGCGTCGATGGGCTGGCGGTGGCGGATGCGTCGATCATGCCGAACGTCCCGCGAGCCAACACCAATCTCACCTGCATCATGATCGGCGAGCGCGTGGCCGACTGGATGCGCGCGGACGCGCCGGCTCGAGAGCGCTGATCTCGCGGCCGCGCGCTAGTCCACGATGGCGATGGCGCGAACAGGGGAGCCATCGCCGCCCGCGAGCTTGAGGGGCAGCGCGATGAAGTGACAGCGGGGCGAGCCGATCCTGTCGAGATTCGTGAGGTACTCGATCACGGTGATGCCGGCGGGAAAGAAGACGTCGTGCGTGGTGCAGTCGTGCCGCGCCACTTTGCGGCCGGGCTCGAAGATCATGGTGCGGATCGCGTGGTCGGGCGGGTAGTCGTAACCGACGGCCTTGACCTGCCGCTTCACCAGCCACTCGCAGGCGCTCCGATCTGTGAACGGCGCCTCGCGCCAGAAGCGCTCGGTCTCCACGGCGCACTTGAGCGGCCAGTCCGTCCTCAGGAGCACGATGTCGCCGCGCTCGACGTGGCCGGCGCGCCGCTCGAGGTCGGCCGCGCTGACCTCCCCGTTGTCGCCGAGGTGCGTCAGGTCCACGACGGCCGCCGGGCCCATCCACTGGTCCACGGGCATCTGGTGGTCCACAGGCATCTGGGCGATGTCGCGATCGCCGGAAAGGAAATGCACGGGCGCGTCCACATGCGTGTAGGCGTGGCAGCTCGCGGTGAACACGGTGGACTGAAAGATCGCGCCCGATTCATGCGTCGAGCGGCGCTCGCTGCCGACCGTCCAGTGGAAATGCGGCTTGAGCGGGAAGGAGAGGTCGATGGTGCGCATGGGCGGCATGGTGTTCCGTGCGCGCCGGCTTTGTCAACCGCGCGGTGACCCATCAGGCTTTCACAAGATCCGACGACCAGAGGGCCGACGGGCGAATCGTAGGCAGCAGTGCCGAGCGCCGTCGCCGCATTACGGTGCGACCGACATTGCCTTGAGAAGCGTGGGTTGTTCCATGGCCCGCCCGGCTCCGAGCACCGCGCAGTGAGCGGGCTCCCTGCCGATCCGGATCGGCAGGTGCGTCGCGGCGCGGAGCTCAGTCTCGAGCCCCCTCAACAGGGCCCCGCCCCCCGTCACCACGATGCCCGTGTCCACGATGTCGGCGGCCAGCTCGGGCGGTATCCGTTCGAGGCACGTCCGCACGGCATTCACGAAAGCCGCCAGGGGCTCCTGGAGCGCCTCCCGCAACTCCTGCACCGACACCCCTATCGTCTTCGGAAGACCGGTGATGAGATTGCGCCCCTTGATCTCGTGGGTGGGTGACGCGAGCTCCGACGCGGTGGTCGACCCCGTCGCGAGCTTGAGCTCTTCGGCCTGCAGGGCGCCGATCAGAAGACTGTGGCCCTTTCTCACGTGCTGGATGAGGGCCTCGTCCAGATCCTCGCCACCGACGCGCATCGATTCGCAGCCGACGATACCGGACAGCGACAGCACGGCCACCTCCGTGGTGCCGCCGCCGATGTTCACGATGGTGTGAGCGCCCGGTTCCGAGACCGGCAGCCCCGCGCCCAAGGCCGCGGCCACCGGCTCCTGGATCAGGTGCACCTTCCGCGCCCCCACGCTCCCGCCGAGCTCCCGCACGGCCCGCTTTTCCACCTGGGTCGTCCCGTACGGGACGACGACGGCGACCCGCGGCCGCCTCACCCGCCAGCGCCCGGCCACGGCCCTCATGAAGTGGTCGAGCATCTCCCGGGCCGCGCCGACGTCCGCGATGACGCCGCGACGCACGGGCGAGATGATCTGGATGCTATCCGGCGCTCGCCCGGTCATGGCCTTTGCCGGGCGCCCCACCGCCAGCACTCTCTTGTCGCGGACGTCGATGGCGATGACGGACGGCTCGTCCAGCACCACGCCCTCGCCCGGGATATAGACTCGGGTATTCGCGGTTCCCAGATCGATCGCCAGGTCGGTGGGTCCGGCATGCGGAAGCACGGCACTCGATCCGAGAGACAGTCTCAACGCTTGACCCATCTGTTGACGCGCCTGCGCAGACTTCTCCGCGGCATGGGACGCAGATCAAGCAACTGTCGTGCCCGGATTCGACGGGCCGCGTCACGGGGAATAATTCAATGATTTCGGTAGGAGGGGGTGGGACAGGCCGCACCGCGAGGCTTCGCGCTTGTAGGACTTACACGACGATGGGAGAAATTTCTACGGTAACGGAAATAGGCTAGAGTGGGCGCGATGCTCGACCCACTGACGGGTCGGCGCTGAGGAGAAAGACGTGCTCATGCTCGTGAGCCACTCCCACGTACTCTGGCAGGATCGACGCACGATGGCAGGGGCTTCATCCCCGCTGTGCAACGGCGAGGATCTGCCCGGGACGAGGCCGGCCAGGAGACGCCCGCACCAACGAGGACCCAGCCCCTAGCAGAGCTTCATCCCGTCAAGGGCTGCAGGAGCTGGACGAGGTTGCCATCGGGATCCTTCAAGGTCGCGATCCGCACGGTGCCGTAGTCTGTCGGATCCTCGACAAACTCGACCCCGGCGTCTTTCAAGCGCTTCCAGTCCGTCCTGACGTCGTCGCTCGTGAGCGCGACCATGTGCCGCGCCGGGTCGCCATTGCGGCCGCGCACCTCGCTGTGCGTCCCCAGCGCGAGCGCCGGCACCCCCCGATCGCCGAGCACGACGAACCCAGGAGTCTGCACCCCCACCCCGAGGCCGAGCACGTCTCGATAGAACGGCAGCAGATTGCCCAGGTCTTCGCTCCAGATTGTCGCCCCCCGCAGCCCTTTGATCATAGCCACGACTCCTTTCGCACCCGAGTGTCCATCCTCCAAGCGACCACGGAGTGACTCAGCCGCCGACCGTCTTCCGGATGCTGCCGACATGCTCATCGATGTGATTGACGAGGCCGCGCATCACGAGCTGCTCCGCGCTCATCGGGGGCACCTCCGCGAACACGGTGCCACTGCGCGCAAGCTGCTCGTCGGAGAGGGCGCGCACGGCGGCGGCCGCCGCCGCCGCCCCCTTCGTGTGGAGCGCGATGGTCTCCCCCCTGGTGCAGCCGGCGAACTCCACGGCATGCTTGGCGTTCATCTCGTCGAGCATTTGCGTCGTGAAGTGCGGCAACGCCTGCCCGCTGGCGATCGTCGTGATGATGTGCGCGACCGGCTCGTAGGCGCCCGCGATGTGGTGCGCCGTCACGCCGACCGTCCACTTCTCCGCGGCCGTCGTCTTCTTCCAATCGGCGTCGGTCAGCTTCTCCAGGACGGCCCCGGCGTCCTTCACCTTGGCCTCGAATTGCCTCGCGAGTGTTTCTGCCTTGGCTCCCATGGTGTCCTCCTGTGTGCGTGAGTGGGCGATGACGGTGAGGCGCTGCGCACCGTTATCAATGCCTTCGACGGCCGTGACGGCGTCGGGGATTCAGCCCAAGTCCGCCGTCTCCGTCGAAGGCTCCTGCCTCATCTGATAATCGAACGGGGCGGCCCAAAATCGACATAGGAGGGAAAAACTTCGCTATCGGATCGGCCTATAGATGATGCGTCCAGACAACGGGCTCTTTGCTATCTATGCGCTCCGGCGGGCGGAGTGGATGGCCTGCCAGACGCGCTCGCTGCTCGCGGGCATGTCGAGTTCCCGGACACCGAGCGGCGCCAGCGCGTCCATGACCGCGTTGATGACAACGGGCAGCGCGCCGACCGTGCCCGCTTCGCCCGCGCCCTTGGCGCCCAGCGGGTTGAGCTTGGTCGGGACCGGGCTTCCCTCGATGCGCACGTCGCAGAAGCTGTCGGCGCGGGGCATCGCGTACTCCATGAAGGACGCGGTCAGGAGCTGGCCCGAGCCTGGCTCGTACACGACCTGCTCCATCAGAGCCTGCCCCACGCCCTGCGCGACCCCGCCGTGGATCTGGCCCTTGAGCGTCAGCGGATTGATCACGGTGCCCACGTCGTCCACGATCACGTAGCTGGCGAGCGTGACGTCGCCCGTGTCTTGATCCACCTCCACCTCGCAGACGTGGCAGCCGTTGGGCCACGTGTCCTGCTTGGGGGCGAACGTCCCCGTCTCGTAGAGCCCTGGCTCGAGGCCTGACGGCAGCCGCGCCGGCTGGAAGGCGGCCCGCGCGACCTCCTTGAGCGCGACGGCACGGTCCGTCCCCGTGACGGCGAACTTCCCGCCGGCGAACACGATGTCCGCCTCGGCAGCTTCCAGCAGGCGCGCGGCGATCTTCTTTCCCTTGGCGATCACCTTGTCGGCCGCCGTCCACAGCGCGGTGCCGCCGATGACCGTCGAGCGGGAGCCCATGGTGCCCATGCCGAATGCGACGCGGTCCGTGTCGCCGTCGATGTAGCGGACCTCCGCGGGGTCGAGACCCAGCCGCTCGTGGAGGATCTGCTTGAACGTCGTCTCGTGCCCCTGGCCCTGGTTCTTCGTGCCCATGAAGACGGTCGCGCTCCCGCTCGGTGCGAACCGGATCTCGGCGAACTCGGGCGCGGGCCCCGCCGCCCGCTCGATGGCGTTGACGACCGCGAGGCCGCGCAGAGCGCCGCGGCGGCGCGATGCGTCGCGCCGGGCGGCAAAGCCTGCGACGTCGGCGAGCACGAGCGCCCTCTCCATGCTCTTCGGAAAATCGCCGCAGTCGTACGTCATGCCGAGCGCTGTCTTGTACGGCATCGCCGAGGCGGGAATGAGGTTCTTCCGCCTGAGCTCCAGCCGGTCCATGCCGAGCTCGCGCGAGGCATCGTCGATGAGGCGCTCGATGACGTACGTGGCCTCGGGTCGCCCGGCGCCCCGGTACGGCGCCGTCGAATTGGTGTTGGTCAGCACCGACAGGACCTGGACGTGCGCGGCGGCGAACGTGTAGACACCGACGAGAGTGACCACGTTGCCGAAGGTCGCCAGCAGGTTGCGGTCGGACGAGACGTAGGCGCCGACGTTGGCGAGCGTCCGGACCCGCAGGGCGAGGAAGCGGCCGTCGGCGTCGAGCGCCAGCTCGGCCTCGCTGACGTTGTCGCGGGCGTGCTCGTCGGCCAGGATGGCCTCGCGGCGCTCGCACTGCCACTTCACGGGCCGGCCGAGCTTGCGCGCCGCCCACAGGACGAGCTTGTGCTCGGGGTACTGCCAGCCCTTCGTCCCGAAGGCCCCGCCGACGTCGCCCACGATGACGCGGATCTGGTGCTCGGGCACCTGGAAGATGTTGCTCGCGAGGGCATTCCGGACGCGGTGCGGGTACTGGACGTCGGCGTAGAGCGTGTAGCGGTCCTCGCCGCGGTCGTAGGCGCCGAGCGCGCCGCGCGGCTCCATGTACTGCGCGTGCACGCGGGTGATCACGTAGCGGCGGCGGACGACGTGGGCCGCGCGCGCGAAGGCCGCATCGGCCGCCGCATTGTCGCCGGCCTCGAAGACGTTGGAGATATTGTCGGCGCACTCGTCCCATACCGGCGGGCCGCCAACGGCCTCCGCGGTGGACGTGACCGACGGCAGCGGCTCATACTCCACCCGGCAGAGCTCGGCCGCGTCCTCGGCCTGGGCCAGCGTTTCGGCGATCACCAGACCGATGGGATCGCCCACGTAGCGAACGCGGTCGTGGGTCAGGCCCCGGTGCGCCGGCGCAAACATCGGCGAGCCGTCCGGGCGCTTGCGCTTGAGGGTCATCTTCATGGTGCCGAGACCGTCCCGCGCGAGATCGGCGCCTGTGAAGACGGCGAGGACTCCCGGCGAGGCGGCGGCCGTCTTCGTGTCGATCGACACGATCCGCGCGTGGGCGTGCAGCGATCGCACGACGACCGCGTAGGCCTGGCCCGGGAGATTGACGTTGTTGTGGAATCGCCCCTCGCCCCGCACGAGGCGCGGATCCTCGAAGCGCTTGACCGGCTGCCCGATCCCGAACTGCTCCATGGCGGGCCGATTCTAGCATTCCCGTAACTTGACTGCGCGCCCCTCCGTCGCTATCGTTGCGTTCACCACACCCTACGGAGGACAAGGCCATGGCCGTCTCTCAGCTCGCGTATCTCGGCATCGGCGTCAGCGACATGAGCGCGTGGAAGACCTTCGCCACGGACATCCTCGGCATGCAGATCGTCGAGCGCGCCGACGACGGCACCGTGTACCTCCGGATGGACGAGAACCACCACCGGATCGCGCTCCACCCGAGCGGCGAGGACGACGTCCTCTACATCGGGCTCCAGGCCGCGACCACCGCGGCATACGAGGCCGCCAAGGCAGCGCTGCGCGACGCGGGCGTCCCGGTGACGCAGGGCACCCCGGCCGAGATCGCCCACCGGCGGCTCATCGACTTCGTGAGGTTCGAGACGGGCGACCTGCCCTTCGAGCTCTCGATCGGCCCCCACACCCGCTGGGACCCGCCCTTCCAGCCGGCCCGCCCGATGTCGGGCTTCAAGACCGGCGCGCTCGGCTTCGGCCACGTGGTGCTGCGCTCCACCGACCGCGAGGACAGCGCGGGGCTGCTGACGAAAGCACTGGGCTTCCGGGTCTCCGACTACATTCGCAACATGGTGTTCCTGCACTGCAACCCGCGGCACCACTCGATCGCCTTCCAGCCCAGGATTGCCGACCTGCCGCGGAGCCGCGACAAGAAGATGTGGCACTTCATGCTCGAGACCAACACGCTGGACGATGTCGGCGCCGCGCTCGACCTGGCGACGGCCGCTGGTGTCCCCGTCGTCTCGACGCTCGGCCGGCACTCCAACGACCAGATGGTGTCCTTCTACATGTCGACGCCGTCGGGCTTCGAGGTCGAGTACGGCTGGGGCGGACGGCTCGTGGACGACGCGGTCTGGCAGGTCCAGCGGCACGACCGTGGCACGCTCTGGGGGCACAAGGTCCAGATCGAGCCTGCGGTTCAGTCCGCGCCCGCCGCGCGGTAGCCCGGCTTCGCGTTCACTCGCGCGAGGCGGGCGGGTCCTGTCGTCGGGGGCAGCGGGGGCGCGGCCGGCACGCCACCCTACCCTGGCGTGAATCGCAGCCCTGCGGGCTGCGCACACTTGGGAAGGGCCCACTTCCGCCGGCCGCGCCCCCGCTGCCCCCGACGCCACCCGCCCGGTTCGGCTCGAGTAGCGTGGAACGTGACCGGCTAGGTGCGGGCGCGAGGCTTCAGGAGTTTTGTCCTTAGGTCGGTGACTTGCTGGGGGAACGGAACGCCGCCGCGCGCGGTCATCGGCGTCTGATCGGCCAAGCCGGTGTGCAACTCGACGAAGATGGGACCCTCCGCCTTCAGGATATCGGGGAGCCGCTTCTTGAAGTCTTCGATGTCGTGGATCGCGCACGTCATCCGGTAGCCCGCGCCCTTCGCCATCGTCACGAAGTCCACCGTGAGTCCGCCGGGTATCCCTTGAGCGCCCGAGGTGTGGTAAACGCCGTTCTTGAAGAGGAAGTGCACGAGGTTGCGCGGTGCGGCGCCGGCGATGGTGGCGAGCGAGCCGAGCTGCATCAGGAGCGAGCCGTCGCCGTCCAGCACGAGGACACGGCAGTCCGGCTGCGCAAGCGCCAAGCCGAGGCCGAGCGACGACGCGCCGCCCATGAAGCCGACGCAGGCGACGGAGAGATCGTCGGGGGCGATGGTGCGCCACGCGGGCGCGGTGGTCATGGTCGGCACGCAGATGGCGGTACCTCGCTGCGCGTGAATCAATTTCAGAATTTCCTCTGGTTTCATTGGTTTCGCGTCCTGGGGCATGGGGTTAGATGGTCTCCAGGCCGACCAGGACGACGGCCGGACCTTTGCGGGAGCGGCTCAGGCGGTAGTACTCGGGGATCAGGTGGACGTCGTTGGGTCCCTCGAGCCGCGCGTGCGGGACGCCGAAGGTATCGAGCAGCGGCTCGGCGTAGCGGACCATGGAGTGCCGCGACTCGCGCGGGTCCTTGTCCTTCTCGCGGCTCAGGAGCCCGACCATGTAGAAGAGCGGGACCTGGCCGTCCAACCCCAGGCCGCGCAGCGTGTTGACCGAAGCGTAGAGCCCCGCGTGCTGGATCATCAGCACGCACGGCTCGCCGCCGATGTAGAGACCCGCCGCGATGGTCGTGGCCTCGTCCTCCGTCGCGCACGTGAGCGTCCGGATCGCCTCTTCCTTGTCGAGCGCGGCCAGCACGGACTTCTGGTGCGTGTCCGGCACGCTCAGGATCCAGCCGAGGTGGCTGTGCTTGGGCGGCTCGGAGACCTCGGCCGCCAGCGCGGAGCGCGCCTCGCGGAACGTGTCTTTCAGCGTGTCGATGATGAGCGTCGCGGGAATGGACTCGGGCATGGCGCCTCCCTGGCAAATGGTCGGCATATACTATCACCCTCGACGCGACTCCAGGCCCCGGCGAAACGGAGAATGTCATGACGCGGAACGCCCTCACCCTTGCGGCAGCCATGCTGGTCCTCGCGGCGCAGCCGGCCCCCGCCGCCGACCAGCGCGTGTTGGACACTTTCAAGCTCGAGAACGGCAAGATCGTCGAGCGCTGGGTCGCTTGACACGATGCTTTCCCGAGGGGATTCTCTGGCGTATCGGGCGACCCGCGTGACGTTCGACCTGTCGAGCCCTCATCAGGATCGAATGCCGAAGAGGAGGTGAAGGGAAATTTTTACCGAGGCGCTGGGCGAGATGCACTTCGATTCCTTCTCGGAAAAACAACGGAGGGGACAATGAAAACAAGCCGAAGTCTTCTAGGCCTGCTCCTGGCGCTCATCGCTCTCCTGGGACTGGGCACGGTGGCGAGCGCCGACACGAGTGACTTCGCGCTGTTCGATGGGACCAACCCGGCTAACCAGCCGAATTCCGGGGCGGTGTGTTCCGCGAACAGTGCATTCACATATCACCTGGCGCTGGCCAACTGGGGCTCGGACGGATTTGTGCGGATCTGAGCGCGGGCGGCCAAGGGAAACCTCGCTGTGTCAGCTGCGATGCGGTCAGCGAGGGTGGCGTGGGAGATGCCGGCTGCGACGCCATCGTTCCCAACTAGACGCGCGACGCCAAACCCAGGTCCCGTCCAGCGGGCTGCTTGAGACTCATCGCGAGCGCCGGACTCCCGGCGCTCGCGGTGTTTTCGGGCCGGGCTCGTGAGGACGCTCGCCCTCCTCCTGGGCGCGCTCTCGGCGTTCGGGTCGCTGTCCATCGACATGTACCTTCCGGCCTTCCCGGCGATCAGGAGCGATCTCGCGGCGAGCGAAGCGCAGGTGCAGCTGACGCTCGCCGTCTTCTTCGCCGGCCTGGGGTTGGGCCAGGCCTTCTACGGGCCGATCTCGGACCGCTACGGCCGCCGGCGCCCGCTCTGCTTCGGCCTGGCCCTCTTCGTGCTCGCCTCGGCGGCCTGCGCGCTGGCCCGATCCGTCGAGGGGCTCGTGGCGTGGCGCCTCGTCCAGTCCATCGGGGGATGCGCGGGCATCGTCATCGCGCGGGCCGTCGTCCGCGATCGCTACGACGAGCGTGACTCGGCCCGCGTCTTCTCCCTCCTCCTGCTGGTGATGGGGCTGCCGCCCATCCTGGCGCCGCTGGTGGGCGGGCAGATTCTGATCCACTTCGGCTGGCGCGCGGTCTTCTGGGTGCTCGCTTCGTTTGGCCTCGCCTGCCTGATCGCGGCGGTCCTCATCCTGCCCGAGTCGCTGCCCTATGAGCGGTGGGGACCCGGCGGCCCGCGCGGTGCGCTCCGCGTCTACGCGCGGCTGCTGCGGGACCACGCCTTCATGCGCTACAACCTGGCGAGCGCCCTCGCCATCTCGGGCATGTTCGTCTACATCTTCGGCTCGCCCTTCGTCTTCATGCAGATCCACGGCGTGCGCCCCGAGCGATATGGCCTGCTCTTCGGGCTGAACGCGATCGGCCTCATGGGCGCCTCGCTACTGAACCGCGTGCTCCTCGGCCGGGTGGCGGGCACCGCCATCCTCTCCCGAGCGCTCTTCGTCACCGCCGCGGCCGGTCTGGCCATCATCACCGCGACGTGGACCGGCGCCGGCGGATTCCCGGGGCTTCTCGCCCCGGTCTTCGTCTACATTTCGAGCCTGGGCTTCGTCCTGCCGAACGTCATGGCCGCCGCGCTGGCGCCCCAGGGGAGGAATGCGGGCAGCGCCTCCGCCTTGCTCGGGACCGTGCAGTTCGGCGCCGGCGCCCTGGTGGGGCTCCTGCTGGGCGCGCTGGGCAATGGCACCGCGGTGCCCATGGCGGCCCTCATTGCCGCGTGCGGTCTCTCGGCTCTCGCCGTCCATCGTCTGGCGGCTTGACGCCCCGTTTCCGCTCCCCTACGCTGGGCCGCGGAGGTTACCCATGCGTACACTGCTTTCGGTCCTGATTGCCGTCGCGGCGCTCGCGGGCTGCAACACCGTCGCCGGCGTGAAGGAAGACAGCCGTCAGGCCGCCGATTACACCTACGAGAAGAAGGAAGAATACCAGCGGGCGCTCTCCAGCCAGATGCGGGAGCTCGACGCGAAGATCGACCTCCTCAGGGCCAAGGCGGCGCGGGCGAGCGACTCGGTCAAGGCGGAGTTCGCGCGCGACATGGACGCGCTCGTCGTCGCGCTGGAACGAGGTCAAGGCCGGCGCGAACTCGGCCATGGACTCCGTCAGGCAGGCCTACGAGAAGGCCAAGGCCCGCTTCGACACGCCGATGACTGAGGCAGCCCTGCATGGAGAGGCCTTCACCGGTAAGGTGCTGCCGCGAGTGCCGATGCGGCGCTGGGGCGTGGGCGACGATTTCGGCGGCATCGCGGTCTATCTCGTGGGCGACGCCAGCCGCTACCATACCGGCGATACCTTCGTGATCGACGGTGGCTACGCGATTTTCTAGCGGGGCCCTCGGCACGTAGCGCTTGACGAGAGCGGAGATGACATAAAGCCGATTGTCAGGCGCAGGCCGCCTCGTCACGGGCCGATCCAGCCTTGGCACGCGCTCATGGCCTTGTCACGGCCTACGTCCCCGCCGCACCAGGCGGAGTGTCTCCTCGTAGATGCTGCGACGCGGGCCCAGGGCTATCAACTCGATGAGCCGTCGTGGGCCCAGTCGGTAAACGATCCGGAATCGGCCGAGCCGGAAGCTTCGGAGCCCAGCCAGGTCGTCGCGGAGCTCCTTTCCCGCCGAGGCCTCCGCACGGATCAGGTCCAGCGCCGCGCGAACCTTCCGCTTGAGCTCGGGATGCAGGCCTCGGATCAGTTCCTCGAGGTGGGGTGGGACGCGAAGACGGTACGGGGGCTTCACGGGATGCTAGTCGCCCGGAATCAGCTCCTCCAGGGTGTAGATCTTCCCTTTCTTCTTGAGTGCCCGCAGC